>JADHED010000123.1_pt1 | contig 106943 bp, 80 predicted proteins | sample 8952041 | NCBI WGS metagenome assembly JADHED01 (sample SAMN16124423, study PRJNA663239) | bioreactor sludge metagenome | isolation source: sludge (control) | place: India:Bengaluru | collected 2018-09-08
CCCCCCCCCCCCCCCCCCCCCCCCCCCCCCCCCACACCCCCCCCCCACTCCTCTCCCTCCTCCAGCACGTGAAGGACCCGGAGATCCCGGCGATCAGCGTGGTGGAGCTGGGCGTGGTGCGCAGCGTGGACGTGGAAGCGGACGGTAAGGCGATCGTGACCATCACCCCCACCTACACCGGCTGCCCGGCCATGGACGTGATGGCCGCCGACATCAAGAAGGAACTGCTGGAGGGCGGTGTGCCCGCGGTGGAGGTGAAGTTGAGCCTGGCCCCCGCCTGGACCACCGACTGGATCACCGATGAGGGCAAACGCAAGCTGAAGGAGTACGGCATCGCCCCGCCGGAGAAGACCGCCGACATCCGCGCCTTGAAAGGCGAACTGCCGGTGGTGCCCTGCCCACAGTGCGGCTCCACCCGCACAATGATGCTCTCCGCCTTCGGCAGCACAGCCTGCAAGGCGCTGTGGAAGTGCGAGGAGTGCCTGGAGCCCTTCGACCAGTTCAAGTGCTTGTGAGCGACACGTGGGTGATCCCCGCCGTGTGCTCGTGCAACCGTCCATTTCCTCCAACCCGCTGATCGACCGATCTTCGCTCCATGTCCTACTCCAAGATCCTCTTCTCCGTTGCCGATGGCATCGCCACCATCGCCCTGAACCGCCCCGACAAGCTCAACAGTTTCGACCGCGAGATGTCGTTGGAAGTGATCCGCGCGCTGGATACCTGTGCGGAGGACAACGCCATCCGCGCCGTACTGCTCACCGGCGAAGGCCGGGCCTTCAGCGCCGGGCAGGACCTGGCCGAGGCCATCGCACCGGGCACCAAGCTGGAGGATATCCTCACCACGCAGTACAACCCCATCGTGCGCCGGATCCGCAAGTTGCCCAAGCCCGTGGTGTGCGCGGTGAACGGCGTGGCCGCCGGCGCCGGGGCCAACATCGCCCTGGCCTGCGACCTCACGCTGGCCGCCGAGAACGCCAACTTCATCCAGAGCTTCATCAACATCGGCCTGATCCCCGACAGCGGCGGTACCTTCACCTTGCCCCGTTTAGTGGGCTTGCAGCAAGCCTTCGGACAGATGATCCTGGCCCCCAAGGTGAGCGCCAAGGAGGCCGAGGCCAAAGGCATGATCTGGCGTTGTGTGCCCGACAGCGAACTGCGGAACGAGGCCGAGAGCTTGGTAGCCCGTCTCGCGCAGATGCCCACCAAGGCCATCGCCCTGACCAAGGAAGCCCTGAAACGTAGCGAGAACAACACCCTGGACGGCCAGCTGGACGTGGAGAACGAACTACAGAGCCTCGCGGGCCGCAGCTACGACTACAACGAGGGCGTGAAGGCGTTCCTGGAGAAAAGGAAGCCGGTGTATAGGGGGGAATGAATCGGACCCGTTGCGTGTCACGTGGTGGCTGCACCGAACACGCAACGCGCGATGGCCTGTGCGAGGCTGAACCCGTAACACATTCCTTCAACCTTCCGATCTTCGCCCTCGCACCTTCAGCGAACGCTTCGGCGGACCAGGCATGAACAGCACAACCAAAGTCGCCGTGATCGGCGCCGGCACCATGGGCAGCGGCATCGCCCAGGTGGCCGCACAGGCGGGGCACCAGGTGGTCTTGTTCGATTCGCGCCGCGAAGCCGTGGACAAGGCACTTGCCGATCTGCGGCGCACCCTGGATAAACTGGTGGAGAAAGGCCGGTCGACGGCCGAACAAGCCCATGCCCTCCTTGGGCGGATCGCACCGGCCAACGACCTGAAGGAGCTGGCCGGTAGTGGCCTGGTCATCGAGGCCATCATCGAGGACCTGGGTATCAAGAAGAAGGTCTTCGCCGACCTGGAAGGGATCTTGGGTGCGGATGCCGTATTGGCCACCAACACATCGAGCCTTTCGGTGACGGCGATAGCGGCGGGATGCCTGAAGCCGGAGCGTGTGATCGGCCTGCACTTCTTCAACCCCGCGCCCCTGTTGCCGCTGGTGGAGGTGGTGCCCGGCCTGGCCACTGATGCTACGCTGGCCCCCCGGATGATGACCTTGATGCAGGCGTGGGGCAAGGTGCCCGTGGCCTGCAAGGACACCCCCGGCTTCATTGTGAACCGCGTGGCACGGCCCTTCTATGGCGAAGCCATCCGCATCTACGAAGAGGGTATCGCCGACATGCCCACCATCGATGCGGCCATGAAGAGCGCGGGGTTCCGCATGGGGCCCTTCGAGCTGATGGACCTCATCGGCAACGACATCAACTTCACGGTGACGAGGACCGTGTGGGAGGCCTTCTTCTACGACCCTCGTTACAAGCCCAGCTTCACCCAGCAGCGCCAGGTGGAGAGCGGCCGTCTGGGGCGTAAGACAAGGCAGGGCTATTACAGCTATGCGGATGGCGCGGTGCCCGAGCTCCCCGCCGTGGATGAGGCGGTGGCCTCCCCCATCGTGGATCGCATCCTCGCCATGCTGATCAATGAAGCGGCCGATGCCCTGTTCTGGCAGGTGGCCACGGCCAAGGACATCGACCTGGCCATGACCAAGGGAGTGAACTACCCCAAGGGCCTACTGGCCTGGGCCAACGAAAAAGGCGCGGCGCATTGGTCGGCCGTGCTGGAGCGCCTGCAGGCCACCTATGGTGAGGACCGCTACCGGCCTTCGCCCCTACTGCGAGCCGCCTCGAAGGATGGCAAACCACTGCCGGTGGGTTGAGTGATCCGGAAATGACTTTCGTCAGCCTTCGTTGACAAAAACGAGGCATTCGTCGAATATCGTCCGATCTATTTTCCATGGTGATAAAACCGATGTTCCTTTGCGCCCCTAAAACAACCCTTCAACCCAACATGAAATCCCCTGTTCTGTCCGTTGTCGCCCTGGCTGCTGTAGCCCTCGTTGCTTGTGGCCCAAGCGAAGCCGAGATCAAAGCCCAGAAGGAGAAAGCGACGGCCGACAGCCTCGCCGCCCTGGCCGCGATGGAGAAAAACTACACGGTCGATGTAGCTGGTAGCAAAGTGGCCTGGACCGGCACCATGCTGGGTGTGAAGAGCCACAACGGTACCGTGAACCTGACCGAAGGTTCCTTCGGTGTGAAAGGCGGCGCCCTGACCGGTGGGAAATTCGTGGTGGACATGAAGAGCGTGGCCGCGTTGGACACCAACTATGCCAAGGACGACGCCAAGCAAGGCACCCGCGCCATGCTGCTGGGCCACCTGGCCAGCCCTGATTTCTTCGCCGTGGACAGCTTCCCTACCGCCACCTTCGAGATCGGCGCCGTGGAAGGCAACACCGCCACCGGTAAATTCACCGTGCGTGGTGTGACCAGCGAAGAGAAAGTCACCGATATCGTGGTGACCGAGGAGAACGGCGTGGCCAAAGCCACCGGCAAACTCACCTTCGACCGCCAGAAGTACAGTGTGAAGTGGAAGGCTCCGATGAAGGATGTGGTACTGAACGATGCGATCGAGCTGACCGTGGAACTTACCGGGAACGCCCAGTAAGGTCCCTCTCGGTGAAAGTCGAGAAGCGCTCGCCGAAAGGCGGGCGCTTTTTCGTTCTACCGATCGGATTTGCCGCGACGGCCTACGCTGCCATTCACCACCGGTGGCTACCGGAGGATCGTTGCGCAGCGGGACTCCAGAAAAGGTCGCCCGATGAATGCTATACCGAGAAGGGCAAGCGCCCCGGCTGATATCGGGATCACGCCTGGACCATGGCCGCAGCGAGCCAGGCATTGAAGGGGCGCATGGCCCGGTAGTGCTCCAACAACACGTCCAGGAGCCGGGGATCGGCCACCCGCGATGGCGGAAGTTCGGCGGTGACGTAGAACTGTTTGTTCGCGATCAGGGGCTCCTGCTTGGCCGCCGCCTTGAACTCCGCCGGCAGCACTTTGTTCGCTTCGCCCCGAACCGTACCGAACAACTGTCTGAAGGCCGCCTGCCCTATCACCTTGTGGAAGCCCTTCGTATCGCGCATGATCGCTGTTCGGATACCGTGCAGCTGCGCTTTCTCCGGCATGTACGCTCCGCCGAAGAACCGTACGCTCTCCGGTCCCAGCTCGAAGTACAAACCCGGAACGGACAGGTCGCTGCGGCCTGCAGGCGAGATGATCGCGGAGGTGTACAGCTTGTACGGTGTCTTGTCCTTGCTGAACCGGATGTCGCGATGGATGCGGAAGATGGCGTCCTTCGGGGTGATCCGGATGGCCAGGTCCACCTTCGCACACCCCGTGATCGCCTCTGCCACGAAGGCCTCGAAGGGCTGCTTCACCTGGGTCTGGTACCGCTGCCGGTGCTGATCGAACCACGCCTTGTCGTTGTTCTTCGCCAGATCCTTGAAAAAGGCATTGAAGTCCGAGGTGAACCAGGCCATATGCGGTATTTTGCCCCAAGGTATCACTCCGGTAAGTAGGGAACACCCCGATGTCCATCTCCTCCCCACCGCTCATGTCCGTCTCCGCCGCGCTCCATACCGCTCGGGTGGACAGTCCCCTGGGGCCGCTCTGGGTACAGTGCGATGGTGCGGTGATCACGGGCCTGTCGTTCCAGCCTTCTGGAGCGCCTGAGACGGCGGTGCCTGCGGTGTTGGACGAGGCCCGTCGCCAGCTGGACGCGTACTTCGCACGGCGGCTCCATCGGTTCCAGCTGCCCCTGGCACGATCGGGCTCCCGGTCGCAGCTGTTGGTGCGGGAGGCGCTGGAGCAGGTCCCGTACGGCACGGCGACCACCTATCAAGCCCTGGCCGACCGGCTCGGTGGCACCGTGGTCGCGCGTGTCGTAGGCAACGCCTGCGCCCGGAACCCGCTCCCCATCATCGTGCCCTGCCACCGGGTGCTGTCCAGCCGCGGGGAGCTTACCGGATACATCGGCGGGCTTGCGGCCAAGCAATGGTTGCTGGAACACGAAGGGGTGCTGGCCAAGGCGCTGTTCGAGGTAGGCTGAAAGGTACTTTTGCCCACCATGGATGCCACGGACCTCGCCCAGCGTGTCGTAGCCCGCATGTACGACAACGACCCCTTCAGCCTCTGGCTGGGGATCGAAAGAGTAACGATACAGGCCGGGGCTTGTGTACTGCGCATGACCGTGAGGAAGGAGATGTTGAACGGCTTCGCCATTGCCCATGGGGGTATCACCTACGCCCTGGCCGATAGCTGCCTGGCCTTCGCCTCCAACGCGCATGGCATACACGCCGTGTCGGTGGAGACCTCCATCAGCCACACCAAGCCCGTGCAGGAAGGCGATGTGCTCACCGCCACCGCACAGGAGATGAGCCTTTCGCGCAGCATCGGCATCTACCACATCCAGGTTGCCGATCAACATGGACGGACCGTGGCCCTCTTCAAGGGGACCGTGTTCCGCACCGGAAAACCCTGGTTCCCCGAAGAACAACAGACCACATGAACGAAGCCTACGTCGTCGACGCCATCCGCACCCCCATCGGCGGTTTCACCGGAAGCCTATCGCCCGTGCGGGCCGACGACCTCGCCGCGCACGTGATCCGCGAGCTCATGGCCCGACACCCCTCCTTGGACCCGGCCGCCGTGGACGACGTGATCATGGGCTGTGCCAACCAGGCCGGTGAGGACAACCGCAACGTGGCCCGTATGGCCGGCCTGCTCGCCGGACTTCCGGTGAACGTTCCGGGCGAGACGGTGAACCGGCTCTGCGCCTCAGGCATGAGCGCCGTGGTACAGGCCGGCCGTGCCATCGCGGCAGCCAGCGGCGACCTGTTCATCGCCGGCGGCGTGGAGCATATGACCCGCGGGCCTTGGGTGATGAGCAAGACCAGCACTCCATACGGACGGGATGCCCAGCTCTTCGACAGCAGCTTCGGTTGGCGCTTCGTGAACCCCTTGATGAAGGAACGGTACGGCGTGGACGCCATGGGGGAGACCGCGGAGAACCTGTTGGAGACTCATGCCATAAGCCGCGAAGAGCAGGACCGCTTCGCTCTTTGGAGCCAACAGAAGGCCGCTGCGGCCCAAGCCAATGGCCGCTTGGCCCTGGAGATCGCTCCGGTATCCATTCCACAGCGGAAGGGTGATCCGATCCGGTTCAGCGTGGATGAATTCGTGAAGCCCAAGACCACCATGGAGGGACTGGCCGCCCTGAAACCCGCCTTCCGCAAGAATGGATCGGTGACCGCCGGCAACGCCAGTGGTCTGAACGATGGTGCCGCAGGGGTGCTGGTGGCCAGCGCGCGCGCCTTGGACACACATGCCCTCACCCCCCTGGCCCGGATCGTGAGCAGTGCCGTGGTGGGTGTGGAACCGCGGATCATGGGCATCGGCCCTGTCAACGCGAGCAAGCTGGCCTTGGAGCGGGCCGGCCTCACCCTGGACCGGATCGACATCCTCGAACTGAACGAAGCCTTCGCCGCCCAGGTGCTGAGCTGTACCCGCAGCTTGGGCCTTGCCGACGACGATCCGCGGATCAACCCCAATGGTGGTGCCATCGCCTTGGGCCACCCCTTGGGCATGAGCGGCGCGCGGCTGCTACAGACCGCCGCCCTGGAACTGCGTGCCCGCAAGCAACGGTACGCGCTCTGTACCATGTGCATCGGTGTGGGCCAGGGATATGCCGTGGTGCTGGAAGCCTGCTGATCCACGGAGCATGGAGCGACCCAAGGACATCAAGGACTTCTACGACGGCTTCGCGGCGCAGCAAGCCCGGACCGGGGTGAACGAACGCCACCAGCTGATCCACCGGTTGGCGCGGGCGCATGGCCTGGCCGACGGCCTCCGCGTGCTGGAGATGGGGTGTGGCATCGGAACGCTCACCAGCTTGATCGTGAAGGACCTGCCGAATGGTAGCCTGCTCGCCGTGGACCTGAGCCCGGTGAGCATCGATCGCGCGCGCGCCATGTTGGGCCACCAGCGCCAACTGGAACTCCGGGTGGCCGACGTGGTCACCGATCCGTTGCCGGGCCCCTTCGACCTCATCATCCTACCCGATATCCTGGAGCATATCCCCCTGCAACTCCACCCTGCGCTGTTCCGTCGGCTCCGGAACGACCTGGCCCCCGATGGACGGATCCTGATCCACTCCCCGGACCCTTGGTACAGTGAACACATCCGCGCCACACGACCGGAGCTGATGCAGGTGGTGGACCTCGCCTTGCACCTCCCCGAACTGGTCGGGAACATCTTCGGTGCCGGGTTGATCGTGCACCACTATCAGCGCCATGGCATTTGGACCAATGCACCGGACTACATGGCCTTGGTGCTCGCCCACCCGCCGGCCCCCGGTCGATACGATGCCTTGCCGGCTGCGGCGGGGGCACGTTCTCCACGGATCCTCGGAAGGTTGTCCCGGTGGCTGCACCGGTAGTGCTGCTGCGTAGCGGGTCGAACCGTTCCACTTCCATATTAGCTTGGCCCCGCCAACCAGACGCTCTCCCGCATGCAACCCCAAGAACAGATCAATTCCTTCATCGCCGAGCATCCTGAATGGCAGCGCCGATTGATGGTGCGCTTCCGGCAACTGATCCGTATGGTGGACCCCGAGGTCATTGGCCTGATGCGGGGGGGGGCGGTGGCCTTTGATCACGACGGCCCGATGGTGAGCATGCATGCCTTCAAAACCTGTGTGAGCGTTTGGTTCCACAAGGGGGCGCTCCTAAAAGATCCGCAGAGCCTGTTCAAGCTGACCGAGAAGGATGATGAACGTGCCGTGCGGAAGTACAAAGTGAGCGAGGGCGAGTCCATTGATGAAAAAGCCTTCTGCGATCTTGTAAAGCATGCCCTGAAGCTGAACGCCGGGGCAATGACGGCTGAGCCGAAGGGCAGCAAGAAGGGGGTATCGCTACCGGCTGAAATGGAGTCGTGCCTAAAGCGCGACGAAGAGGTGTGGGAGCATTGGGAAAGTCTCAGTGCCTCGCACCGCAAGGAGTACCTGGAGTGGATCACCGATGCCAAGCAGGACGAGACCAGGAAGCGCCGGATCGCCCAGGCCTTGGAGATGATCCGTGAGGGCTCTGGACGCAAGCAGTGAAGCATAGGTTCCAGAAGCGATACTCACTATCCTGATATCCAGCTTCCAATGCCGGGCTATTTGCCCGGCTTTTCTTTTCATCGACCCACGAACGATCGACCTAACCTACTGATATTCAGCGGCGAATACAATTATATCGCAAGCTTGGGTCCGATCAAAGCGTCCCCTTCAATGATCACAAATAACAACCTGATATCCAATGCATTCATCTCAGCTTGATCAAAGGCGATCAAGAAGCGCGGATCTCGCGTAGAAGATCACGTGCCACCTCCAAGCTTTGCCTGAGCTTGGTACCGCCATGGGGGGAAATGAAAAAGGGCTGCCTCGGATCGAGACAGCCCCAAGAATGGCTGAGGATCGCCTTTACTTCTTCGCGTGGCGAGCAAAGCGCTTGTTGAACTTGTCCACCCGGCCGGCGGTATCCACCAGCATCATCTTACCGGTGTAGAACGGGTGCGAGGTGTGGCTGATATCCAGCTTCACCAGCGGGTATTCGTTGCCGTCCTCCCACTTGATGGTGTCCTTGGTGTTGGCGCAACTCTTCCCCATGAACATGTACTCGTTGGACATGTCCTTGAAGATCACAAGGCGGTAATTGGAGGGATGGATCTCGGGCTTCATGACGTTAATCTTCCGTTGGGGCGGCAAATGTAGGGATAATCCCTCGAACCACGATCTCTTTCCATCCAAGATCCCACAGGCTCCCGTTGGATCGGACAATGATCGCCCCCCTGGCCGCGTAGAATATCCTCGATCGGCCATCTTTGCACACCTTGAAGAACCTCGCCCTTCTCCCCTTCCTCCTACTGGTCATCGGCCTGCTCGCTCCGGGCTGTCGAAAGGATGCCAAATTCACGGACGAGGCCGGTATCGAGCTGGATATCAGTAAAGATACGGTGATGTTCGACACCCTGTTCACCACCGTGGGCTCGGTGACCAAGCGGTTCGTGGCACGCAACCCGAACCAGAACGCAGTGCGGGTGAACATCGCCTTGGAAGGTGGAAGCCCCTCCCCGTTCCGGATCAACGTGGACGGTGCCACAGGAACCTCCTTCACCGGAGTGGAGATCCTCGGCGGCGACAGCATCTTCATCTTCGTGGAGGCCACCTTGGACCATACCTCCGCGACCAACCCCTTCGTGATCGAGGACCACATCCGCTTCAGTACCAATGGGACCGAACAGGAGGTCTTGCTCGTGGCCTGGGGGCGGAATGCCCACTTCTACCGACCGAACCAGGCCATCCAAGGGCTGCCACCGTTCAGTTACATCGCTGGCGGTTACGATGAGAACGGGAACCAGATCTGCGAGACCGTGACCTGGGGCGGTGACCTACCCTATGTGATCTATGGCTACGGTGTGGTGGATTCCTGCTGCACCCTGATCATCGAACCGGGCGTTGATGTGTATGTGCACAATGGCGGTGGGCTTTGGGTGTACCGGCACGGGCAGATCAAGGCCAACGGTGACATCGGCCAGCCCATCACCTTCCAAGGGGACCGGTTGGAGCCCTACTATGCCGAAGTGCCAGGCCAGTGGGATCGCATCTGGCTGAATGAAGGTCCAGAAGGCCATTCCAATGAGTTCACCCACGTCCTGATCAAGAACGCCCTGGTGGGGATCCAATGCGAGAACGTACCATGGCTGCCCGATGAAGCCACCAGCGCGCAAAAACTGGTGCTGAACAGTGTGCGGATCCGCAATTGCAGCGCGGCGGGCATCCTAAGTCGGAACTACACCATCGAGGCCAGCAACCTGCTCGTGGGCGACTGCGGGCAGTACGGTGTGGCGCTCACGGGTGGTGGCAACTACACCTTCGAGCACTTCACCATCGCCAACTACTGGAATTACGAGATCCGGCAGACCCCGGCGTTCTACATGAACAACGTATATGCCGATATCAACAGCACCCTCCAGGTGCGCGAGGTGGCGGGCAGGTTCCAGAACGGGATCGTTCACGGGGCGAACGCGAACGAGTTCCAATTGGAGTTCAACAACTTGTCGCTCCCCACGGCGCTCACCTTCGACCATAGCCTGTTGCGAACGGAGATGAGCACCTCGAACTCCCCCTACTTCCCCAACCCCGGCACGGTCTACCGCAACCAGAGTCCGGCCTTCGTGGATGTGGCCGGGCGCAACATGCACATCGGACAGGGTTCCTACGCTCGTGGTCGGGCCACGCCGAGCTTCATCCTGCCGCTCTTCTCACCTTGGGACCTCGACGGTGTGGCCCGGGGCGACAATGGCGCCTACGACCTCGGGTGCTACCAGTATGTGCCGTAGTTGACACCAGAGGTGCCGCGGCCATCGACCTTGGTCAACCCAGGCCCAGTAGGAACGCCATCGTGTCCACGCCGTCGGCATAATCGCCCAGGCCGGGCAGTTGCGCGGTACCGAAGGGCAGATGCCCATGTCCCACCACGCATTGAATGCCCTCCCTTGCTGCTTCGAGGGCGGCATTGACCGAGGCTCCATCGGTATACCGCTCGTAGTGCACCGCAGAGACCGGGCTGGCCAGCGCCGCATCCTCGCGCAACAGCATGAATCCGTTATCCAGGAACTTCACCCCATCCAGCAGCCAAAGCGCGCGCGTGTAATCGTAGTTGTTCCCGTACTTGTTGTGGTTCACGATCTCGTTCCACGGAAAAATGGCTTCGAAGAAGCGGTCCAGTTCGAAGTCTTGCGACACGTACAGCTTGGAGACGTTGCGGCAACCCAGGCCGAAGTGGCGGAAGATGTCCTCGCCCAGAGCGGCCAGTTCGTTGGCGGTCTCGTGGCCATCGAGCACGGCCACGCTCACCCGGCTCTTGCGGACGATCCGGGGTAAATGGCCGAAATAATGCTCGAAGTAGCGGGCGGTGTTGTTGCTTCCTGTGGCGATCACGGCATCCACACGTCCCAGTTCGTCGCGTAAGAACTCCACCTGCCGGGCCGTGCCCGGATGGAACGTGTCCAAGGCCTGGAACAGTGCGGGGATCAGCATGGGGTCCTGCGAGGAGCACTTCACCCTGGCCTTGTGGCCGGCAAGCCAGACGCAGAGCACATCGTGCAAACCCACCAATGGGATGTTGCCCGCCAGCACCAGACCAACGGTACGCACCACGGCACAAGGCTGGTCCAGCTCCGGATACTTTGCGAGCCACTGCGCGATCGCCGTAGGCTCCAACGCCTGGGCCCATGCACCGAAAGCATGGCGTACGTTGGCCTCGGTGAACCATCCGTTGGCCCGATGTGCCGTGCGAACGAGGTCGTCCAGTCGACCATATTCGTCCTCCAACAGCCCACAGCCATGGCCCGGCCATGGCCGTCCCTCGGCCAACGCTCCCATCACCCTGCCCAGCTGGGCAAGTGCGGCTGTCCGCTCCGATCGTTCGGTCCCCTGCATCGTCCGTTCCATGTGCATCCTATTGGTGCCGCCTATCTTTGCGGCCATCCGCGCAGGGGGCATCCCCAAGCGGGCACAAAAGTAGACCGTACCGCCATGGCGATCATGATCACCGACGAATGCATCAACTGTGGTGCATGCGAACCCGAATGCCCGAACAATGCCATCTATGAAGGTGGGGCGGAATGGCGGCTGTCCGATGGTACCTCCCTGAAGGGGACCCAGACCACGCCCATGGGCAACACCTACGATGCCGAAGCCGCCAATGCGCCCAAAGCGATGGACACCTATTTCATCGTGACCGACAAGTGCACCGAGTGCACCGGCTTCCATGATGAGCCACAGTGCGCCGCCGTATGCCCGGTGGACTGCTGCGTGGACGACCCCGACTTCCGCGAGACCAAGGAACAGCTCCTGGCCAAGAAGGAGTTCATGCACCTGTAGGCCGATGGCCACCGCCTGGCGCAATGGATGGACGACCTTGATCGTTTGATGATACCATGCGCCACCTGCGTACCTTCTGTCTGCTGACCGGCCTGGTGACCGGAACCTGGCTGAACGCACAAAGCGATGGCATGGCCCATATCGGCGCCTTGTTGAAGCTGCTCCCTACCGCCACGGATGTGCGGCAGGACAGTCTGAATAAGGCCATCAAGGCCGAACTGCGCACCCTGCTCGATCGCGAAGACGCCTTCTCCATCCCCTTTTCCGAACTGCCCATGACCCGGGTGGACGCTCCCGACGGCATGTTCCGCCTGTTCACCTGGAACCTACCAAGGAGCGACGGGCACCACGATTTCGAGGGGTTCCTTCTATCCCGTACCGGGCGTGGAAGGACACTCCATGAGCTCCGCGATATGACCGCCAGGATCCCCACGCCCGAAGTGCCCGTGCTGGGGCCGGAGCGCTGGTACGGCGCACTGTACTACGAAGTGGTACCGGTGAAGAAGGGCGGGCAGACCTACTATACGCTGCTGGGCTGGAAAGGCCATAGCAAAGCCGAAACCAGAAAGGTGATCGAGGTCCTGAGCTTCAAAGGTGGCAGCCCTCGTTTCGGGGCGCCGCTGTTCGGCAAAGGGAAGCTCAAGCCCATGCGTCGTGTCTTCGGCTATGCGTTCAACGCGACCATGACCCTGCGCTACGACCCCGCCTTGGAGGCCATCATCATGGACCACCTCTCCCCATTGCGCCCCGACCTGAAGGACCAATGGGCGTTCTACGGACCGGACATGACCCACGATGGCTACTTCTGGCATAAAGGCGAATGGTGGTTCGGTCCGGAGATCGACCTGCGAGCGCCTCAGGACATCAAGCCCGGCAAAGGGGGGCGGTGAACCTCTCGATCGAACCGAGCGCTGTTCAACGTTCGGCATCGCAGACACGATCCTCTTTGACAGGAAGGCTACTTTTGCCACGCCGGTCCAACCGGCATTCCGATCCCGCCATGAGCACAACGACGAACGTGAAGGTCCACAACTTCAGCCCTGGTCCATGCATCCTTCCTCAGGAGGTTCTGCAACAGGCCGCTGCTTCCATCATCGAATTCGAGGGTACCGGCCTCTCGATCATCGAAATGAGCCACCGGAGCAAGCCTTTCGAGGGTGTTATGGCCAAGGCGCAGACACTGGTGAAGGAGTTACTCGGTGCGCCGGACCACTACCAGGTGGTGTTCCTCGGAGGTGGGGCCAGCATGGGGTTCCACATGATCCCGCAGAACTATATGCGGGTAGGTGGCAAGGCGGCCTACGCCAACACCGGCGAATGGGCCACCCGTGCCATCAAGGAGAGCAAGATGGCCGGTGACACCATGGTGGTGGCCAGCAGTGAGGACAAGAACTTCAGCTACATCCCCAAAGGCTACGCGGTGCCCACGGATGTGGACTACTTCCACTTCACCAGCAACAACACCATCTTCGGTACGCAGTACAAGCAGTTCCCCAAGTCGCCGGTGCCGTTGATCTGCGATATGAGCAGCGACATCTTCAGCCGTCCGGTGACGGTGAGCGACTTCGCCCTGATCTATGGCGGTGCCCAGAAGAACATGGGCCCTGCGGGCGCTACGGTGTACCTCTTCGACAACGCTTACCTGGGGAAGACCGGCCGCACCTTGAGCCCCATGATGGACCTGAAGAACCATGCCGCCAAGGAGAGCATGTACAACACGCCACCGGTCTATGCCGTGTACGTGAGCATGCTCACCATGCAGTGGATCAAGGAACAGGGTGGCGTGGTGGAGATGGAGCGCCGGAACGCCGCCAAGGCGAAGCTGCTCTACGATGCCATCGACCGCCTGCCCCTGTTCAAAGGCACCACGGCCGTGGAGGACAGAAGTGTGATGAACGCCACCTTCGTGATGACCGATACGGCCCTGGAGCCCGCCTTCGACGCCCTGTGGAAGGAAGCCGGCATCAGTGGCATCCGCGGCCATCGCAGCGTGGGCGGCTACCGGGCCAGCATGTACAACGCACTGCCCTTGGAAAGCGTACAAGCGCTGGTGGAGGTGATGGAGGAATTCGCCAAGAAGAACGGATAACACGAACAACCATCGCCGGGGACACCGGCTTCGATGATGAGGGTACACGCCAACGACGGGATCACAGCACAGGCCAAGGAAAGCCTGGCAGAAGAGGGATTCAAGGTGACCACGGACCACGTGCCACAGGACCAACTGATCGAATACATCAACCGTGAACAAGTGGAGGTGTTGCTGGTGCGCAGCGCCACCAAGGTGCGGCGCGACCTGATCGACGCTTGTCCCTCCCTGAAGCTGATCGGGCGGGGCGGTGTGGGATTGGACAACATCGATGTGGCCCATGCCAAGGAGAAGGGCATTCCGGTGATCAACACCCCGGCCTCGTCCAGCATCAGCGTGGCCGAGCTGGTGATGGCCCACCTTTTCAGCCTCATGCGCAACCTGCACAAAGCGAACCGCCGCATGCCGGCCGAGGGCCGCACGAAATTCAAGGAGCTGAAGAAGGAGTATGAAAAGGGCTTCGAGCTTCGCGGCAAGACACTGGGTGTGGTGGGCTTCGGGCGCATTGGCCAATGGACGGCTCGCTATGCGCTGGGTTGCGGCATGCGCGTGATCTATCACGACAGCTTCGTGACCGCAGAGGCCATCGAGGTGGAGATCGGCGGTGAAACCGTGCGGGTACCGGTGAAGCTGGTGACCATGAACGAATTGCTGAAGCAATCCGATGCCATCAGCCTGCACGTGCCATCGCAGAAGGATGGCCGCCCCGTTCTGGGTGCGGTTGAATTAGCCGCCGTGAAACCCGGCGTGGTGATCGTGAACACCGCTCGTGGAGGCAGCGTGGATGAGGATGCCCTGATGAACGCCTTGAAGAACGGCCTGGTCCGTGCGGCGGCCCTCGATGTGTTCGTGGGTGAGCCGGAACCACGGGAAGACTTGCTCACCGAAGCGGGCTTGAGCCTTTCGCCACATATCGGGGCGGCCACCGCCGAAGCGCAGGGTCGAGTAGGTGCAGAACTCGCCGACCAGATCATCTCCTGGCGTTCCACGGTGGACGTGGGCTGATGGTACGCATTCGCCCTTTCCGCGCTTGGCGCCCGACGCAGGACAAGGTCCACCTGGTGGGCTCGCGCTCTTACGTGTCCTACACCGATGAGCAACTTCACGAGAAGCTGCTCGGCAACCCATACTCCTTCCTGCACGTGATCCACCCCGATCACGGGAACAATGCGCACCTGAGCCGCGAAGAGCGTTTCGCCAACGTGCGACACAAGTGGAATGAGGTGGTGACCGAAGGGTGGTTCGAGCGGGACGAGCGCCCCTGCATCTACCTCTACGAACAAAGCCGCAAGGGCCTGTTGTCGCGCGGGATCATCGCGGCGGTGGACGTGAACGATTACCGCCATGGCCGAGTGAAGGTGCATGAGCACACGTTGAAGGCCCGTGAAGAGCTCTTCAAGGATTACCTGAACGTGACGGGAGTGAACGCCGAACCGGTGCTGCTGGCCGCTCCGGAAGGGAACGGCCTCGAAGCGATCCTGGGGCGTGCTTGGGACACGCGTCCCACGTATGATTTCAGCACCACCGACCGCGTGCGCCATCGCTTCTGGGCGGTGGACGACGTTGCGGTGATCACTGCGGTGAGCGAGCAATTCCTGAGGATCGACGCGCTGTACATAGCCGATGGGCACCACCGCATGGCCAGCAGCGCGCGCCTGGCGGAAAGCTCCGGATCCCACGCCGATGCACCGAAGGCTTGGTGCCTGGCCTTCGTGGTGCCACAGGAGCACCTGCACATCCACAACTTCGATCGTGCGGTCACGAGCTTGGGCGGCATGGACACTGAAGAATTCATCGCTGCGGTGCGTGCGGTCGGTTCTCTGGAAGAGCTTCCGGAAGCTCCGACCGAAGTACCTGCGCATGGTTCGGTCCACATCTGTACGCGGAAAGGATGGTTCACCCTCACGCTGCCGCCTCCCGCTGATGGAACGGACGCTGCAGGCAGCCTCGACGCATCCCTGTTGAGCGATGCGGTACTGGCTCCCGTGCTGGGCATCCACGATCTGCGTACGGACCCACACGTGAGATTCGTTCCCGGGACTTCAGGGATCGCCGAGCTGGAGCGCTTGGTGAGGTCCGGCGAAGCGGCGGTGGCCTTCAACCTAAGGCCAGTGAGCTTCGACGAGCTCAAGCGCGTAGCCGATACCGGGGGATGCATGCCTCCGAAGAGCACCTATATCGAACCCAAGCTGCGCAGCGGGATCACCGTGTACAGCCTGGAGGATGAATAACCCCATGGATGCCTTGGATCGCTCGGCTCTGGCGACGCGCTATCACCAGGTGAGGTCCTCCCTCCCACCGCACGTTGCGTTGGTGGCCGTAAGCAAGACCCGGACCGTGGAGGAGATCCAGGCCCTCTACGATCTGGGGCATCGTGCCTTCGGCGAGAACTACCCCCAGGAGCTCCGCGAAAAGCATCCTCTCCTGCCTCGGGACATCGAATGGCACTTCATCGGACACCTGCAACGCAGCAACGTGAAGCATGTGCTTCCGCTCGTGAACCTGATCCACGGCATTGATTCCGAGAAGCTGTTGGACGAGGTGGAGAAGCGCGCCCAAGGTCTCGGCCGAACGGTGGATGTGCTGCTTCAGGTCCATATCGCCCGGGAGGATACGAAGCACGGGTTCAGCGTTGCGGAGGTCGAGGACCTGCTGGCCATGCCTTGGCCATGGGGCCATGTGCGGTTGCGCGGGTTGATGGGGATGGCCACAAACACCGAGGACCATGGCCTCGTTTCGGACGAATTCCGAACGCTCGCTGGGCTATTCGAACGGGTCAGGAAGACCCAGGAGTCGACCTTCGACACCTTGAGCATGGGCATGAGCGGTGACGCCCCATGGGCCATCGCCGCGGGCAGCAACCTGGTTCGGATCGGTACCGCCCTCTTCGGCGAGCGTGCGCCAAGAACGGCTTGACCGGTCGATCGGGCAACCATTACCCCCCTGCACGTCTGATGTAGTAGCTTAGTGCACCTCTCCACCATGTTCCGTCAAGCCATACTCGCTATCGCTCTTGCGGCACCGACCATCGGGTTCGCTCAACGGAACCTGGAGGTCGGGTTCTCCTCAGGTCTTACGCACTACTATGGTGACCTTGGCAATGTGGATGGGCCTGTGCAGTGGAACAGCGCACGGCCCGGCATGCAGATCACCTTCCGTGATTTCCTGAACAACAAGAAGAGGTACGTCACCCGGTCGCTTACCACCGAAGCCCGGATCAGTTGGTTCCGGATCGGGTACGACGAGACCGCGCCCATGCATAATGTGCCAACGACGGAACTGAAGAACTACAAACGGGGCTTGAGCTTCCGGAACGACCTCGTCGGCGCTTCGGGGCACCTGGTGCTCAACGCCTATCGCGAGCCATACACGCCCCTCTTCCAACAGAAATTCTTCATGTTCTTCCACATCGGACTGGGCGTATATCACGGTCGGCCCAAAGCGGACCTCTTCCATGGCGATGTGGATCCGGCGAACAGGTACTATTTCTGGGCCGATGGCACCATACGCGATGCGGAACGGGGAACCGCCAATGCCAACGTGATCGAGCGCGATGGGAAGTTCGAGACGGACCTTGGTAGCTGGTACACCGAGACAGCGGCGGATGCTGGGGAAAGCGTGAAGGCGCGCAAGTTCCCCTCCTGGCACATGGCGATCCCCATGGGAGCTGGCCTGCGATACATGGTGACCAAACAGCTCAGCGTTGGGGTGGAATACGCCTACTATATGTTCATGACCGATCAGTTGGATGACGTTAGCGACCTCTATGCGACGTACGCTCAGATCGATCAGCTCTACGACAACCAACGCGACCGCACCCTGGCACGATACATCAGCGACCCTACCGGTTGGGGCACGGTCGGCGACAACGATGATCTCAAGACCAGCCGCCGCGGTAACCCGGGATTGCTGGACTCCTTCAGCTACTTCAACTTCGAGGTGTCGTACAAATTCAAACGCAGGCCCGGACGGCGCAGCTATATGCGGCTGTGACCGGTGGACCGCGATACCTTTGTGCCCATATCCACGGACCATGGGCGACACGAGCAAGGCGGCGAAGACCAAGCGGATGGATCTGGCATTCGCTTCGTTACTGAGCAAGGACGACGAAGAGGTTCTTAGCGCCCTCACCCGGATCGGCCAGGAGGGTGATGCCCGTGCCATCCGTCCGTTGCTCACCGCCCTTGCCAGCAGCAGTTCCACAGCGGTGCGGCAGCGGATCACCGCGATGCTGTTCGAAGTGAAGGCCCCACAGGCCGATGTGGCCCTGTTCGAAGCCTTGGAAGAACCCACCTTGAAGCGTGTGCGCCCCGTGGTGCTAAGCACTTTCTGGAATGCCGGGATCGATGTGAAAGGACGTCTGGGAACTTTCGTGGACATCGCCCTGGAAGGGGACGTGAGCGAGTGTTTCGAGTGCCTCACCGTGATCGAGAACCAGGAGGTCTGGGGTGCGGACGAGATCGGAACGGCGCTTCAACGGCTCGAGGGCGCGACCGGTGCAGAGATGGATCCGCACAAGGCCACCATGCTGGGCGACCTGCAGGCGATACTGCGCCAGCGCCTGGTGGTCTGAAGACCGCCCTTGACCTTATCCGGCCAGGGAGGTTCGTGGCACACCGGCGGTGAGTTGCGCATATTTACACCGGTGATGAACGCCTATCTGAGCGACAAGGTCCGCGTGGTGACGCTGTTCACCATGGTGTTGTTGACGTTGGTGCACGCCTATACCTACCCCAGCAACACCTTCACCGGCGTTGCCATGTCCTTGGATGGCTTGGTGTTCGCGATCCAGTACTTCATCAGTCAGGGGCTGGCGAAGTTCAGGGTGCCGATGTTCTTCATCCTCTCGGGTTACTTCTTCGTTGCCGCCGTGATCAAGACGAAGAACGGAACCCGTATCCAGTTCATCAAACGGATGCGTACCATCGCGCTTCCGTACATGCTTTGGTCGCTCATCGGCTTGCTGGCCTATGGCATCATGCAATGGCCAGCGGCCATGCGTACCTTCTTTCCGAACAACCAGGTATGGGGGCTCTCCCCCTTTCAGCTGCTGGAGAAGATCCTGGTCGACCCCATTCCTTACCAACTCTGGTTCTTGCGCGACCTGATGATCCTGTTCGCACTGACCCCGTTGATCCAGTACGCGGTGCGCTGGGCAGGGATCCTGGCCATCCTCCCCCCCACACTCACCTGGCTCTTCGAGGTTGATCTGGTGATCCTGAACAATGGGTCCCTGCCGTTCTACATGGCCGGTGCATGGCTGGCGATGCGTGGCCCAACCCAAGAACCACACATAGGGCCGCGCCAACGGCTTGTGATCGTCATCGGGTGGTTGGCATTACTGGCCGTGAAGACCGGGCTGGTCTTAACTCGATCCGTCGATATCGCGGTGATCAGGCAGATCCACCACCTGGCCGTGCTGTGGGGGCTGGTGGCGGTATGGGTGGGCTATGACCTCTTGGTGAAGGACAGGGATGTGAAGCAACTCGCGCTCTATCCGCTTACCCGGTTCTCCTTCTTCCTGTACGTAAGCCACGAACCCTTGCTCACCGTGGTGAAGAAGATCTTGTTCATGCTTCCCGGCCATGGGCCCATGAAGGCGTTACTGGTCTATTGCGCAGCACCGACGATCACCATGACCGTTTGTTTCGCCATGGCAGCATGGTTGCTTCGCCACGCCCCCCGCACCTACAGCCTGCTCACCGGTGGTCGTGGCGTACTTCGCAAGGCCACCACGGCTGCGATCCCTGTTGCGGCCTGAGCCCGCTATCCATGTCCCTTCCGGTAGCGGACGGAAGGCTCACGCTCCACGGGGCATTCCATCCCGACCGATGGCCCCCATGGCTTCTCCGAGGCTTCGTCCCTGCGGGGAAGGGCTGCAGCCTTTCGCCGAACGATGCAACAGGGACATTGCTTCGCGATGGCGCAGATCGGTTGGCAGCAATGCTGCGGAAGGCCGGTGCACCGGAACGACCACGACGGTGAAGGTCTGGGGGAATGGACCGAGTGGTCCGGCCCACGCCAAAGTCGGATCGGGCTACGATCGACCGCACGGCTTGCTGTTGACCGGCGGCCTATCGCGGGGCGGTCTCTTTCAAATAGGTGGACAACGCACGTTGCACCCGCCCGTTCATATCATCCGTCGGCGCCGGGATAAGCACCTCTCCTGTGATCCGTTCGTACAGTTCGACATAGCGGTCCGTTACGCGGTGAACGAAGGCATCGTCCATAGGTGGTACCACCTGCCCCTCCTTGCCCATGAAATCATGGGCGATCAGCCATTCGCGTACGAACTCCTTGCTCAGTTGTCGTTGAGGCTCTCCGCGTGCCTGGCGTTCCTCATAGCCTTCCGCATGGAAGTAGCGCGAACTATCGGGGGTGTGGATCTCGTCTATGAGCAGGATGCGGCCATCGCTTGTGCGTCCGAACTCATATTTGGTGTCCACCAGGATCAGTCCCTGGCGTGCGGCCATGCGCGTGCCTTCGGTGAAGAGGGCGAGGGCGTACCGGCACATGGTGTCCCACTCCTCCGGGGTGCAGAGGCCACGTGCGAGGATCTCCTCGGGCGTGATGTCCTCATCATGTCCTTCGGCGGCCTTGGTGCTCGGCGTGATAAGCGGTCGTGGGAAGGGGTCGTTCTCCTTCAACCCTTCGGGCATGGGCGCCCCGCAAAGTACCCGGTGCCCCGCTCTGTACTGGCGCCAGGCGTGCCCAGCGAGGTAGCCGCGCACCACCATCTCCACCGGTACGGTATGCGCGGTATGGCCAACTACCACATTGGGGTCGGGTGAAGCGATGGCCCAATTCGGGGCCACGTGCGCTGTTGCCTGGAGCATGTGCCAACTCAATTGGGTGAGCACCTGTCCCTTCTGGGGGATACCGCGTGGCAACACCACATCGAACGCGCTGATCCGGTCGCTGGCCACCAGGATCGTACGCCCATCGGCCAGGTGGTACACGTCTCGCACCTTGCCCCGGTACACGTTCGCCACTCCGGGCAGGTCCAGTTCGGAACGCATCAGGGTGCCATCGTTCTCGGTGCTCATCTTCTTACTCCGGTGTTGTCCTCCATTTCACGGAATGCCTTCAAAACCCTGGTCACCAGCTCATGCCGGATCACATCCTTCTCGTCGAGCTCCACCACGGTGACCCCCTCCACTGCGCGCAGCATGTTCACCACGGGCAGCAGGCCACTGGGCTGTCTGTCGGGAAGGTCCACTTGGGTGGCATCGCCGGTGATGACGAACTTGGCGTTGCGCCCCATGCGGGTGAGGAACATCTTCATCTGCGTCATGGTGGCGTTCTGTGCTTCATCCAGGATCACGAACGCGTGGTCCAGGGTACGTCCCCGCATGAACGCCAGTGGCGCGATCTGGATCACCCCTTCGTCCAGGTGGTCGGCGAGCTTGGATGCCGGGATCATCTCGCGTAGTGCGTCGTAGAGCGGCTGCAGGTAGGGATCGAGCTTCTCGCGCAGATCACCAGGCAGGAAACCGAGATTCTCCCCGGCTTCCACCGCAGGGCGGGTGAGCACGATGCGCCGCACTTTGCGCTCCTTCAGCGCACGGACGGCCAATGCCACCGCCGTGTATGTCTTGCCGGTGCCGGCAGGGCCGATGGCAAAGACCATGTCGCTGCCTTCCACGGCTTCCACCAACCGTTCCTGGTTGCGTGTACGGGCCTTCACACGCAAGCCCGCATTGCCATACACGAGCACATCGGCCTCCTCCACGTTCTCCCGCTCACCCGGCCCGGCGCTGCCCATGATATCATCCAGCACCTTGCGCGGAAGCTCGTTGTAGCGCACGGCATGTTCCACGAGCTGGGCGAACCGCTCCTCGAAACGGGAGAGCTCCTCGACCGTACCGCTCACTTTCAAGGTATCGCCACGGGCGATGATGCTCAGCTTGGGGAAGTGGGTTCGTATCTGGCGCAGGTTGGCATCGTTGGCGCCCAGGACCTCCACAGGGGCCACGCCGGTGATGGTGATCAGCTTTTCGATCAAAGTAACTTTCCGTTGTTGATTTCTTCTGCCGAATGCCCCTTTGGTAGGGGGATAGTTTTGAGCGCCGAAGGTAGTCCACGCCTTCACATCCGTATTCCGCAGACATGGCGATCATCACCCTCACCACCGACATGGGCCTGAAGGACCACTATGTGGCCACGGTGAAAGGTGCCATCTGGACACAATTCCCCGAGGCACGGATCGTGGACGTGAGCCATGCCATCAAAGCGTTCGACAGTGGGCAGGCCGCATTCGTACTGCGCCAGGCCTACCCGGAATTCCCCCGTGGCACGATCCACATCATCGGGGTGAATCCCGAGGCCGACGGGCAGACCCCGCACTTGGTGGTACGCCACGACGGTCATTTCTTCATCGGTGCGGACAACGGCATCTTCGGATTGCTCTTCGAGGGACAGCCCCATGAAGCGTTCGAACTGACCATGAAGCTGGACGAGGACCATGTGGCCTTCCCCACGCGCAGCGTGTTCGTGAAGGCGGCCTGTCATATCGCACGCGGTGGCACCATGGATGTGATCGGCCGCAAGGTGGCCCGGGTGAAGGAACTGCTCGGCTTTCAGCCGGCCGTGGATGCCACGAGCATCCGAGGCCGGGTGCTCTATATCGACAGTTATGGCAACCTGGTGACCAATGTGCGGCAGCAACTGTTCGCGGAGGTGGGCAAGGGCCGCACCTTCAAGATCAGTTTCGGCCATCGAGCCGACGATATCACCAGGATCCACACGACCTATGGCGATGTTCCACAGGGGGAAAGGCTGGCCTTCTTCAATGCTGCCGGATTGCTGGAGATCGCAGTGAATAAAGGCGTGGAGGGCCATGGTGGAGGAGCCGCACGGCTGTTCGGTGTGCAACAGGACGATACGGTCCGGATCGAGTTCGGCGGTTGGAGCAGGAGTTGAGGCCGTTGTGCGGATGCCCTGGTGATGCGCTTTTCTCGCTCCTTGTCCGTTGGTCCGGCGGGGCGTGGTGTTCGATCGATGGATCACTCGCCCATACATTATACCATTTCGCAATAGAAAACCATCCGATCTGCTTGCTCTTTTTCCGCATGCCTTCTCCGAAGAGATCGCACCGTAGGCACCGCTACGCTGCGACCTCTTCGTATCGGCCTACGAAAAAATAGCGGCACATCTTTGGACGGCCTTCTATTGCGAAATGGTATTATTGAATGTTCGAGAGCGGCCGAAGATGCGTGGCATTCGTTCACCTGCCGTTCCGAAGCCCCGGTATCAGCCTCTGCTCCCGATGCGGGACCAGGGCCAGGTCGCTCACTCCAGGATGATCTCCTCCACCACCTTCTTTCCGGCCCTGCGGTTGAGGATCTCCACCAGCGTTTCGCGCATGAAGGTGAGTTCGTGGCGTAGTGGTGCGGAATCGACCTTCACACTGAGGCGGCCTTTGCGCAGCCGTACGCTCTTGGTGTGTCGCGCGATCATGGGTCCCACGGCCTCGTCCCAGCCGGTGGTGATATCCAACTCGTCCATCTTCTCCCGCATGCCATAGGAGTCGATCAGCAGGTCCATGGCCGTTCTAAGCGACTGTTCGTTCGACTTTTTCACGGGTCAAGGGCGTATCATGGTCGAGGTGGAAGAAGCGCACGTCCAGGTCCAGGCCGTCCAGCGCGGCATGCAGCCGGGAGGCATCGGTATCGGTGATCAGGACCTGTCCGAAGCGCTGGCCGCTGAGCAGTTTCAGCAGGTGGCGCATACGCTGGGGGTCGATCTTGTCGAATATGTCGTCCAACAATAGAATGGGCCGCTGGCCACTACGCTGCTGGGTAAGGTCGAACTGGGCCAGCTTCAGGGCGATCAGATAGGTCTTCTGTTGGCCTTGTGAGCCATATCGTTTCAGCGGCTGTCCGTTAATGGAGAAGACCAGGTCGTCCTTGTGAACGCCCTGTGTGGTGTGCCCGGCCATACGGTCGCGGTCCCAGGCTTGGTGCAAAAGGGTCCGAAGGGGGGTGGCTTCCAACGCGGAGCGGTATTCCAAGGCCACCTGTTCCGGACCGGCACTGATGCCGGCATAGTGCAGTGCCAGCAGGGGCACCAGCTCTTGCATGAAGGTCCGGCGTACCTCGAAAACGGTACTGCCGTGGGTGATCAGCTGCTCGTCCCATGGCTCCAGGAGCTCCAACGACCCGCCCCCCTGTTCGGCGAAGCGTTTGAGCATGGTGTTGCGCTGGGCCATGGCCCTATTGTACCGGATCAGGGCATCCAGGTAGCCCCGGTCGAACTGGGCGATGAGGCCATCGAGGAAACGGCGGCGTACCTCGGAGCCTTCGAGGATCAACTGCCCATCGTACGGGGTGATCATCACCATCGGATAGCGCCCAACGTGGTCGGCCAGCCGATCGTACTCCTTCCTGTTGCGGCTCAGGATCTTGCGCTGGCCAGCCCGCACACTGCATAGGATCGCATCGTCGCCCTCGGCGGTGCACATCACCCCCTGTACCATGAACAGGTCCTCCCCATGCAGGATGTTGTGGCTATCCACCGGGTCGAAATAGCTCTTGGCCAGGGAGAGGTAGTGGACGGCATCGAGCAGGTTGGTCTTCCCCACCCCGTTCGGCCCCACGAAGCAGTTCACTTCGGGCCCCAGGTCCACCTCCGCCTCGCGGTGGTTGCGGAATTGGAAGAGCGTAAGGCGGGACAGGTGAAAGGCCATGGAAGCACAAAGGTAGTGGCGGGTCCCGGGGCGGAGCCGAGCCACCCATGCAGGCCTTGGGGGTACGGTACACCCTGCGGTCCCGGGCGGCAGCCGGATGCACGCGCTTTTGACCCGCCATTGTCCATAACACGGAATGAGACCGCCCCCCAAGTCCGTAAAAGGTCTACTTTTGCCGCTTCTTAGACCGACCACGCCCCTGCATCAAGCCACGGCTTCACACCATGAGCAATAAGATCAACCCTCACCAAGAGTCTACCCCCGAGAACAAGGACGTGAACCTGGGTGATGTGTACACGCGCACCGAGCTGTTCATTGAGAACAACAAGAAGGCGATCACCATCGGCGTGGTGGGTGTGTTGGTGGTGGTGGGCGGCTTGCTGGGCTACAAGAAGCTGATCGCTGAACCCAAGGCCACGGAGGCTGCGGAGAACATGTGGAAGGCCCAGTACTATTTCGAGATCGACTCGCTGAACAAGGCCCTGAACGGCGACGACCAATGGCCCGGATTCCTGACCATTGCCCAGGAGTACGGCAGCACCCCGAGCGGCAAGCTGGCGCACTACTACCTGGGTGCCATCTACATGCAGCAAGGGGAATACGATGCCGCGTTGGAACACTACAAGAAAGCCGATCTGGATGATGATGTGTTGCGCGTGATGGCCGTGGGTAACCAAGGCGACGCCTTGGTGGAGCTCGGCCGTACCGACGAGGCGGTGAAGCAGTTCGAAAAAGCGGCCAACATGGTGAGCAACGAACTGATCACCCCCATGTTCCTGATGAAGGCCGGGATCCTGCATCAGCAAGCCGCCAACTGGAGCAGCGCGGCAAAGGCCTTCAAGCGGATCGCCACCGAGTTCCCCAACAGCCAGGAGGCGAACACGGCCCGTAAGTACGCTGGCCACGCCGAAGCAATGGCCGGTTAGTCCATGGCAACGGCCGAGCACCATCTTTCTGAATACGACCCGACCAGCGTCCCCAGTGGCGCTGGTCGTCGTTTCGCCCTGGTCGTGAGCGAGTGGAACCGGGAGATCACCGATGCGCTCCGGGCCGGGGCGCGGGAGACCTTGCTGAACCACGGCGTGGCCGAACAGGACATCGTTGAGGCTTGGGTGCCCGGAAGCTTCGAGCTGGCCTTGGGCGCACAGCGCATGATCGAGAAAGGCGGCCTCGATGGCGTGATCTGCCTGGGCAGTGTGGTGCGTGGAGAAACCCCGCATTTCGACTTCGTATGCCATGGGGCCACCCAAGGGATCATGGACGTGGGCCTGAAATACGGCCTGCCGGTGATCTTCGGCTTGCTCACGGACAACACGATGCAACAGGCGCGCGATCGCAGCGGTGGAATACACGGCAACAAAGGCGTGGACTGTGCGGTGGCCGTGCTGAAGATGGCCGCGTTGAAGGATCGCCCTTCCTCTTTCCGGCCGTAACGACGATCTTGCACGGGCAAAGCCCATGAGTCCATGCGTCGTTCCACACTCTTCCTCGCACTAACCTTACCGCTCTTCCTGAACGCGGCCGATGCCCCTCGCAACGGACCACGCCTCGGGGTGGGCATGGCCACCATCACCGCCGGCGGACTGCTGAACTGGAACGGACTGCCGAAGGTCGGTCCCTTGGGGGGGTGGGCATGGGAGATCCCCTGGACGGAACAGGCCTCGTGGCTCATCGAACCCATGTACATCACCAAGGGGAGCCTGACCCAGAACGCCCAGCAGAAGACCTGGACCAGTGTGCGCTTGGGCTATATCGAGGTCCCGGTGGCCGTGAAATTCAGCCTGCGGCCGGACCCCGGAGGCATCTTCCTTACCGGCTCCATCCTGGGCGGCTATTGGATCAATGGCCGACAGGTGATCCGACAGGATGGAAGGGTGCTGAGCGACCAGAAATACAACCTTACCTACGCCGAAAGACGATCGCAGGCCAGTGTGGGTGTCGGCCTGGGCTGGGATATGGGCACAAGCGCGTTCGAAATACGGGTGCAACAGAGCATTTCCCCGTTCTCTACGGTGGTCCGTGGCCAGAACATGGTGGCCGGTCTGCATTACACCTATTACCTCCCGAAAAAGACCACCCGGAAGGAGAAAGAGCAAGGGTGAATCCATGCTCCCCTCATTTCCTTCACCAACCGGTCTTCGCCGGGCATAGGCCCACTATCGAACAAGTGCGGGCAACGCACCACCCAACCACCCTGTTCAGAGCATGGCGTTCACCACCGCATCATCCCCAGGCCGTACCGCTTTCCGGCACAACCCACTGTTGAAGGTCTTCTTCGCCCTATTCCTTGTCGCATGGGTCTGGACCTTCGCGGGCACCACCGACCATGCGAACTGGGTGGTGGAGAACGTGCTCACCCTGCTCTTCATCGCGGGGCTGGTATGGGGCCATCGGCGTTTCCAGTTCAGCGACCTGAGCTACACGCTGATGTTCGTGTACATCCTGCTGCACATCTACGGTGCCATGTACACCTATGCCGAGAACCCGCTCGGCTATTGGTTGAGGGATGTGCTGCACGGCGAGCGCAACCAGTACGACCGCATCGTACACTTCAGCTTCGGCTTCCTTCTGGCCTACCCCATGCGCGACTATTTCAAGAACCATTTCCACTGGCCCACCTGGGTGTGCTGGGTGCTGCCCGTAGAGATCACCCTCAGCTTCAGCGGCCTATATGAGCTGATCGAATGGGCGGTAGCCGATGTGTTCTTCCCCGCACAGGGCCACGCCTACCTGGGCACCCAAGGCGATATCTGGGATGCTCAGAAAGACATGGCGTTGGCGTTCAGCGGGGCGGTGGCGGCCATGGTGCTGACGAGCGTCTTCGCCCGGTTCCGGAAGCCATCGGCCTGACCCGCTTCACACCTTGGTGCGCACCTTGTTCCACGGCTTCACCTGCCAGGTGACCGTGGCGGTGGCCACGTGGTTGCCCGCGGCATCGCGCACTTCCACGGTACTACTGTGATCCACCGAGTCCTGAACACTAAGTGGCTTAACGACCTGCTCCGCGATCTCGTCCGGGCCGGGAACACAGGTGGCCGTGGCAGCGGTCCTGGCTTGGTAATGGTACGCCATGTGCAGGGTGCGCATGATCAGGCGGTAGCGCTTGGGGTCGAGCTGCTCCAACACGGACAGGCCACTGCACATCTCGCTGGCCGTGGCGATGGCACAGGCATGGATGCCCTTGATGTGATTGCGGTTCGAGCGGCGGTAGGGAATGCGCACGCTGATCCCCCCTGTGGGCAACGGGATCACCTTGAAGCCGTGCGGTCCGTTGAACGGGATGAGCCAGGGCAGCACCAAGTTCAAGCACCAACGCCAGGTGCGCGAGGTACGGGCCCGTGATAGCAGCTGTGGCAGGTTCATCGGTCCAGGATCGGGGCAATGGCCGGTGGAAAGTAATCCGGTCCCTTCAACACCTTCCCATCCACTCGGCGGATCGGCTTGCCATCGGCACCCAACTTGCTCATGTTGCTGCGCTGGATCTCGCGGAACACCTCATCGATCTTGTGCTCCAAGCCATGTTTCAGCAAGGTGCCGCACAGGATGTACAGGATATCGCCCAGGGCATCGGCCACTTCCACGAGGTCGCCACGCAAGGCAGCCTCCAGGTATTCCTCGTTCTCCTCGCGGATCAACTTATAGCGCAGCAGGGCGTCGCGATCGCCGATGGCACCCAGGGGGGTGGTGGCGTTCGGGATGCCGAAAGCGTCGTGGAACGCGCGCACATGCTCGATGGCTTCGCGAAGGGTGAGGGCTGTCGTGGTGGGCTGCATGGGGATCGAAGGTAGATGCCCAATGGGAAGTGAACGCCGGTGCCCGACCATGGCCCTGCACCGGGCTGTTCGGAAGGGTGCTGCACCCCTTCTGAGAAGCACTCGCCCACGTGGTAGCGAACCGCCCGCACCCCTTGCCACTACGGCCTTTCCCGTAACCCCAAGGTTAACGTTCTTTAACTACGCCGCATGGCTCGACCAATGGCCGCCCCGACAACTTTGCAATGGATCATCTGGCCCTGAGCCGAACCATTCCCCACCATGGAAGACATCATTTCCGGAACCGCGCAGCCCGCGACCTCGGATAGCATCCGTGTCCTGAACGAACGCATACAACAGGCCAGTGCCTTCGTCGACCTCCTGGATCAGGAGATGGGCAAGGTGATCGTTGGGCAGAAGGACATGGTGCAGAAGCTGCTCGTGGCCCTGCTCGCCGATGGCCACATCCTGCTGGAGGGCGTGCCTGGCCTGGCAAAGACGATGGCGATCAAAGCGCTGGCCCAAGCGGTGGACGTTGGGTTCAGCCGCATCCAATTCACGCCGGACCTGCTGCCCGCCGACCTGATCGGCACCATGATCTACAGTCAGCGCAACGAGGAGTTCACCGTGCGCAAGGGTCCGATCTTCAGCAATTTCATCCTTGCCGACGAGATCAACCGCGCGCCGGCCAAGGTGCAAAGCGCACTGCTCGAAGCGATGCAAGAGCGGCAGGTGACCATCGGGGCCACCACCTATCCCCTGCCCCAGCCTTTCCTGGTGCTGGCCACCATGAACCCGATCGAGCAAGAGGGAACCTATCCACTGCCCGAAGCACAGACCGACCGTTTCATGTTGAAGGTGGTGCTGGATTACCCACGCAAGGAGGAGGAGAAACTGATCATCCGGCAGAACGTAAGGCCCGGCGGCAACCCCGGATCGCAGAAGGTGGTCCGTCCGGAGGAGATCCTGAACGCACGCACGCTCGTTCGTGAGGTGTACATGGACGAGAAGATCGAGCAGTACATCGTGGACATCGTGTATGCCACGCGGAAGCCCGACCAATACAAGCTCTCCGACCTCACCAGCATGATCGGCTTCGGCGGTAGCCCACGCGCCAGCATCAACATGGCCCTCGCCGCCAAGGCCTTCGCGTTCACCAAACGCCGTGGCTACGTGATCCCCGAAGATGTACGCGCCGTATGCCCCGACGTGCTGCGCCACCGCATCGGCCTCACCTACGAAGCCGAAGCGGAGAACATCACGGTGATGGAGATCATCGACCGGGTGCTGAACACGGTGGAGGTCCCTTAGGTCCAAGTCAGCGGTCGGCAGTATGCATTCGGCAGTTGGCGGAGAGCGCCATGCCTGCGATGCCCGCCAACTGCCTGCTTTCAACTGCCTGTTGCATTGAACAACGCCCAACATACCAAGGACCTGCTGAAGAAGGTGCGCCTGATCGAGCTGAAGACACGCGGCTTGAGCGAGCACATCTTCTCGGGTGAGTACCACAGCGCATTCAAGGGGCGTGGCATGACCTTCAGCGAGGTGCGGGAGTACACGCCGGGCGATGAGGTGCGGACGATCGACTGGAACGTGACGGCACGGTTCGGACACCCGTTCGTGAAGGTGTTCGAGGAGGAACGGGAACTCACCGCGATGCTGGTGGCCGACCTGAGCGGAAGCGGAGAGTTCGGCACCACCGGTCAGCTCAAGCGTGAACTGATCACCGAGGCGTGCGCCACCATCGCCTTCAGCGCCATCAAGAACAACGACAAGGTCGGCCTGATCCTCTTCACGGACACCGTGGAGAAGTTCATTCCGCCGAAGAAAGGTCGAAGTCATATCCTACGGCTGGTGCGCGAATTGCTGGAGTTCCGCCCCCAGAGCCGTGGCACGGACATCACGGCCGCGCTCCGCTACCTCAACAGCGTGATCAAGAAACGAAGCATCACCTTCCTGTTGAGCGACATGATGGACACCGACTACGAAGCGGCCATGAAGATCGCCAACCGACGGCACGACCTGGTGGTGTTGCGCACCACCGACCCGCGCGAGGGCGAGCTGCCCAACATGGGCCTGGTACAGTTCGTGGACCCCGAGACCGGTGCCACCCGCTGGGTCAACACCGGAAGCCGTTCCATCCGCAACGCCTTCCGCGCGGCAGCGCTGAAGCACCAGAACCGAACCCGCGAGATCCTCCGACGCTCGGGGGTGGACCATGCCACCATCAGCACGCAGCACGGGTATGTGCGGCCTTTGATGCAACTGCTCAAACAACGAGAAGTCCGATGAGGGTAGCTCGCTGGATCGGTCTGGTGGTGCCGCTGTTCGCCTTGGGACAGAGCGATCCGGTGAGCGTACGCCTGGATACCACGGTGATCCGGATCGGTGAACAGACCCTGTTGCACCTGGAGGTGGTCCAGCCTGCCGGTGCCGTGGTGCAGTGGCCCACCGTAGCCGATACGCTCAACGCCCATCTGGAAGTGGTCCACGACAGTGGCGTGGATACGATCAGCACCGACAACGCGCTCATCCGCCAGGTGCGCACCCTGCGTATCACCTCCTTCGACACCGGCTTTTGGGCCGTGCCTCCTTTCCGTTTCGCGGTGAACGCGCGCACCGTGGAGACCGAACCGCTGCTGTTGGAGGTCCGCACCGTCCCGGTGGATCCGGCCAAACCGTTGCATGACATCAAGGACATCGTGGTACTCCCCTTCAGCCTGGGCCACTGGATCCGCGAACACCTCCTTTGGATCGGTGGTACGATCGCGCTCCTTGTCCTGGCCATGGTGCTCTACCGGTATTCCAAGAAGGCTCGCACCATTGCCCCCCTTGCGGCCGGAACACAAGAGACCTCCTTGCACCAACGGATCATTGAAGCGTTGCAGGCCCTGGACCGGGAACGTATCTGGCAACAAGGAGACCACAAGGGCTACCATTCGCGGCTCACCGATCTGCTGCGATCATACCTCGAAGAGCGATACCAAGTGCCCGCACTGGAAAGCACCACCGATGAACTGCTACGCGAGCTGCGGGTGAGCCCGCTGAACGCCGACCAGCGCGGGCGCTTAGAGAACATGTTGCGGCTGGCGGACATGGTGAAGTTCGCCAAGGCGTTGCCCTCGCCGCAAGAGAACGAACAGATGATGGTGAGTGCCGTGCGTTTCGTGCAGGAGACGGTACCCCATCCGAACCCACCGGAGCATGGCTAAGAACCGAGATCTGCTCGTGGCCCTGACATGGTGCCTGCTCGCGGTGGTGGGCGTGGTGCTCGCCTTGCTTTACTGCCTGCGCCGCTACGATGCCGCGAACCCGTGGGTGCTCTGGTCGCTCCTGGTGTTGCTCCCCCTCATCGCGCTGTACGTGCTCCGCACCCGCAGGCGCAGCTCCATGGTCCGCCTCAGCGCGCTCTGCGCATTCAACAATGCCCCCGTGGACGTGCTGTCCCACCTGCGGCACCTGCCCTTCGCTGTTGGGCTGCTCGCCCTCGGCCTGTTGTTGATCGCCATGGCCCGGCCTCAGAGCGAGGACAATTGGCAGGATGTGAAGCGCGAAGGCATCGACATCGTGATCGCGTTGGACATCTCCGCGAGCATGTTGGCAAGGGACTTCAAGCCCGACCGGCTCGAAGCTTCCAAGCGTGTGGCCATGTACTTCATCGATGGACGGCCCAACGACCGGATCGGCTTGGTGGTGTACGAGGGCGAGGCGTTCACCCAGTGTCCGATCACCACCGATCACCGGGTGTTGAAGGAGCTCTTCGCCGATGCACGGCCTGGTTTGATCGATGGCGGAACGGCTGTTGGCAGTGGCCTGGCCACCGCGCTCAACCGCCTGCGCGAAAGCGAAGCGAAGAGCAAGGTGGTGATCCTGCTCACCGATGGGGTGAGCAACGCCGGAACGGTGCAACCCACCGATGCGGCCCAGATCGCCGAGCAGCTCGGCATCCGTGTGTACACCGTAGGGGTGGGCACACGGGGCAAAGCGCTCTCGCCCGTGGCCCGGTACGCTACGGGGCAGTACCGCTATGAATACGTGGATGTGGACATCGACGAACCCACGATGATGACGATCGCCGAACGCACCGGTGGCAAGTATTTCCGGGCCACTGATGAGGCCAAGCTCCGGGATATCTATGCCGAGATCGATCAGTTGGAGAAGACCCGTATCAAGGTGACCGAGCATCGTTCCAAGAACGAGGAATACCTGCCATTCGTCCTGCTCGGGGCCACCCTGCTGTTCGCCGCATTCGTACTCGACCGCACGATCGTGCGCACCATGGCATGAGCACCCCGGGCACATACCGTATCGGGACACTGGCCGCGATCGTGCTGGTGCTGGAACTGGTGAGCGCGGTGTTCTGGGTGGGTGGCTGGTGGTTGATCGACCAGGAAGTGCCGGCCTTCCGCTTGGAGAACCCGGTGATGCTCTACGGCATGCTCGCCGGCCCCTTGCTCACCGTGATCTTCCTTGTTGACCTGGGCTGGCGGAACCGCGCCCTGAAACGCTTCGCCGCCCCCGACACCTTGCCACGCATGGTGCCCGCCACCTCCAACCTGCGTGTACTGGTGCGCTTCCTCCTGCTCCGCCATGGACTCTCGTTCATCATCCTCGCCCTGGCCGGACCTCAGTTCGGCACACGACTGTCCGAGGTGCGGTCCGAAGGCATCGACCTGGTGGTGGCCGTCGACGTGAGCAACAGCATGGAGTGCGAGGACCTTCGGCCCAACCGTATGGAAGCCGCACGGCGAGCCATGTCGCAGTTGATCGACGAACTTCGTGGCGATCGCCTGGGCATCGTGGTCTTCGCAGGCGAAGCCTTCGTGCAGCTTCCGATCACCGCCGACCGTTCCGCCGCCAAGCTGTTCCTGAACAGCGTGAACACCAATTCGGTGGGCACCCAGGGCACCGCGATCGGGGCCGCCATCGACCTGGCCCGCGAAAGCTTCGACCTGGAAACACCCGGCAGCAGGGCCATCATTGTGATCACCGATGGCGAGAACCACGAGGACGATGCCGAGGGGGCGGCCCGCCAAGCGGCTGAAGCAGGGATCGTGGTACACACCATAGGCATGGGAACGCCCGAAGGTGGGGCGTTGCCCGTGCGCCGCAACGGACAAGTGGTGGGCTTCCGCAAGGACCAGAACGGCAACACCGTGGTGAGCCGCTTGAACGAACCCATGCTCGAGCGGATCGCCGCACAAGGCAACGGCCTCTACATCAGGGCCACCCATGTCTCCAGCGGAATAGAACAGCTGGTGGCCGATCTCCGATCAATGTCCACCACGGAGAAAGGGAACTACATGTATACCGCACATGAGGACCAGTTCCAATACCCGCTGGGGATCGGCACCCTCATGACCCTGTTGGGGCTGGCCATGGGCGAACGTCGCCATTGGCTCCGCCAACGAAACCCGCTCAAGCCATGAAACGCATCGGGTACATCGCGGTCTGCCTGGTGATGACCGGCTGTGGCGACCCCGCCGAGCGCACTGCGGAACGCGCCCTGTACCAAGGCGCTCCACCCTATCGTGAACAACGGTACGATGAAGCCGCCGCCATCTACGCCACCGCCACGCACGATCCCCGTGCAGCATACAACCTGGGCAATGCACTCCACCGACAACATCTGCTCGACTCCGCACTCGCTGCGTACCGCCGGGCGGTGGAACTGACGCATGGCGACACTTCCGATGCGAATGGCCATTTCAACCTGGGGAATACTTGGGCCTCCATCGCCATGCATGCGGATAGCGCGGTAGCCAGCCACGAAGAAGCGCTCAGCAACATGCGGATCGAGGGCAACGACATCGCACTGAAGCTGCGGCAAGTGGTGATGCGCGACTCCGTACAGAAGGAGATCCAACGGCTCGACCATCTGGTGGATTCGGCCCTGGCACAAAGCGCTGTGGCGTACAAGGCCTGTCTGCGACGTACGCCCAACGATGAGGAAGCACGGTACGACCTGGCCTCGGTGCAACAGCGGATCGCGGCCCGAGTGAAGGAGGCCGCACAGAAGGCGAAGGACAACGAGAAGAACAAGAACGAGGTGCTCAGCGAGAAAGCCAAGCAGCTGATGCAACAGGCCGATGAACTCGTGGACGCCTACCGGTTCGCCGAGGCATTGGCCGTGCTCCAACAAGGGTTGAAGGCCGAGCCCAGCCTGGCCAAGGAACAGGAATACATGAACAAACTGGACGTGGTGACCAAGGCCGCGCAAGCGAAATGATCCAGCTCCGCACGCTCCTCCTCATTCTGGCCTGGCCCTGCAGCATGGTGGGTCGGGCACAGGACATGACCGCCGACGCCTTCTTCAACCAGGCATCGCACCAGTACATCAAGCAGGACAAGATGCAAGCGCTACGCACCTTGGACCAAGGTCTGCGCAAATACCCCGGCGACCCGAAGTTGCTGAAGCTCGCGGAGGAACTGATCAAGGACGAACAGAAGAAACAAGAACAAGAGCAACAGCAGCAGCAGCAGCAACAGCAGCAGAACAAGGATCAGCAGGAACAGGACCAGCAAGACAAGCAGAAGAACGGCCAGTCCGATCAGCAAGAGCAGAAGGATCAGCAACAGGATCAGCAACAGAACCAGCAACAACAGGACCAGCAACAGGACCAACAGAAGCAGGAGGACAGACAGCCCCGACCGAACGATCCCGGCCAACAGCAGGACAAGGGCAACCCGCAAGGCGACGGGATCGCGCCGCAGGACGCCATGCGTATGCTCGATGCCTTGGAACGCTCCGAGAAGGATGTCCAGGACAAGGTGCGGGCGAAGCGTCGTCCGGCCGTTCGTCGTACCATTGAAAAAGATTGGTGATGGTACGCATGTTGAAACACCTCCTGATCCTGCTGCCCGCCCTGATGGTGGTGGCCAAGACCCATGCCCAGGAGATCACCTTCCAGGCACAGGCGGACCGCAACACCATTGCCACCGGCGAGTACGTGAAATACACGGTGACCCTGACCAACTCACGGGAACGGATCGAGGTTCCCGACCTGGGTGGCTTGATGGTGGTGCAAGGGCCGTTCGACAACAGCAGCTTCTCCATCTTCAATGGCCGGATGAGCGGTTCCGTGAGCCGCACCTGGGTGCTCACCGCCACCAGCCCAGGCAAGTACACCATTGGCCCGGCCCGGGTGCGCGTCGGTGGAGGCATCATCGCCACGGAACCGATCACCATCGAGGTCTCGAAGAACACATCGGGCGGCACCGACCCCAACGCCGCGCAGGGCCAGAGCCGGGACCCCAACCTCTTCACCACCATTTCCCTGAGCAAGAACAAGGCCTACGTGGGCGAGCAGGTCATCGCCACCTACACCCTCTACTCACGGTATTCCGGGCTGGAGACCACCAACCTGGAAATGCCCAAGATGGATGGCTTCTGGGCGGAGAACGTGGAACTGGGCGAGACCAACTGGGACCCACAACTGAAGAACGTGAACGGACTTCAGTACCGCACGGCGGTCATCAAGAAACAGGTGCTCTTCCCCCAGCGTCCCGGCAAACTGAAGCTCGCACCCTTCACCATGGAGTGCGTGGTGAACCGGTCCTTCTTCAACCGGGGAACGGCCGTTGAAGTGCGCAGCAATGCGGCCGAACTCACCGTGACCGCCCTTCCGCCGAACGCGCCGGCCGCCTTCAATGGTGCGGTGGGCGAACTGGACCTGGTGGTGAAAGCCGACCGCACCGAGGTGAAGGCCAACGAGGCCATCGAACTCTCCATCACCTACACCGGCCGCGGCAACCTGAAGCTGATGGAGGCTCCGGCCCTTCGGTTCCCCAGCGATTTCGACACGTACGACCCGAAGGTCAACGACAGGATCACCGTGAGCGGAAGCGGCATGTCCGGCCAGCGCAGCTATCAGTACCTCATCATTCCCCGGCACGAGGGCGAATTCGCACTGGACCCGTTCGTGTTCTCCTTCTTCGATACACGCACCGGCGCGTACCGCACCGTTGAGGTGCCGGCCATGGCGATCCACGTGAGCCCCGGTGAGGGAGGTACGATCACCGTACAACGCCCCAACAAAAGCGATGTGCAGGTCCTGGGCAAGGATATCCGGTACATCCGGAGCGGAGACCTGGGCTTGCGCCCTGCGGACGGCCAGCTTTTCGGGTCGTGGCCCTGGCTGGCCGGTATGGTGGCCCCAGGCATCGGCCTGGTGCTCTTTCTGGCTTGGCGCAGAAAACGACAGGGTGCGTTGAACGATGTGGCTGGAAGGCGCCGCAAACAGGCCGACCGGGTGGCCCGCCAGCGCCTCAACGAGGCCAGCCTCGCCCTCCAGAGCAGCGACCGCAAGGCCTTCTACGATGCGCTCGGGAAAGCACTCCATGGCTACGTGGCGGACAAGTTCGGGCTGGGGCAGGCCGGGTTGAACGCCCCGGAACTGACCGAACGCCTCGGACACTATGCCGGCGGCGAGGCGATCGCAGCGGAATACGTCGCGTTGACCCAGGCCTGCGACATGGCCCGGTATGCCCCCGTGGAAGACCGTCCGCGACAGGCGCTGTACGATGAGGCGGTGGCCCTGATCGGTCGGACCGAACAACTCTTACGCGCATGAGGACCATCGCTCTTTGCCTGCTTCTGGCCACCGCCCTGCCCGGTCTCGCACTTTCACCTGCCGATGCGGACACGCTCGTGGCACGGGCGACCAAAGCCTACGCCGCTGGGGATCATGCCGCCGCCCTGGCGCTCTTCGATTCGGCGCATACCGCCTTCTCCTCTCCCGCCCTGCTGTACAACATCGGCAACTGCCACTTCAAGCTCAACGACATCCCGCACGCCATCCTCTTCTACGAGCGGGCGTTACGGCTCGCACCGGGCGATGCCGATGTGCTGACGAACCTGGAGATGGCGCGCCAGCAAGTAGTGGACCGCATCGACGAACTGCCCAGCTTCAGCCTGGGCGCCACCTGGGGGCGGATCCGCGGTGGAAAGGACAGCGACCAGTGGGCCCGGCGATCGTTGTGGGTCTGTCTCGCGTTCTTCGTGGCCCTGGCCATCGCCATCTCCGCCAGCGATCGCCGTATCCGGCGCGCTGTGTTCGGCCTCAGCGGGGTCCTGTTCATCGGCATGCTCTTCACCTTGCTGTTCGCCTGGTTCCGATACCACGAGGTCACGGACGATAGCGAAGCCATCATCATGACGGCCAAGGTGGACGTGCGCAGCGAACCAAGTGATGCAGGAACGGTGCTCTTCGTGCTGCACAAAGGCACGAAAGTGAAGGTGCTGAACCAGGACAACGCATGGAGCGAAGTGCGATTGGCCAATGGCAGCGTGGGCTGGATGCCGCCTGCCTCCCTGGAACGGATCTGATCTACGGGGCCTGGGCCACGCGTACCGCGGTGGGGATCGTACCGCCCACCACGTCGAGCACCACATCCCGATCATTACTGGTCCCGGTGTACTTCACCACACCGTCCATGTTCACGTCGCTGCGGCTATAGCCGTTGATCATGGCCGTGGGGACCATACCGCCAATGGTGCCCAGCACCTGATCGCGATCGTTGGTGGATCCGGTATAGCTCACCGTGCCGTTGGAGTTCACATCCCCCGGCCACAAGGCCCTGAAGCTGCCCGACACCTTCTGGCCGGACGTACCATACAACGTGGTGTTCGCCGCCGTGAAGTCGATCACCTGGCCGTTGCTGGCAATGGCCGCAGCGGTCATCGCCGCCAGATGGTTGCGGTGGCGGATCACCAGGCGCTTGCCCACTGGGTTGGCGGTGAACGGGATCTCCGTTTCTCCCGAAGGGCTCACCACCTGGCCATTCGCGCGCACCAAGGCCGCACGCCGTGCCGCTACGGTATGGCCGGCATCGTTGTTCCGCAGTTCCAACAACACCCAGTCCACAACGGCCTCGGCGCCGGTGGCGGACAGCAAGCTTCCAGTGACCGTGGCCCCCGTGTTCTCCAGCTCAAGGCCGAGCAGGCTCGAGTAGGGCTCGGTGGATGGGATCAGCGAAGCCTGCCGCAAGTCGTCACGCATCTGTCCGGTGGTCCAGTTCAAGGCCCCGCCCAACAGCACCTTCGCCCCAAGGGTGGTGGCCACCGGTGCGGCACACCCGGTGCCCGGTACGTTGTAGATGATCTTGGACGCGTAGGCCGCAACGGTCTGCGGGCCCGTTAGCAATGTGCCATTCATGTCGTACCAGCAACCGGCGGGCAGGCTGAAGGTCTGTGCCGTGGCCGTTTCGTTGGCCAACAACTTGTGCTCATTGGCCGCGGGTCGAGGAGCCACGGTGACACGGTGCAGCTGCACGTTGTCCAACCAGTAGGTGTTCTCCGGGAAGTAGTGCGAGAACATGGTCACGGCTTGTTCGGTGCGGTCGCTCTGGAAGTAGATCTCCATATCGCGGCGCTCGGTGTCGTAGGGCAGCTCGCGCTGCAGGATCGCGTAACCGCTGGCCATCTGGCTCACCCCCTTCACGCTGGCCAACAACAGCCCCGGGGTGCTGGATTGCACACTGAACCGGAAACGGTACCACTGTGCGTTCTGCATGCTGAACTGATCGGGGTTCCACAGATTGTACTGTGCGCTCTGACTGGCATTGGGCAACACCACCTTCAACGCCCCGTTGTCCAGGTAGGTGAGGTCGCGCGTCACCACGGCATTGGTGGGCCAGCCTCCCCAACCGTTGGCGTGCGTGACGAAGTCGCCGTTGAGCACCAGGTTCGTGCTCACCTCGGACACCGTGCTGTACAAGGCGGAACGGAGCGGGCTGCGCGTGCTGCCGACCTCCTCGTTCCGTTCGTTGCGCCAGCGCTCCAAGGAATAGGTCCGGCCAACGCCCACCCCGAGATTCCAGTTCTTGATGCTCATCTCGTTGTAGGGGTTGAAGAGCTTGTTGTTGGTGAACGTCCCGAAATCGACGTTGCCCTGCAGGTAGTAGTTCCACACCTGCATGCAGAGCTGGTCAGGTGCCAGTGAATACATCTGGTTGCCCGAATACACCGTGTTGTACGAAGCCTTGTAGTAGGGTGCCGTGGCTCCGGGGCCGTTCACGTTGCTCATATCGGTGATGTTCAACTGCACCCCATTGTTGAACAGGATGTTGTCCTTCACCTGATTGTTCTGGGAGACCATGGTGTGGTCCACTTGTATCCCGATGGAGCAGTTGCTCACCGTGTTCCGCTGTACGGTGCAGTTCTGGATCACGGCATTGCCGAAGTAGATGCCTGGCAGGATGCGCCCGTTCACCGAATAGTTGGTGGCCGCGCTCTCGATGTTCCCGATCGCATCGCGAATGATGTTGTCCTGGATCATCATGTTCTGGCCGTTGTCCCAGTAGATCCCACCACCATCGTTCACCGTGGCGCAGAAATTGGAGATCACGTTGCGCTCCACGGTGGCGGTCTCCCCCACGAAGATCCCGGAGTTGCCGGTGTTGTGGATCCGGTTCGCGCGGATCACGTTGGTACCTCCACCCACTCGAATACCATGGTACCCGAAGGCCGTTTCGCCCAATCCGGCCACCAAGGCGATGTCCGTTAGCGAGTTATCCGACACGGTGGTTCCGTTGTCGATCACCGCCAAGGCCGCAGCGTAGGTGTTCTGGAAGGTGTTACCGCTGTACGTGTTGTTGCCGCCATAGCTCTGGATGCCATGGTAGCTCTTCTCGAAGGTGCAGCCCGTGACGGTGTTGTAGCTGCCGGTGTTGTACACGCCGGTGAGCCGCTGCCCCTTGAAGGCGATGTCCTGTACGCGCACCCGGCTCCGTTGCCATTCGATGAACACACCGTGGTCATACACGGAGGCTTCCACGGAAAGCGTACCGGGGTTCACGCCTCCCGGGGCCCAGAGATACAAGGTCCCCGTGGCCGGATCGTGGTACCACTCACCAGCCATGTCCAACTCGCTCAGCTTGTTGCACAAGAAGAACCCCCAATCGTAATTGCCGGTGCTGTACGTGATGTTGGGGTAGCTGATGGTGCTGCCGCTGTGGTTGCCGATCACCCGGTTCTCGTAGCACCAATTGGTGCTGCGGATCACCAAGGAGGCGCCGTTCCAGTAGCCGCTGGACTGTGTGATGCCGGTACTGGTGAGCGAAGTATTGGTGGATGTGTTCACCCGCAGCCAACCGGTGTTCGGGTAGCGTGCCAGGGTCTGCAAGGCGCCGTTCACGAAGACATACTTCACGGCCTGTGCCACCGAGGCCTTGTAGATGTTCCCCGAATGCTGTGTCCAGCCGGTGACGGACACCGCACCACTGATCACCGGCAGGGCGCCGGTGCCGTAAGCGCCGATGGTGATGTTCGCAGCGGCCGTACCCGACCCGTACCAGGTGAGCTGGCCCACGAACGTGGCACCGCGCTGGAGAAGCACCTGATCCCCAGCGGCCGCCGTAGAAGAGTATTGCTGAACCCGTGCCAGCGTGCGCCACGGGGTGTTTGGGCTGGTGCCGTTGTTGGTGTCGCTGCCCGTTGGCGATACGTAGTACACCGTGGCCTGGGCCAGGGTAGCTGTGAATAGCGTGGCGATCAGAGAAGGAAGCAATGATCTCATCGTTCAGGTCGGTGGCTCCTTGCAGGGAAACCGGCGCGAAATTGGCCCACTCCCAAGGGCTACAACGACCTGAGGATCAACAGATCTTGAACATTTCGACCAGTTCGATCGTGTACCCGATGGAGCCCCGGATATGCTCCGCGATCTTGTGTATGCCCCTGAAAAGAGGGACTTTACGCGGCCACCCCCCAAAAAATGATCGTTGAAAACCCGCGGACAGCGCCAACCACCGTGGCCGAGCACCTTGGGGCCTACGAGCGGAGATCCACGTGAAGAGCGGCGACCCTGGTTGGATTCGAACCAACGACCGGCAGCTTAGAAGGCTGCTGCTCTATCCAGCTGAGCTACAGGGTCGGGACGGCAAAGGTCACAAAGCCATTGGAATAGCCATCATTCAAACTGAAAGAGCCGATCCTGAGATCGGCTCTTGTCGGGGCGGCCAGATTCGAACTGACGACCTCCTGCTCCCAAAGCAGGCGCGATACCGGGCTACGCTACGCCCCGAAAAAAAGGCCCGATGACCGGGCCTTGGCGGAGAGGGGGGGATTCGAACCCCCGGTACAGAATAACCCGTACGGCAGTTTAGCAAACTACTGGTTTAAGCCACTCACCCACCTCTCCAAAGGTGCTCCACCACGTTCGGCGGGGCGGCAAATATAGACGAATATCAGTGTATCACATGCCTACCTTTGCGCCCTCGAAAAAATCACCGAAAAAAATCACCGCATCATGGCCCGCGAAGTCGTCATCGTTTCCGCAGTACGTACCCCCATCGGCAGCTTCGGTGGCAGCCTGGCCGACGTGAGCGCCACCCAACTGGGCGCCGCCGCCGTGAAAGGCGCCGTGGAGAAGGCGGGCATCGAACCCACCATGGTCCAAGAGGTGATCATGGGCAGCGTGCTGCAAGCCAACCTGGGGCAAGCTCCCGCCCGCCAGGCCTCCAAATTCGCGGGCCTGCCCGATACGGTGCAAGCCACAACGGTGAACAAGGTCTGCGCCAGTGGGATGAAGGCCGTGATGATGGCCACCCAGGACATCCTGCTCGGCGATGCCGAGGTGGTGGTGGCCGGTGGCATGGAGAACATGAGCCGCACGCCCTTCTACCTGGAACAGGCGCGCTACGGCTACCGCTTCGGCAACGGGCAGGTGATCGATGGGATCGGGAAGGACGGCCTCACCGATGTGTACCACCAGACCGCCATGGGTGTGAGCGCCGACAACACCGCCAAGGAGCATGGCATCACGCGCGAGGAACAGGATGCCTTCGCGATCGAAAGCTATAAGCGGAGTGCCGCAGCTTGGGCCGCCGGTAAGTTCAAGGACGAGGTGGTGCCGGTGACCGTGAAGACCCGCAAAGGCGATGTGGTCGTGGACCACGACGAAGAGTACAAGAACGTGAGCTTCGACAAGATCCCCGCGCTGAAGGCCGTCTTCACCAAAGAAGGTACCGTTACCGCCGCCAACGCCAGCACCATCAACGACGGGGCCGCAGCCCTGGTGCTGATGAGCGCCGAGAAGGCCAAGGCCTTAGGTCTCAAGCCCATCGCCAAGGTGCTCAGCTATGCCGATGCGGAACAAGCCCCCGAATGGTTCACCACCACCCCTGCCCAAGCTGTTCCGCGTGCGGTGGAGAAGGCCGGCCTGAAGATGTCCGACATCGGCTACTTCGAACTGAACGAAGCCTTCTCGGTGGTCGGCATCGTGAACACTCGGCTCATGGGCCTGGATCCCGCCAAGGTGAACGTGAACGGTGGTGCGGTCTCGTTGGGCCACCCGCTGGGTTGCAGCGGCGCGCGCATCATCGTCACCCTCATCAACGTGCTCAAGCAGAACGGTGCCAAGTACGGTGCTGCGGGCATCTGCAATGGTGGTGGTGGGGCCAGTGCGATCGTGATCGAAGCGCTCTGACCCTCCCCCCGGCTCGCGCGCGTTGCGTGTTGATGCGTTACGTGTTGCGGGTTGAAGACGCCCAACAGATAACGCGCAACCTACCAACACGCAACACCCATGCCCTCTGTCATCTGCCCACTCTCCATGGTACCGGTACGCAAGGAACCGAGCGACCGTGCCGAAATGGTGACCCAATGGCTTTTCGGCGAGACCGCCGAGGTGCTGGAACGCCACGACCAATGGAGTCGCCTCCGATTCGATCACGATGGCTACGAAGGCTGGGTGGACAACAAACAGATGGTGCCATGCCTCTCCCCCAATTTCGACCCCGACCTGCGTGTGATGGACCAGGCCACGGTGGTGGACCTCGGTGATCGGCAGGTGCTTCTCCCCTATGGCGCCGTGCTGCCCTTCTTCGAGGATGGCACCATCCTCTGGCAGGATCGCCGGGTATCCGTGAACGCGGTGACCAACCACCGACCCGCGTTGGAACGGGCCGACCTGCTCGAGCTGTACCTGCACACCTTCATGGGCGCACCATACCTCTGGGGCGGCCGCACCCCTTGCGGGGTGGATTGCAGTGGACTCACCCAGATGCTCTTCATCCTCATGGGCATCTACCTGCCGCGCGATGCTTCGCAACAGGCCATGGAGGGCGACCCCGTGGAACTCCTCGACCTCTGCGAGCCCGGTGATCTGGTCTTCTTCGACAACGACGAAGGACGCATCATCCATGTCGGTGTGATTCTCACCCGCAACGACGATGGGGATCTCCGGGTGGCCCATGCCAGCGGCCGGGTACGTGTGGACAAGTTGGATCAGCAGGGGATCTTCAATGCCGAAGCCGGGAAATACACCCATCGCTTGAGGATGGTACGCCGGGTGCACTAACAGCTCTTGGGGATCTCTTTCCAGGCTTCCTCCAGCAGTTCCTATTTCCGGGACCGCCCCCTGGAAACACCCCGGTAGGCACTGCGGTGCGGAAGGATCACCCCTGGCATCTTCCGAGCGATGACAGCCTCGGAGACCAACCCGATCGATGGACCGGACCTGCACTGAACCTCGGCACCGGCCAATGTCATCGTGCCTTGCCGATTCATGGGCCACGAGGTTCCTTGGAAGCGAGCGCTGGATGAACACCGATCCATACCGATCAATAGTGCATCGAAAGCACAGCCCTGGTCCATCGATCCTTCACGGTGATCGAGTATTTCATGGGCTCAGCCCCTGATCGTATGGAAAGAGCCGCTTATCACATGAACGGCACCATCGCGGGTTCCGGGTGTTACTTTCGGTAATCTCCGTGCGTCCTATCCGGAAATACCCGATCAACATGACCAGAACCTCCGTCCTTGCCGCATTGCTCTTCAGCCTGTCGTTCGATCTGGCCGCCCAACAATTCAAAGTGGTGACCATCGTAGAGAGTATCGTCCCCATGGGTGTGGGGCGCTCGCGGATCATCGAGTCCACCTCGGTGATCAACTCCGACGCTGCGACCACCGTTCGTACCGATGGAAAGAAGAGTGACCAGGATGACGTGGATCGCAGCGACCTCAAAGTCGATAACTTCAACGAGACCAAGCTGCTGAACTTCTTCAGCGGCGTGGGCATCAACTTCCAGAACATCGCCTCCAACGACGCCTTGATCATGGACAAGATGAACAAGTACGCCGCGGATGGCTGGAAGCTCATTCATATCGCCAGCGGGGTTGAAAGCGCTGGACAGGGCGATAACCAGGGCATCTTCATCACCCGGATGTTCTTTCAGAAGGACTGAATGATGGTCCTGTGGCCGGACCCGTCTGCATGGATCCGGCCACAGGGCCATCCCTTTCAGAACCGCAGCGTGTACTGCATCACCGGCAGGATGGCCAGCTGTGGCACGGAGCTGATCGTCTTCAGGCGGCGATCGTAGGTGTAGTACACAGGCGTGGCGGAGTTGAGCACGTTCTGCACATCGATCTTGAACTCGTGGCTCGCCTTGGCGCGGCCGATGCGGTAGCTGGCCACGACATCCACCTTGTGGATGGCAGCCGCTTTTGCGCTCCATGCCGGGCCTCCATCCTTCTGCTGATCGGCCGCGATGCTCGCGGCCAGATCGATCGGGGTGTAGTACTGTCCCCCCTGCACCGAGTAGCGGAAACCCGCCATGAGCGTGCGGTCCTTCCCCTCGGGTCCCAGCTTCCACTCCTTCCCGGCCAACACGTTACCCACCGGCCCCAGGTTGAAACGCGCGTTGTGCCACTGACCATCCAGGGCCTTGTACTTCGACTCGTTGTACGAAGCGGTGATCAGGTAGTGGTAACCGCGTGTGAAGAACTTCTCCACGCTCACCTCCACCCCACGGTTGTAGCCCGTGCCCTTGTTCACCAAGGGTTTGTTGGTGAACCACTCCATGAGGTTGTTCGCGGAGAAGGCACTGGTGGGGTCGTTCTCCACAGGCAGGTCGTACAGGTACTGGTAGTACACTTCGGCCTTCAGTTGGAGGTCCTCGGCGAGCTGTTGTTCGTATCCGGCCACGCCGTGGGCGGCCCGGGTCAGGCCCAGGCCCATGTTCGGCCGGACCACGTTGCCCGCATCGTCGATATCCTGCGCCATATAGGTCATCAGTCCCTCGGTCTTGGCGTGCATCCCCGCTCCCAGGGTGAAGGCCTTGTCCGGGCGCAGTTGATAACGTGCGGCGATGCGAGGCTCCACGCTGGTGGCCTTGTTCAGATCGAAGTACAACACATGCACGCCGCTGGTGAGGGACCACTGCTCGTTCATCCGCCATTTCCAGCTACTGAAGGCCTGTACCGTGCGTGCCGACCCGGAGCGGTCCAGGTTCACCACCATACGATCACGGTCCAGGTCGAAGGAGTTGGAGTACATCCGGAACCATTCGTCGGACACGATGATGCCGGAACGGACCTTGTGGTGCGCGTTGATCCTGGTGTTCAGCGTGCTGGACAGGCGGATGGTCCATTTGGCCAGGTCATCCTCATGGCGTAGCGCCAGTCCACCTTCTCCGGGAACCGGGCTCTCACGGTAGTCCGTTCCACTCCCGTTGCCGCTCAAGGAGAGGTTGGTGTAGAGGAAGCTATGGTCGCCCAAGGTCTTGGTATGGCCGATGCCGAGCACCCCCATGCGCGATCCCACGTCGGCGCTGGAGAACAGGGTATCGCCCGTGGCTCCACGGTCTTCGTGCACAATGGCGCTGCGGCCGCCGATGCCGTAGACGGAGAAGGTTCCGAGCCGCGGCGATGGCAGTTTCACCTTGAACGCCGCATCGGTGTAGCGGGGCACCCCTCCGTAGTCCACGATACCCGCGCCATCCAACAGGGCCAGGGTGCTGTACCGGTAGTTCGCGAGGTAGCTGCCACCGTTCAGTCCGGGCAGCGGGCCTTCCGCCGTGATGTCGGTGCCCAACACGCCCACCTTCACGGTGTATTCCCGCTCGCGGTCGTTGCCGTTGCGCAGGCGCATATCGAACACTGCGCTGGAGACGTTGCCATAATCGGCAGAGAACGCGCCGGTGTAGAATTCCGAGTCATCGATCATGTCGCTGTTGAGCACATTGATGGGACCGCCGGTGCTGCCATCATCGCTGAAGTGGTTGGGGCTGGGGATCTCCACCCCTTCCAACCGCCATTGAACGCCTTTCGGTGAATTTCCCCGCACCACGATGGTGTTGTTGCCGCTGGGGTCGCCAGCCACACCGGGAAAGGCACTGACCATACGCGCTGGATCGTTGATGCCACCCGCGATGCGCGAGGTCTCCTCCACACTGATCCTGCGGGCGCTGAGGGTGGCCATGTCGTTGCGCAGCTCGCCCTTGCGTTCCGGTGCTTTCACCTCGAACTCCTTCAGCTGGGCCACGCTTTCCTGCATCCGCACCTCCAACACCAGCTCCTTGGCGCTGGTGAGCAGCAGGTTGGCCATGCGCTGCTCCTCGAACCCGACCATCCGTACTTGGAGGTCGAGACGGCCGGTAGGCACATTGTTGATCGTGAATCGACCATCGAGGTCGGTGGTCGCGCCCAGGATGGGGTCGGAACCCACCACCACCACCGTTGCGCCGATCAGGGGTATGCGGGTGTCTCCATCAACGATGGTGCCCCGCACCGTTTGGCGATGGCCCTGGGCCATGGCCGCTGCGGCGAGGGCGAACAAGAAAAGGGAAAGGGTGGTGCGAAGGCCAGGGATGGTCATGCTCGGGGTGGTGTTTCCCCTTTGACAAGCACCGGGCGGAATACCCCTATCCGAACCTCAACATTCCATCCCGGGGATGGGTGGTTCGGCGCCTCAGCGGATCAACGTGATATGCCCTTGCCTCCGCTCCTGGTGGCCTGGCCGTACCCGTGATCGCGCGGTAAGATCCACGGCATAGACCCCGACGGGCGCATCGTCGGCTGCCCAGGCGGCACCGTCCACGGCCTCGTAGCACACCCGCCCCCAACGGTCGTGGATGCGGAACGAGACCTCCCAAAGGCGTGGGTCGTAAACAGGAATGAACCGGTCGTTGATACCATCACCGTCGGGGGTGATCGCATTGGGCAAGTAGATGTCCTCGGGACACTCCTCGACCGAGACGGTCACCATGTCGGTACGGCTACCGCAAGTGTTGGAGGCGATGGCACTGTATACGCCGGGCTCCTGTACGATGCGGGAATGCCCATGCGTACCATCGGACCAGATGACCTGGCTTTCCGCATCGGTGATGGCCTGAAGGAGGAGCCCCGTACCCGAACAAATGGAACGGTCCAAACCCAGGTCGATGGAGGGCCATGGGCGTATGTCGACCGCGATGGTGTCGCGCAGTACGCATGTGCCCAGATGGACCTCCACCGTGTAGCGCCCGGCTTGGGTAACGGTGCGTACCGGGTCCGTGAGGCCATCGTTCCAAAGCACGGCTGTGGCGCCCGGAACCTGGGTGTTCAACGTGATCGTGCCACCTCCACAGACCAAGGTGTCGCCCCCCAGGTCCAACGCCCCCATGATCGGTTCAAGGGATACGTCGTCAACCAGCAGATAGGCCTGGCCCTGGTACCACGCATCGGTGTTCACGTAAGCCACGGTGCTTTGGACATCGCTGCGGAAGTTGCCGATGGTGAGGTGGTCCTCGCCGCCAACCGCGGTATAGAAACCGCTCACCTCGGTCCACCCCAGGGTATCGAGGATGACTTGCCCCGCCGGGTGGGCGATGTGCGCGGTCACCGGCAACAACCCGGCGTGGTTGGCCGTGACCGGTCCCTCACTGAAATGCACCCCGACCCCATCGCATACGGTGGAGAAGTCGTTGGGCATGTTCAGGAACATCCTGAACCGATAGCATTGTCCGGCTTCCAGTGGCTGCAACAAGGGGGCTGCGATGAACTCCCGCATGTTGGCGATGTCGTTGCGGTAGGTATAAAGGCCGGCGAACCCATCACCGGTGCGGGGCAGCTGATACCCACCGGAGTAGTTCGCCGGAACCCCTGCGTAGGCACCACTTCCCGCACAGGCATGGTAAAGCTCGGGAGTGCCCTGGGTGGGGTTGACCCATGGAGCGGCGTGGTCCAGCTGGCTGGCGAAGGTGGGGCATGAGGTAACGGCCTCGAAACTCGGATTGGGCACCAACTGTTGGGCATGCCCCGTGTGTGCCACGAAGCATGCCCCGATGATGGAAGGAAGTGATCCGCGCATTCACCGATCAGACACCTTGACCGGAGAAACGGTTGCCTTGCAGGGACCGGGGATCCGTGAATGGTGTGTTCAGAAGCAGCCTACTTTGATGCTCACTCCGGTATTGAGCCCACGCAAGGCATCCTTGGGTGTGGCCGGAAGATCGAGGTCGGTGGTGTATCGGTAGCTGGCGCCCACTCCTACGCGGACCAACGAGATCACATTGAACTCCAGTTCCACGCCCGGCTCCACTACGAAGAAGGCTTGTGCATCATAGTGATCGTCGAGGTCGAACTGGTCGTTGTCGTACGAAGCCCAACGGCTGTTCCCGTAGGTGACACCACCCGCCCCGATGATCACCGGCAGGCTGATGTGGATGGGCGACCGGTAGGCGATGATGGGCTCGATCAGCAATCCGCCGTAGCCCATGTACAGGCTGCTCTTCCTACGCAGGAACTCGCCGTTCGCTATCTGGAGATCATCATACGCCTTGTTCGGCACCTGGGTCACCAGACCGTGCCCTGCGAGGCCGATGGTGAGGCGATGATCGATGATCCATCCACCACGAATGCCAGTGAGCAAGGCATCCTGGTCCATGATCCGGGTGTAGTGCGTGGTGACACCACCCCAGCCGCCGTGGTGCAGGTCCTTGTTACCACCCAGCAGCGTGCGCATGGCGGCATCGTCGGTGGTTTGTGCAATGGTCGGCACATCGGCAAGCGCCAACAGGAGCAGGAGGAAGAGGATCCGGATAAGCATAGCGGTGTTGTTTCGTTTCCCCTATGACAATGATGCGACCGAATACCCCTACCCGGTTGAAGAAAATTCTTTCCCAGGTGAGGCGGAGGGTGAATGAGAGAGGAAGAGAGGAAGAGAGGAAGAGAGGAAGAGAGGAAGAGAGGAAGAGAGGAAGAGAGGAAGAGAGAAAGAGAGGAAGTGAGGAAGTGAGAAAGTGAGAAAGTGAGGAAGAGGCCCGCAGCATGTGCACGGCACGTGGGAGCATTGGCCTATAGGTACCTCGAAGAACCTCGTTCTGGCGGCGTTCATGAGAAAAAAGCACAGCGGTCATCGCTTGCTCTCATTCGCCCATGCTTTGTTGCTCCTCAGTCGGATACCTCGATCCAGCATCCTCTCTTCGGTGCGCCTCGTCTGGACGAATGATAGCGGCGCACGCCATCCGTTCGGGGTTCTTCGAGCACCCTTATTCCATGAAGGACCATTCGCACGTACTCCGGAACTGGCAGCGACCCGATCGCACCCCAAGGAAGGACATCCCGCTAACAAGCATGAGTCCGGCGCGGAAGTGACCGTTCGGTTCCGTCGTTACCGCACTACCGCTTGGGGCAACAGGCTCAGAACCGCACCCCCACCCCGACTTTGAAGCCGAGCCAGCCTTGGAGGAGCACGTTGCCACGGACCTCGTTGTGGATCAACGACGCGGGCGCCAGCGTACTGAGGTGCGCTGTGCGTTCCGCATTGCGCCAAGTGCTCACCAGCATGCTGTAGTTCGGCCCGGCAGTGACCAGCAGGTGGCGGCCGAGGTCGTGGGCGTAGTGCGCGCCGAAGCGCCCTACGATGTTCACCGCATCGACCCACTCCTCCTGCTCCGTGATCTGCTCGCCGGTGAGTTCCAGGTCCAAGTGGTTGTGCTTACCCAGCCGGATCTCACTGCCGAAGCCGTATAGGAAACCCCAGCGGCCATTGGTCTCCACAGCTGGGGAATAGCCGAAGATGTTGTGGAACTGTCGCGTACCCGTGCGAAAACCGACCGTGACGGGCATGATGCCGGTGGTACTCAGGTCCGCGCGATGGTAGCCGCGAAGGGCGAAGCTGAACAGGCCGATGCTGGTGCCGGTGATGGTATCGCTGATGTTGACCAGCCCCACCTGCCAGCCCTCGCTGCGTGTGGCATAATTCACCGAACCCACCTGGCCACCACGCGCAACCCCGCTCACCGCATTGAGCCCGAAGGTGAACTGCCCGCCATCGAGCTGGTGCGCATAGTTCATGCCGAAGCCCACCTGGCCAGCCTCCACCCGGCCGGGCACCACGTTCATGCCGAACGAGAACTGCCCCCCGGAGACATCCCCCGCGTAGTTCAGACCGAAGCCCACCTGGCCACCGCTCACCTGCCCCGGGACCGCGTTGAGGCCGAAAGAGACCTGGCCGCCGGAGACATGACCGGCATAGTTGGCGCCGAATCCCACCTGGCCCCCACCCACAGAATCCAAGGCCACATTCACCCCGCCGGACACCTGTGCACCGAACACCTTGCGGCCGAGGTTCACCGCCCCGGCGATCTGCGCCTTGCGCACATCCTTGGGCGTGAGGTTCACCCCACCGGAGATCTGCGTACCATTCACATCCTGGGTGGCCACGTTGCACCCTCCGCTGATCTGAACGCCCTTCAATCCGCCCTTCACCACGTTGACACCGCCCGCGATCTGCACTCCGATGAGCGTATCCCACACCGTATTACCCAGACCGGCGATCTGCAGGCCCTCCAGCGTGCGCATGGTGTGGTTGATGGCGCCGGCCACCTGCACCCCTTGGGTGTTGCGCCCCACGAGGTTCGTGAACCCGGCGATCTGCGCACCCTTCACATCGTGACTCTCCAGGTTGGCCACGCCACCCACCTCGAACCCCGAGAGCCCGCGCGAATACCCCGCCAACACGTTCAAGGAAACGTTGTTCACCGTGATCGGGGCGATGTCTCCATTGCTGCTCACGTTCGGCAACAGGGCGATCTGCCAAGGGCGATGCTCCGCGAAGTCGAGGTTCGAAACCAGGTCGAACTGGTTGTTGGATACCAGCAACCGCGTTACACCAAGGTCCTCCACCCCGCAACGATCGTACAGGCAGAGGGGAGCTACCGGAGGAAGCACCGATCGCTTGTGCAATGCCAGCCTGGGCAACACGCCATCGCGTCCCACATACACCACCGTGTCGTGGTACTCCTTGCGCATCACCAGGAGCGCTGTTCGGTCGCGCTCGCCGGTCACCTCCAGCCGAAAGGTCCCCAGCCCATCGGTGTTCGACACGTTCTTCCCATCGACCTCGTGCACCGAGGCCTGCACCACCGGGCTGCCGCTCTGCGCGTCGTACACCGCACCAGTGATGATGAACCGCCGACGCGCACCGCCCTTGTCCAACAGGATGATGTGGTTGCCCGTTTCCTTCAGCTCGAAGCGAGGACCCACTAGGCTGCGCAGCGCGCTCTCCACCGTCCCTTTCACAGCCACGTTCACCACACTGTCGCCCGGTACCGAGGCAGCGTTATAGCTCAGCTTGAACTTCCCGTCGCGCGCGATGAGCATGAGGGCGTCGGAAAGGCGCACACGCTGCGCATCCACTTGTACGGTGCGTTTCAGGATGGGCTGTGCCGCCGCCAGCATCGGCAACAACAGCACCAACAGGCACCACACCCGGCGATCAGCAACCTTCACCATCGAGCACATAGGTTCCGGGAGCGGACTGGGTGAGCTTGAGGACGTACGTATCGGCGATCACCCGGAGGATGTAGTCGATGGGCTCGTCCTCGAAGGTGGCTGTGAACGTGCAGCGTTCCAACCCGGCGTTGGCCAACTCCACCTTCACCTGGAACAGCTTCTCGAGTTGCTTGACCACGGTGGTCATCGGTGCCTCTTGGAACTGGATGATGCGTTCGCCGAAGACCTCCGCCGGAGGGGCCGCAAGGCGCTCCAGGAGGTGCGCGGACTTGTTGTACCGGGCGTAGCCTCCGGCATGCAGGATCACACTGTCCCCTTCGGCCACCACCCGCACCTTGCCGTGCCGCACCCGCACCAGCACGCTGTTCGAGGTATCGTAGGCGCTCACCTCGAAGGCGGTGCCCAGCACGGTGACCGTTACCTCGCCGGTCTCCACCACGAATGGGCGCTCCTCGTCGCGCTGCACTTCGAAGTAGGCCTCGCCGCGCAGGCTGATGTGGCGTTCGTCCTTCATCCGCACGTTCACGTTGGAGCCGGGCGAGAGCACCACACTGCTGTTGTCCTGCAGCACGGTGCGTACATGTTCGTTCGCTGCCATGAATTCTTCGGGGCGTTGTTGGTACCAGTAACGCGCACCAAGAACGACTCCGGCGAACACGGCTGCTGCAGCGGCCCAACGGACCACCGGGCGCTGGTGGAACGGGATCACCCGCCCACGACCTTCGGCCTCCGCGATCCGGGCCTCCAGCCGCACCCAGGCCCGGTCCACATCGACCGTGGGGCCGGGGGCCTCGGCACTCGCCTCCCAGATGGCACGCATGGCCTGCAGTTCAGCCGCCTGGGCCGCGTCAGCCGCCGCCCAGGCCTCCACCGCCTGGCATTCAGCCGCATCGGCTTCGCCACTGAGGTAGCGCGCCAATCGGTCGCTCATGCTATGTGTGCCTTCGTTCAAGGTTCTGGTCCTATGACAACGTTCCCCTTCAATACCCCTATCCTATTTGTTCAACCACCACAAAAGCCAGCCGAGGATGGTCACCGGCATCAAGTCGACCAATTCCTCGCGCAGCGTCTTCAGCGCCTTGCCCATCTGGTTCTCCACGGTCTTCACGCTGATGCCCAGCCGTTCGGCGATCTCGTGGTACTTGAGCCCTTCGTGCCGACTGAGCTTGAAGACCTTGCGGCGTTCTTCGGGCAGCGCCTCGATGGCCGCGTGCACCCGCGCCGCCCGCTCCGCATGTTCGTCCTCGGTACGGCCGGTCTCCTCCTCCACCTCATCCACCTCCTCGTTCAAGCTCCGCACCCGCCCCTGCACCTTCAGCGCATTGAGGCACCGGTTGCGCACGGCTTGGAACAGGTACGCTTTCACCGACGTGGTCACCTTGGTGCGCTCCCGGTCCATCCACAGGCGGAAGAAGAGGTCCTGTACCAGGTCCTCCGCCTTGTCCACATCCTTCACATACTGCATGGCGAACGCACACAGCGGCCGGTAGTGCAGGCGGAACAGCGCCTCGTAGGCGTTCCGATCACCGGCGGCGATGGGTGCGAACTCCATGTGGATCAACGGGGCCGAAAGTAGCTGGATGAATGCAACTGGACCGACCGTTCATCAAAGCACACGTGCCCAACGGCAACGTTCCGATGTGGTATGAACACCACAGCGCACAAAGGTCTTGGCCTGCCGAGGAAGCCCCCGCCCGGGATGGAAGCGGCGGCCCGGCGAAGCCGAACACGCGCAGCGCACGCCGCGAGGAGGCGACCGGAGGAAGCCACCGCAGCGCGATGCGATGCCGGGTGAGGCGAGACGGCCACAGCGGACAGCCCGAAAGGCGGCCCATCCCCGCCATTTCGTCCGCTACACCCCGCCCCTGCTGGACTTTTTGGCGTTCGCACCCATCAGCAACTGCCAGTTGTTCCGTTCTACCTTCACGGTGCGGGGCTTGATGGGCAGGGGCGTTCGATCATGGGTCGATCACACCAGGCAACCTACCGATCGATGCACTGCCTCAACGCTACGGATGCGAACCCATAGCGCTCTGTACAACACACAACCATTCCCAATGGACCTCAACAAATTCACCATCCGCTCCCAGCAGGCCATCCAACAGGCGCAGACCATCGCCACCGGATACGGCCAGCAGATGCTCGAGAACGGCCACCTGCTCAAGGGCATCTTGGAGGTGGACCCCGACGTGACGCCCTTCCTGCTGAAGAAGCTCAACGTGAACGTGCCCGCCATGACGCAGGCATTGGACCGCATCGTGCAGGGCTACCCGAAAGTGAGCGGCGGGCAGATCAGCCTCTCGCGCCACAGCAGCGACGCCCTCACCAAGGCCCTGGCCGCGCTGAAGGAGTTCGGCGATGAGTTCGCCAGCGTGGAACACATGCTCATCGGCATCCTGGACAGCGGCGACACCGTAAGCCAGCTACTGAAGGACAACGGCGTGACCAAGAAAGACCTGGTGGCCGCCATCAAGGAACTGCGCAAGGGCAGCAAGGTGACCAGCCAGAGCCAGGAAGAGACCTACAACGCCCTGAACAAGTACGCGAAGAACCTCAACCAGCTGGCCAAGGACAACAAGCTGGACCCCGTGATCGGGCGTGACGAGGAGATCCGCCGCGTGCTGCAGATCCTGAGCCGCCGCACCAAGAACAACCCGATCCTGATCGGCGAGCCCGGCGTGGGTAAGACCGCCATTGCCGAGGGCATCGCGCAGCGCGTGGTGAGCGGCGACATCCCCGAGGACCTGCAAGGCAAGCAGGTGTATGCGCTCGATATCGCCGCACTGATCGCCGGCGCCAAGTACAAGGGCGAGTTCGAGGAGCGCCTGAAGGCCGTGGTGAAGGAGGTGATCGCCAGCGAAGGCCGGATCATCCTCTTCATCGACGAGATCCACACCCTGGTGGGCGCGGGCGGTGGCGAGGGCGCCATGGACGCCGCCAACATCCTGAAGCCCGCCCTGGCCCGCGGCGAGCTGCGCAGCATCGGCGCCACCACGCTGAACGAGTACCAGAAGTACTTCGAGAAGGACAAGGCCCTGGAGCGCCGCTTCCAGAAGGTGATGGTGGATGAGCCCAGCCGCGAGGACGCCATCTCCATCCTGCGCGGCCTGAAGGAGAAGTACGAGAGCCACCACAAGGTGCTGATCAAGGACGCCGCGATCATCGCCGCCGTGGAACTGAGCACGCGCTACATCGCCGACCGTTTCCTGCCCGACAAGGCCATCGACCTGATCGACGAGGCCGCCAGCAAACTGCGCATGGAGATCAACTCCAAGCCCGAAGAGCTGGACGAGATCGACCGCCGCATCATGCAGCTGGAGATCGAGCGCGAGGCCATCAAGCGCGAGAACGACGAGGCCAAGCTGGCCGAGATCAACAAGGAACTGGCCGAGCTGGGCGGCCGCCGTGACGGCTTCAAGGCCCGCTGGGAGAGCGAGCGCCAGCTGGTGGAACGCATCAACAGCGCCAAGGACCAGATCGAGGAGCTGAAGCACCAGGCGCAGCAGGCCGAGCGCGAGGGCGACTTCGGCCGCGTGGCCGAGATCCGCTACGGCCGCATCCAGGAGACCGAGAAGGAACTGGCCACCGCCAAGGACGAACTGCTGAAGGTGCAGGCCGACAGCAAGATGATCAAGGAGGAGGTGGACGTGGAGGAGATCGCCGCCGTGGTGAGCCGCTGGACCGGCATCCCCGTGACCCGCATGCTGGAGGCCGAACGCACCAAGTTGCTGCACCTGGAAGACGAACTGCACAAGCGCGTGATCGGCCAGGACGAGGCCGTGCGCGCCGTGGCCGACGCCGTGCGCCGCAGCCGCGCCGGCATGGGCGATGAGAAGCGCCCCATCGGTTCATTCATCTTCCTCGGTACCACGGGCGTGGGTAAGACCGAGCTCGCCAAGGCGCTCAGCGAGGTGCTCTTCAACGACGAGAACGCCATGACGCGCATCGACATGAGCGAGTATCAGGAACGGCACAGCGTGAGCCGCCTCGTGGGCGCGCCTCCCGGCTACGTGGGCTACGACGAGGGCGGCCAGCTCACCGAGGCCGTGCGCCGCAAGCCGTACAGCGTGGTGCTGCTGGACGAGATCGAGAAGGCCCACCCCGACGTGTGGAACATCCTGCTCCAAGTGCTCGACGATGGCCGCCTCACCGACAACAAGGGCCGCGTGGTGAACTTCAAGAACACCATCGTCATCATGACGAGCAACATCGGCTCGCACATCATCCAGGAGAACTTCGAGAACCTGGAGCACAAGGATGTGGATGCCGTGGTGGAGAAGACCCGCAACGAGGTGATGGACCTGCTGCGCAAGACCGTGCGCCCCGAGTTCCTCAACCGCGTGGACGAGCTGATCATGTTCCGCCCGCTGAGCCAGAAGGATGTGCGCGAGATCGTGAAGCTGCAACTGCACCTGCTGCTGAACAAGCTGGAGGAAAAGGACATCCACCTGATCCCCAGCGAGGAGCTGATCGCCCACATCAGCAGCACCGGTTTCGACCCGCAGTTCGGCGCGCGCCCCATCAAGCGCATGATCCAGAAGGAACTGCTCAACGAGCTGAGCAAGCAGATCATCGCCGGCACATTGGAGACCGGCAAACCGCAGGTGATCGATGTCTTCGACGGGAAGATCGTGCTGCGCAAGCCGATCGATGAGAAGGAGCAGAACGGGAACGGCGCGAGCAAGGGGAAGAAGGAAAAGGCGAGCGCGTAACCGTAACTGTACATCATGAATGAACACAAGGCCTCCGCAAGGGGGCTTGTGTGTTTGGGGCGTGCTCCTTGCAGACCATAGGCTTCCACGAGTATGATCCATGGTGCACGCATGATGACCGAGGTGTGGCCGATCACGGATACCTTTCCGGTCGACTTCTGTAGCAGGAACACACGCACCACCCGGTAACACCATGAAACAGCACTACACCCTCCCGCTTCTCCTTGCATGCATCGCCGGCACAGCGAACGCTCAGCTCTCCGTGTTGCCCCAGAGCTACTGGGCCAGCGCGGTGAACAACGAAGGCTTGGTGGCGGGCTACCTGGCGGGTGCCCCCACCTATATGCTTTGGAACCCCGACTTCTCCTCCACGGAGGATATCGAAGGTGTTTCACCGGCCGGTGGTGCCGGTGGCCAGGCCAAGTTCGCGGCCGATGGCCAACGGCTCTCCGGCGGCGCCATGGGTGCAACAGCCTCGGAGATGGCCTACTTCGACCGGAACAACGGTGAGTGGATCACGTTGGGTGGCTTGGGCGGCGTGTCCGATGGGAACGCCAGCAGCGCATGGGGGATCTCCGGCGATGGCACCACGGTGGTGGGGCTGGCCTGGATGAGTGCCGCTGGAGCGCACGCCGTGGCCTATAACGGTTCCGAAGGCCTGATGGACCTCGGCTCCCTGTTCCCGGAGTCCAGCACCCGTGCCAACGCCGTGAATGAGGATGGTACCGTGGTGGTGGGCTGGCAGGATCAGAACGGACCGTGGAAAGCGGCCGTTTGGCGCAAGGATCCCAACGGCGGCTACCTGCCTAACACCCCGATCCTGATCGACCCCACAGGTAGCGGAACGGACGAGAACAACCTGGCCGGCGAATGCAGCGCCATCTCGGCCGACGGCAGCGTGATCGGCGGCTATGGCGATTTCGCGAACAACGACGAACCCTGGATCTGGAGCGAGGCCGATGGCTTCGTGAGCCTGGGGGCCCTGCCCAATATGGGCACCGGGTATGTCTCGGCCATCTCGGCCGATGGCTCGGTAGTGGTCGGTTGGTTCAACGGCCCATTTTTCGGCGCCCCGCGCAAAGCGTTCATCTGGAGCGCCGGGGGGGGGCTTCAGGACCTGAACACCTATGCCAGCAACACCCTAGGGGTCCCCTTGGGCAATACCGTGCTGTACACCGCCAGCGACATCTCGCCCGACGGACGTTACATCACCGGCACCGGTGTGAACAGTTCGACCCTGGCCATGCTGGCGTACCGGCTCAAGTTGCCCGGCACCACTGCGGTGCAAGCGCAGCATGAAGCGCTTCCCATACCACTTTGGCCGAATCCCACCCAAGACTTGGTACGGATCCGCGTTCCCCAGCCCTCCACCCTGTCCATCGTGGCTTCTGATGGTCGCGTGCTCCGCCACGGTCCAGCACAAGGGGATACCACCTTGGATCTCTCTCCTTTCGCCGATGGCGTGTACTCCGTGGTTGTGCGGAACGAAACCGCACAGCACATTATGCGTGTGGTGAAGCACTGAGCCATCCACGGTTCCACTCCAACGGCGTACTTTCGTAGGGTACAGCCCATCACCATGCTCGACAAGGACCTGCTTTGTGCCACCGACCTCTCTCCCGCATCACACGACGCTCTGCTCGCCGCGCAGACGGTCGCGGAACGGCTCAACACCAGGATCACTCTGCTGCATGTACTGCTCAGGAGCGAACGAAAGGATGACGGGCGCGACCAGGTCCTGGCCGCGCTGAACGACCAGATCAAAGGTGCCCGGGCCGAGGCCAGGGCCACCCCCAAGGTGCTCGAAGGCGACCCCATGAAGGCCATCGCCTCCGAGTCCGGCCAGGGCCATTCGTTGCTGGTGCTGGCCACCCACGGTGCTCGCGGACTGCGGCAGAACCTTTTCGGCGCCGATATCCTCAAACTGGTGCGCCACGCCGCCATTCCGTGCCTGGTGGTGCAAGAAGGGGTGCGCCAAGAGTCGCTGCTTCGCCGGATCGTGCTTCCCGTGGCGGCCCACTCCGACATCGGACGGCTGCTCGATGTGGTGGTCGCCCTGGCCACGGTGTTCGCCGCCGATGTGCATGTGTACCAATTGGTACGCCCCGGCGAATCGCCCTCCGACGAGCTCCTGGCCAACAAGCTCCGGATGCTCGAACGCCTCCAGGCGGAGAACCTGCGTTACGAAGAGGTGAACGAACCCAGCACCACCTTCAGCATCGGCTTCGCGGAGGCCACCATCAAGTACGCCGAACGGGTGGGTGCCGGCGCCATCGCCATCATGTCCCATGCTTCGGAGGAGTACCGCTACATCGCCGATGCCGAAAAGGAGCGCATCCTGACCAACGCTCCGCGGATCCCCGTGCTCTGTACCTGATCCGCCGATGATCGGTCAGGCCCGGGGAACGGCAGCCGGAAGTCCTTCAGGCACCGTACCTTCGCACAGCATCGTCATTGGTGTGACCGTGCCCTTCCTTTCATGTCCACCACACGTCGCTTCCCGCTGCTGATCTTCGGATGCGCCTTGGCCACCGCCGCCGATGCGCAGTTCGGCACCGGCCAACCGATCTTCTCCAATGCGAACAACGCCGAGGTCCGCGCCGCCGACATCGACCAGGACGGAACGCTGGACCTGGTGGGGGTGTTCGGGGGTCACCTGAAATGGTTCGCCAACACCGACGGGCAAGGCACCTTCACCCCACCACAGATCCTCCTTGCCCTCGATGGGGGGTGCGCGCTGCTCCACGTGGCCGATGTGGATAACGACGGCGCCCCGGACATCCTCCTGGTGAGCGATTCGGACGACGATCTCATCCTCTTGCGCAACCTGGACAACGGCTCCTTCGCACCCGAGGAAGAATTCGAATTGGACACCCGGCCCGAGGCCCTGGCCGTGGCCGATATCAATGGCGACGGGTACAAGGACCTGCTCCTGACCTTGGAGTTCGTCGAGGGCCCCGGCGTGGGCATCTTCTTCGGCTCCGATCTTGGCTTCGCCCCCTTGGCCACCTACCCCGGGCTGCACAGCGGCTCCGCTTCGCGAATGCTCCAGGTGGGCGATGTGGACCTCTCCGGGGGCCAGGACCTGATCCTGAACATGGCCAACGACAGCCTGGTGGTGGCCCGTAACGTGGCCGGTGATGCCAGCACCTGGCAGACCGAACCGCTCAACATCCCCGATGGTCCGCTCGGGTACGTGTACCGGAGCCCAATACTGATCGATATGGATGGCGATGGCCTCCTGGACCTGGCCGAAGCACGCGGCAGCGCCGTACACTGGTTGCGCAACCTCTCCGACGAAGGCGGTGTGCTGGCCTTCGAAGAACATGTGGTGGCCGATTGGACCACCAGCGGCGATGGTGCCTTCGGGCGTACCACCTGCTCCACCGGGGCAAGCCTCTTCTTCGTGCCGAACAACCCCGCCCTGGCACCGCGCTGGAACACCTATGTGCCGCTGCTCGAGGATCTCGCCTATTCCCAAGAACTCCCCAGCATGCCTCGCGGCCGTCGTCCGCTGCTGGCCGACTTCAACGCCGATGGCAACGACGACCTGGTGATGGAGGTGAACGGACAACTCACCTGGTTCGCGAACACCCTGGTCGACACCCTGGTCGAATTGCAGCTTCCGACGATGGACACCCTCTGCCTGTCCGGTGCACCGGTGGCCCTGCCCGCCGCCACACCCGGAGGTGGGCAGTGGTACGGCACCCAGATCGCCAACGGCTTGCTGTTCCGCAATAATCTGAGCGGGACCATGGACCTGCCCGTGGTGCACGCGGTGTATCCCGAGGGTGGATGCCCCGTGGCCGCCGCCACCGCCATCCGCGTGATCGAACGGCCATCCATCACCACCACGGTACCCGGTGTGATCTGCTCCGCCGATGCCCCTATCGTGCTGCACGCCACCCCCACCGATGTGGCATGGTACGGTATGGATGGCAGCAACGTGATCGATCCCGCCACTTGGGGCGGTGGCTACGTGGTGTGCGAATACACCGATGCCACGGGCCAGCAGTGCAGCCAGGTCCAAGGGCCCGTGTTACGCTGGAACACCTTGCCCGCGCAACTCGCCGAAGTGGACACCCTCTGTTCCACCGACGCCTTGGTGCCGATCCCCGTGGTGGCGGCACCGGCCTTGGGTGTGAGCTGGGAGGGCCCTGTGCTCAACGCCTCCGCCACCGGGGCGCTCTTCGACCCCTCCATCGGCCCAGGAACCTATACGGTGATCCTCAACGCCGAAGCCTATGCGCCCAACCAATGCCGTAATAGCGATACCATCCAAGTTGTGGTGGCCCCCACCCCCACCATCGCCTTCGAACCCATGGCCGTGTATTGCGCCCAGAATGGGGCGTTCGACCTGGTGGGTGCCGAGCCGACCGGCGGAGTGTGGAGCGGCAGTGGCGTGAGCAACGGACAGCTCGATCCGGCCATCGTGGGCGAAGGCATCCACCTGGTGAGCTACTTCGTGGCCTCTGAGGTCGGCTGCCAGGCCCAGGCCTCCACCACGGTCGCCGTGGCCGCACAGGCCGCAGTGAACGCCCTGGCCACCGACCTGCTGTTGTGCGATGGCGATGCACCGATCCAGTTCGACGCCTACCCCGCCGGTGGTACGTGGAGCGCACCGCTGGACACCAACGGTCTCTTCGGTGTGGACGGGCTGGATCACGGGGAATACCCGGTGGTGTACACCTATGTGGACCCGCGCGGATGTATCCTCGCGCACGACCCCGTGATGGTCCACTATGGCGCTCCAGCCGTGGTGAACATCGAACCGGTGGGACGCCTCTGCTTGAATTCGCCACCCTTCGAACTGATGGGCTCCGCCGAGGGCACATGGAGCGGCGCGTTGACCGGTGAAGGCGCCAGCTTGCCGGTGGACCCAGCAGTATTGGGCGTGGGTGTGTGGCCGGTGACCCTGACCGTGACGCCCGATGAGGGATGCCCCGGCGAGGACACCATCGACCTGATCGTGGATGTATGCGCAGGTATCGACGCGGCACAAACCCCGGTGGTGAGCATCGCCCCCATGCCGTTCCGAACGTATACCACGGTACGTTTCGGGGGCTTCGAGGCGCAGTGGCTGGAGGTGCGCGACGCCACCGGGAAGCAGGTGCGTACCATGCATTTCGGCCATGCACGACCCGAGGTGGTGGAGCTTGATCTTGGCGGCCTCGCCGATGGCGTGTACCTGCTCCACATCGCGGGTCCGACCGGAACCGCTCGCCATCGGTTGGTGAAGGCGCACTGAGCCACATCCGATACGGATGCCGCGAACCTCTCCGGGGTACCACGCCCAGACGCTGGTGGACCCATCGCTCTGCGACTCGATGCCCGTTATGACCATGTCGCGTCCACACCGGCACGGCATGGATCAACACCATGCGGCGGAAGCTTGAACGACTGGCCCAGCAGGACCAAGGACCACTGCGCATCAAGGAGCCTTACGAAGCGATGCTTTCGCAGGATGATACAGCCGACGTGCGGGCCCGGAGTGAAGCTTCCGAGGGCCTGTATTACGGAACGATCACAGGGGAAGGAACCTGGCATATGGGTCGACCCACCCCGCTGAACGCAGTGTTTCGACCTTGGGCCACACCTTGCTGTTACGCAGGGATCAATCGTCCAGTCCCAGGGTGATCTGTTTGCCGGGGCTCTTGCCGATCAGCGGATCGTCCGGATGGCGTTCCTGTTCCATGGCTGCACGGGCTTGTTGGCGCTTCAACTTCGCCATGGGGCTCTCCTCCAAGTCTTCCTCTTCCGGAGCATCCAGGTTGCCTATCTCGTCCTCGTTGATCAACATGTTCTGGGTCTCCTCCAGCTCGGGGGTCATCACCGTGAACACGTCGCCGAGCAGCGCAAGGTCCTTCACCTTGTACGGTGTAAGGCGGTTGCCCAGGGCTTTCACCCCTTTCACCGCGATGAAGTCCTCCAGGTCCAACTCCTCGTCCGGCCTGTCGTTGCTGCGTTTATCGAAGCTCAGCCGCACCTGCGGATGAGGGAGCAGGCTATGCAGGACCAACTTGCTGTTGGCGTGGTCGGTGATGAAGGCGACCGGGTCCTTGGCTGGCTCGATGGCGAACCGTTTCACCTGGTACTGCTCCTTTTCCCCTTCCCAGTACACCACGCTCACCACCATTTGGGGATCCCACTTCACCACGGTAAGGGTATCGTCGGGAAAGTGTGTGCTCAGCACGAAGGGATGCAACTGGTAGGTGCCACTGCGGGTGATCACCAGGATCCGGTCCTCCCCTTTGAATCGCCCGAGGTAACGGCCATGGCCCGTATCGTTGAGCCGACGCACGGTCTCGTCGAACCAGATGGGGATGGCCCCGAGCGTACTTCCACCCCGTTCCTTCTGCACCACCTTCTGCACCATGTAACGGGTCAGCAGGTTGCCCTTGCTGCCACGGCCCTTCACCCCTAACTGCGCGAAGTCCACATCGAACTTCGTCTTGCGCAGGTTCGGTCGTGGACGCAGGGTCACCTGGACCACTTCCGCCGCGCCATCGGGATTGGCCGTGAAGTACTCCACACTGGAGCCCGGTGCGCCTCCTGTAAGGTCGTACTCCTTATCGCGGGTGATGCCCGATACCGCGAAGCGCTTCATATAGAACGGCCCCTTGGTGCCGTCCTGGTAGATCATGTGATAGATCGTGCGCTCGTCGTTCTTCTTGAACACGTCGATATGGATCACCCCTTTACCGATGAACTTCTTGTCGGCCACCTTGGTCACCATCATGGTCCCACTACGGCGGAACACGATGATGTCGTCGATCTCCGAACACTCGGCCACCAGCTCGTTGTTGCGGAGGCTCCAGCCCATGAAGCCTTCTTCGCGATCGAGGTACAGCTTCTTGTTGGCCACGGCCACTTTGGTGGCCACGATGGTATCGAACGGCCGTATCTCCGTCTTGCGGTCGCGGCCGGAACCGTACTTCTTCTTCAGGTCCTTGAAGTAATCCACGGCGTGGTCCACCAGGTGGGCCAGCTTACGGCGCACCTCCGCCAGCTGTTCGTCCAGCTGTTTGATGTGCTCATCGGCCTTGAACCCGTCGTACTTCGAGATCCGCTTGATCTTGATCTCGGTGAGTCGCACGATGTCCTCTTCGGTCACCGGGCGCTTCAACTCCTGCACATGGGGTTTCAAGCCCTTGTCGATGAAGGCGATCACCTGTTCCCAGGTCTCGGCCTCTTCGATCTTGCGGTACACCTTCTTCTCGATGAAGATCTTCTCCAGCGAAGCGAAATGCCATTGCTCCTCCAGCTCGCGTTCCTTGATCCGCAGCTCCAGGTCCAACAGCCGCAAGGTGTTGTCGGTGCTGATGCGCAGGAGCTCGTTCACCCCTACGAAGCGAGGCTTGTCGTTCTCGATCACCACCGCATTGGGGGCAATGCTCACCTCGCAGTCGGTGAAGGCGAAGAGCGCATCGATGGTATTATCCGGCGACACCCCAGCAGCGAGGTGGATGAGGATCTCCGCGTTCTCCGCGGTGTTGTCCTCGATGTGGCGCACCTTGATCTTGCCCTTCTCGTTGGCCTTCACGATGCTCTCCATGAGCGATGTGGTGGTGGTACCATAGGGGATCTCGGTGATCACCAGGGTCTTGTTATCCTCCTTGCGGATCCGTGCCCGGCAGCGGATGCGGCCGCCACGCTCGCCCTGGTTGTAGTTGCTCACATCAACCAGGCCCGCCGTGGGGAAATCCGGGTACAGCTCGAAGGACTTCTTACGCAGCACGGCGATGCTGGCATCGACCAGTTCGTTGAAGTTGTGGGGCAGCACCTTGCAGCTGAGGCCCACCGCGATACCCTCTCCCCCTTGGGCGAGCAACAACGGGAACTTGACGGGCAGGAACACCGGCTCCTTGTTGCGGCCATCATAGCTCAACTGCCACTCGGTGGTCTTCGGGTTGAACACCACCTCCAAGGCGAACTTGCTCAGGCGGGCCTCGATGTAACGCGGTGCGGCCGCGGCATCGCCGGTAAGGGTGTTGCCCCAGTTCCCCTGGCAGTCGATCACTAGGTCCTTCTGCCCCAGCTGCACCAACGCATCGCCGATGCTGGCATCGCCGTGCGGGTGGTACTGCATGGTGTGGCCGATGATGTTCGCCACTTTGTTGTAGCGGCCATCGTCCAGGTCCTTCATGCTGTGCAGGATGCGGCGCTGCACGGGCTTCAGGCCGTCGTACAGCGCGGGCACGGCGCGCTCCAAGATCACGTAGCTGGCATAGTCCAGGAACCAGTCCTTGTACATGCCGCTGATGCTGAAGGAGCCCTTCCCAGCAGCCCCAGGCACACCTTTGCCGCTGCCTTCGCCCTGTTCGGGCATCTCGTTCAATTCGTTCTCGTCGCTCATCGTCGCCTACGTCCGTGGACGTGTGTGTTCATTGCCTTATTCCGCCGTTCCGCACAGCGCATTCCCGCCACCCGAGCCACCGTTGTTGGTCAGCTTCACCTCCGCACAATAGTTCTGGCCGGAGGTCACCTGCAAGATGTTTAGGGTGAACAAGTCATCCACCAGTTCGGCGGCAGGTACCACCACCGCGGCGGACACCCCGGGCGCCCGGTAACTCACCCCGTAACCGGCCCCGGCGGGGAGGAGGCCCGTGTTCACCCGGACATCCAGCTCCAACCGGTGGTAGGTGATCCCGCCCAGCGTATAGGGCACGGTGCGCTCGCCCACTTTCGAGAAGATGGCCGGGCCGTTGTAGTCCGCATCGAAGGGGTTGGTGGTCAACGCATCGAGGTTCAGGTCGTCGCGCTTGCAGCCCCCGAGGATCAGGGCCAGGAACATGGCGGTATGGATGCTCCTCTTCATCGTGCCAAGGGTATGGTGATGCCCGCGGCCCATACCCCACCGCGCGTGGTGGGCATCCAGGTGAGGCCCTCGAAACGCACCTTCTCCCGATCCTCGAATCGCGGCGCGTCGAAATTCTTGGTGCGGTGCAGGACATACCACCACACCCCGGCCCCCAAGGCGGTGAGCGACCCACCGAGGATCAGGCTGGTGCGTGCGCGCCGCAGGTCCTGCTTGTGTTCCGGAATGCGTTGGTCCTTCAGGTCGGCGATGCGTCCCGGATCGGTGCTGGAGGTATAGGCCTCCCGGTCGGTCTCGAGCTGGTCGAGGGCGCGATCATAGGCACGGTACGAGAGGCCCGTCCACAGGACGCCCGCACCGAAAAGAACCGGAGCCACCAAGCGGAGCTTACGTCCGTTCTGGTAACGCACCAGGGCATCGCGGTAGGCGATGTACTCCGGGCTGTACGGCAGGCGCACCACCAGGTCCACACTGCGGTCGGCCACCACGAACAACGCGGTATCCACCACCATGCGCTCGGGCGCCCACAGTGAAAAATGGTGCAAGCCTTCACCCAGCTTCACCTCACGCTGTTGCATCCGGTACTTATGGTCCACCACGAACTGGAAGTCGTGCCCCGGATCGATCATCAGGCGTACCGTACCGGTGGATTGCGCGGTGCAGGTGCCCGCGGTGAAGTGCAGGAGCAGCAGGTAGCAGGCTGTGCGCAGCAGGCCAGCACTACACCGCCGCCTGGGCCACGCAGCGTCGCCTACCGACCGCCGACCACCGACCGCTGACCGTTGACCGCGTAGCGTCTCCATCATGCATCCAGTTCTACCTCGTCCAGCTTCCGCGCGATGGCCTGCACGGTGCTGTCCTGGGCTGCTTTCACGTCGTTGTCGGCCACCAGATCCTTCTCCACCTTCAGGTTCTCGATGATGAACTCCTGCCGTTCGGGCGTGTTCTTGCCCATGTAGAAGCCGAGCAGGTCGTGCACCACCGCCTCCTTGGTGATCATAACGGGCTCCAGCCGGATGTCCTCTCCGATGAAGTGCTTGAACTCGTCTGGGCTGATCTCGCCCAAGCCTTTGAACCGGGTGATCTCGGCGCTCTTGCCCAGCTTGATGATGGCGCGTTGGCGTTCCTCGTCGCTGTAGCAATAGATGGTCTCCTTCTTGTTGCGAACGCGGAAGAGCGGTGTTTGCAGGATGTAGAGGTGGTCGTTCTTCACCAGGTCGGGGAAGAACTGGAGGAAGAAGGTCATCAGCAGCAACCGGATGTGCATGCCGTCCACATCGGCATCGGTGGCGATCACGATCTTGTTGTACCGCAAGCCTTCCATGCCGTCCTCGATGTTGAGGGCCGCCTGTACCAGGTTGAACTCCTCGTTCTCATACACCACCTTCTTGGTGAGGCCGTAGCAGTTGAGGGGCTTGCCCTTGAGGCTGAACACGGCCTGCAGGTTCACATCGCGGCTCTTGGTGATGCTGCCGCTGGCGCTGTCGCCCTCGGTAATGAAGAGCGTGGTGTGCTCCTTGCGATCGTCCTTCTTGGGGTCGTTGAGGTGGATGCGGCAATCGCGCAATTTGCGGTTGTGCAGGCTGGCCTTCTTGGCGCGTTCGCGGGCCAGCTTGCGGATGCCGCTGAGCTCCTTACGCTCGCGCTCGTTGCTGAGGATGCGCTGTTGCAGCACCTCGGCCACCTCGGGATGTTTGTGGAGGAAGTTGTCCAGCTCCCGACCGATGAAATCGCCCACGAAGGAGCGCATGCTCTGTCCGCCCGGTTCCACCTCCAGCGAGCCGAGCTTGGTCTTGGTCTGGCTCTCGAACACGGGTTCGATCACCTTCACGCTCACCGCCGCCACGATGCCCGTACGCACATCGCCCGCTTCCCAGTCCTTCTTAAAGAAATCGCGCACGGTCTTGGCCACCGCTTCGCGGAACGCACCTTGGTGTGTGCCGCCCTGGGTGGTGTGCTGGCCGTTCACGAAGCTGTAGTACTCCTCGCCGTAGTGGTTGGCGTGGGTGATGGCCACCTCGATATCGTCGCCGCGCAGGTGGATGATGGGGTACAACGGATCCCCGTCCATCTTGGTGATCAGTAGGTCCAGCAGGCCGTTCTTGCTCTGGAACTTCTGGCCGTTGTAGTTGATCGTGAGGCCGGTGTTCAGGTAGCAGTAGTTCCACAGCAGCCGCTCGATGTGTTGATCGCGGTACTGGAAGTTGTGGAACATCTGGGTGTCCGGTTCGAAGACCACGCGTGTGCCATTGGGCTCGTCGGTCTTCACCAGCTTGTTGTCCTTGCGCAGTACACCGCGGTCGAACTCGGCCACCTTCAGTTCTCCGTCGCGTGCGCTCTCGATCCGGAAGTAGTTGCTCAGTGCGTTCACCGCCTTGGTACCCACCCCGTTCAGGCCCACGCTCTTCTTGAAGGCCTTGCTGTCGTACTTGGCCCCGGTGTTGATCTTGCTCACCACATCGATCACCTTGCCCAATGGCACGCCACGACCATAGTCGCGGATGGTGACACGCGGCCCCTCGATGGTCACGTCCACCTTCTTGCCATGGCCCATCACGAATTCATCGATACAGTTGTCCAGGACCTCCTTCAGCAGGATGTAGATCCCGTCGTCGAAACTGCTGCCATCGCCCAGCTTGCCGATGTACATGCCCGGCCGCAGGCGGATGTGCTCCTTCCAGTCGAGGGATCGGATATTGTCCTCGTTATACGTCGCTTCGCTCATCCTTGATCTCGCCCTGGAACCCCAATGGGGACAAGGGTTCCAGCGTGGCTACGAAGGTAGTCCCTCAGCCAAGGCCGCATCGATCGTTGAAAACGCCTGTTTTCAACGATCGATCGGTGTTTTCCACAGTGCTCAGGGTAGTTGCTGCACCACGGAGTTGGTCGGCACCGAGCCCCCCACGGTGCTCAGCACCACATCGCGGTCGTTCGCTGCCCCGGTGTATTTCACTTCGCTGTCCAAGTTCACATCCTCGGCATGGTACCCGTGCACCGTGTTGGTCGGTACGCCGCCGCCGATCAAGGTCAGGATCACATCCCGGTCGTTGGAGCTGCCGGTGTACTTCACTTCGGCATCGTTCACCGTGTTGCCCGGCCATAGCAGCATGCGCCCATTCGCGCCCTTCTGGGCATTGGTGCCCCAGGTGGTGGTGGTGGCCACGCTGAAGTCCACGGCGGTGGCCGTACTGCCCAAGGTCACGGGGGCCGCGGTCATCACACCAAGGTGGTTCCGATGCCGTACCGCCACATGGTAGGTGCTTGCGGCCTGGCAGAAGCCTACCGCAGAGGTCCCGTCCACCGCTACGATATCGCCATCGCGCTGCAACAGGGCCGCACGAGCTTCGAGCACCTGGCTGGGGGTGGTCGAGGAACGCAATTCCACCACGACCCAATCCACAATGGCGTTGCTGCCGGTGGTGGCCAGTACCGGTGCTGTGGTAGCCGTGGCCCCGGTCGGGGCATAGCCCATGGCCGTGTACGGTTCGTTCTGTGGGAGGTGGCCAAGATGGCGCAAGCTGTCCACCATCAATTGATCGGCATTCCGCCATGCGCCATCCAACAACACCTTGGCCGCCACAACAGTAGGTGGCACTACTTCGCAGGGCGGTGCAAGTGTGGTGAAGCTACTTGGCTGAGACCACTCGGAGGTGCTACCCTCACCTGTTCCGCCGGCTCCGCCACATACCGCACGCACCTGGAATTGATGTGCGGTGCTCCAGTTCAACCCCGTGAGTGCGAGGCTGTTGGTGGACACACCGGTGACCAAGGTCCAGCTTGGTGATGCCGTTTCCCTCCACTGGACATCGTAGGTGCTCGCACCTTGCACCACGGTCCATCCCAAGGTGGCACTTTGATAGGTGATGTCCGTTGCGTTCGATCCATCCGGACTGCCACACGTGTTGGCGAAAGCCATCACCGCCAGGTTGTAGCACGTTACCGCGCTGTAGGCTCCTCCGTAGCCGTACACGTGCACCGCGTAGGTGCCGGCCGCAGCATTGGCGTAGGTGATGTACTCGCTGCTGGTGCCTCCGTTCTGCGAGGTGGCCAGTACCGTGCCCGAGGTGGTGAGAAGACGTACGTCATAATCCGCGGGTAAACCACCGAGCCATATCGAAATGGTGCTAGTCACTGGAATGCTGAAGCTATAGTAGTCCACATCCGAGGCCGTGGCGATCAAGGCGCTCAGGTCCATCGGCAACGCTATGGCCGCCGCCGTGGCCAGTGTGTTGTTCGCCTCCAAGGTATCCGGGCAGGGTATTGGCGTGGTGAAGACCCTGCTGGCGCTATACGCGGAGGTGCCCACCGTACAGTGGGACCTCACTTGGAACTCGTACGTGGCGTTCTCCACCAGACCGGTGATGGTGTAGCTGTTGCCGGTGAGGCCGCTCACCTCGGTCCATGTGCCCGATACCTGGGGTTTCCACTGCAGGGTATAGCTTGGAACACCAAGGTTCGCCCAGGTCGCCGTTGCCGTGTTGCTGGTGAGGTTGGTGACGCTCAAGTTGCCGGGGGCGTCGCAGGTGGTGCCGCATTGGGCCAGACAGGTGGCCGCATTCACGCGGTTGCGGATCAAGGTGGCGGGCTGCGGGCCGAAGCCGTTGTTGAAGTTCATGCCCACACCGCTGATCAGGTGGCAGTAACTCATGATGGTACCACCACCGGTGGGCAACGGGGCCGCTGCACAACCGGAGACCGTGTACCCCGCTGCCGGGCCGCAACCATCGATGGCGGTCCCATTGCCGTTCCACGAACAGTCGTGCGTATGCGGCGAACCCAGGTTATGCCCTGTCTCGTGCGTCACCACGTTCACGCTCCAGCTGTAGGTGGGCACATTGGAGTAGCTGCTGCCGATGCCGCTGTACGCCATGCGGTACGATGTGGAGCTGCACAGGGTGTTGAGCCAGGCCACACCGCCACCGCCACCGAAGCTGAGAAGATGTGCCAGGTCGCCATTGAAACTGGTGCGGTAACTGCCGAACTGACTCAGGAAGTTATTGCTCGAAGGACCGGTATAGGGGCTGGTGGCATCCCAGACGAAAACTTCCTGTAGCTGCACGTCGATCCCATCGTTGTCGAACAGGATGGCGCTCTGGTTGAACAGGCCCGTGGCATAGTTGGTGGCCGCCACCACACTGCCCTTGTTGGTGAAGATCGGGTAGTCCACCTCCCAATAGAGCTTCACGCAACGCACGGTGCGGTCGCTGCCTTGTTCCTGCAGTTCGCTGGGGTGGATGGCCTGGCCACTATCCGCCGTACCGCAGTGGAACGGATCGCGCGTGCGCAGGTCATGCTCGCGATAGATGATGTGGGTGCCGACGGCGGCCTCGCCCAAACGACCGATCACCAGGGTGCCCTGCCGATCCTTCACCAAGGCCATCACCTCATCCCTGAATACGCTCAGGCCCACGACCGATCGATCGTCACCCCGCACGCGCCCCCGGTAGTGCAGCCCCTCTTCCACCTGCACCCTCCCCTTGGTGGCCGTATTCACCACGAACCCATCGGCCAATGGTGCCCAACGTTCCAACTCCACGGTGAGCGGGCCATCCGTGGTGGGTATGGTAAGCGCCATGTGGGTGGGGCGCGTAGTGTGGAGTTCGGCCACCACTTCCGGCGCCAGCATGGCCACCTCGGCCTGGGTGCAGGCCTTCTGCCAAAGCCCCGTGGTGCGCCGGTCGGCAGGCAGGGCGCGCAAAGCCTCCACGGGCTTGAACACGACGCCCTGGCGCTCTAACCGGCCTATGCGGGCCGCGACCTGGCCACCGCCCTGCTGGGCCCAAAGGGTGGTACTGATAAGAACTCCGAGCAGGAAGGTGCCGATGCGTGCCATGACGGTGATTTCTGCCGGAAATGTATTCGATCACAGATCGACAGGGGCGCTCCGTTTTCAACGATCCGATGCACCCTACGCCGATTTCGTCACTGGGACCGGACCACCCCTTGTGGAGGATCCACGATCCCTACCCTACCGGTGGTGCCTGCCGCCGAGCCTACACGTTGAACAGAAAGTGCATCACATCCCCATCCTTCACCACGTAGTCCTTCCCTTCGGTGCGCAGTTTGCCCGCCGAACGAGCTGCGGCTTCGCTGCCCAAGGACACGAAGTCCTGGTAGGCGATCACTTCGGCTCGGATGTAGCCCTTCTCGAAGTCGCTGTGGATCACCCCTGCCGCCTTGGGGCCGGTATCGCCTTGATGGATGGTCCAGGCCCGAACCTCCTGCACCCCTGCCGTGAAGTACGTCTGTAGCTTCAGCAGGTCATAGGCCGCATGGATCAGCTTGTTCACGCCGGGCTCCTTCAGCCCCATGTCGGCCAGGAACATCTCGCGCTCCTCGGGTGTCTCCAGGGCGGCGATCTCCGCCTCGATGGCCGCCGTAACGAAGATCACCTGCGCGTTCTCGTTGGCCACGGCCGCTTTCACGCGTTCCACATGGGCATTGCCCGTCACCGCGCTCTTCTCCTCCACGTTGCACACGTACAGCACGGGCTTGGTGGTGAGCAGTTGGAATTCGTTCAGCAATGCGGGGTCGTCGTTCGCCGTCACCACCGTACGGGCGCTTTCTCCTTTCAGCAGGGCTTCGCGGATCCGGCTCAACAGCTCGAAGCGCCGCTTGGCCTCCTTCTCGCCGATCTGGGCCTGTTTCTCCACCTTCTTGATCCGGGCCTCCACGGTCTCCAGGTCCTTCAGCTGCAACTCGATGTCGATCACCTCCTTGTCGCGCACCGGATCCACGCTCCCATCCACGTGCACCACGTTGGGGTCGTCGAAGCAACGCAGCACGTGCAGGATGGCATCGCACTCCCGGATGTTGCCCAGGAACTGGTTCCCGAGGCCTTCGCCCTTGCTGGCGCCCTTCACCAATCCCGCGATGTCCACGATCTCCACCGTGGTGGGCACGATGCGTTGCGGCTTCACCAACCTGGACAGTTCATTCAACCGCTGGTCGGGTACCGTGATGGTGCCCACATTGGGTTCGATCGTACAGAACGGGAAGTTGGCCGCCTGTGCTTTGGCATTGCTCAAGCAGTTGAACAAGGTGCTCTTGCCCACGTTCGGCAGGCCTACGATACCGCATTTCAATCCCATGGTGTGCTGGAAAAACGGCCGCGAAGGTAGCTCCTTTGCCGCTGGCAGACCCTCGAAAGAGAGAAGCGGGCACCCTGAGGCACCCGCTTCCACGATCTGACCGACCAAAACCAAAAAGCCGGAACACCACAAAGACACGATGGACCGCCCGGCGCGTTGCTCCGGATGGGACGGAGCGTTACCGCTGACACAAGCCCCGACCGGGGCCACTCCTTCCCTCGGGGGTGCCCTTGGGTGAGGATACGCCCTTCATAAGTTCCTCCGTGGCCCAGTCCCACCAGGCCGCGAGCGGTCTATTTTTGAGCGCGTTCCAACGACCCATGCCCAGCACCACCACAACACCCGCACCGGCCCAAGCCGATACCGCCGCACTCCAACGCATCGCCAGCCAGGTCCGTCGCGATATCGTACGGCAGGTACATGCCGTGCAGAGCGGGCATCCCGGCGGCTCGCTCGGCTGTGCCGACTTCCTCACCGCCCTCTATTTCCACGTGATGCGCCACACGCCACAACCCTGGGACATGGACGGCCGCGGGCAGGACCTCTTCTTCCTCAGCAACGGCCATATCAGCCCGGTGTTCTACAGCGTACTGGCCCGCAGCGGCTATTTCCCGGTCCAGGAACTGGCCACCTTCCGCAAGCTCGACTCCCGGCTGCAAGGCCACCCCACCACCCACGAAGGCCTGCCCGGCGTGCGCATGGCCAGCGGTTCTTTGGGGCAAGGATTGAGCGTGGGCATCGGTGCCGCACTGGCCAAGAAGATGAATGGCGACGACACCTTCGTGTACACCCTGCACGGCGATGGTGAACTACAGGAAGGACAGATCTGGGAGGCGGCCATGTTCGCCGCCGCCAAGAAAGTGGACAACCTGATCAGCACCGTGGACTACAACGGCCGGCAGATCGATGGCGACGTGGAGGAAGTGCTCCCCCTCGGCGACCTGAAAGCCAAGTGGGTGGCCTTCGGATGGGACGTGCTGGAGACCAATGGGAATGATATGGGTGCCCTTGTGAAGACCTTGGACGAGGCGAAAGCGCGAACGGGTCGAGGCAAGCCGGTGATGATCCTGATGCGTACCGAGATGGGCCAGGGGGTCGATTTCATGATGCACAGCCATGAGTGGCACGGCATCGCCCCCAACGATGAGCAACTGAGGAAGGCCCTGGAGCAGCTGCCGGAAACCTTGGGCGACTACTGATGGATGCCAAAAGCAGGGTCGGGAAGCTGACGCCGGGGCGATGTCCCGGTCCTGGCCCCGCCTGGCACTTGTGGCACGGTTTTCCCCGTTACTCCCGGTAAGGGCCATGCGCTGCGTAACGACCTGCCTACTCCTCCTGCTCTTCGTGGGGGCATCATCCGCCCAGGACAAGGCAACGCAACCACCGCTCACCCGCATGCTGTTCGTGATGGACGCGAGCAACAGCATGAACGCCTTCTGGGGCAACCAGCCGAAGATCAACACCGCGCGGGAGTTGCTCCTGAACGCCTTGAAGGAGCTTGAGGGGCAACCCGACCTGGAACTGGCTTTGCGCCTGTATGGCCACCAGACCCCGATCCAACCCGGCAAGCAGGATTGCGACGACACGAAACTGGAGGTGCCCTTCAGCACCAATAGCATCCCGGCGATGAAGTCCACCTTGCAAAGCGTGCGTTGCCTCGGCACCACCCCCATTGCGCGCTCCCTGGAACGATCGGCGGCGGACTTCCCCCCCACGGCACCCAAAGACCCGCGCAAGGTGCGCAATGTCATCATCCTCATCACCGACGGCATCGAAGCCTGCGATGAGGATCCCTGTGCCGTGAGCCGTGCCTTGCAGGCCAAGGGCATCACCCTGAAACCGTTCGTGATCGGCGTTGGGCTCGACGAAAGCCAGAAGTACGGATTGCAATGCGTGGGCAACTACTTCGATGCGAGCACCCCCGAACTCTTCGAACATGTGTTGAAGGTGGTGGTGACCCAGGCCCTGAACACCACCACGGCCCAGATCAGCCTGATGACCACCGACGGCCGGCCCGAGGAGACCGATGTGCCCGTGACGTTGTACGACCAGCGCACGGGCAAAGTGATCCAGCACCTCATGCACACCATGAACGATCGCGGCATCCCGGACACGTTGCACATCGACCCCATCCACACCTACAAGGTGGTGGCCCATACCGTGCCGCCCAGCGTGCGCCACGATGTGGTGGTGAAGCCCGGGGTGCACACGGTGATCGCCGTGGATGCCGGCACCGGGACGCTCAGCATCAAGAGCGGCAGTGGGCCTTCGGATGGCGTACTGGTGCAGGCCATCGTGCGGCGGAGCGGCGAAGGCACCACCTTGATCGCGCAGGATGTGGGCTCCAGCCAGCGGCTGCGTACCGGCACGTACGACCTGGAGGTGCTCACCCTACCGCGGCTGCTGATCCCCGATGTTCGCATCGAACAGGGCAAGACCACCGAGATCGCCGTGCCACGCTCCGGAGTGCTCAATGTGCAACCCTCCGCCGCCGGTCCCACGGCCATCTTCAGCAAGAAGGATGGGGCTTTGACGTGGGTGGCCGACATCGACCCGAACGCCCTGCGGAGCCAGGTGCGCCTGCTACCCGGCACCTACGAGGTGATCTATCGCAGCCGCAGCGCCCGCCGCACCGAACTCACCTTGAAGAAGGAGGTCACCATCGAGAGCGGCCGATCCGTCACCATCAACTTCTGAACGAACTTCGCCCCTGATCCCCGGCACAGCGCCCCCACAAAGCATGAACAGCTTCCCCGTACTCGACGAAAAGGACACCCGCAGCGGCTTCGGTGCCGGCCTGCACGAACTCGGCAAGAAGAACCCGAACGTGGTGGCGCTCTGCGCCGACCTCACCGGATCGCTGAAGATGGACGCCTTCAAGAAGGACTTCCCCGACCGCTTCGTTCAAGTGGGCATCGCCGAGGCTAACATGATGGGTATCGCCGCCGGCCTGACCATCGGTGGGAAGATCCCCTACACCGGCACCTTCGCCAACTTCAGCACGGGTCGGGTGTACGACCAGGTGCGCCAGAGCATCGCCTACGCCGGCAAGAACGTGAAGATCTGCGCCAGCCACGCGGGCCTCACCCTCGGTGAGGATGGGGCCACCCACCAGATCCTGGAGGATATCGGCCTGATGCGCATGCTGCCCGGCATGGCCGTGGTGGTGCCCTGCGATCATAACCAGACCAAACAGGCCACCATCGCCATCGCGGAGCACGACGGACCCGTGTACCTGCGTTTCGGCCGCCCGAAATGGCCGGTGTTCATCCCCGCCGACATGCCCTTCGAACTGGGCAAGGCCCAACGCCTGATCGAAGGCTCCGATGTGAGCCTTTTCGCCTGTGGCCACCTGGTGTGGCGCGCCCTGCAAGCCGCGGAAGAACTCGCCAAGCAAGGGGTGAAGGCCGAAGTGATCAACATCCACACCATCAAACCGCTCGATACGGAAGCCATCCTCGCCTCGGTGGAGAAGACCGGCTGTGCCGTGAGCTGCGAAGAGCACAACCGCCATGGTGGCCTGGGTGATGCGATCGCCCAGGTGCTCGCCACCCACCGGCCCACACCGCAAGAGTTCGTGGCCGTGAACGACAGCTTCGGTGAAAGCGGGACACCCGCCCAACTGCTGAAGAAGTACGGCTTGGATACGCCCGACATCGTGGCCGCCGCACAACGCGCCATCCGCCGGAAGTGACCTGACGCCGCCGCGCCATGGCGCGGCGGCGTCCTCAAACCGGACCACGTTCGCCCAGAACACCGAAGGCCACCTCGTGCGAGGTGGCCTTCGGTGTTCTGGGTCCTGGAGCCCCTCGTGTGGTGTCCCCTATGTTCATCAACCCTCTCCGACCCTCTTTCGCCTTCCTACTGCGTTGGAGCATTTCGCCGTAGCGCCTGCTACGCCGCGCATGTTCTGCCTTGCAAGAAGACGAAAGAGAGGGCAGATCTTCAGTTAACCAAGCTTAGGGGACGATGCACTACGTGGAACATCACGTTCCAGGTTGAATGGTGCTTATTGCACCACCAGCCGGACCGCAGTGGATGCGGCACCATGCAATAGATACATACCGGGCGCCAACGACCCGGTCGCCACCACCGCCCGGTCGCCTTCCACCAGCAAGGTGCCGCGATGACGCCCATCGATGGTGGTGAGGTAGGGCGTGCGGCCTGCTTGCAGACCGGCCACCACGATGTGTTGTCCGCGCAGGGCCGGGACCGGTGACACCCGGAGGCCGGACCCGAAACCATCGGCCAGCCCTGTGCAGATCTCCACCGCGAGCGTGATGGTATCGGAAGCCACACACTGGCCATGAGTGGCCGATACGATGTACGTGACGGTGGAATCGATGTCCACCGGCAGCGTTGCCGTGGTCTCCCCACCAGGCATCCACAAGTAGGTACACCCCACACATGGCCCGGGGTCCAATATGGTGGTCATGCTACCACAGGCCACCGAATCGGCCGGTAGTGAGGCGTGGGCCTCACCCGCTACGAGCTGTAACGTGGCCGGGGCACTGGTGCCGCACAGGTTGCTCGCGCCCACGCTGATGGTGGCCGGCCCGGCGGATGTGGCCACCACGTACGACACGGTATCCCCTTGGCCCGCAACAACGTCCCAAACTCCGGCATCCCAAGTGTACGAGGTGGCATCGCCGAAGGCATCCACGGCCAGGGCCACGGTATCGCCCAGGCACCATTCGCTGGTCAACACATCGATGTCGAACGGATCGTACGGGACACCACCACACCAATCGTACAAAGCCACGGCACCACGATCGCTACCCGTAGGCAGACTGACCACGGCAGCACCGGGATCAAGATCCACCGTGTACCCTTGGTTGATGGACCCTATCGCGAAGGTCGAACCTCGCACTGCGAAGCCCCGCACGATGGGATAGGTGCAGTCCGATCCACTGTACAAGGAGAAATTGTGGTCGACCAGGCCGCTCACGTTCATCTTGAAGAACCGATAGTAGTTCGCCGTGCAGTTGGTGCTGTACGCCCCCATGGAGCCCCCTTGTCCATCGGAAACGATACCGGCCAACCGGATGTTGCCGTTGCCGGGCAGTGCGGTCTGATACACCTCGTTCAGGATCTGCCCCGAAGTGGAATACTTCACCGCCCACTGTCCGCCACCGGAATACGCACTGGCCAACTGATACACATTACCTGCGTCGTCGGCAGCGAGCTTCTGTTCGCCGAAATGAGCGTTGGCGCGAGCCACGAAGGCGAAGGTGCTGTCGTATCGCAAGAGGTTGATCGATTGGTTGTAGACCAGGTGGGTCCCAGGTCCAGGATCCACATCGATCTGGCCGCTCAACGCCCCACCGTCATCAAGGCGTTGCACCACGTAGAACCCGGCGCCGTTCGGCATCGCCGCAATGGCACGGGTGTAGGTGAACCCATTTGGCCAATGCCGCAGGTTGGCCCAATGCAATGTGCCATCCGGTCGATACCGGGCGATGAACACCCCTCCTGCGGAGGACCCCACCACCAGATCGTGCACCCCGGGTCCGGGATCCATGTCGTACGTACCCTGCCCCAGATCGCCTGCGATGTACAAGTTGCCCGCGTCATCGCAGGTCAACCCACCATAGGAAGAGCTAAGGTCCGTGGTGTTCGCCACGCTGAAGCCCCACTGGTACTGTCCGTTACTATTGTACTTCGCGTACACCTTTCCAGGGTTCACCAGCGTGGTGAATGGGCCCGGATCCAGATCCAATTGGCCGGTGGTGAAGCCCAGGTACACGAACACATTATCATTCCCATCCACATCCATATCCAGTGCGGAGATGGTTGGCGCGCTCAGGGTCTTGGTCCACAGCAACGCACCGATGCTGCTGTACCGTTGAAGCTTCACCTGGTCGCTACCGCTACCTAAGGTGAACAGGTCGCCGTTGGAGGCGAATACAACACGCGACACCCCGTTCTGCGAGGTGGCGGCCCAATCCAGGCTGAACTGTTGCGCGTGCAACGATGAGAGAAGGAGCGTGAGCAGGAACAAGAGAGATGATCGCATGGGGTTGTTTTGAACGGGCAAAACTAACCAGCCCTCTGACGCGTCCCACGCCAATGTGCAGAACCGCCACCTCGATGCGCCACTGCTCACCCTGGACGATCAGCCGTGACAGATGACCGCCTACGCCAATGGATCCAAACCTTTTCACCGCACCCGTGTCCTACCTTCGGGCAGCATCCCGTAAGGTTGCCTGCAGCGAACCCTAAGCACTGGCGAACACCCTTCATCGGGTCGCGACGTGCCTACCATGAGCGACCTCAGCGACGCCGAACTACTCGCGCTCTTCCGAAAGGAAGAAAGTCGCAACTATGCGTTCAACCTCCTGGTACGCCAGTATCAGCAGAGGCTATACGGCTTCATCCGACGCATGGTGACCGACCACGACGAAGCGAAGGACGTGCTGCAGGAGGTGTTCGTGAAAGCCTGGACCAATCTGGATAGGTTCCGTGGCGACGCACAACTGTACAGCTGGCTCTACCGGATCACGCACAACGAATGCCTCAACCACCTGCGCAAGCAGAAACGCGGGCTCTTCGTGAGCGAGGACAACATCATCGAACGGTTGACCACCACGCTCGACAGCAGCGAGCACTTCTCCGGCGATGCGATCCAGCAGAAGCTGCAGCGTGCCGTGATGCGGCTGCCCGACAAGCAACGGGCGGTGTTCACCATGAAATACTTCCAGGAGCTGAAATACGAGACGATCAGCGAGATCACCGGGACCAGCGTGGGCGCGCTCAAGAGCAGTTACCATATCGCCGTGAAGAAGATCGAGGACTGGCTCAGCGCGGATCAAACCAAAACCTCTTGAGGACATCTAAGCATTGAATGCCATGGAACGCCTCTCCGACCACGACGAATTGAAGGACGCCCCTCGCTTAAGGAGCATTCCGAAGGTGGACCCCTTCGTGGTCCCCTCCGGCTTCTTCGAAACGTTCCCTCACGCGGCGCAGGAGCGCGTGCGTGGTTCCGAACGATCGATCGTGTCCGAACCACTACGCGGGGCTTGGGTACGGCCCGCTCTGCTCTTCGGCACGCTGAGCCTCTTGGTCGGGCTGTTCCTACTTTGGCCATCCGGCAAGCACACAGAACACATGGTATCGGTGGGCCAGGATTGGTCGGAGAACGACCTGTTGCATACCGGCATCGACCCGGAACTCCTCTACACCGAGCTGGACACGACCATGGACCTGATGGACGTGGTGGAACTTCCGGAGGACGGCGCAGCGGTGCTGGCCTACCTTGAAGGCGAAGACCTTTCGTTGGACCTCTTGATCGAAGAGCTATGAAACACCTGTTGAACCGCACCATCCTTTCCTTGCTGCTGCTTGCGGGCGTCCTTCCCGCTACCGCCCAGCCGAACACCCCTCCGAAAGCGGAGCGCTTGCGCGAGATCCAGGCGCAGAAGAGCGCTTACATCACCGCCCAACTGCAACTCACTCCCGAAGAGGCGCAACGCTTCTGGCCCGTCTACAACGAATTCGACGAAAAACAGGACGCCCTTCGAAAGGAGATGCGCAGCCTGATCAATGACCCACAGGGCGATAAGGAGCCCAGTGAGAGCGAAGCCGCTGCCATACTCGAAAAGGGCCTCCAACAACGGCAGAAGGAGATCGATCTGGAACGCAGTTACCTGGACCGCTTCAAACAAAGCATCGGAGCGGTGAAGACCCTGCGCCTGCGCAAGGCAGAGCACGACTTCAACCGGGAGGTCCTGCGCAAATTCCGACACCGAGGCGAGGAGGGCCCGCCTCCGCCACGTCGTCCGTGATCACCGCCGACCACCGACCTTTGCGCTCCATCCCATGGACGCCCTTCACGCCGCCTTCTACCAGCATCTTGCGCAAACGAGCCCGCACCCCATCGCCTTGGACATCGTAGGGGCCGAAGGGTGCTACCTGCATACCCGCGATGGAGCGCGTTACTTGGACCTGGTGGCCGGTTTGGCGGTGAACAACACCGGACACCGGCACCCGAAGGTGGTGGAAGCGATCAAGGATCAAGTGGACCGCTACCTGCACGTGATCCCCTATGGCGAGTTCATCCAAGCCCCACAGGTGCTCTTTGCCGAAAGGCTCGCCGGCCTGCTGCCCATGGGTTTGGACAGCGTGTACTTCGTGAACAGCGGCACCGAGGCCAACGAAGGGGCCATGAAGCTGGCCAAGCGCATCACGGGTCGAACGGGATTGGTGGCCTGCCACAAGAGCTACCATGGGAGTACGCACGGTTCGCTCAGCATAACGGGCAACGAAGAGAAGAAGTATCGCAGCAGACCATTGCTCCCCGATGTACGGTTCATCACCTTCAACGACCCTGCGGACCTACGCATCATCGACCACCGCACGGCCGCGGTGGTGATCGAGCCGATCCAAGGCGATGCCGGTGTGCGGGTGCCCGATACCGAATGGATCAAGGCCCTACGCGCCCGTTGCACCGAGGTGGGCGCCATGTTGGTGTTCGACGAGGTGCAGACCGGGTTCGGACGCACGGGCAAGCTCTTCGCCTTCGAGCACTTCGGTGTGGTTCCCGACATCTTGGTGTTGGGCAAGGCCCTGGGCGGAGGCATGCCCATGGGGGCCTTCGTGGCTTCGTCCGATCACATGCAGCTCCTCACCAACCACCCGGTACTGGGCCACATCACCACCTTCGGCGGGCACCCACTGCCCTGTGCGGCCGGGCTGGCCGCCTTGGAGGTCTTGCTGAACGAACACCTGGCGGAGAACGCCGCAGCCATGGGCGCCCTGTTCAAGGAACGACTCGTTCACCCGGCCATCCGCGAGGTGCGTGGCATGGGATTGATGCTGGCCGTGGACCTCGGCGATGCCGACAAGGTGCAACGCGTGGTGCATCATTGCCTGGACCACGGGGTGCTCGGCTTCTGGTTCCTCTCCTGCCCCACCGCCTTCCGCATCGCGCCGCCCTTGACCATCGACCGGCCCGAGGTGGAAATGGCTTGCCTCACCATCCTGGATGCCGTGGAACGAACGGATTGAAGGGGGGGCACCCTCCCTGCGCCGTTCCCGTACTGCCTGCCTCCGGTGGCTGGGACATCCCGGCCTCTGCACGGCCGCCCCTTGAACGTTGATCCCCTATCCTTACTTTAGGCCCGGTTAGGAACCTGAAACCCCTCGCTCACGAGAACCCTATGAAACACGTTCTACTCGGACTTGCCGCCTGCACGTGGTCCCTGCTCGCTTCGGCTCAGCAGTACCACTGCGCCACGGACCGCATGCGTGCCGAACGCATCGCCGCAGACCCTTCATACCTGGAACGCGAAGCTGCGTTGGAGGCTGATATCCAACAGCTTCTGCGCAACGGATCAAGCGTGGAGCGCGGCGGCGATGTGATGGTGACGATCCCCATCGTCTTCCACGTCATCCACGTAGGCGGACCGGAGAACATCACCAACGAACAGATCCTGGACCAGCTCGATATCCTGAACGAGGACTATCGTGCCCTGAACGCCGACATCTCCCAGGTCCACCCCGCATTCGCAGACCTGGTCGGCGATGCGCGGATCCGGTTCGTACTACCTACGTTGGACCCGGATGGGAATTGCACCAACGGTATCGACCGGATCAAGTCCCCGGAGACCTTGCGCGGTAGCGATAAAGGCAAGATGAACCCATGGCCCAGAGAGCGCTACCTCAACGTCTGGGTGATCAAATACATGGAGAACGAGGAAGCCGCAGGGTATGCCTACTACCCCAGCGCCTTCGATAGCCCTATCGGCCGCTTGGCCGATGGGATCATCATCGAATACGACTACGTGGGATCGATCTCCCCGGGCAGCGTGTTCCGCTCCACCGCTCTGACCCATGAGGTTGGCCACTACCTGAACCTGCCACACGTGTGGGGCAGCAACAACACCACGGAAGGAGGTGTGCCGCCCGCAGGACATATGATCGATCAGTGTGGCGATGACGGTGTGGACGACACCCCGGTGACCAAAGGGTGGAACATCTGCCCGGACTATAACGATGTGACCTTCGGTTGGGCCGATTGCGACAGGCTGAGCCTGGTGGGTCACAAGTACACCTTCAGTAGTGTTACCACTTCTTCGGGCACCACGGACACCACGCCACGGGTCAACCCGCAGGATACGATCAACAACGTGGTGCGCGAACGTGCCGAGATCAACGCCTTCTCCGCCACCGGGGTGGCCAACAACTCCTCCGTGCCGGGGATGTTCGCCTTCACCGGGTGGGACGCCCATCCGATCAACGGCGAGACCGTTTATTCTGAACTGCCGGGAACGATCAACACGGGCAAGTACTATTCCTTCTCCTTCGCCCCCAACGTGAGCGACCTGCTCTATGTGGACTCCATCGGGTTCAAACTGGGCCGCAACGCCACCGGGGTCCGCACCTTCGCGGTCCGCTCCAGCGCGAACAACTACAGCGCCAACCTGCCGATCCGTGCAGCGGGCAACCCGAACATCTCCATCCAATCGGGCAATGTCGCCTTCATCAAGAACGATGTCCCGCTCAGCGATGTGATGGTCTATGTGGATCCGCCGGCGGCGAACTTCCACTACACGGACCAGACCATCACCTTCCGCCTCTACGCCTGGAACGCGGAGACCGAGAACAGCGTTGCGCGCGTTTGCGACAATGCGACGGCTGACCTTTTCGACTTCCTGGGTGGTGCGCCTCAACCCGGAGGGAGCTGGTCCGGCCCCAGTGCCATGAGCGGCATCTTCGACCCGGCCACCATGTCCGCTGGCACCTACACCTACACGTTGGAAGTGCCCGGCTGTGCCACCTACACCGCCGCAGTGGATGTGAGCGTGATCAGTGCGCCGAGCGCGCCCGTCATCAGCGGTGCGAGTGCCTTCTGCGCCCCTGGTTCAGTCACCCTCTCCAGCAGTCCGGCCACGAACCTGACCTGGAGCACCGGGCAAACCACCGCCACCATCGCGGTGACCACAGCAGGCACTTACACCGTGACGCATACCCAAGGTGAGTGCAAAGCCACCAGCGAACCTTTCGTGGTGGAAGCCCATAGCGCAGTGAACGCTGGCACCGATGGCACACTTTCCCTCTGCGAAAGCTCGCCCGCTGCGGACATGTTCACCAAGCTCGGTGGCTCCCCACAAGCGGGTGGCGACTGGACCGGACCAAGCCCGGTGACCGACGGCCTGTACGATCCGCTCACCATGGAACCCGGTGTGTATGAATATACCCTGGCCGACAATGGTGCTTGCGCTGGCGATGTGGCACAAGTCACAGTGACCGAGACCGCCACCGCCAACGCCGGTACCACGGCCAGCGCCAGCATCTGCACCAATGCCACCCTGGACCTGTTCACCAAACTTGGTGGCGGCGCCCAACCCGGTGGGATCTGGACGAACAACGATGTGGAACTTCCGGGTGGCATCTATGATGCAGAGGCACATTCGCCCGGCGCCTATGTGTACACCGTGGACCTCGGTGGCGATTGTGGCTCGGCCACCGCCACGGTGAATGTCACGGAGATCAATGCTCCGGCAGTGCCGACCATCACCGGGAACAACGCCTTCTGTGCTGGTGGCAGCGTACAGCTGATGAGCAGCTCCAGCACGGGCAACACCTGGTCGCCAGGTGGCAGCACCACCCCTGGCCTGGTCGTTACGCGTCCTGGCACCTACACCCTGCGCGTTACGAACCCCAACGGCTGTTTCCGCACCACCACCATGGAGATCAGCGAGCGTAGCCGTGTGAACGCTGGTGGCGATGGCATGATCAACGTATGCGCCGATGCTTCGGACGTCGACCTTTTCGCGGGGTTGATCGGTGCGGCGAACGCAGGTGGTACGTGGTCCGGACCAAGCACCGTGACCGATGGCTTGTACCAACCTGCCAGCATGCAGCCCGGTGTATATAGCTATGTGGTGGCCGGCACTTCGCCCTGCCCCAACGACACCGCCACCGTTACCGTAAGTGAGTCCTCGGACCTGGCTTTCGTGGACGGGTATTTCGGTGTTGACGATGTAACGGTGTACGGCAGTACGAACGTGATCGAGAACGTGGAGAACTACATGGAGTACTCGTACTGCAGCAAGATGTTCACCATCGGCCAGACCGAAAGGATGCACGCCGCCCTGAACCATACCGCAGGCGAACGCAACAATCTTTGGACCGAGGCCAACCTTCAGCTGACCGGTGTGGCCGAAGGCTACCAGGCAAGCTGCCCGCCACAAGCCGACTTCTACGCCCGCACCTCGCTCATGGGTAGCGACAACCCGGAGTGGCCTTACGTACCCGCCTACTGCGCCGGTACACCCGTGCAGTTCGTGGACAACTCCGTTGGCGGTTTCCCAACGGCATGGGCATGGACCTTCCAAGACGGGACCCCCGCCACCTCCACGGAACGTAACCCGGTGGTGAGCTTCGAGGGCACCGGCTTCAAGGAAGTGACCCTGACGGTGACCAACGCCAATGGCAGTACCACCAAGGTGGATCCCTATGCCTTTGTGATCGGTGGCACGCCCAATGACCACGTGGGTCTCTATAGCGAAGGGTTCGAAACGACCACCAGCCTCTTCCCTTGGTTGTCTCAGAACCACGCGAACAACATCACCTCCTGGCGCAGAACGACCACGGCAGGCAACGGAAGCGGTGCCTGTGTGATGTTGAACAGCGGCGAACGCGACTACCTCGACCTGATCGACAGCCCGAACGGTGCCGACTACGATGACTTCTACTCGCCCACCTTCGACCTGAGCGGCCTGTCCGAAGCATCGTTCCAATTCAGCTTCGCCTACTCCACCACGGCCAGCGACCTCGCACTGGTCACCGAAAAACTCCTGGTCTCCATCAGCACCGACTGCGGTCGTACCTGGAGCCTGCTCCCCAATGGCGAACTCTCTGGTGCCCAACTGATCAACAACGGTAACAACCCGCAGCTGCCACCTCCGGCATGGACCGAGCGCACCTTCAACCTCAACGCGCAGCGGCGCGTGGCCAACGTGCGGTTCCGTTTCCGCTACATCAGCAGCGAATACAGTGGCAACCTGTACATCGACAACATCAACATCCTTGGTGCGGTGGGTGTGGAAGACCTCTCCGTGGAGAAGTTCATGAACCTCTACCCCAACCCAACGAACGACCAGTTCACCCTGGGTGTGCATGGCATGGATAAGTACGCGACCACCATCACCATCACCGATATCCGCGGTGCCGTGGTGCATCAGCGTGTGAACGCTCCTTCCAGCCGGATCCTTCAGTTCAGCGCCTCGGAACTCAACCTGGCCAATGGCCTGTATCTGATCAATGCCTCCAACGAGGTCGGCCACCACACCCAAAAGCTGATGGTGGGTAAGTGATACGGAGAACCTTGAACGAAAAAGCCCCCCGCATCCCGGGGGGCTTTTTCGTTGGGTCGGTCTCGTGTCGCATCGCGGAAGCTCGACGCCCCCCTACCATTTCATCGCTCCATGCGAACACCCCGGCAGTGCCAAGCGCACCTGTTCGCGTGAAGCTGGTCATCAGAATTCGTACGAAGGAGCAGGCCGATCCACTCGGTCCATTTCCGCATGTCTTCCCCGTCGCGACCTCTTCCGTAGGCCTGGCCCACTCCTTCGTACGAAATGGTATGGGAACCGTACGCAGAGGTTCCGCCTGAGCGGATCACTCTACGAAAGGGGCACACTAATAGGTGCCAGTGGCGAGCATCACCAGGGTGCAGCCCTCCACCACCTCCATGCCGAGGGCTTTCGCCGCCGCCTCGAACGCTGGGTTCTCGGTTCCGGGGTTGAAGATGATCCGGGCCGGACGCAGGGCCAGCAAGCCATCCATAAGGTCCTGCTGGTGTGCCGGAGCCACGTACATGGTGATGGTGTGTACCTCGGCTCCTTCAGGCACCGTGCTTTGGATCGCCACTCCTCCGATGGCGCCTTTCCGTTTACCCATCAACAACACTGGATGTCCCTTCTCCAGCAAACGGAGGGCAGCCATGTGACTGTAGCGGGTCGGCTCGGGGCTCGCCCCGACCACCAAGGTCATTCGTTTCACCATGGCTCAAAGGTCGGGATCACGCCTGTCCCCCTGGTGATGAAACACACCAACGCATCCGGATGGGGTCAAGCCACCTCCATGCCTTTCCGCAGATCCTCCACGGTCCGCTCCGGCAGCTTGGTGAGGTCGAGCACCATCAGCCCATCAAGGGCATCGTTGAACCGCGGATCGCGGTTGAAGCCGATGATCCGGGCGTTCAACAGCAGGTATTTCTTCAGCAGCACGGGCATGGCGGTCTCGTGCGGGTCGATCTCGGCGATCAACCGGTCCATGCGCTTGAGGTCGGCCATCGAGGCCTGTACGAGCGCCTCGCGGTCCACGGTGTCGACCTTGACCCGGAACTTGTTCCGCGGCCGTACGGATGCGGCCATCCCGTGGTCGTAGTGGTGCTGCTCCACGAACTCCATGATCAACGAGCGGGCCATGCGACTGTACGTACCACTGATGCTTACGGGCCCGATCAAGTACTGGTGGTCGGGGTTGGCCGTGATGTGCAGCAGCAGACCGCGCCATAACATGTACAACGGTAGGCGCTGCCGCTGGTACTCCACCGCGATGAAGGAACGGCCTAGTTCAAAGCTTCGCCGTAGCACCCGGTCCATCGGCCGGTCCATCCGGAACAGCGTGTAGGTGTAGAACCCGCGCTTGCCATACCGCGACATGATCCGCTTGCCGTTGCCGATGCGATAGGCCCCCACCAAACAGCCCTTTGAACGGTCCCAGAGGAATAGGTGATCATAATACAGGTCGAACTCGTCCAGGTCCACGCTCTTGTTCGTGCCCTCGCCCACTTCGCGGAAGGTGCACTCACGCAACCTGCCGATCTCGCGCAACATGTTGGGGATCCTCCCTGCGGGCGCCAGGTACAGGTCGAATTCGGCCTGGCTGTTGAGCTTGAGATCGGCGATGCCTTCGATCTCCTTGGCCAGCACCGCCTTGGACACCGGCGGTATGATCTCCTTGGGCCGTTGCGGAAAACGGAGCGGGTTGAAGAGTTCCCGCTTCACCTGCACCCCACTGCCCAGCGCATAGGTCTTGGCCCGCAGGTATCGGCCCAACTGTTCCGCAGAGGAGAACGCCGCAATATCCTTGGGCGGGATCGGCTTACCGATGCGCATACGTACCGATCGTCCCCGCATACGAAGCATCTCGGAGGGCAGCGCCAGGGTACGCAGGTTGGGATGGATCATGCCCAGGGCCTGGAAGAGCATGCTGTTGCCACCATCGAACCACACGGGTACAACGGGTGCCTCCACATGCTGCGCGAGCTTGATGGCCGGGGTCTTCCAGCGCGGGTCGGCCACAGCCTTCAAATCCGTGCGCCAGCTGCTCACCTCGCCGGCCGGGAATACCGCCAGGGCGTTGCCCTCCTTTACATGGGACATGGCCTGACGCATCCCTTGAAAGCTGCTCAACGAAGAGAGTTGCTCAAAGGGATTCACCCCGATGAACCGATCGCGCAAGGGCTCCAACTGTTGAAGGAGGAAGTTGGCCATCACCTTCAGGTCGGGCCGCACACCACCCAGCACATGCACCAAGGCCAGGCCATCAATGGCCCCGTACGGATGATTGGATACGATCACCAGTGGCCCGTCTTTCGGCACGTTGGCCAGATCGGCCGGGTCCATCTCGATCTCGAGTTCCAAATTCCGGAATACCGCCGCCACGAACTCCCTGTCGTGCAGGTCCTCGATGGCGTTGTAGAAACGCTCCAGTCGCTTCAGGCCACTCATCTCCGTCAGCAAGGTGATCCGTGGATCGCCCGGACGCATGTGGCTGGCCTTCGCCAGCTCGATGGGTTGCACGAGTTTCTTCATCGAACTTTCCGCACGAAAGTACCAACCTTCGGCTCACCGGACCTCAGATGTCCAGGATGCCGATGATCCGCTCGTTCATGAGCTCGCCACCTGGGTACCGGCGCGTATAGTCGAGGTTGATCCAATGCTTCCCGTCCGCATCGGTGTGGTGGTAGAGCGGAGCATCGCCGACCTCCTTGGTGAACAACAGCTTTCGGATCAAGTAACCTGCACGTTCCATCCGTTGGGCCGAGCCGATCAGCAGTTCGGGGTAGACGTGGCCTTCTGTCCGCACCAACCTCACCTGCCCTCCGACCGCGGTGATGCAAGCGGCCATCAACAACGCATGATCGTCACAATCGCCCGCCATCAACTCCAGACTTTCGGCCGGCGTGGCGAAGTACTCTCCGCCCTTCACATCGGATACGTAACGCCATTTCGAGTTGATCTCCTTGAAGATGGAGAAGGCCTGCACCATGGTGAACTCGTCCTCGGCCACCTTCAGGTCGGTGAAGTTGGCCGTGGCCATACGTACAGCCTCCTTCCTGACCGCCCCGTCCGAATCGCGGAGGATGGCCTTGAGCCTATCGGCATCGTGGAAGGGCGCCAACTTGCGGGCCGCGAGCGGTGCGTTGGAGGCCGTTTCCCGCAAGGAGCCGAGCAACTCGGCATAATCCCTGTACAGGTCGCCGAAATCGTATCGACCACCGATGCTGGTCAAGGTAACGGCCACCAAACCCACCATGAGCCCGATGTACACCAAGGTCTGGAACTTGCGTACCAGCACAATGAAGGCGATGAGGGTACATGCGAAGGTGATGAAATGCTCCACCCGTATGCCTTCGCCGATCGGAAGCACCAGCTTGGGTACGAACGGATAGATGATGATGTACAATGGCAGGGTGAGCAATACGGCCACCAGATACACGATCACCACGTGCGCCATACGGTCACCGGCATTCACCACGGAACGCGCTGTACGGTCCTGTCCTTGTTGTTCTTCCATACCTCCTACCTCACTGAAGCGAGTATCCTCTTCCCTCAACACCCATACAAAGATCGTGCGGAGGGATAGCACGCGATCCGCTTAACAGACTTTAACGGCCCGCCCAAACCAAGGTTCCGCCAGACGAATCCTGCGTTTCGCCCGCCCAATGGATAAATAAGGGTGGTCTGTGGAAAACAGTTGAGGCTCATCCTTGGTGCGTTCGGGCATACGGATAGTTTTGCCCGCCGACGATGAAGAACCTCCGCTCCCTGCTGCTCCTGCTGGCCCCTACCCTGGGCCTGTCCATGGCGCATGCACAGGAAGGTCACACGGACATCGGAGGCCCCGAAGGTCTGGACATCTTCGAGGAACTGAATGATGGCGATGCCACTGAAGTGGTGCTGGAGCCGAGCAACGCCACGTGGGATGTGAACGACTCGTTGACGTTCATCCCCGGATACGACATGTACTGCCACTGGAACACCGACGTGCTCTTCGACCGGGTGACCGGATCAAGGCTCGTCGCGCACGATACGTTGAAGTTGCTACTTGGAGCACATGAGCACGACCTGACCATGCCTTGTGCGGGCGAGGTGACATCGGGGTACGGCATGCGCAAGGGCCGTATGCACTATGGCGTAGATCTGGACCTGGAGACCGGCGACCCGGTCATGGCGGCATTTCCGGGCATGGTGCGTGTATCCAAGTACAACAAGACGTTCGGCAATGTGGTGGTGGTGCGGCATTACAACGGCCTGGAAACGGTGTATGCTCACCTGAGCGACCGGAAGGTGGAGCCCGGCACGTTGGTGGAAGCGGGAGACACCTTGGGCTCTGGTGGCAATACGGGCCGGAGCTATGGTAGTCATCTTCACTTCGAGGTGCGTTTCCTGGACCAGCCCATCGATCCCGCCTTGATCTTCGATCTGAAGAACGGATCCCTGAAAGCGCTGGAGTTCGATATCCATAAGGGCACCTTCGCCCATATGGCCGCGGCGAAGGCAGCTGCAAAAAGCAGCCAAAGCTCAAGGAAATACCACGTGATCCGCCGTGGCGATACGCTCTATGCCCTCTCGCGCCGGTATGGCGTGAAGGTTTCGGACCTGTGCAGGATTAATGGCATCAGCGAGCGGAGCACACTCTCCATCGGCCAGCGTGTCCGGTACAACTGAGGTCGTACCTCTGAGCCGCCCCATTCCGTTCTCCTGGTCCCATCATCGTTCACGTTCAAGGCCCATGCGGCCGGTCGTGTTCGCCGGTTGATGGCAACCGGCCGTGAACCGTTCGGGGCGTGTGGCCATACGTTAGGATCGCACCGCCCCTGGTGCCGGTGTGGCCCAAGGCGATCTTCGGGCACTACCTCCCCACCGCTACCCATCCCCTCCACCGAGCCGCATGGAACGCTTCCGGGTCACCGAACCCGAAGGCCGGATGCGTCGTATTTCCAGCGTTGATGAAGAGGACCGGCCATTGGAAGTAATCGGCTCACGGTCACATCTGAAGGTGGCGACGCCCCAAGGTATCGACCATATCCTGGGCATGCACTGGAGAGAGCAGCAGGTCTCCCCCATTCTGTAGCCGGACCAGGAGCAGGTCCGTTTTTGCGCTTGGCAGCCGATCGATGAGACGGCGTGCCCCACCCAGCGTGAAGGAACGAAGACCGATGTCCACCGTGCAGAACCGGATGAAGTCCGCACCCCAGCGCTCGGCGTCCGGGTTGGTCGGCCCGGAACGGTTGCGCAAATATGCCCGTGCGGCCATGCGGTCCAGCAGACTGGCATCGCGTATCTCGGTCATGAAAACTTCGCGCCGACCGGTCTTATCGACCAGGACCAAGCGGTCATCATCCACCAGGTAAACGGCTTTCTTCCGCGTATCGCGCCAAGCGGCGAAGATGACCCCCAGGAGCACCACCACGACTGACCCTTGCAGCAGCCGGAAGCTTCCGGCCGACGCCCCGACGATGATGCCGGGCAGGATCAGGAACGGCGTACCCCAGACCATCATCAGCGTGTTATGCCATTGGCGCTGTGTTCGGAATCGTTTGATCGGCATCGGGGACGCGAAAATACCGCAGGTCTTCACTTTCAACGAAGAGGAATACGAAGGAATGGGTTGAGCGCGCTGCGGATCGTTAGTTCCATTATATTTGCGGCCCCTGAGCGCCGAAAGGCACCACACCGAAGTGGCGGAATTGGTAGACGCGCACGTTTCAGGGGCGTGTGACCGAAAGGTTGTGCGGGTTCGAGTCCCGCCTTCGGTACAAGGAACGGGAGTGGCAGCCGCCACTCCCGTTCTGCTTTTCCACCCCTCGCCTCTTCTCCCTGCTTCGCTGGCACGGCCCCTTGGAAAGATCCCTGGCACACTGCTGACTCCGCAATACCGGTGGCACACTCACGAACGGAAGTGGTGTGCTGTTGTGTTCTCGTAGGTCCGCACGGAAGACCTGTTGTGTGGCGGTGCCCATGGAACAGGCCTCTCGGTATTGGGGGAACGGGAATGAGCAAGCCGATCGGCTGGCCTTGAATATCCCCCTGGTGTAGCGAACCCACCAGAAGCACGAAGCCCCCATCCACGGGAGTGGACAGGGGCGACGTGACTCTTCAGATTGACCTTTGAACTACTTGGACAGGGGGTTGAACGGGAGCTGCGTTACGAAGGTTTCGATCCTGGTGCACATTTTCTTTCGCGGCCGTCCAATGGCTGGTCGGTCTTCCCCAGTGGGTCGCTCAGTTCACGTCCGGCAGGAAGCTGTGTTTCTCTCCAAAGAATAACATCTGCTTCACGAAATCCTCCGGATAGTCGAGTTTCACATCGGTGACCCTCCCCTCCGCGTCGTACACCGGGGTCATCTCGGGTTGGATGAATCCAGCGTACGGTGCGGTCTTGATCTTCGCCGAGCGGTCGAGCACTTCGCGATGGATGGCGGGATCCACCTTCACGCCGTAGTTCTCCACCAAGGCCTTACCGGCCGCCGCGTCGCCCTGGCTCTTGATGCGCTGCACCTCGCGCAGCAGCTTGCCGAACAGATCGCGCAGCTTGTCATAGTCGCGGATATCGTAGTAGGTGTATCCGTCGCGGACCACCTTCACGATCACGCTATCGGCCTTGCCTTGCTCGTAGGCCCAGGCGCTCACCCATTGGCGATTGCGCATGTGCGCTTCTTCGAGGTTGCGACCTTCCTTGAGACGACGGAGCTGCACCAGCAGTCCGTTGCGGATGTAGCCGTCGTACTCGGCCTTGCCCACTTCCAGGCTGGGCATCACCCCCAACTCCACCATCTTGGGGTCCATCATGTAGTAGAGCGCCACCAGGTCGGCACGGCCCTCTTCCAAGGTACTGGCGTAGCTCTTCAACGTGGCATCGGGGCCGGCAACGCCAGGCTCCAGCTGGCCGCTGGCGTGGCCCACCACTTCGTGCAGCGCGGTGTGCAGGTTGCCGCCCAGGGCACCGTACTTCTTGGCCCGCTCGATCTCCTCGGCATCGTGGCAGAACACCTCCAGGGTGCTGCTGCCCGCGCTTTGGTCGTAGGCGTCGCTGATGTTACCCAGGCTCACGCTCTTGCTGCCATGCGCGGCACGGATCCAGTCGGCATTGGGCAGGTTCACCCCGATGGGGGTGCTGGGCGCGGCATCGCCAGCCTCGCCCACGGTGTTGATGAACCGGTAGCTGATGCCCACCACGTTCTTCTTCTTGTGCTCGGGCATCAAGGGCGAGTTGTCCTCGAACCATTGGGCGTTGTCCATGATCACGCTCATGTTCTTGGTGGCCACGGGATCGTTCACCTCGATGATGCTCTCGTAGCTGCCGCGCTTGCCGAGGGGGTCGTTGTACACCTCCACGAAGCCGAGGATGAAGTCCACCGAACTGCGGGTATCCTTGACCCAGGCGATGTTGAAGTCGTCCCAGGTCTTGAGGTCGCCGGTGCGGTAGTACTGGATGAGCAGTTCGAGAGCGGCCTTCTGCTCCGGCGTCTCCGCCACGGCAACGGCTTTCTCCAGCCACTTCACGCTCTCTTCGAGCGCGGCGCCATACAGTCCACCCACCTTGTACACCTGTTCCACCAACTTCCCATCGCTGCCGCGCACCAACTTGCTGTTAAGGCCGTGGCTCAAGGGTTGGGTCTCCCCTTTTCCGGTCTTGTCCGCGTAGAAGGCGTCCACCTCCTTTTCGTTGATGTCGTCGCCGTAGAAGTTCACGGCACTGGCCAGGACCAGGTCCTTATCGGCATCGAGGCTCACCTTCTTGGCGTCCACCGAGGGATCGAAGATGGCCGTTAGGACCTCATCGGGCAGGGAGGCGCCACTGGCCTTGAGGAGTTCTTGGAAATAGGGTTGTCCGAAGGCCGGTACGTGCTTGTCGTTGCTGTAGTGGTGGTGGATGCCGTTGCTGAAGAACACCTGCTTGGCATAGACCATGAACGCGTCCCAGTCCGCTCCGCTGCGTTCGCCCTTGTACGCTTTGATGATCCGTTCCAACGCCCGGCGGATCTTCAGGTTGTGGCGGTAATTCTGATCCCAAAGGATGTCCCGACCGGCCAAGCCTGCCATGTTGAGGTAGTAGCAGAGCTCCTTCTGTTTGGCGGTGAGCTGGTCCCAACCCGGCACTTGATACCGAAGGATCCGCACATCGGCGAACTGATCGGTCTCCCAGCGGAAGTCCGAGGTGGCTGCGGTGGTATCCGCCTGGGTTGGATCGTGTTTTTCCGCACCTCCGCCACAGGCGACGAGAAATGGCGCGGCCAAGAACGGTACGAGGGTTCTGCGCATTCAGCAATCGTTGAGGATGATCCGCCGAATATAACTCCGTCTTTCGGACCCCATGGTCCGATTCTTGTGCAATACGGCATGGACCGTAGGCCACGCTCACGCGCCGGATCGTCTTGATCAGCGCACCTTTGCCGCTGCGGTCTGCAGGTGCATGTTGGCCTTGGCCTCCTCCACGATCCGTTTCATCCGGTGGTAGGCGGTGAGCTGCTTGTTGTAGCGCTTCAGGTCGGCCGGGTCCAATTGGTCCACGTGCAGCAGGTCCATCTTGTCGGCCAGGTCGTGCAGCTTCACGCGTATGGCGAGGTTATCCTGCACCACCCGATCGATGTACTGTTCGTAGGTCTCGGGTTCCACGCGGCTGATGTGGAGCAAGGCCTTGAGCACCCGTGGCGGGAAGCCCTTCTTCGCCAGATCGTCCACGGTGAGCTCCGAGCGTTCCAACACGTCGTGCAAGGCACCGAGGAGCTGTTCCTCCAGGTCCTGTCCACGCATCATCACCCGCATCACGTGCAGGATGTACGGCTTGCCGAAACGATCCACCTGCCCGCGATGCACCTTGGCCGCCAAGCGGATGGCGGTCTCCAACAGATGTACGTGCTCCATGCTCAACGCTTCAGTTCGATGCGCAGATCCAGCACCTTCTCATCCTTGCCGATGACGCTGAAGTCCGTATCGAGCTTCACTGTGCGCGGATCGGGACTCTCTTTCGCCATGCCCCCCGCCACTTCCGTATTGGCGATGGGTTCTTGGAAGGTGAACCGATACTTGTACTTCATGCTGGAGAGGAGCTCGGTCATGTCCGTGGTGTCGGACGGGTCTTCGTTCCCCATACCCAACCCGATGTCGCGCGCATGGCCATTGCTCCGGCGCACGAGAGTGTTGCCTTCCCACTGGAAGAAGGTGTGCTGGGTGTCCGTGCTGTCCTCCATGAGCACGTTGAGCGCAGCGTTCAACGCGTTCAGGTCGGCAAAGGCGAAGGAGACCCGTTGCACATACTTGTCCTTGTTGTTCAACTTCACCTTCTTGATCCCCGGAACGTTCTTCAACGCACTGACCTGTTCCTTCATGTCCAGTTGGTTCAACCCCGCGTCCTTGTCCTCCTTCCCCTTCCCATCGCCCATGTCCTCGAAGGCTTTGAGCATCTCGCCGATCTGGCTCATATCCACCACATACTCCATGGTGCCGCTACCGTTCTTCTTGAACGTGTAGTTCTCCTCGATGGTGATGCAGCCCGTGAAGGCGATGAGTAGCAGGAAGAGGCCGATCAGTCGTGTGCGGTTCATGGGCGAAGGATGATGCTGGCGAAGGTAGGTGGTGGCGCTGAAAAGCCTGTGCCGACGTTCTGGCTATCGGATCCTGACCATCAACCCACCGGGAGGAACGCTTCGCGATCCATCGTGCTGTTCGGATATCCGTGGGATTCCATCATAGCACTACTCCTACCGTTCGTACATCCAATACCATCCGATCCGCTTGCTCCTTTTCCCCATGCTTTCTCCGAGAGATCAATACCGTAGGCTCCGCTATGCAAGCGGCCCGTCGTACCGGTCTGTGAAAGAATAGCCGCACACCTTCGGCTGTGATCGAATGTCCAAATGGGATATCAGCGGCCCGATACGAGCGAACCCCGCCTTTGGCGGGGTTCGCTCGATGAAAAGGATCCGATCGTTCAGCGCATCAAGGGTACGCGCACGGTACGGCTGTTGCCATCGTTGCCGATGCGAACGAACCACACGCCGCTGCTCAGGCCATCGGCTGGCAGGCTCACGCGACCAGGGGTGGCAACGAAGGTGCGGGTGACATGGAGGCGTCCCGTGGCGTCGAGCACTTCAACCACCAAGGGGCGGCCATTGTCGAGGTCGTGCGCCACCACGAAGCGGTCGTTGGCGTACCATGCGCTGATGCCTTGCACCGACGCGGAGGTGCCCGTCCCGGTGGAGGCTTCCACGAGGATCTGTGCGGTCCAGGTATCGGTGCAGTCGCCATCGTCCACCGTAAGGGTGATGGTGTAGGTGCCGGGGATGGCCCAGCTATGCTCGGGCGCGTGGTCGTTGCTCACCTGGCCATCGCCGAAGTCCCAGGTCTGTGCATCGGCGTTGGTGCTGTTGTTGGTGAAGGAGACCAGGTCGTTCACCAGGATGGTCGTTGCCGACGCTTCGGCCATGGCCACGGGGCCTGGGCCCGCTGCGATGATGAACTCCGGTGTGGCCACGGTGCATCCGCGATCATCCACGATGGCCACGGTGTACGTGCCGGGGGCCGCCACGAGGTCCTCCTCGGTACTGCCCTCGCTCCAGGTGAAGGTGTATGGGGCGGTACCGCCCAACACGGTGAGGTCGATCAGGCCATCGGCGGTGTTGGCACAGGAGGCGGCCGTTCCCTGCATGCTCACTTCCAAAGCGGCGGGCTCTTCGATGGTGAAGGTCGTGAACAGGTCACCGCAACCGGCATCGCTGCTCACCGTAACCCCATAGGTGCCTGCTGCCAGGCCGGTGTGCACGGCCACGCCATCCTCGATGGTCTGTTGGAGGGTCACCGTGCCGTTGGCGTCGGTCCAAGTGATGTCGATGGGGTGCTGGCCCACATGCACCACGGTACCACGGCCATCGGCCAGGCCGTGGCAGGAAGTCCGTTCGGCATAGAGCGGCACGCGGGTGCTCGCCCGCAGCATGAAGCGGGGCTCGTTGCCGGCGTTGGCTTCGGTGGTGAAGCTGTACGCAGCACCTTCCACCAGCGGGGTGATGGTGCCCGTGAGCAGGTCTTCCAGGGTGAGGCAGGTGAGGCCGATGTTCGCCATGTCGGTGGCGGTCACGGTGTACGTTCCACTGACGCTCACATCCACCTTCACGGGGATCTCCAAGGCCGCAGCGTTGGCGCCAGCGGCGTTGATCGCAAAGAGCCTATCGCCCACGAGGGTGGCGATCTGCGGTGCATCGGGGTGTGCGAAGGTCATCTTCGGCACATCGTCCACATCCACGCCCGCCTCACCAGCGCCGAAGGAGACCACGGTCTCATCGGAGAAGGTGTTGACACCGCTGGTGAGCTTCAGGCGAACACCGTCGAAGAGGCTGCGCTGGGCACCACCGAAGAAGCCGCCCTGCCGGTCGTTCACCTTGTCGGCCTCCTCGAAGGCGATGGAGGCACCGCTGCCGGTGGCCTGCACCAGGAAGGCCTGGCTGCTCTGGATGGTGTCCGTGCCGTTGTTGATGCTCTGCTGCGAGCTGATGTCGAACACCGCCACGTTACCCACGGCGGGGTTGAAGATGTACACGTAGTCCTCCACATTGGTGCGGGCCAAGTTGCTGAAGAGCACCGGGCTGGGCAGCGGATTGCTCACGGCATTCCAGCCGTCCACCGTGGGGGCGCCGTTGTTGGTACGGTCCAGGTCGCGGGTGATGGGCGACTGCGCGATGTGCGGCTCGCCGGTCACGTCGATGGTGAAAGCCGTGGTGGTGGTGAGGCCCGTGCCGCACCATGCCGCGAAGCCCTGCGCGGTCTCCAGCTCTTGAGCAATGCTGGAGACACCCACCCAACCGGTGTCGATGTGGGCATAAGCAAGGGTCTCATCATACCAGCGGATGCTGGGCCACAGGATGCCGCTACCCACCGGGTTGCTGAATCCGGGGCTGTGCGAGCCGGGGAAACCGGCCGTATAGAAATCGTCCTTCCAGTCGTTCACCGTCTGCCCGGCCACGGGGCTTCCGAGGAAGCGCCAGTTGGTGGCACCTGCCGGGATGTAGCGCTGCACGGTCATGTCGCCGGTGTACGAGGCTCCGGCACCCACCGGACCCAGGCGGCCGGTGCCGCTGGCATCACTCGCCAGGGTCACGCTGCCGAGGCTGGCATCGAACTCGCCATCAAGCAGCAACAGGGTGCCCCGGATGCTGATGGCCGCATCGGTGAGCACCCCGCCGGGCGTGTTCGCCGTAAGGTCGAACAGGTCCAACGCACCGGCGCTTTCCAAGATCACCCCGTCCGGGCTGTTGAGCACGATGGTGCTGTTGTCGGCAGCGGTAAGAGCACCGGCGATCTCCACTGCATCGCCCGAAATGGTGAGGGTGTTGGCGGCGAGGGCCAGCGTGGCACCGGCCTCCACTGTAAAGTCATCGATGCGGATGTTGGCGTTGATGTTCACCACATCACCGTTCTGCACCACCATGCTCTTGAAGCGGTCGAAGGTGGCGCTGCCTGCCGAACCGGAGGGGTTCTCACTCCAAATGGCATCGCCCACATCGCCGCTGCCACGGCTGTAGTAGGTGGTGGCGCAGTAGCTGCCCGTGATCTGGATGTCGTCAACGCTCCAGACCTCGTTGGCCTGGCTGCTGGCAACGATCCGCACCGCGATCGTTTGCGCACCGGACGGAATATTCACCGTGATCGTCCCAGGACCATCCACTGTGGCTGGGTTCGCTCCTGGATTGGGGCATCGAACAATGACCGGTGTTCCGGCCACCGTGCTCGCCGCCTGCGTACCGGAATAGAGCCAGCGTGCATTGTTCCCCGTGGCATGGCCAGCCACTTCCACATCAGCCGTGCCGGGGAATCCAGCGCCGTTGATGTTCACGAACACACGCAGATAGTCGGCGTTGTCGATGCCATTCCCACTATTGCCGGACACCGCAGAATTTCGGACGACCAACTGTGCATTGGAATAGCCGGAGACATCAATGGAAGCTAGTTCAAGGGTGGATGTCGCGTTCACGGACTGCCACGAACGTGTTCCGCTCAGGATCCGCTGGTTGGCCGGAGAGTCGGTTGCAGCCGTTGCGGTACTCGCATTGCCTGCACCGACCGTAATGGGCCACGTGTCGGTAACCAACTGGTCGAAGGCCTGCCGCGCGATCACATGGCCGGAAGTGCCGTCATTGTCATTGATCGTCAGCGTACGGCTCGAATTCGGCCCCACGAAGGGTGTGCCCTGCCCGCCGGAGAGGTTCTCCAGCCCGAACGTCAACACCTCCTGTCCGTCGCAGCTCGCATTGTCCGTCACCGTAAGGGTCACGGTCTGCGCCGCGCCGCTGTTGGCGGGGAAGGTCACCGTCTGGGAGGTGAAACCGTTGATGCGCGCACCATTGCCCGAAACAAGCGCCACGTCCACCGAGGTGGCCTGCGTGGTGCTGAAATCGGAAATGTTCACCGTGACACCGTACGTGCCCACGCCCTCGCTCACCGTGGCGCTGGTGACCGCATAGCTCACACTGGTGCAGACATCATTGTCCGTGATGCTCAAGTCGTAGGTGTCGTTCCCGCCGATGGAGGGTGTACCCTGCCCGCCGGTGATGTTCTGCAATTCAAAGCCGATGATGGTGTTGCCATCGCACAGGCTATTATCCGTAACGGTGATGGTCACCGTTTCATCGGCGCTGCTGCCTGCAGTGAAGGTCACGTGCTGCGTGGTGTAGCTGTTCACACGGCCGGGCGCGCCGGTAATGAGCACCACATCCACTTCGGTGTCGTTGGTGGCATCTTCGTTGGTGATCTCCAAGGTGAGATCCACCGTACCCACGTTCTCGTTCACCGTGCTACCCGTGCTGGCGAACTGGACGGAGGTGTTCGTGCCAGCAGGGGTAACGGTGACCGTGACATTGTCAAAGAACGCCGTCTGAGTAGCCGCTGTCGAGCCTTGCCAATAGGCCCCAAGATTTCCCAATGCGGTTCCCGTGTATGTGCTGTTAACGACCGTGCCTTGGGAAACGAGAGTGCCTGTGGTGGGATCGGCAAAGGCTGTTGCGCCATCGTTCCTCAGGAAAAGCTCCCATGTATTCGTAGAAGGCGCATAGGTCACCTTCACACTGATGTACTCCGCACCAAAATCCGTCAGCCCGGTGGTGTTCGATATGATCAAGTTGGACGACAGCGTACCCTGTAACCCGGTGGTATAGTGGACCAAGCGGATTGGATCGACACCACCGGACTGGCCGTAGACAATGGCATATCCATTCCCCACAGTACCAGCCGTAGCGCTCGAACCAGCCAGAACGAACGCTGCTCCATAAGACCCCGATGTATATCCAGCAGGATCAGGTCTGATCTGCCGGATGTTGAACGTCCACGTGACCAGCCCGGGGTTGCTGCTCAATGTCGTAGCATAAGGACTGGAGAAGGATGAAGTAGCGGTGGACGCGAACACCCAGCCATTGGCGTTCGTAGTACCACCCACATCGTTCGTCAATTCCAATTGCGCTGGCGAGGTATTCCTACGCCCACCCCAATCCGCGCCCGAACGGGAAATGCTCCATGCACTTGCTCCAATGGAACCGGAGGTAGTGTACGTGGCACTCTGGACCGTGCTAAAATCATCGCTGAAGACGGTGGTCTGTGCGTTGATCCATGTCGCCGAAACGGCAGCGCAGATCAACCCTGCACTTCGAAGCGTAAAGAACTTCCTCATTAGGAAAAAGGTTTTGCTTCCGGCCCCGGGGAGTGCGGATCCGGCAGGTTTTCGTTAGGGGGTCCGAAGTTATCACTCACCCCGGAATGAACAAACCAATGTGCATAACCTTAACTCAGCCAGCCCCACCAACGAGCAGCCCCCGCCTCCACCGGAGTGGAAGCGGGGGCTGCCTGCAAAAACCCTGTCCTTAGTGGACGATGGGCAGGGAGAAGGTGCGGGCTGCTTCGCCACTGCTCACCCGTACCAGCCAGATGCCGGTGGCCAACTCGTTGGCAGGCAGCGTGATACGGGCCGGAGCGTGCGATACGCGGTGCTCCTGGGCCAGCTGACCACCGGTGCTGAACACGCGGATGAGGACCGGGTGCTCCGTACCGAAGTCGTGATCCACCACGATGTGCTCGCCGCTCACATAGGCGTTGAGGCTGTGGCCTGCCACGGTGGGCACACCGGTTCCTGTCTGTACGTCAACCACGATGCTGGTGGTGCTCACGCAGTCGCCGTTGTCCACGGTAAGGGTCACGGTGTACGAACCGGGGACGGTGTAGCTGTGTACGGCCTCCAGGTCGTTGCTGGTGTTGCCGTCACCGAAGTCCCATGTGTTGGTCACGCCTTCGAGGGTGGCAGGACTGAAGACGATGTCCTCGTCCACCGTCACCAAGGTGGCCTCCACGGCGATGCCCGCTTCAGGGCCTTCACCGGCACCCACCACATATTCCTGCGGCGCGAAGGTGCAGCCGTTGGCATCGGTGATCTGCACGGTGTAGGTACCACCGGCCACTTCCAGGTCCTCCGTGGTGGCTTCGTTGCTCCAAAGAATGGTGTACGGGGCCACACCGCCATGCACGGTCAGGTCGATGCTGCCGTCCTCGCTTCCGGGGCAGGCGCTGGGCGAGGTGAGGGCTTCGGCCTCCATGGCCGCGGGCTCTTCGATGACGAAGGTGGTGCTGAGCGTACCGCAGGCGGCATCGCCGGACACGTGTACGCTGTATTCACCGGCTGGCAGGGCCACCAGGTCGCTGTTGCCGGGCAGTACGGCGTTCTGTTCCAGGACCACCACACCGTTGGCATCGGCCCAGGACACATCAACCGGGCCGCTGGTGAGCTGGAGGCTGGCGCTGCCATCGTCGCGTCCGTGGCAGGTGGCGTCGGTGGCGGTGAGGGCGATGGGCGCCGTGGCGTGCAGCACGAAACGGGGCTCATCCACATTGTCCGCGGAGAGGGCGGCGAAGCTGTAGGTAGCACCTTCGAAGAGCGGGGTGCTCACGCCGGTGGCGAGATCTTCCAGGCGCATGCAGCTGAGGCCGGCATGCTGCAGCCCCGTGGCCACGATGGTGTAGGTGCCGTTCACAGCCACGTCCACCTTGACCGGTATGCTGATCTGCATGCTGTACGGTCCGTAAGCGTTGATCGCGACCATTTCGCCACCATCACTGAACGAGGCGATCTGCGGTGCTTCGGGGTGGGCGAACACGAACTTGGGCACATCACTGCCATCATAACCCGGTTGTCCGCTGCTGAAGAGCACCACCGTCTCGTCGCTGTACTGGTTGATGGCACTTTCGATGCGCAGGCGCACCAGGTTGGCGGTCTGTACCTGGGCCCCACCGAAGAAGCCTCCGGTGTTGCCCGCCACTTTGTCCTGTTCGTCCACCGTGGTGGTCACGGCCGGTCCGGTGGCCTTCAACCAGAAGGCTTGGCTGCTTTGGATCACGTTGCTGCCGCCGTTGGTGCCGATGTTGTCGCTGATGTCCCAGGTGGCCAGGTTGCCGTTGGCGGTGTTGAAGTAGGTGATGTAGTCGGCCACGTCGGCACCACGATCGATCAGGTCGAAGGCGATGGGGCTGGCCAGCGGGTTGCTCACCATGTTCCAACCGTCGGTGGCGGCCACGCCGGTGTTGGTATAGCTCATGGGCAGGGCGATGGGCGTATGCGCCACGTGCGGGTTACCGGTAACGTCCACATTGAAGGCCGTGGTGGTGTTGAGGCCGGTGCCGCACCAGGCGGCGAAGCCCTGTCCGGCGGCGAGCGATTGCGCGGTGCTGGTGGCCCCCACCAGGCCATCGTTGACGTTGGCACCGGTGTTGGTCTCATCGTACCAACGGATGCTGGGCCACAGGATGCCGCTGCCCACGGGGTTGCTGAAGGTGGGGCTGTGCGAGCCGGGGAAGCCCGCGGTGTAGTAATCGTCCTTCCACTGGTTCACGGTCTGGCCGGCCACGGGGCTGCCCATCATGCGCCAGTTGGTGGCCCCCGCGGGGATGTAGCGGTTCACGGTGAGGTCACCCACATAGCTGGCACCGGCACCTACGGGGCCGAGGCGGCCGGTGCTGTTGGCCGTGCTGGCCAGGACCACCGCGTTGCCCGTGCAATCGAAGGCTCCGTCCTGCAACAACAGCGTATTGCGGATGGTGGCGTTGCCGGTGAGGGTGGTGCCGCTGGCGGCATTGCAGGTGAGGTCGTAGAAGCTGGTGGCGGCGCTCAGGTCGAGGGTCTTGGCACCGTTGCCGGCGATGGTGAGCGTGCTGTTGTCGTTGGCGGTGAGGGTGCCATTGATATCCACCACCGCACCGTTGGCGGTGAGGTTGAAGGCGCCCAGGACCAAGGTGCCGCCGGCATCCACCGTGATGGAACCCACCTGCAGGGCCGAGGTGTTGGTGACCGTGTGTCCGTTCTGCACCACCATGTTGGTGGCGGCATCCCAAATGGCGGGACCGGCCGCTCCTGCGGGGGTGAGGCTCCAGATGGGATCCGCCACATCGCCCGTGTTGCGGCTGTAATAGGTGCACGCATTCACGGTGATCACCACATCGTCGGTGCTTGGCGAGCAGGCCCCATTGTCGATGGACCACCGCAGGATGTAGGTTCCCGGGCCACCATCGCTGAGGAAGGTGGAGGTTGGCGATCCCACGTTGGCGAACTGGGACAGGTTGGTGCTGGGTCCGCTCACCACGCTCCAATCGCCGATACCCACCACTGGCGTGTTCGCGGCCAGGGTGATGGCGTCCACCGCACAGGTGCTTTGGTCGCTACCGGCAGCGGCCGCCGTGGGCAACGCGTCGATGGTCAGCTGCGTGGTGGTCTGGAACTGGCCACAGGGCGGTGCCGCGGCGATGGTGTAGGTGATGGTGTAAGTGCCCGGTGTACTGGTCGATGGGGTCACCGTACCCGTGCTGGCGTTGATGGTGAGGCCAGCCGTGCTGCTGTAGGTGCCTCCCGGAGTGCCGGATCGGGTCACGTTGGCACTGCTTGCCGAAGTGCAATAGGCCGAACGCGTGTAGGCGATGGTGGCACTGGGTGCCTGCACGAAGGACACGGCCGTATTCGCGGTGGTGGTACAGCCACTGGGTGAAGTGACGGTAAGAGTGTACGTGGTGTTCTGGGTCACTGCCACGCCCGTGGGGTTCTGTACGCTGGAGGTGAAGCCGGGAGGCGTGCTGGTCCACGCGAAGGTGGAGTGCGCCGTGGAGGTGCCGGTGATGGACACGTTGTCGATGGCCCAGAAGTAATCCCAGGAAGCGTTGTAGCGGAAACGCACCTGCAGGTTGGCCTGGTTCAGGTAGCCGTTGAGGCTGACCGTTGCCTGCACGAAGCCTGTGGGCGCCCCTTGTACGCTGGAATGGGTCTGCAGCGTGGTCCAGTTGCTGCCGTCGGTGGAGACTTCCACGCGGGCCCGGTCGTCCGTTCCCGAATTGTAGCGGTAGTAATGGTAGTAGGTGAGCGTGGCAGAGGTATACCCCACCGTGCTGAAGGCCGGCGAAACCAATGTGGTGGCCGTGGTGCCGCCACCTTGCGCGTCGGAATTGCTCAGTACGAACTGCGAGGCATCGTTGCTGCTGAAGGTGACATCACCATCGTAGGCGTTGAACAGGTAGTTGTTGGGGCGGGCGGTCCAGGCGGCGTTGGCGGGTGTACCTCCCGTGGAGGTGTTGGTGGTGGTCCACGGGGCGATACCGGAGTTGAAACCCTGGGACAGGATGGTGCCAAGGGAAATGCCCTCGCCGGTGAGGTTCACCGTATTGGCATCGGAGCATACCGATGCAGCGCTGCTGTTGGCGGTCACGCCCGTGGGGCTGGGGTTCACCACCACCGTGAGATCCTCGACCACATTGCTGCAGCCGTTGCTTACCGTTACCGAGTAGGTGCCGGTGGCAGCACCGCTCACGGTCACGTTGGCGCTGGTGGCATTGGGGCTGAAGGTACCCGTGCCGGTCCAGGCGTAGGTGAGGCCGGTGCCCGTGGCAGTAACACCCAGCGAGAGCTGGTCTGCCGTGCAGGAAGGCGAATTGCTGGTGGTAGCGGTGATCACCGGGCGGTCGCAGAAGTTGAGCTTCGCGTAGCGGAGGGTGCCGGTGGTACCACCGGTGCCATCGCAGATGGTCACGGTCCATACCCCGTTGGGGTCTCCGGTGAAGGCTGCGAGGGTCTGGTCCGGCCGGTAGGGGCCGGTGGGATTGTTGTTGGTGTTGGTGAAAGCGCTCGCCGCATCATCACGGAAGATGACCGAACTGCCGGGGCAGGAACTGGGGTTCCCGATGTCATCACCACTACCTCCCCTACTGATGCTGATATCACGCGTCTGGCCCGTGGGCGATGTGAGCCTCACCTGCAGTTGCCCGCGGCTGTTGTGGTCCACGATGAGTTCCAGGCTTTGCAGATCCACATTGGTACCAAGGGCATTGTTGAAGCCGCTGATGGCGATCCCGGCTTCGCTCACGTTGTTCGAGGAGCACCCGTTGTCCGGGATGGACAGGTAGGGGTTGGCAAGGCAGCTGCCGTTGGTGATGCACGACACCGTGCTGTTGAAGGTTCCCAAGTCCACGTTGCAGGTGGCGTTGCCCGTATGCACGATGCGCACCGTGCGCGACGTGCCGATGGCGATGGGGCCGATGGAATACGTCCCGGTTCCCACTCCCGTGTGTACGTTGGTGCCACTGGGCGATTGGATGTTCACATTGGCCGCAGAACCGAGGTTGGTCACATCCACCTGGATGGTGTAGGTGTTCGAGGCACAGTCGGTGACCACTGTGGCCGCTGCTGCAGGTGGAATGCAGGTGGGCGTCCACGTGTAGGTCTGGCCGTTGTCCGGGCTGCGGCCAGCTTGCGCGTTGTTATACCGGCACTCGCTGCCGTTGGTGGTACCGGGGGCCGAGTTCGCCCACGTGTAACCGGGGCCTGGGGAGGCGGCTTCTACAGCACGGTTGTTCACGTTGGTGGCGAACGTGTTGTTCGGCCCACGCAAACCAACTTGGGGGTATGCGCCCACACCGGCTGGTGTTGCATTGTTGTAGCGGAACACGATCGCCCCGGTAACCGTGTGCAACCGGATCTGGAGATCGATGGTCTCGGTCATCCCCGATCGCCGGGCACCGCGCCATTGGACCACCAGTTCGTCGCCGACCTGTTGATACCGGATCTCCCGGGTGCCACTGGTCGCATTCGCCAAGTTGACCCCGAAGACCGAGATGGCACCGGCATACCCCGCATTGCTGCTCAATGGGGTGTAGTTGTTGCCAGCAGGTGCCGTCCCGAAGGTGATGAAGCCGTTGGCACTCACGTACATCGTGGTGTAGTAGCTCCCATCATAGAAGAACTCCGGGATGGTGACCGTGTACACCTGATCGTCGAACGCGTTGTTCGTTGTGTTCAAGCGCGTACCTCCGGTGACCGTGCTCCACGTACCGGAACTTTGTGCAAAGCTGTAGAACGAGGAAACCTGCGCCGAGAGCGGTACCGCGCAGGCCAGCCATGCGAGCACGGCCAGCAGGAAAGAAGGTCTTGGACGGGAGAGGTGGGTCTTCTGTGTTCGCATGATCGATCGGATCTGGTGCCTCTCAGCAGGGCTGAATAGGCAGCCGTTCTACGTCACCACCTACCGGATGGTTTCGACGGATCGCGAAATTGCACGGACGAGCACGACTTCCCCAGAGACCAGGTAGTATCCGAACCTTCCCGTAGATCCTCGCTGGAAACCTTATACCCGATCATTGAAGGCGGATCCGTAGTCGGCCGCTGGCCACGATCCGCAGGTCTATATCAGGCTTGCGGCAGACCCCAAGTGGGCCCCTGTTCCCAAAAGCCAATTCGGGAACTCCTCAAACGCGTTCTCCGGTCTCAACTTCGCCCATACTTCGCTGGATCGCCCCCGTTCACACCGCTACGCGATGATCCTCAGGCTGTGCCTGACCGAAGAATAGCCTCGGGTTCCTTGGTTCGGAAGACCCGGAACAGGCTCTAAAAGAAGAACCGCCGCTAACCTCTGCCTGGGCATGGGTTGCGGCGGTGTTGTCTTGCGGACCCGTAGGGATTCGAACCCCAAACCTTCTGATCCGTAGTCAGATGCTCTATCCAATTGAGCTACGGGTCCCTGGAAAACGGCTGCGAAGATAGGTAAAGTTCCTTTCGGTCTCGACCATGGAGAAGAAGTAATGCCACTTCGCACACAGCGGTGGTCCCATCGATGGGGTCAATTTCCTCAAGGGTACCTCGATGAACCTCGTTCCGGCGGCGTTCATGAGAAAGAAGCACAGCGGTCATCGCTTGCTC
>JADHED010000124.1_pt1 | contig 106777 bp, 86 predicted proteins | sample 8952041 | NCBI WGS metagenome assembly JADHED01 (sample SAMN16124423, study PRJNA663239) | bioreactor sludge metagenome | isolation source: sludge (control) | place: India:Bengaluru | collected 2018-09-08
ACCCGTAGCGTCCCCAGCGTCCGCAGACGGTCCGGCACCAACCCGTAGCGTCCCCAGCGTCCGCAGACGGTCCGGCACCAACCCGTAGCGTCGACCCTCAGGGTCGACCTATTCACGGTTCACCGCCATTTCGCAGGATTGTCCACGATATACCGGGCGATCCGTTCGAATTCGCCGCGTGTGGTACGGATGACCCGGTCGTGATACCCGGGTTGCCAGTACCTGCGCCCCGGCGTGTTGTCGCGTTCGTTCAGTTTGTAGGTGGTGGACGCCTTGAAGGCGGCGAGAATGGCCCCCAACGATCCGGGGCGTGGCCCGCGCGGACGTGCGATCGTTGACGTGGTATGGTCAGCAGACGTCCCCGGTTCCGCATGCCCGTCCGGTCCCACATTCGTAGACGTCCCCGGTTCCGCATGCCCGTCCGGTCCCACACCCGTAGACGTCCCCGGTTCCGCATGCCCGTCCGGTCCCACACCCGTAGACGTCCCCGGTTCCGCATGCCCGTCCGGTCCCACATTCGTAGACGTCCCCGGTTCCGCATGCCCGTCCGGTCCCACACCCGTAGCGTCGACCCTCAGGGTCGACCCGCTCAGGGCCGACCCGCAACGGTCCAATATCAGTATCGCATGCAGGTGATCGGGCATCAGTTGCACCTGATCCAGCCGCAGGTGTTTGAAATGATCCGGCAGCGCAAGCCATTCGTCCAGCACGAGGCGCCCGGTGTCGGTCGGTTCCAAACGCGCATCAGGTCCGGTGCCCACGATGCGGCCGAAAAGATGCTGCCGTGCGCGGGTGCATAGCGTCACGAAATACGCGCCATGGTCGTAGGCATGGCCGCGCAGACGTGGGTGGCGGTGCGTTCTTCGCGGAGGCATGATGTGGGGGCGTTCCGAAATATCGGGGATCCTGCATTGGTCGACCCTGCGGGCCGACGGTATGGTGCGTTGATCCATGGCATCGCCGATCACCCTACCTTCGCCCCCGTCTTGCATCGGGGTGCCCCTTAGAAGGCTGAGATCATACCCGTTGAACCTGCGCAGGTAATGCTGCGAAGGGAACCACAGCCCGGAACGCCGGGGCTCCTCCGTGCAACGACACATCCAACGGAGGAGCGACCATGAAACACATCCTTTCTTTTTGCGCTGCGCTGTTCACCGGCCTGTGCGCGTACGGCCAGACACACCTTGGCGGCACCATCACCGGCCCATCGAACGATCCATTGGAAGGCGTACACATCGTGGTGGGCGATGACCAGCACTTCGGTGCCACCACCGGCCGCGATGGGCGCTATGCGGTGAATGGCCTGCGACCCGGGGTGGTGCGCGTGCGGCTTTCGTACATCGGCCACATGCCGGTGGACACCACCTTGCGACTCGTGACGGGCGTCAACACCTTCAACCTTGCGTTGCGCGCTTATGCACATGCCTTGCGCGAAGCCGAGGTGAGCGCCCTGCGCGCCGGTGACCGTGCGCCCTTCGCCAAGAGCGTGGTCACGCGCGACGAGATCCAGCGCATCAACACCGGCGTGGACCTGCCCTACCTGCTGGACCTGCAACCCAGCGTGGTGGTCACCAGCGACGGTGGAACCGGCATCGGTTACACCGCCATGCGCATCCGCGGCAGCGACGCCACGCGCACCAACATCACCCTCAATGGTGTGCCCTTCAACGATTCCGAGAGCCAGGGTGCCTTTCTCGTGAACATGCCCGACATCGCCAGCAGCGCCGAGGACATCGAGATCCAGCGCGGCGTGGGCACCAGCACCAACGGACCGGCGGCCTTCGGCGCCAGCGTCAACCTGCGCACCACCGCGGTGAAGCGCGACGCATGGGGCCTGCTGAGCGCGAGCGGCGGATCGTACAACACGCAGCGCTATTCGGTGAGCGCGGGCACCGGCCTGCTGGGCGCGGAGGAGGGGTCGAAGGTCAGCCTCGACATGCGCCTCTCGTCCATCACCAGTGATGGCTACGTGGACCGTGCCACCGCCGACCTGAAGAGCTACTTCCTGCAAGGTGCATGGATCGGCAAGACACGGTCGTTGCGCTTCATCACCTTCCGGGGGAAGGAGATCACCTACCAGGCGTGGGCCGGTGTGGATCCCGCGATCCTGGACACCAACCGCACCTACAACCCGTACAGCTACGCCAACGAGGAGGACAACTACGACCAGACGCACTACCAGTTGCTGTTCGATCAACGGCTCGGTGCCAACGCCACGTTGAACCTCACGCTGTTCCGCGTGAATGGCGCGGGCTACTACGAGCAGTACAAGCCCAACGACAAGCTGTCCACCTACGGCATCGCGCCGGCGGTGATCAACGGCGACACCATCACGCGCACCGACATCATCCGCCGCCGCTGGTTAGACAACACGCTCACCGGTGCCAACCTCAGTGCCGACATCACCCTCGGTGCGCACCGCCTCGTGCTGGGTGGCAACTTCTCCGACTACGTGGGTGATCACTTCGGCGAGGTGATCTGGGCGCGCTACGCGGGCGATCTCGACATCCGCGACCGCTACTACGACAACGATGCGCGCAAGACCGATGCGAACGCCTTCGCCAAGCTGACCTACGCCATCAACGACAAGATCGATGTGTACGGCGATGCGCAACTCCGCCGCGTGGACTATTCCTTCCTCGGCTTCAACGGCGACCTGGAGAACGTCACGCAGCGGGTGGACAATACCTTCTTCAACCCGAAGGCCGGTGTGCTGTGGCGCCTGCACGAAGGCGGCCGCGCTTACGCCTCGTTCGCCGTGGCCAACCGCGAGCCCAACCGCAATGACCTGGAGGAGACCACGCCCACGAGTCGTCCCCACAGCGAGCGCCTGCTGGACTACGAGCTGGGCTACGAACGCCGCAGCGGACGTTTCAGCGCCGGGGTGAACGCCTTCTACATGGACTACACCGATCAGCTCGTGCTCACCGGTGAACTGAACGACGTGGGCGCCGCGCTACGCACCAACGTGGCCGACAGCTACCGCGCCGGGGTGGAACTGATGTTCGCCGTGCAACCCGTGAAGCGCCTGCTCTGGCGTGCCAACGCCACCTTCAGCAGCAACAAGGTGCGCGGCTTCACTGAGTATGTGGACGATTGGGACACGTGGGAACAACGCGCCATCGAACACGGTGATACCGACCTCGCCTTCTCGCCTTCGGTGATCGCGGGCAGCGAGCTGGGTTACCGCCTGTGGGACGAACCCGGAAAAGGCAATGCCGACATCACCCTAGTGACCAAGTACGTGGGCGATCAGTACCTCGACAACACCGGCAGCCGCGACCGCATGCTCGATGCGTACATCGTGAACGACCTCCGCGCGAACGTGACGCTGCTACACCTCAAAGGCGTGCGCAGCGTGGACTTCAACCTCGCCGTGCGCAACCTCTTCAGCCAGCTGTACGAGAGCAACGGCTGGGTGTACAGCTACTACGAGGGGGGGCGCCGTCAGGAGATGATCGGGCTGTTCCCGCAGGCGCCACTGAACGTGCTGGGCGGCGTGAGCGTGCGGTGGTGAAGAGCTATCTTTGACCGACACAGACCAAGCGCATGAAGGAGGTCATCTTTCTTGTCGAGGAATCACCGGAGGGTGGTTATGAGGCCCGAGGGCTGGGTCATTCCATCTTCACGGATGGCGATGATCTGGAGCAGCTGAAGGCGAATGTGAAGGATGCAGTAGCCGCACATTTCGACAGCGAACATCTGCCGAAGGTGATCCGCCTGCACATGGTGAAGGAGATCGTCATCGCGGCATGAAGCTGCCACGGGCTATCACCGGGAGAGAGCTTGTGGCCGCGTTGAGCGAACTGGGGTATTCGATCAGCCGCCAAAGCGGTAGTCACGTCCGTATCACCACTAACCGGAACGGGACGCACCATGTCACGGTTCCCGATCATCGCCCGATCAAGGTGGGTACGTTGTCCGCGATCCTGCGTGATGTGGCCGAACACCATGGGATGGATCGCGATCATCTCATTGCGCTTATCTTCTGAAGGGGAACATGTGGCGTTGGCTGGCACGGATCGTCGCAGGGGCCTCGATGGGGATGTTCGTATTGCTCGTGCTGGCAGGTGCGGCATTGTCCATTGGTGGTATCGTGGTTCTCCTTTGGTTCATCCGGCAATAGCAAGGTGATCGGGCTGTTCCCGCAGGCACCGCTGAACGTGCTGGGCGGGGTGAGCATGCGGTGGTGAGGGGATCGAGGGCATTTCAAAATTGATCCTTCTGGCTGCGAATGCGCCCTTTGGGTCCCTGTTTCGTTCTGAAAGTCTCACGCAGCTCCGGTTATGCTCGACGTGCAGGCCTCACATGGAACCGGGATCCATCATTCTCGCTTCCAAGAACCATTTTGAGAAGCCCTCTAACGAAAGTTTCTTGCCTCACGGCACATGTGCCGGTACCTTGTCCCCACCAACCCATCGGCCATGCGACAGCTAGCACTTTCCATCTTCCTTATCCCGGCGCTTGCGATCGGCCAGGCGCAGTACGATGCCAGGATCCTCGGCTACGAAGGCCTTGGCCAGGTATGCCAGGGTGCGGTGCAGCCACGACTGAAGATCATGAACCAGGGCACCGCGGCCATGACCTCCTGTGTGGTGGAGACCTGGAAGAACGGCCTCATCGACAATAGCTTCAACTGGGAACTCGCCGTGGGCGCCGTACAGGACGAGGTGCGGCAACCGACCTTTCCCTCGGTGGAAGTGTCCGACGGGGACGTCTTGGAATTCCATATCGTCAGCGTGAACGCCGTCGCCGATGAGGTCTCCGACGGGAACGAACTGTCCGTGACGATCACGGACGATGCGACCGAATTGGGTACCTCGACGGTCATGCTCGACCTGGGCTCAGGTCCGATGTGCGGCCCGATCACCTGGTCGATGAACGATGCTTCGGGGGCGTCGATCCAAACCGGGGATGTGGCGGCCGGGGCCACCGCGCAAGTGTGGGTCACGCTTGCAACGAACGCATGCTATGAGTTCCGGGTACGGCTTGCGGAGGGTGGTGCGATCGGCGACTGCCTGGTAGGGATCCATTGCGAAGGAGAGCTGGTACACGAAGTGACCGAACTGACCGACTGGGAAGCGCGGGTCGGCTTGCACACCGGTACGTCCATGGGGGCGAAGGAGGAGGATCCGCTCCGGCCGGTGGCGTATCCCGTTCCCGCGCGGGATCAGCTGCACCTTGTCGGTCTCCGGACGAACGGCACGTTGCGATCGTCCATCATGGATGCGACAGGCCGGGCGCTACGCGTCGGCACGACCACCGCCAACGGCGATCGGATGACCATCGATACGCGTGGCTTGGCGCCGGGCCACTACCTCCTGCGCCTCCAAACTCCGGACTTGACCCTGCCACCGATCGCTTTCGTGGTGGAATAGACGCACCGTCCATCGTCCGCCGAGATCCAATCCGGCAGCCCGGCCGAACCTCATGACCGGTGGGATGGAAGCGGTCTCCATCCGCGACGGATCCGGGTGGTGAAGAAGAGTGGGAGGGAAGATGGACGTGGCTTCGTCGCTACTTCACTTCCTCACGACAGGCCTTCCTGACGCGAACGTGCGTTGTCGCCTGGCGTGGCGGTCCGTACGAAGTACATCTCCATTTCCCCCTTGCCCTTCGCCTGCACTTTGCCGCGTGGGGTGAAGGTGAAGGCGGGCACGGTCCCGGGTTGCGGGTTTTGCCCACTCGCCGCCTCTTCACCTCCTTTCTTCTTCTCATCCTTCACGAACGCATACGTCGCCTCGCTGATGTTCACTTGGCCCACTTCACCGGACGATTCCATCCGGCTTGCCGTGTTCACCGTATCGCCCCAGATATCGTATTGGAACTTCGTGACGCCTACGATGCCCGCCACCACGGGTCCGGTGTGAATGCCCACACGCATCTCGAAGGCGGGTTTGCCTTGCGCCTCGCGTTCCTTCCTGCGACTGGTCATGAAGGCCTGCATCTCCAGCGCCGCATGCACCACATCGGCGGGGGACGATGAGGCTGGGTCGGGCAATCCCCCCGCGCACATGTACGCATCGCCGATGGTCTTGATCTTCTCGATGCCGCGCGCGGTAATGATCCCGTCGAAGGCCTTGAAACAGGTGTTCAGCTCTTCCACGAGCTCCTGGGGGGTGAGCAGCTCGCTGGCCTGGGTGAAGCCTTTGAAGTCCGTGAAGAGGATGGTGGCCGACCCGAAGTAGCGCGCCTCGGCATGTCCGCGCTCCTTCAACTCTGCGGCAACCTCTCGGGGGAGGATGTTGTGCAGCAGCTCGTCGCTCCGGTCCCGCTCGCGCGAGATCGCCGCGCGCGACCGCCGCACATACCGAAGCCGGCCGTACAACCCGGCCGCCACCACCAGCACCCCCACCGAGGAGAACAGGAAGAGGTTCCGGCGGTCCCGCTCGGCGTTCAACTGCTCCCGGTGAGCGAGTTCGCGGGCGTGCCGGTCCTGCACGTTGGTCAAGCTGTCCGCGAGCATGCGCTCCTGATAGGTGCGAGCCACTACCATGCGCGTGACCTCCCGGCTGTCGTTCAGTTCGATCAGGGAGTCGTTGGCCGATTGGAACGCGCGCTGGGCGATCAATGCCTTGCGGTATTCCCCCAGGCCTTCGTATGCGTTCGCGAGGCATAGCTGGCATTCGCGCACCTGCTGCAGAAGGTCGTGCTCCGAGGCGAGCTGGGCACCACGCAGGCAGGCGTTCACTGCGTTCGCATAGTGCCGTTGATCGAGGAACAGGTTGCCGCGGTGGAGGTGCGTCCGGATCACCTGCTTCATGCTGCCGATGGCTCCCAGGAGGACTTCCGCGGAATCGAGGCTGGCAAAGGCCTCCTTCATCCGCCCCATCCGGCCATACACCCGTCCCAGGTTGTTGAACGCCATGCCTTGTTCCAGCTTCCGCCCCATGCGCCGGTAGAGCGCAAGACTTCGTTCGAACTCGATGAGCGCGGTATCCAGGGCCCCCAGCTCCAGATGGGTCACCCCGAGGTTCAGCAAGGCTTGTGCGCGGCTGCGATCATTATCGGTCTCTTCGGCCAACGCGGCGCTACGGCGGTAGTTCTCCAGGGCCGCCGATGGGTCGCCCAGCTCGGTGTGGATGTTGCCGATGTTGTTGTAGGTGCCCGTGAGGCCTTCCTTGTTGCCCAGTTCCGTGTCGATGCGCAGGCTTCGCTGCAACTGGTCCAAGGCCTGTGGCAGGTCGCCCAGGTTCTTGTACACGTTGCTCATGTTGCTGTACGTGTTGGCCTCGCGCCTGCGGTCGTTCATGGCCCGCGCCGTGGCCAGGCATCGGTGCAGGTGTTCCAGTGAGGCGGCATGGTCGCTCTTCAAACTGGCTCCCACGGCCATCGTCGTGTGTGCCTCGTACTCGCCAAGCCGGTACTTCGTTCGCAGGGCGAGTGCCAGTTGTTCCCGGGCCAGGGCCATCCCGCTGTCGGGCTGTTCGAACACGGTCTTCCAGGCCAGCACTTGGATCGCTTGCAGGCGGGCGCTGTCGGGTGCGGTCCGATCACGCCATACGCCCCACAGCGAGTCATGTTGGGCCTGCGACCGGGTGTGGGCCAGGAGCGAAGCACCGAGCAACAGTGCGATGAACGTTCGGCGTGGCGAGTTCATCGATCGAAGGGTCCGTATCAACGGAGGCGGGCGCCATGCACCGCCTCACTCATCGCGAAGATCAATTCGGGCTCCTCCTCGAACGCCGTTCCCATCACCAGCACATCGGCACCGGCGTCGCAAAGTGTTTTCGCCGTGGCCGTATCGCGGATGCCCCCACCGACGATGATGGGCAGCTCCACGCTTTTGCGCACCGCGGCGATCATTTCCGGGCTCACCGTCCGTTTCGCTCCGCTACCGGTATCCATGTAGATGGTGCGCAGGCCCAGCAACTCGCCGGCGATGGCGGTGGCCGCCGCGATGCCGGGCTTGTCGTGCGGGATGGGCACGGTCTGGCTCACGTAGCTCACGGTAGTTGGCTTGCCACCATCCACGAGCATGTAACCGGTGGGGATCGCTTCAATGCCGAGCGCCTTCACCGTAGGCGCCGCCGTAACGTGGTGGCCGATCAACAGTTCGGGGTTGCGCCCGCTGATGAGCGAGAGGAAGAGCACGGCGTCCGCATGCCGGCTCAGTTGCGCCGGGCTGCCGGGGAAGAGCACCACGGGTTTGTCGCTGAGCTCCTGCACACGCTGAACGCACCGGTCGAAGGTGGCCGTGGTGAGGAGGCTGCCGCCCACGAAGATCAGATCGGCCTGGGCCATGCAGGCGTTCTGCACGGTGCGGTCGAGCCGTGCGCCATCCTCGCCGAAGTCCGGGTCGATGAGCACGGCCAGCATCTTGCGTCCTTCGCGCCGGGCGGATTCCAAGGTGTGCAGCAAGTGGGCCATCGTGCGAACATACGCAGCGACGTGCGGATGAGCGTAGGCCGCTGCCATCGGTGCGGTCCAGCGCACCATGTTCATCACCTTGTCGGAACATCGCCCGCCGGTTCCCGTTCAAGCCCCACGGTTCCCACTACGTTTGTCGACCATGAGCGAGCGCCCCTTGAAAGTCCTGCAGATCGCCTTCGCCTGCGAACCCGAGCGCGGCAGCGAACCGGCCGTGGGCTGGCACTGCGCCTACGCGGCCTCGCGCGACAAGCCCGTTTGGGTGATCACCGACCCTTCGCACAGGGAGAGGATCGAGGCGTGGCTGAAGAGGCACGACGAGCGCAACATCCGGGTGGCGTACCATGCCATGCCGAGCTGGACACAATGGATGTGGCGGATCCAGTTCACGGTGAACCTTTACTATTACCTGTGGAACATCGGTGCGGTCAAGCTGGCCAAGCGGCTCCATGCCGAGCACCGGTTCGACCTGGTGCACCATGTGACCTATGTGCGCTATTGGATGCCGAGCGCTGGGGCCGCCCTGGGCATCCCGTTCGTGTGGGGGCCTTTGGGGGGCGGCGAATCCGCACCACCCGGCTTCCTGCGCGGCGTAGGCCTGAAAGGCCTGTTCGAAGAGAACCTGCGTGCGGCGATGCGCTGGGTGTTCGAGTGCGACCCGGCCTTGAAACGCACCGCCAAGGCTTCCACCGTGGCCGTGGCCTGTTCGGAGGATACCGCCACCCGCATGCGTCGGCTGGGGGTGAAGGACCTTCGGGTGATGTCCAGCATCGGGATCACCCCCGGTGGCCTGGGCGACCATACGCCCCGCCCGGCCGACGGCAAGGTCCGTTTCATCAGCGTCGGAAGGCTCCTGCATTGGAAGGGCTTCCATTTCGGCCTCGAGGCCTTCGCCAAGGCCGACCTGCCCAACGGCGAGTTCGTGGTGGTGGGCAACGGCCCGGAGATGGGGCGCCTCCAAGCCTTGGTGGACCGCCTGGGCATCCGCGACAAGGTCACCTTCACCGGCGAACTGCCTTGGAGGGATGGCTTGAAGCAGTTCCAGGCGGCCGATGTCCTGGTGCATCCCAGCCTGCACGATTCCGGCGGCTTCGTGCTGTTGGAGGCCATGGAGATGCGCAAGCCCGTAGTGTGCCTGAAACTGGGTGGGCCGGGCGTATACGTGAACGAGCACACCGGATACGCCATCCCCGCCACGTCCATTCCACAGGTGATCGACGATCTGGCGACGGCCATGCGCCAGCTCGCCGCCGACCCCGACCTGCGGCAGCGGCTGGGCCAAGCCGGGCATGCACGGGCCACCACCGAATTCACGTGGGCCCGCAAGGCACAGGACACCGAAAGGCTCTACCGGGAAGTGGTTGGTCGTGGTTAGGCGGTAATATGCTGTTGATCAGCGAGATGTGAGTTTTGAACGGGGGTTGCCCATCGTTCCGGATAGCCGTACCTTCGCGGCCGCGTTCCGAAGAACGTGCAACAATGAATACGACCATGCCCGAGACCAAAGAGCAGCTCAAGTACAAGGTGAAGGATATGAACCTCGCCGACTGGGGCCGTAAGGAGATCGAACTCGCCGAGGCGGAAATGCCGGGCCTGATGTCCCTGCGCGCCGAGTATGGCAAGCAGAAGCCGCTGAAGGGCGCGCGCATCGCAGGCTGCCTGCACATGACCATCCAGACCGCCGTGCTGATCGAGACCCTGCGCGAGCTCGGTGCCGAGGTCACCTGGAGCAGCTGCAATATCTTCAGCACACAGGACCATGCCGCCGCCGCCATCGCTGCTGCGGGTATCCCGGTGTACGCCTGGAAGGGTATGAACGAGAAGGAGTTCGATTGGTGCATCGAGCAGACCTTGTTCGCCTTCGAAGGGGGCAAGCCCTTGAACATGATCCTCGATGATGGGGGCGACCTCACCAACATGGTGTTCGACAAGTTCCCCGAGCTGGTGAAGGGCATCAAGGGCCTCAGCGAAGAGACCACCACGGGTGTACACCGCCTGATGGAGCGCGAGAAGAACGGCACTCTGGTGATGCCCGCGATCAACATCAACGACAGCGTTACCAAGAGCAAGTTCGACAACAAGTATGGTTGCAAGGAGAGCGCGGTGGACGCCATCCGCCGGGCGACCGATGTGATGATGGCCGGGAAAGTGGCCGTGGTAGCCGGTTACGGTGATGTGGGCAAAGGAACCGCAGCTTCCCTGCAAGGTGCTGGTGCGCGTGTGATCGTCACCGAGATCGACCCGATCTGCGCGCTGCAGGCCGCCATGGATGGTTTCGAAGTGAAACCGATGGCAAAAGCCGCTCCCCGTGCCGACATCATCATCACCACCACGGGCAACTGCGACATCGTTCGCGGTGAGCACTTCGAGGCGTTGAAGGACAAGACCATCGTGTGCAACATCGGCCACTTCGACAACGAGATCGACATGGCGTGGCTGAACAAGAACCACGGCAAGACCAAAGTGGAGATCAAGCCGCAGGTCGACAAGTACACCATCAACGGTAAGGATGTCCTGATCCTCGCTGAAGGTCGGCTGGTGAACCTCGGTTGTGCCACTGGCCACCCGAGCTTCGTGATGAGCAACAGCTTCACGAACCAGACCCTTGCACAGCTGGAGCTCTGGCAGAACAGCGCCAACTACGAGAACAAGGTGTACGTGTTGCCCAAGCACCTCGACGAGAAGGTGGCCCGCCTGCACCTGGCCAAGATCGGCGTGGAGCTGGAGGAGCTGAACGACAAGCAAGCCAAGTACATCGGGGTGGAGAAGCAAGGTCCGTACAAGACCGACGCCTACCGCTACTGATCCACGACATACCGTCTTGTTGAAGACAAGGCCCGCCGATCGGCGGGCCTTCTTCTTGTGCCGGGGGAGCGGATCAGTTGTAGATCCGAAGGGTGGTCCCGTTGAACGAGGTGTTGTACCGCTGCAGGTTCAGGGCTGCGGGTCCCTCGACCACGCTGCCGTCGGTGATCAGGAAAGAGGAGTGGCAGCAAGCGGTATCGCGTGCGGTGATCTGGTCATCCTCCACGAACACCCGGCACAACTCCGCCGGTTGATAAGGGCAGTGGCGGTCCAAGGCGACGAACGCCTCTGGCGAAGCGCGGTACACGATCAGTCCTTGCGAACCACCGGAGAGGTAGAGCCATCCGCCCGTGACCGCCAGGTCGTGGTAGGCGGGGTTGTTCACATTGATGCTGATGTCCACCGGCGTGAGCGGGACCCCACCGCGCTCCTCCTTGCGGCATCCGGCCCACAGGACCGCGATCGCCAAGAGCGCCAGGGGGCGTAGGGTGGGAGTGGTCATGGCCAGCGAAGGTAGGGGCAACGCGCCGGTGGAACGGAATGATCGGTGTCCGTAGTATCCTTGCACCATGCGCCGCTGGTGGTCCGTTGTTCTCCTCGCCCTGTTCGCCGCCGTGGCCACTCCGGTGGAAGTGGCTGCACAGGATGGTATTTCGAAGAAGAAGCAGGAACGGATCCAAGCCAGCAAGGCCAAGAAGGAGAAGAAGGAGAAGGCCAAGCAGGAGCGTTCCGATCGGCGTCGGCACCTTTCCGTACAGGACAAAGCCACGCGTAAGCGCCTGAAACGCCACACCAAGCGAGCCGATAGGCGCGGGAGCGGTGTGCACCGCGATGGGTTTTTCCGACGCACCTTCGGTTGGTGAGTGGATGCACGGCGCTTGTCGCAGTTCGACCATTGCTCGTTCTGGACTACGCGGTGAGCAAAGCGTGCGGATATATTTCGATCATGTTCACCCGCTCTGATCCTGCCCGGTATGTGTCCATGTCGATCCACACGATGCGGCGCCGTTGGACTTCTTGGCTCGCGCTGACCGAAGTGGTGAATGCGCAAGGGGGAACTTTCTATATTAGCGCCCCCTCGTTGCCCTGTTACGCAGAACGTAAAACCTACCGTTGATGTTGAGAAGATTATTCTCCACAGCCGCCCTTTCCCTGTTCACCGCGCTGGCGATGCTCGCCCAGACGGGTTCCGGAAGTTTGAAAGGGAAGATCACCGACAAAGGCTCCAAGGAGCCCCTGCCTTTCGTGAACGTGGTGGTCGAGCGCGGGGGTACGCAGGTCTCCGGTGGGGCCACGGATTTCGATGGGGAGTACTTCATCAAGCCCTTGGATCCCGGGACCTATGACGTGGTGGTGAGCTACGTGGGTTACCAGCCCTATAAGCAGACCGGGGTGGTGGTCTCCAACGGGAAGATCACCTTCTTGGACATCGGCCTCAACCAGGGGGTGGAGCTGAAGGAATTCGAGGTGGTGCAGTACGTGGTACCGCTGATCGACCGCGATGGTGGCGCTTCCGGGGGAACGGTCACCAGGGACCAGATCGCGAAGATGCCCGGCCGTACGGCGAACTCCATCGCCACCACGGTGGCGGGTGCCAGCGATGCAGGCACCGGCGGGGGCGTGAGCATCCGCGGATCGCGCACGGAGAACACCTACTACTATATCGATGGGGTGAAGGTGCCTGCGGGTGCGGGTACCGGCCTGCCGAAGAGCGCCATCGAAGAGGTACAGGTGATCACGGGTGGTGTACCGGCCAACTTCGGCGACGTTACCGGGGGTCTGATCAACATCACCACCCGGGGGCCCAGCCGTAATTTCTTCGGCGGGGTGGATTACCTCACCTCCGGTTACAAGGTGGGGAGCGACATCACCGATATCGTGGGCCTCGACAAGTATGCGTTCAACCAGGTGGAAGCCAGCTTGAGCGGCCCCATCCTGTTCAAGAAGGACAGCGTGGGCAACAAGACCAAGCCCCTCATCGGCTTCTTCTTGTCCGGCCAGTACACCAATGTGGTGGATGGATCGCCCTCCTACCTCGGCGATCTGCGCGTACGCCCCGAAGTGCGCGAGCGGCTGCTGAGCAACCCGGCCCAGCTCCGGTCCAACGGTTCCAACGATGTGATCATGGCCTACTCCAGCGAGTACCTGCGTACGTCCGACGTGGAGACCCTGAAGACCCGCCAGAACGCGGGCGAAGTGAGTTACCTGGCCTCGGGCAAGATCGACATCACCACCACCCCCACCATCAACCTCACGGTGGGGGGATCCATCGACTACTCGAACCGCCAAAGCTTCAACCGGAACAACTCACTGTTGAACGCGGAGAACAACATCCGCATCAAGGAGAACACCTGGCGCGGCTTCGTCAAGTTCACGCAGCGCTTCGTCAATCGCACCGCAGAAGAAGAGAAGCGGAGCACCATCCAGAACGCGTACTACACGCTCCAGCTGGACTATTCGCGCTACCAGAGCCAGGTGGAGGACTTTGTCCACGAGGACCGGTTCTTCGACTACGGCTACGTTGGGAAATTCCAGACGCTCACCGCGCCCCAGTTCGAACTTCAAGCCGATCAACCCGGACAGTGGACCCAGGTGGGTGCGCAGGATACCCTGGTGGTCTTCACCCCGGGAACCCAGAACCCCGACCTGGCCTCCATCAACACCTTCTACTTCAACGCCCTGCCGAGGGAGAGGTTCCCGCAGTCCATGTTGATCGGGATCGATGACCCCAGCTATACCGGTTACTACCGGAACCTGGTGGAAACGCAGAACCGCGGTGTACTGTGGAACGGACAGCGTCCACGTACGCTGTACGACCTCTGGAACAACATCGGGTTCATCGATGATCCCGATGGTGCCGAGTTCCGTAAGCGCCTTAACGACCAGGTCCGTTTCTCGGCGTTCGGTAGTGCCGATATCGGCGACCATGCCGTGGCGGTTGGTGTGGAGTACGAACAGTACGCACAACGCCGTTACGACCTCTCTCCGGTAGGGTTGTGGGGCCGTGGTCGCAACCTGGCCAACAGCCACTTGGTGTGGGTGGACACCGTGGCGGTGGGGACCGTCTATCTGCCGGGTAGCACCTTGCCCTTCGTACTCAGCGATCGCATCGGTTCTGGCGTACAGACCACCTTCGACCGGAACCTGCGTACGGCCTTGGGACTGGACCCCAACGGTGGGGACTACATCGACGTGGACGCCATCGATCCCGGGGTGTTCTCCTTGGACATGTTCTCGCCCGATGAACTGATCCAGAGCGGGAACAGCATCGTGAACTATGTCGGTTACGACCACCTGGGGAACAAGCTCACCAGCAAGCCGAGCTTCGCGGATTTCTTCACCGGGAAGGACAAGGACGGCAACTACACGCGTCTACAGGCGCCTTTCGAGCCCATCTACATGTCGGGCTACGTCATGGACAAGTTCACCTTCGACGACATCATCTTCAACGTAGGTGTACGGGTGGACCGCTACGATGCGAACCAGAACGTGCTGAAGGATAAGTACCTCTTCCAGGAAGCCTACACCGCGGGTTCCGCCGTGCCCAACAGCGCGATCCGCGCAGCATTGGCCAACCGCCCGAGCAACATCGGAGACGATTTCGTGGTGTATGTGGACGATGTGGCCGATCCCAATCGGATCAATGGCTATCGCGATGGCGATACCTGGTACAATGCGCAGGGCGTGGAACTCGCCGACGGTAACGCCGTAGCCGAAGCTGGCCAGATCCGTCCCTACCTGGTGGATGGTGACAAGCCCGCGGAGATCAATGGTTCGGCCCTTCGCCAGAATGGCTTCAAGGATTACACCCCGGCTGTGAACGTGATGCCCCGTGTGGCGTTCTCCTTCCCGATCAGCGACGAGGCCGTGTTCTTCGCACACTACGATGTGCTCACCCAGCGCCCCGGTGCCGGACAGAGCCGGTTGGACCTGGTGACCATGAGCTACCTGGGTCTCACAGGCGATGTCGTGACCAACCCCGACCTGAAGCCTACCAAGACCATCGACTACGAACTGGGCTTCCAGCAGGTGCTCTCCAAGGCTTCTTCGCTGAAGATCGCCGCATACTATCGTGAACTGCGCGACCAGATCCAGATCCGGAACATCGTGAACGCGTATCCCCGCACCTACCGTACGTACGACAACTACGACTTCGGCACGGTGAAAGGCCTCACCGCCACCTTCGACCTGCGCCAGACCGGCAACGTGTGGATGCGTGCTTCGTACACCCTGCAGTTCGCGGACGGCACCGGCTCCGGTCCCACCACGGGCATCAGCCTGATCAACAGCGGCCTGCCGAACCTGCGGACCATCTCTCCGCTGGACTTCGACCAACGCCATCGGTTCCAGACCACCTTCGACTTCCGCTATGGTGGCGGCAAGGACTACAACGGCCCCATGCTCTTCGGCAAGCCCATCTTGAGCCGTACCGGTGTGAACGTGGTGAGCATCCTGGGCAGCGGTACGCCGTACAGCCGTAGCAGCATCGTTTACAACGAAGGCGCCGGATCCGGTAGCCGCGCACTGGAGGGCTCGTTGAACGGGTCCCGCCTGCCCTGGCAGTTCACCACCGATATCCAGCTCGATCGGGACATCCCGCTGAGCTTCGGGGGCAAGGAAGGCGAAAAGGCCAAGAGCGCCGACCTGAACATCTACCTGTTGGTGACCAACGTGTTCAACACCGAGAACATCGTAGGGGCCTACCGGTTCACGGGATCGCCGAGCAACGACGGTTACCTGGCCTCGGCGGCCACACAACAGATCATCAATGGGCAGACCAACCCGGATTCGTTCCGCGACCTCTACGCCTTGAAGGTGAACAACCCATACAACTTCGGTTCTCCGCGTACGATCCGCCTGGGTGTGCGCTTCAATTTCTGACCAGACCGGGAGAAAACGTAAGACCATGAAAGCCAACACGAGTACTTCGCGAACCCGCATCATCGTTGCGGGCCTGCTGGTGGCCACGGTGCTACCGTCGTTCGGCCGTGCCCCGGACCGTCCGGCCGGATCTGGCATGCAACAGGTGCGCCCGAAGGCCGCAGCGTGTGTTCCGGCATCGGACCGTACAGAGCTGGCGTACAACAACGTACGGGCCATCATCGAGAACGGCGGGAACATGTGGCAACGGCGCGGTGGTAACTCACTGCCCGCCTACGAGATACCACGTAACATGACCACTCCTTTCGGCAACGCCAGCTCCATCTTCGCTGGTGGCCTCTGGATGGGCGGCATGTCTTCGGATAACCAGCTGAAGCTGGCTGCGGTGCTGTTCCGTGCCCAAGGGAACGATTTCTGGCCTGGCCCATTGAACAACACCAACGCCTCGGTGGAGGCCGAGACGTGCTTGGAGTACGACAAGTTCTGGACCACCGAACGTTCACAGGTCGAGACCTTCATCCAGTGGTACCAATGCCAGAGCGATCCGGACAACTGCGACATGGCCGAGCTCTTCCCGGATGGCTATTCGATCCCGAGTGATTTCACGAGCTGGCCCGCCGAGGGGAATTTGGATAAGGGACAGGACCTGTATCTGGCGCCGTTCGTGGATTTCGACGGCGATGGGGTGTACGAACCCAGCGACGGCGACTACCCGGATTACGGCCTTGATGAGACCGTGGAGGAGTGCAAGACCCGCCGTCGGGAGGATCCGGTGAACCTCTTCGGCGACCACAACATCTTCTGGATCTTCAACGACAAGGGTGATACGCACACCGAATCGTTCGGTGGCGAGGCCATTGGTCTGGAGGTGCGCGCACAAGCCTTCGCGTTCAGCTCCAACAACGAGGTCAACAACATGACCTTCTACAACTTCACCGTGATCAACCAGGGTGAGCAGACCTTGAACGACACCTATTTCGGGCACTTCATCGACCCGGATCTCGGTTGCTCCAACGACGATTTCGTGGGATGCGACGTGCAACGTGGCTTCGGCTTCGCCTACAACTGGGATGAGAACGACGAGGACTGCAACGGGGTGAAGGGTTATGGCGTACAGCCTCCCGCCGTAGGTGTGGACTTCTTCGAAGGGCCGTACCAGGATGCGGATACCATCGACAATCCCGGGCCGGCAAGTGGCCTGGAGTTCCTGGACTGTGTGGTGGCCCAGCAGCAGAAGGGTATCCCCTACAAAGGGTTGGGTATCGGCTATGGCGACGGCTTCGTGGACAACGAGCGTTTTGGCATGCGGGCGTTCCTGTTCTGGAACCGTGAAGGTGCCTTCGCCGTGACCGATCCCAGTGCACAAGGTCACTTCTACAACTACCTGAAGGGCATCTGGAAGAACAACGTGGAGATGACCTACGGCGGTTCCGGGTACGACGAGACCCCCGGTGCGGTGACGACCCGATACATGTTCCCGTGGAGCAGCGACCCCGTGGGTTGGGGTACGAACTGTGTGCCGCAGCCGGACTGGCGCGAGAGTGCACAGCAGCCGATCGACCGCCGCTTCGTACAGAGCGCAGGCCCCTTCACCTTGGAACCGGGGGCGTACAACAACATCACGCTGGGCGTGGCCTGGGCGCGTGCCGTTACGGGCGGTGCAACGGCCAGCGTGGCCAGCTTGCGTACGGCCGATGACAAGGCGCAGGCGCTGTTCGACAACTGCTTCAAGATCCTTGATGGTCCCGATGCACCGGATCTGGAGATCGTGGAGTTGGACCGCGAGCTGATCATCTTCATGAGCAACCCCGAGGGCAGTAACAACAACCTGCAGCAGCCGGTGAACATGCCCCCGTTGAGCTACCAGGAGTTGGATCCCATCATTCCGGAAGCTGGTCCGGATGGCGAACTCTACGATCGCTACTACCGCTTCCAAGGGTACAAGCTGTACCAGCTGAAGAATGCGGACGTTAGCGTTTCCGATCTGGGCAATGTGGAACTGGCACGGCTGGTCTACCAGGGCGATATCGAGGATGATGTCGACCAGATCATCAACTACCCGTACAGCGAGTTGCTCAATTCGCCGGTGCCCACCGAGATGGTGAATGGAGCCAACGTGGGTGTGGCAAGCTCGGTCCGTATCACGGAGGATAAGTTCGCCCAAGGTGATCCGCGCCTGGTGAACTTCAAGTCCTATTACTACATCGCCATCGCATACGGGTACAACAACTACGAGCCGTACAGCATGGAGACGCGCTCGGGTCAGGCCTACCCGTACGTGGAAGGTCGTAAGGCCGCGTTCGGCTCGATCCGCCGCTATGTGGGCATCCCCCACCGTCCGGATCCCCGTACCGGAGGCACGATCCTGAATGCCAGCTACGGCGATACCTTCGAGATCACCCGTGTGGAAGGCTTGGGCAACGGTGGCCACGAGCTGGTCATGAAGCGTGCATCGAGCGATGCCAGCATCACGGCACCTGGGTGGCGTAAGCAAGAGGTGACCTATGAGCGCGGATTCGGCCCGGTGACGGTGAAGGTGGTGGACCCGCTGAAGGTACCCGCGGGCACGTTCGAGATCTGGATGAAGAACGACACGGCCTCCCAGGCCAATTTGGACCGGGCGAACTGGTTCATCGTGAAGCAGCCGGGGAACGACACCATCCAGAGCGATCGAACGATCGACATGGCCTACGAGCAGGTGATCCCGGAGTGGGGTATCAGCGTGATGGTGAACCAGACGGCTTACGTCGGAGATTTCGCTGAGCCTGTCGGCGAGGGCCGTATGGAGTTCAGCGAGCCGGCCAAGACCTGGCTGATGGGGGTGCCCGATGGCGAAGCGGACCAGGTGAGCAACTGGATCCGGTCCGGCGTGTACAACAGCCCTGAGTCGCCGATGTGGGCCGACCGCAGCATCGACCCCAATGAGAAGTGGGAGAACTACCTGGGTGGCACCTGGGCGCCCTGGCCGCTGGTCGGGCAGGCACCGCTGCAGCCCGGGGTGGCCTCGGACAGCGATAGTGATCTTCCGCACCCCTCCATGTCGTCGCCAGCCTCGTTGTTGCGTCGCACACCGAGCATTCAGGTGGTGATCACGGCGGACCGCAGCATGTGGTCTCGTGCACCGGTGTTCGAGCAGGAGTCCAATGCCACGTTGGCCCAGGGTGGCGCGCAGCGCATGGCCCTGCGGGCGGCGCCGAGCATCGATAAGAATGGCCGTAATTCCACCATGGCGGGCTACAACGCCGCCGAAGGGGATCTGGTCAACACCACCGGCATGGGCTGGTTCCCAGGCTATGCGATCGACCTGGAGACGGGAGAGCGGTTGAACATCGGCTATGGGGAGAACAGCTTCTGGGGTGGTACCATCGGCCGGGATATGCAGTGGAACCCCAATGGTCAAATGTTCACCTCCACCGGTGGCGCTTTCTACGGCGGCGGCCATTGGATCTACGTGTTCAAGAACGAGCGACGCATCATGGGCAGCGCGAACGAGGTGCCGCAGTATGATCAAGGCGAGTTCATCCGTGGTTTGATGCAGTCCAATTCCTCGGCCAACCGGTTGAAGACGTTCAAGTCCATCGGCTGGGTGGGTAGCGCCATGCTGATCCCCGGCACGGAGTTCCTCGGAACCGATGTTCGCATCACCCTCGGTGTGAAGAAGCCCTATGAGCGGTTCACGAACTACACAGGTGGCCCTGGCGACATCGGTATCGACCGCAACAATGGTCTGCCGTTGTACACCTTCACCACCAGCGGCATGGAGACCGTGACCAATGATGCGACCACGGCGGAGGATGCGCTGGCACTGATCAACGTCGTGCCCAACCCGTACTACGGCTTCAGCGGTTACGAGACCTCGCGCCTGGATAACCGGGTGAAGTTCATCAACCTGCCACAGACCTGTACGATCTCCATCTACACCGTGAACGGCACGTTGGTGCGCAAGTTCCGGAAGGACAATGAGCTCACGTACCTGGATTGGGACTTGAAGAACACCACGAACATCCCGATCGCCGGAGGCATGTATCTCTGCCACGTGGATGTGCCGGGTGTGGGCGAGAAGGTGTTGAAGTGGTTCGGTGCCTTGAGGCCTTTGGACCTTCAGAATTTCTAAGTGCCAGCATACACAATACGGAAGTACACGATGCGAACGATGCAACGAAGGACCGCAGTGATGGCCATGGCCGTGGCCATGTCCGCAACGGCATGGGCGGGGAACCCGGACCGTGCAGGCTCTGCTGGCGCTACGCAATTGCTCATCAATCCATGGGCTCGCTCCTCGGGCTGGGCGTTGGCGAACTCCTCCTCGGTTCGTGGTGCTGAGGCCATGTTCAGCAACATCGCCGGCCTGGCGCACACCAATAAGACCGAGGTGGTCTTCTCCAACACCAAATGGTTGAGCGGCTCCGGCACCACCATCAACAGCATCGGCTTCGGCCAGAAGCTGGGCTCATCCGGGGTGCTGGGCATCACGGCGATGACCATGGGCTTCGGCGACCTGGAGATCACCACGGTGGATAACCCGGCCGGTGGCCTGGGTACGTTCCGCCCCTCGTTCGCCAACATCGGCTTCTCCTATGCGAAGAGCTTCTCGAACAGCATCCACGGTGGCTTGTTGATCCGCATGGTGTCCGAGAGCATCGCCAACGTACGCTCGCAGGGCATGTGCTTCGATGCCGGTATCCAGTACGTGACCGGCGAGAAGGAGAACATCCACTTCGGCATCGCGCTGAAGAACGTGGGACCGGCGATGTCCTTCTCGGGTGATGGTCTTTCGGTGCAAGGCTTGTTGGTGGCAGGCAGCGACCAGCTCACCTTGGAGCAACGGTCGGCCCGGTTCGAGATCCCCTCGCTGCTCAATATCGGCGCGGCTTACGACTGGCATCTGAACGAGCGGCACCGGATCACCTTCGCGGGTAACTTCACCTCCAACTCCTTCACCAAGGACCAGGGGATGCTGGGTGTCGAATACGCCTTCCACCGCATGTTGCACCTGCGCGGCGGTTACATGTACGAGGCCGGTATCACTTCGGAGGAGGAGCGCACCACGGTGCTCACCGGCCCCACGGCCGGCCTCAGCGTGGACCTGCCGTTCGGCGAGGAGAAGAAGTCTGCCATCGCCATCGATTACAGTTATCGGACCACCGATCCCTTCGGCGGCATCCATAGCATCGGTGTGCGCCTGAGCCTCTGATCCGGTATAGTATCTTTGGAAAGAGGGCCTTTCGAGGTCCTCTTTCATCTTTTCACACCACACAAGCGAATCGGCCATGAGCACACCGGCCTATTACACCGAAGAAGGATTCCGTAAGCTGCAGGAAGAGCTGCATCACCTACGGACCGTGGAACGCCCGCACATCAGCCAGCAGATCGCCGATGCGCGCGACAAGGGCGACTTGAGCGAGAACGCGGAGTACCATGCGGCCAAGGAGGACCAGGGGCTGCTGGAGGCGCGGATCGCCAAGCTCGAGGAAGTGGTGGCCAACGCCCGCATCATCGACGCTTCGCAGCTGGATACGAGCAAGGCCTACATCCACAGCACCGTGCGCGTGAAGCAGGAGGGCAGCCCCGTGGAGCGCGCCTTCACCCTGGTGGCCGAGAGCGAAGCCGATATCAAGACCGGCAAGATCAGTGTGAGCTCCCCGATCGGAAAGGGGTTGCTGGGCAAGGCCGTTGGCGATATCGCCGAAGTGACCACCCCGGCGGGTACCACCAAGTTCGAGGTCCTGGAGATCACCCGTTGAGCCATGGCCAGCATCTTCACCCGTATCATTCATGGCGAGATCCCCTGCCATAAGCTGGCCGAGGACGACCGCTACATCGCTTTCCTCGATGTGAGCCCTGTGCGCGCAGGCCATGCACTGGTGGTGCCCAAGCGCGAGGTGGATCATCTGTTCGACCTGGAGGGCGCTGAGCTGGGCGATATCCTGGCGTTCGCCAAGGAAGTGGCGCGGAAGATCAAGGCCGTGGTGCCCTGCACCCGCATCGGGATCAGCGTGGTGGGGCTGGAGGTGCCCCATGCGCACATCCACCTCATCCCGATCGATTCCCTGGCCGACATGGACTTCACCCGGGAACGCTTGAAGTTCACCACCGAGGAGTTCGCCGCGCTGGCACAGCGCATCCGCGAAGCGTGATCACCGCACCCGGTCCGGGTTGTTGCGGATGAAGGCGGACCAATCCTTGCCGCTGCCGCGCTTCGCACCGAACGACCCACCACCACCGCTGTTGGCGAAATGGTGGCACACGGCCACGGCCACCGCATCGGTGGCATCGGTACTGCTGGGCAGGGCCTCGATGCGCAGGATGCTCAACAACATGGCCGCCACTTGTTCCTTGGCCGCATTGCCGTTGCCGGTGATGCTCTGCTTCACCCGTTTCGGGGCGTACTCCACCACGCTGAGGTCGCGTTGGAGCGCAGCCGCGATGGCCACCCCCTGCGCGCGTCCGAGCTTCAGCATGCTCTGCACGTTCTTGCCGAAGAACTGCGCCTCGATCGCCAGCTCGTCGGGCAGGTGTCGCTCGATGATCTCGGTCGTACTGCGGAAGATGGCGCGCAGCTTCAGGGTATGATCCCCGGGCTCGAAGCGGATGGCACCGGCCTCCAGCAGACGGAGGTCGCGCCCTTCCACGGCCAGCACCCCGAAGCCCATCACCGTGGTTCCCGGATCGATCCCCAGGATGATGCGTTCGCAAGGGACCTTCCCCGGCACCGTGCCGGGCCTACTTTTGGCCGCCTGCTCGTCTTGCGGGTGTACGATGGCTGCACGTCGACCGTTGCTCATGGTGTTCCGTTGGGGGGTCTTCCTGCTGGCCTGCGTGTTCCTGTACGTGAAGCTGGCGGGTCCCAAAGGTATCGTCGCCACGGACGGTGCTCGACTCCTGGCCATGCTGGCGGCCAACCGCGCGGTGTTACTGGTGGTGGTGGCGCTCATGCTGCTCAACTGGTTGGTGGAGTCCGGCAAGTGGCGCGTGCTGATGGCCGAGGTGGAGCCGGTGGGGCCCTGGCGTGCGTTCGTGGCCACCATTGCGGGCACCAGCGTGGGCTTCGTCAGCCTCAACCGCACGGGAGAGTTCATCGGGCGGGTGTTCTTCCTGGCGCCGGAGAACCGGATCGCCGGAGGGTTCGCCACGGCTTTGGGAAGCATCGCCCAGTTCGTGGTGACGTTGGTGGCCGGAGGGGTCGGCTTGTTCGTGCTCACCACGGCGGGTATCCCCCTGCCCTGGCCTGCGGGTTGGACCTCGTGGATCTTGGCCACCCTCACCGCCTTGGTCACCGCCATCGCGCTGGTGCTGTACCTCTATCCCGGCCTATTTCGTCAGCTTCTGCTGTTGGTGCCGTTCATTCAACGCTTCGGGCATGCGTCGGCCGTGCTGACCCGGTTCCCGCGCAGCAGGTCGTTGGGCGTTCTGGTGCTGAGCCTGGTGCGGTACGTGCTCTTCACCTTCCAGTTCGTGTTGCTGCTACGGACCTTCGGTGCGGGTGTAGGGGCGTGGGAGGCGGCAGCGGGGGTGCCTTTGGTTTACCTCATCGCCACGTTGATACCTTCGGTGATGCTGACGGAGCTCGGGGTGCGCGGCTCGGTGGCGGTGGCCGTTCTCGAGCCGATGGGGGGCGAGGCGTCCATCGTCCTGCTCGCCACCACCTGTCTGTGGATGATCAACGTGGCCTTTCCGGCTTGCATCGGCAGCGTGATCCTCGTGTCGGCACGGATTCGAACGCGGAACGGAACAGCATGATCGCACCGGTGTACATCGCCTTCGTGCTCTTCGGAGCCTCCTTGGGCTATGCCGTGGTGCTGACCGCATGGCGCGAGCGGTTGCGCAAAGCCCGGGCCGAGGAGCGTGCACCGACCGAGGATGCCCCACCGGTCTCCATGGTCGTTCCCGCACGCAATGCGGAGCACACCCTGGTGCCGCTGCTACAGGACCTCAACGCACAGGACCTGCCCAAGGATCAGGTGCAAGTGATCGTGGTGGACGACCACAGTAGCGATGGTACTGCGGGTATCGTGCAGGGCATGGTGGCCCGTTGGCCTCAACTACAGTACAAGCCGAACGTGGGCGAAGGGAAGAAGGCGGCCATCGCCTGCGGGGTGAAGGATGCCTTGCATGATGTGATCATCCTCACCGACGCCGACGCACGATGCGGCCGCCAGCGTGTACGTGTGATCGCGGAGGTCATGGCGAAGGATCGTCTAGACTTGCTGATCCTGCCCGTACGCACCGCGGGCAACGGAACCTTCCTGGGGCGGTTGCAGGAGGAGGAGCAGGCGGCCTTGCTCGGCATGGCCATGGGCCAGGCCCTGCTGGGCCGACCAGGCTTGGCGTATGGGGCCAACCTCGCCTTTCGGCGCGAGGCGTTCGAGGCGGTCGGTGGCTATGGCGGCGACCGGTTCGCCAGCGGCGACGATGTTTTTCTGGTGCTGCGGATGAGGAAAGCGGGGAAGACCCTGGGGGTACTGGCCGATATGGATGCGTTGGTAACGGTGGAGGCTGAACCCACCTGGCGCGGTTTCCTGACGCAGCGCCTGCGCTGGGCCGGCAAGATGCGCGGCGTACGCGGCGGCATGCCCTGGATGGGCCTGTTCGCCCTGTTCCTGCCCTGGGCTTTATGCTGGGCCTCGGTGCGGCTCACGGCAGCGGACATCATCGCACCGGATGGTGTGGAGACCCTGCTGATGGTGATCTTCGGTTGGCTGCTCTGGGTGGTGCCTACGATAGTGCTCGTACGCGAGGTACGCCGGATGTTGGGTCAACGGCGAATGGCCATGGTCACCGTGATGTGCCAGATGCTCTTCACCGTGTACGCCCCCTTGGTGGCCATCCTCTCCTTGGTGTACCACCCGCGTTGGAAAGGCCGGAGGGTCGTGCGTTGATGGGATACCTGTCCGGCCGAAGCCCCCACACGGGTCCGTGGCGCGGAGCTTCGACTTGGACTGGAGCGGTCAATTGAGGGTATCTCGAAGAACCCCGCTCCGGCGGCGTTCATGAGCAAGAAGCATAGCGGTCATCGCTTGCTCTCAATCACCCATACTTTGATGCTCCTCCATCGGATACTTCGATCCAGTATCCTCTCTTCGGAGCGCCTCGTCTGGACGAATGATAGCGGCGCGCGCCATCCGTTCGAGGTTCTTCGAGGCACCCTTGAGGCTATCCCCAAATGCTATTGGAAGCGAGCGAGCGGAATTCCGTGTCCAGGCGAGACGTGAGAGCCGAGCATAGCCGGTAGCTCTAAAAGGCTTTTCACAACGACGCCTGGGCGTAAAAGACCCTCGCGCAGCCCCAAGGGTGTTCTTGGGATAGCCGCTGATCAGAACGGCAGGTCGTCCTCATCGCTGCCGCCGACGGGCATGTCGGCCACAGTGGGCGGCGGTGCAGCCTGGTAACCGCCTTGGTGACCGCCACCTGCCGGGGCTGCGGCACCACTGCGATCGATCCGGTTGCCGCTGAGGCTGAGGAAGTACTTGGTAACACCATCACGGCCGGTCCATTCGCGGCCGTTCACGTAGCAGGTCACGGTCACTTCGTCCCCGGGGTTGAAACCGTCCAGGAGACCGCAACGGTCCTGGGTGAACTCAACGGGAATGTGCTGCGGGCGTTGGCCGCTGGGCTCGGTCACCACCAATTCGCGCTTGCGGAATTTGTCGCTCACGTCCTGGGTCTTGCCTACTACTTTGATGGTGCCGGTGATCGTTACTTGTGCCATGGTCGTTGGTGTCCGCGTTCTTACGGACTGCTTGTTGGTTAGCGTGCGTTGAAGGCCAGCAGGGTCTTCCAGGCTTCTTCCACCCGGTCCTGCGCGAGCAGTTCGTGGGCGTGCTGGTGTAGAGCAGTGAGGAGTGCGCTGGGGCGATCCTGATGGGTGATGAAGGTATCGCTCAATTCCGTGAGCTTGTATTCGTTCACCGCGGTCTCATCGGGAATGGTGAGCGAAACACCGAGTTTTCCCAGATCGTTCCCAGTGAGGATGTGGCTGTTACGTGCTTCGGGGGGTAAGTTGTCAACACCCACGCCGATGTTGGTGTTCGGCTGTGCCAATTGGAAGAGCGCGTCGCCGTGTGCCCGCGCATAGAAGTGCCCGCCCATGCGGCCCACGAGATCGATCTTCCGTTGATCGATCTTCCCGTTCGCATCGAGCACGGCCTCATCCACATGGATCATCACCACTTCGCAGATCACCAGGTTGCCGGCGCCACCACCGGTCCCTGTCTCGATCACCTGCTTCACCACGCACTCGAACTGCACCGGGCTCTCCTTCACCCGGAAGGGTCTCACTTTTTCCGATGCGATCGGGGTGAAGCCGGCCTTTTCGAACTCGTTCACCCCCTCCGGATATTCGGTGCTGGCCAAGGAGGTCTGGTGTACCATGGCATAGGTCACCACGTTGATCACCACCTCGGGCACGGCTTTCACGTTGTGGTAGCTATGCTTGGTGGTGTTGTCGCGCCCACGTCGTGCCGGGCTGAAGATCATCAGCGGTGGGTTGGCACCGAACACGTTGAAGAAGCTGAAGGGGCTCAGGTTGGGCCGGCCTTCGGCATCGATGGTGCTGGCGAAGGCGACCGGGCGCGGGCCCACGGCCCCAACCAGGTAGCTATGCAGTTCCGGGATCGGTAGGCTGGCAGGGTCGAAGCTTCTCATGAGCATGCAGCAGGTGGCGAAGGTAGGTTCCTGGTCCGGACCCGATCGCCAAGTGGGGTGGTGGGCTATCTTTGCCGCCCTTCGTACCTGCCCTACTGGGGGCGAAGGCTCCACGGACGTGGCGGAATTGGTAGACGCGCCAGACTTAGGATCTGGTACCGCAAGGTGTGGGGGTTCGAGTCCCCCCGTCCGTACAAGGTGAACGGGATCACCGTCCACCAACAGCGGCAGGCTGTCAGGAGTTGTCAGGCCGAATTGGCCGGATCGATCCACGGTATGTCCCTTGTTAACAGCAGAACCACTTCGACACTCGTCATCATCCCATGAACATCGAACGCCAAGACACCGGCACCCTCACCGCCACCCTCAACGTGAAGCTGACCCCCGAGGATTACACCCCCGGGGTGGAAAAGGCCTTGAAGGAGCAGCGGAAGAACGCCACCCTGCCCGGATTCCGCCCTGGCCAGGTTCCCATGAGCCTCATCCGAAAACGTGTGGGCAAAGCGGTGCTGGTGAACGAAGTGGAGCGGCTCATCGACGCCAACCTGCGCGAATACCTGCAGAACAACGCGATCCGCGTACTGGGCCAGCCCCTGCCCACCCCGGGGAACAGCGAAGCCAACAATTGGGACGAACCCGGCGACCTGCATTTCGCCTATGAGCTGGGCCTGGCCCCCACCATCGAGTTCGAGCTGAACGAAAAGCTGGGGGTGGAGTACCCCGTGGTGGATGTGAGCGATGAACTGGTGCAGCGCGAGGTCACCGACATGCAGCGTCGCTTTGGCACGGTGGAAGAAGCCGAGGTGAGCGGCGATAAGGACATGCTGCTCGGCGACATGATCGAGCTCAATACCGATGGCAGCATCAAGGAAGGCGGTATCATGAACCGCACCTCCATGAGCCTGGAGTTCATCGAGGACGAAGGAAGCAAGAACGCGCTCGCCGGAAAACGGGTTGGCGAAGAGGTGGTGCTCGATCCGCACAAGGTGAGCAAGGGCCACGACGACCTGGCCCGGATGCTCGGGGTGGACCATGACCGGGTGCACACCCTTGAAGGGCGCTTCTTGTTCCGGATCGCCGAGATCAAACGCATGGTGCCCGTGGCGGTGGACCAGGCGCTCTTCGATCGGGTCTATGGCAAGGATGCGGTGACCGATGAGGCCGCCTTCCGGAACAAGGTGAAGGAAGGGCTGGAGAACATGTTCCGTCGCGATAGTGATCGCATCTTCAAGCGGCTCGTGGTGAAAAAACTTGCCGAGAACACCGCATTCGAGCTGCCGGACAGCTTCTTGAAGCGCTGGATCCGGGAAACGAGCCAGACGCCCGTGACCCCCGAGCAGATCGAGGAGAGCTACGGCGAGTACGCCAACGGCCTCAAACGCCAACTGGTCGAAGAACGAGTGATCGAGAAGTATGGTCTGGAGGCGAAAGGGGAGGAGCTGGATGCCTTCGCCAAACGGTACGTGAGCGACCAGTTCGCGCAGTACGGCATGCCGGCCCCGGACGATACCCAGCTGCAACAGATGGCCGCCCGGATCCTGGGCGATCGCGAGCAGCTCGGCCGCATCCGCAACAGCATCGTGGAACAGAAGCTCAACACCCACTTCAAAGCCCTGTTGAGCCCCAAGGAGAATAAAGTGAGCTTCGATACGTTCGTAACCTTGGCCCGCACGGCCTAAGGTGACCGCGGCAATACCGTCCTTTACACCATACGCGGATCCCGCATGTTCCCGAAAGACGAGTTCTCCAAGTACGCGGTGAAGCACTTGGGCCTGAGCAGCAACACGCTGAACGGCTATACCCGTGCGCTCACCCCCTACATCATCGAGGAGCGCCAGTTGAACGTGGCCCAGATGGACGTGTTCAGCCGGTTGATGATGGATCGGATCATCTTCATGGGCACCGCCGTGGACGATCAAGTGGCCAACATCATCCAGGCGCAGCTGTTGTTCCTGGAGAGCGTGGATGCCAAGAAGGACATCCAGATCTACCTGAACAGCCCCGGTGGCGGGGTGTATGCCGGCCTGGGGATCTACGATACCATGCAGTACATCGCTCCCGATGTGGCCACCATCTGCACCGGCATGGCCGCGAGCTTCGGTGCGGTGCTGCTGTGCGCCGGGGCCAAAGGCAAACGCAGCGCGTTGAAACACGCCCGGGTGATGATCCACCAACCGCTGAGCGGTGCGCAGGGCCAGGCCAGCGACATGGAGATCACCCTCCGCGAGGTGCTGAAACTGAAGAAGGAGTTGTACGAGGTGATCGCGCATCACACCGGGCAGCCGTATGAGCGGATCGACAAGGACAGCGACCGTGATCACTGGATGACCTCCACGGAAGCGAAGGAGTATGGCCTCATCGACGAGGTCTTGGTGAAGTCACGTTAACCCAGACATTCCGAACGCAGATGTTCCCTCAGGACGAATTCAATAAGTACGCGGTCAAGCACCGTGGCATCAGCAGCAATACCCTGCACAGCTACACCAAGGCGGCGATCACCTCCTCGGTCACGCCGTACATCATCGAAGAACGTCAGTTGAACGTGGCCCAGATGGACGTGTTCAGCCGGTTGATGATGGACCGGATCATCTTCCTGGGCACCGGGATCAACGATCAGGTGGCCAACATCATCCAGGCACAACTGCTGTTCCTGGAGAGCGTGGACGCCAAGAAGGACATCCAGATCTACCTGAACAGCCCGGGCGGTGGTGTGTATGCCGGTCTGGGGATCTACGATACCATGCAATACATCAACTGCGACGTGGCCACCATCTGCACCGGTATGGCCGCCAGCATGGGTGCTGTGCTGCTCTGCGCGGGCGCCAAAGGCAAGCGCAGCGCGCTGAAACATGCCCGGGTGATGATCCACCAGCCGATGGGCGGGGCCGAAGGACAGGCCAGCGACATGGAGATCACCGTGCGCGAGATCCAAAAGCTGAAGAAAGAACTTTACGACATCATCAGTTCGCACAGCAGCCAGCCATTCGACAAGGTGGAGAAGGACGGCGACCGCGATTACTGGATGACCGCCGAAGAGGCCAAAGCCTACGGCATGATCGACGAACTGTTGGTGCGGAACCCTAAGTGAGGGGTATGGTAGGTCGCCACGGGCGGGCCGTATGACCGCCGAGGTGGCTTTCTGATCAGGAATACGAATGAAGGCCGGGTGGACGAACGCCCGGCCTTCGACGTATCTTTCGGGACTTTGCCGATCGGCCATACCGTAGCGCAGCACACCCCCCCCATGGATAAGAAAGAGATCAAGTGTTCCTTTTGTGGACGGGACAAACAGGACACCAATGTGCTGATCGCGGGCATCACCGGGCATATCTGCGATAGTTGCATCGCACAGGCGCAGAACATCATCTCCGAGGAGTTGAGCCAGCGTACGCGCTCGGAAATGGAGGGCAGTCTCACCATTCAACGTCCAGCGGATATCAAGCGGTACCTGGATGAGTACGTGATCGGGCAGGATGATGCCAAGAAGGTGCTGAGCGTGGCGGTGTACAACCACTACAAACGCTTGCTCCAGAAGCCCTCGAGCACCGCCGATGAGGTGGAGATCGAGAAGAGCAACATCATCTTGGTGGGCGAGACAGGGAGCGGGAAGACCCTGCTGGCCAAGACGATCGCGCGCATGCTCAACGTGCCCTTCGCCATTGCCGATGCCACGGTGCTCACCGAGGCCGGCTACGTAGGCGAGGATGTGGAGAGCATCCTGAGCCGCCTGTTGCAAGCGGCGGATTACGACGTGGCCAAGGCCGAACGGGGCATCGTCTTCATCGACGAGATCGACAAGATCAGCCGCAAGAGCGACACCCCCAGCATCACCCGCGATGTGAGCGGTGAAGGGGTGCAACAGGCCCTGTTGAAGCTGTTGGAAGGAAGTACGGTGAGCGTGCCTCCGCAAGGAGGGCGTAAGCATCCGGAACAGAAGCTGATCCAGGTGGACACCAAGAACATCCTGTTCGTTTGCGGTGGTGCCTTCGATGGCATCCAGAAGATGATCGAGCGCCGGGTGAGGAGCAGCGCGGTAGGCTACAGTGCCAGCAAGGAACATCGGATCCACGACGACAACCTGTTGCAGTACGTGAGCCCGTCGGACCTGCGTACCTACGGCCTCATTCCCGAGCTCATCGGGCGTTTCCCGGTGCTCACCTATCTCGATCCCCTGGACCGCGAGAGCTTGCGCCGGATCCTCACCGAGCCGAAGAACGCACTGGTCAAACAGTACGTGAAGCTCTTCGAGATGGACAAGGTGAAGCTCAGCTTCGATAAGAAGGTCTTGGATTTCATCGTGGAGAAGGCGATGGATTACAAGCTGGGGGCACGCGGTCTGCGCTCCATCTGTGAAGCGGTGATGACCGATGCCATGTATGAGATCCCCGGGGCCAATGAAAAGCCCACCGAGCTGCGGATCACCCTGAGCTATGCCCGTGAGAAGTTCGATCGTTCGCGCCTGAGCAACCTGCGTGTGGCCTGAACGGGATCGGGTACCGGCATCCGCGGGGTTACCTTTGCTCCTATTCCATAACCCAGCACGCCATCACGTGCCGAAACCCATTACCCCATGAAAGGGAGCCTATTCACCGCAGCCACATTGGCCGCAACGATCGTTAGTGCACAAGAATTGCCGCAAGCCAGCCCCCTGGGCGAGGTGGAGCAGGTCATCGGCCTTACCACGGTTGATGTCGAATACGCGCGTCCAAGCGTCAAGGACCGGGTGATTTTCGGCGACTTGGTGCCATACGACAAGGTGTGGCGCACCGGTGCCAACAAGAACACCATCATCGAGTTCAGTGGGCCGGTGAAGTTCGGTGGCATGGACGTGGCCGCTGGCAAATACTCCCTTTTCACCGAGCCGGGCAAGGAGCGGTGGGTGGTACACCTGAACAAGAACATCGAGCAATGGGGGGAGAGCAGTTTCAAGTTGGAAGAGTGCGTCGTTTCGATCAAGGTGGCCGCATCACCCGCTGAATTCACGGAGACCCTGACCTTCTCGTTCGACAACGTGGCGAACGACAACGCTGATCTGGTGTTGCGCTGGGAGAAGACCAAGGTGGTGATCCCGATCAACGCCGATGCCACCGAGCAGGCGTTGGCCAACATCAAGGACGCCTTGGCCAAGGGCGATATGAAGGGCGGGGGGTATAGCAGTAGCGCACGGTTCTGCCTGGACCGGAAGGTGATGACCAAAGAAGCGCTGGAGTGGGCGCAGAAAGGAGCGGAGATGGATAAGAAGTATTGGAACCTGCACACCCTGGCCCGCGCACAAGCCGCCAACGGCCTCACCAAGGAAGCCGTGGCCACCGCCGAGGAAAGCATGAAGATGGCGCAAGAGGCCAAGAACGAGGCTTACGTGAAGATGAACCGCGAGCTGATCACCAGCCTAAGCGGCCAGAAGGCGAAGCCGTGACCCCGGATCCTTCGACCACCGACCAGGTCGGTAGGTCATGGAGCGAGGCCGTCTCACACGAGGCGGCCTCGCTCTTTTGGTACCATTCGCTTCTTCAGCAGCAGCCGAGGATGCGCGGCATTTCGCACGGGTGCCACAGGAGCACGGGGGCACCGTGAGGAGGGTCTTTGGAGCAGGCCATGGAATGAATGCACCATGTGTTCCTTCATACCAATTCGCACTACGAGTAGGCCGATCCACTCGGTCCATCTCCGCATGACTTCTCCGTTGTGATCCTTCCGTAGCCCATGCCCACGGTAGCTTCGCTCCCTGCGGTCCAGGCCTTCGGCCTTGCAATGCCGCCGTCGTATCTCCTGCGAAAAGCCCCCTTCGCTTATTCAGCCTACGCCTTTGTGCGAAATGGTATCATCCATGCACAGCAGGCAGGCGAATGGAGCCACGTGGCCGGGGATAGGGTGAAAAAAGAACCCCTCCGCAGCGCGGAGGGGTTCTTCAGAGATCGGGTGTGGGTCTTACTTCACGGTCACACGCTGCACGGTGCGCTCGGTAGCGCTGCTCACCGTAACGGTGTACACACCAGAGGCCACATCGCTCAGGTCCACGGTGGCCATCGAGCTCAACTTGGCGGTGCGTACGCTCTTGCCGGCCAGGTCGGCGATCTCCACGAAGAGGGTCTCAGCGCGATCGCTGCTGATCTGGAAGATGCCGTTGGTGGGGTTGGGGAAGATGCTGATGCCGGTCAATTCGCCGTTCTCACGCACGCTCACGTTCGGGGTCAGCGTCAGACGGATGGCGAAAGCATTCCCGTTGGTATAGCTGTGGCGGCCTTCGGTGCCGTCGTCGTTGAAGTCCACAGGCAGGAACAGAGCCGAGGTCCATATGGGTTGGGGCACGGTGTTGTCGTCCAGGATGTACACTTCGGGGTCGGTGTTGTTGGTGCTGGCCACGGTGCCGGATCCGCTCAGTTTCACCCCAGCGAAGTAGGCGCCGGGTTGCAGCTGAACGGGTTGTTCCAAAGCCAAGGTCACGAAACCAGCGGTGATGTCAGCTTCGGTGATCGTGTGGCTTTCTGAGGTCATGCCTTGGAGCGGCTGGGAAATGCTGGCGGGCAGTTGGATGATGGAGGTGGTGTCGAAGAGCATGGCCTCGATACGTGCCTCGGCACCAGCGACGGTGGAGACGGCCAGCTGTACGGTCACGTGCGTGGCGTAAGTGGGCGTATTGATGTAGTACATGTTCATGTAGTACACCTCGGCATTGTCGGTCCAGGTGGCCGTGCCGTACTGGAGCAGTTGCTCTTCACCTTCGGGGTGGTTGCCAATGGCATCCACGGAGTAGATCCCATCGGTGATCTCGAAGTTGCGGAGCTTCTTGTTGTTGGTGGTGTCGAAGTCCATGGGCATGTTATCGCCCACGATGGAGAAGGCGGCACTGTACACGCCCGTAGCGAATCCGGCCGGGAAGTTCAGGTTGGCATCGGCCACCACCGTATCACCAGAGGCGATGGTGCTCAGGTCGATGGTGGAGCTGAGCTCGGGTACCACGGTACCGCTGGCGTCCTTCACCTCCACTTGCACACCGGCGTCGCCAAGGGGTGAAACACCCAAGTTGTACACCTCGGCACCCAAGTTCATGGCGGCTGGCAGTTGGGCGCGTGGGATACGACCGTACTCCTCACCCAGGCCGGTGGTGCTCGTGTAGGCGTAGTTCATTTGCACCTCGTAGTCAGGCATGGTCACGAAGGCCACGTCATCCACCTGCCAGGAGTAAGCACAACCCACCGCAGAAGCGGGGAAAGCAGCTCCGGTCAACGGGTCTGCGGAAGCGGGCGTGGATTCGAAGCGGAAGCGGACATACACCGTGGTGGACCCGGCTGCAGCGCTCAGGTTGACGGCGGTGAGCTGCGGGTTGGTGGTGGCTTGAGCCGTGCCACCATGGTCGAAGTCAGCGTTCACTTGGACGGCGTTCCATTCCGTGCCGTTGGTGCTCCAATCCACCCAAACGTTGTCGTAGAAGCGCTTGTAGTTCTGCTCGAACTGGAACAAGACGCCGGAATAGCTGGACAGGTCCACCGGGTTCACCAGGGTAAGGGTGGCCTCTTGGTTACCGCTGCAGAGCAGGTCGGAATCGAACAGGGCGAAGCCGTTGGCGGCCGTGGTGGAAAGGATGGTGCCCACCTGGCTGGCGAACGCACCGGTCGGTCCGGTGGTGCCGATCACCCAGGTGTCGTCGCTGGCTCCTTCGATGGTGCCAGCCTCCCAGTCGGCGGCGTTCGAGAAGTCGTTGGACCAGATAACGTCGCGGTTGCCGCCGAAGTGGGCCTCGCGTGGAGCATGACGCATGAAGTCAGTGGCCGCCTTGCGCACAGGAGCGCTGTGCTGGGCGGTGGCACTGCCGCCCACGAGAACTGTCGCGAGCAGTGGGATGTAAAGTTTGTTCATCGGTTTGTTCAGTTGTTAGGACTGGGGTTGTAACGCAAAGGAACACATTGGGAGCGGTGGTTCCAAGCGGGACGGCCCGTTCTTTTGGCCTTGGTTTCCTGCTATTCTTCCATGTCAGACCGATCCCGGTTTTGTAGCGCACCGGCGTTTGTCGATAGGATCGGCGCATTTGTCGATGAGTTATGGTGGTCGGTGGATGGGGTGAGTGGGGGTGTGTAGGCCATTCTTGGCCCTGAAGGGTGAATACGGGGCGGTCGGTTCACCGAGACTTCCATGCTTGGAGCCCCACCGCCACCCCCACCACCACCGCCGGGGCGATCAGGTTGTACCACAGGAAGGCCACCTCGAAACTCCCGAAGTGCAGTACGAGGATCACCGCCTGCGACACCAGGGCCGCGATGAACACCGCCGTGCCACCCACCCGCTTCAGGAAGAAGGCCACGAGGAACACCCCGAGGATGGTGCCATAGAACAGCGACCCGAGGATGTTCACCGCCTGGATCAAATTGTCGAACAGCGGGAAGATGGCGGCGAAGAGCAGCGCCAGCACACCGAAGGCCACCGTTGCCCATTTCGTGGCCACCACCGGGTCGGTGCCCGCCAATGGCTTGCGGAACACATCCACCACGGCCGTTGTGGCCAGCGCGCTCAGTTGCGAACTGGTGCTGCCCATGCCCGCGGAGAAGATCATGGCCAGCAACAGGCCCACGAGGCCCGTGGGCAGATGGCCCATCACCCACGTGATGAAGATGTAGTCCTTGTCGTTGGTTTCGGCAGTGGGGAGGGTGGCGGCGATCTCGGCACGGTAGGCTTCGCGGAGAGCGTGATCCTGTTGCAGGGCGCTGGTCAGTTGTTCGTGGTTGGTCGAAAGGCCGCTGCGGTGGGCGTGGATCCATGTGTTGGCGGCATCCGCCAGTGCGGTGGCGTTGTTGGCATGTTCATGTTCAAGCATTGTGGCATTGGGTCGACCCAGGGGGTCGATGCTACGGCTGTCATCCCTGTTGGTCGCGGTATGCCGATGCGCCGATGCGTTCTCCGCATGTTGCATGGCATCCACATTCGCCCCGTTCCAATGCACCGGGCTGGCATTGAACAGGTAGAACACGAACACCAGCACGCCGATCAGCAGGATGAAGAACTGCATGGGGATCTTCAGCAGGCCGTTGGTGACCAACCCCACGCGTGCCTGGCGGATGGTCTGCCCGCCGAGGTAGCGCTGCACCTGGCTCTGGTCGGTGCCGAAGTACGATAGCTGCAGGAAGAAACCGCCGATGAGGCCGCTCCACAGGGTGTACTTCGCGGCGGGATCCCACGTGGTGTCGATGATGTTCATCTTGCCCAACGCCCCGGCCAATCGCAGGCTTTCGCCGAAGGTGGCGTGCGCACCGATCTGCTTCACCAGGAAGAAGAACGCGATGAAGAGTCCGCCGAACATCACGGCCATCTGTTGTTTGTGCGTCACGCCCACGGCCTTGGCACCGCCGGTGGTGGTGTACAGGATCACCAGTCCTCCGATGAACACACAGGTCCAGCCGAGCGGCCAGTGCAACACCTTGCTGAGCACGATGCTGGGCGCATAGATGGTGAGGCCGGTGCTCAGGCCGCGCTGGATCAGGAAGAGGATCGCCGTAAGCAGCCGCGTGCGCTCATCGAAACGTTTGCCGATGAATTCGTAGGCGGTGTACACGTTCCATTGGTAGTAGAGCGGGATGAAGACCCACGCGATCACGATCATCGCGAGCGGCATGCCGAAATAGAACTGCACGAAGCCCATGCCTTCGAGAAAGCCCTGGCCGGGCGTGCTGAGGAAGGTGATGGCGCTGGCCTGCGTGGCCATCACACTGAGGGTCACCGCCCACCAGCGGTCCTCGTTGTCGCCGCGCAGGTAGCGCGAGGCCGTGAGCGTGCCCCGCGTGTGCCACACCCCGTAGCCCACGATGAAGGCGAGGGTGGCGAGGAGGATCACCCAATCAATGATGTGCATTGTGGGCTATGGTGTTCTTCGTCCAATGCCGGCATCGCGTCGACCCACGGGGTCGACCGTACAGGTGCATATCCGAAACCGTGGAGTGTTCCAGCATTTCACGTCAAGGCATCGATCGCCTTGCGTATTCCGTCGATCACACCGGGTACCATGTCCATGCGCGTAGTGCCCACCGAGATGCGGAACCAATCGCTGTCACGGCCCGTACCGAAGGCGAAGAAGGGGACCAGACCTACGCCGGCGTTCTGGATCAGGTGCCAGGTGGCGTCGAAGGCATCCTTCAGCACCTTGCCTTCCGGCGTGGTGCGGCCGATGATGCCGATGCGCACGGAGAGATAGATGGCACCTTGCGCGGGGATCGAATCCACCGGTAGGCCGTCGGCCTTCAACCGCTGGAAACCTTGGTGGTACGCCTCCACGCGCTCGGCGATCATCATGCGGTGCTTCTGTACGGCCTCGGCATAGGCCGGTTCGGCCAGGAAACGTGCAGTGGCCACCTGCTCCGGTTTGGGCGCCCAAGCCCCTACATGGCCCAGGATGGAGGCCATCTTGCGCATCACCAGCGGGGGGCCAAAGCCCCAGCCCACGCGCACCCCAGTTGCCGCGAGCGATTTGGAGATGCCGTCCACGTAAATGGTGTACGGCCGCATGGCCGGCCGGATGGACACCGGGTCCACATGCTTCATTCCACCCAGCACCAGCTCTTGGTAGATCTGGTCGTACAGCATGTACAGCGGTTTTTCACCGTTGCGCCGGGCGTTCTCCTCCAGCACCAGGTCGCAGATGGCGGCCAGCTGGTCGTGGGTGAAGGAGGTGCCCGTGGGGTTCAATGGGGAACAGAGCGCGAGCATGGCGGCCCCCTTCAGGTGCGGACGCAGGTCATCGGCCGTAGGCAGGAAGCGGTTCTCCGGCGTGGCCTGTATTTCCACCTTCTCTGCGCCGTGCAGGTAGCTGTAGTGGTTGTTGTTCCAGCTGGGCACGGGATACACCACGCGTTCGCCGGGGTTCACCACAGCCTTGTAGGCGGCGTAGATCACAGGGCGCGCCCCAGCGGCGATCAGGATGTCATCGGCGGCGTACTCCAGTCCCAGGTTGCGTTCCACCAACGCGCTCACCGCCTTGCGCAGCTCGGCCACACCGTTCGCCGCGGGGTAGTTGCTCAAGCCTTCCGCGTACGCCTGTTGGATCAGCTCACGGTAACGAGCGGGCAACGGGAACACGGCGGGGTCGAAATCGCCGATGGTGAGGTTGTGGATCTTCTCGCCCTGCGCGATGCGGTTGTTGATCTCGCCCGCGATGCGGATGATCTCCGATCCGATGAGATGCTCGGCCAGTTCGGAAACGAGCGGTGCGGCGGTTGTTGTGGGGTTCATGGGGCGGAGGAATGTAAGATGGAAAATGAAGAATGGGCAATGGTAAATGACGGAACCGTTGCTGCGTTACTTCTTGCGAGGGTGGTTGCGCTCAGCGGTCTTCACGCTTGTGGCAAAAATGGCGACGAGTTCCACGCACTCGGTTAGTAGCCAAGCATTCTCCTTGACGTTCCCGTCCATCAGCTTCGCCATGAACTGGACCCGAAGGTTGTTCCTCGATTCGCGCAACTCCTTCAAGGCGATCCGCATCTTGTGGATGAAGTCCGCCTGTGACTCCGCTCCTTGGACCTCGCCGTAGTGCAACGCTGTTGAAGTGCCACTTCTCAATAACTGCCGCCCCATGTGCCTGCCAGCTTCGGTCTTCGGCATACGATCCACATAGATCACGACCGCTGCACTGAAGATCACACAGCGCTCATCAAGGTCATACTTCCGTTCCATGCGTCATCAGTTCTCAGTTCTCCATTCTCCATTCTCAGCTCTCCATTCTCCATTCTCAGTTCTCCATTCTCAGTTCTCCATTCTCAGTTCTCCATTCTCCATTCTCAGCTCTCCATTCTCCATTCTCCATTCTCCATTCTCAGTTCTCAATTTCAATCAATTCCCCGCTTCGAGATCAAGTTCGCAAAAAGCCGGTACGCTCCCGGCACTCCCGCAGGCAATTGCCGGAAGAAGCTGATGCCCGTGTACACATAGCGTCCTTTGCCATGGTCGCAGGTGACAAGCCCGCCGTTCAGCGGTTGTTCGCCCGGGTCGTTCCAAGCGATCAGCGGCGTGTAGTGCGGATCGAGGTCGCCGAGGAAGTACAAGCCACGTTCCTGCACCCAGCCCTCGAAATCGGCGGCCGTGATCTTGTTGGGCGTGTTCAGCAGCGGGTGCTTGGGGTCGAGGAAGGTGGGCGGCGCCTCCTCCACGGTCACGCGGTCGCGGGTGATCTTGAACGGGTAGGGACCGAGCGTCGCCGGGTCGGTCACGAAATCCGCCACGCCGGATACGCTGAAGCGCGGTGTGGTGTTGTATTGGATCACCAATGTGCCGCCATCCTCCACGTACTTCTGCAGTAGGGGATGGGCTTGCTTCAACTCCTTCGCGGTGTTGTAGGCACGGATACCGGTGACGATGGCATCGTACTTCTTCAGGCCTTCCGCGGTGATCAATGCGGGATCGATCATCTCCACGGTGACACCGAGCTGTTCCAAGGCTTGCGGCACATCATCGCCGGCGCCTTTGATGTAGCCCACGGTCTTCGCGGTGGTCTTGACATCCAGCGGCACCAGCTTCACCTCGGCGGGCGTATAGTACACCTGCGGTAGGATGTGTGGGTAGTCGATCTCGTGCAGCGTACGATCCGCCTTTCCCTTGGGGCCGACGAATTCGAACTGGGCCGCACCGGGCTTTGCGTTCGCCGAAGGCATCAGCTGGAAGGTGATGGTCTGCCGCTCATTGCGCTGCGCGATGTTCACGAGCTTGATGTCCTTCGTGGTGCCCCAGCCTTCGGGCAAGGTGACGTTGAGTTGGCCGGTAAGGCTGTCGGTGAGGGCTTCCACCTCCACCTCGATGGTCTGTGTGCCGCCGCGCGCGATCAGGTTGTTCACCTTCGGGATCACCGAGGCAACGGGTGTGACGTACACCGGGCGGATGCGTTCGCCGTCCACGCGATCGACCCATTTGTAGGTGGGGAGGACCGATCGCGATACAACGGCATTGGTGTCCGTGCTGGGCCGGATGAACATGTCGATCCTGCGTTGGTCAGCAGGCCGACCGATCTCTGATCCGGAATTCAGCTTGTATAGATTCCCATGAGGTTGCCGAAGCCAGAATGGTTCATCGACATAGTAGCTGGTAACCTGGTCCTCGAACGAAAGCGTCAATTTTCCGAAGGCCGGTATGTTCTTCGATCCCAGTTCGGGATACGCTTGCTCCCAATTCCTGTTCGTGGATGCATCCAATAGATGCAGAGGAACATCGCTCCGGTTCGTGATGACCATTTCTGAGGCCACATGCCCTTGACCGATCAAAGCGCGCGGTGCAATTGATTCGATGGAAAGGCCCAAGCAATCACCGATCGATCGGTTCACCTCATCCACCTTGTGGATCACCGGGTCCCAAACGCTCTTCGGGCTGGGCATGTTCTTCTGTAGATCGATCAGTCCGGGAATGCTTTTCGAGGGCTCCAAGGGGGAGTACACGGAGATCACTGATCGGATCCGCTCGTTGAACTCAGGTCTTCCGACCCGCCCCCACGTCATGTCGATCCCCTCGAACATGTCCTTCGTCTTCGGCCGGTCACCCTTCACGAACTTCAAGTATTCCAGCGATTCTCCGCGTGTTTCCGCCGCACCGAAACCCTGGCTCTTGTGCATACTACGGCTGCGCCCGGCGATCTCGGTGTAGCTCACGCCCAGCAGCGGATCGTAGCCACCTACATCCACGGTGAACCAATCGGGGTCGGTCTTCGCGAATTCGGCCAGGTCCTTCTTCCACCAGGTGCTGCCGTTAAAGAAGAGGCGGCGTGGCTGCCACACTTCCAGCCCTTGTTCCAGTTGCTCAGGAAAGGCTTTCGGATCACCGGCCAGATCGAAGGCTTCTTCGGCGAGGATGGCGCTGGCCTCGTGGTGGCCATGCCCCGCGCTGCGGTCGGGCGCGAAACGCGTGATGATCACATCGGGCCGGAACATGCGGATCACACGCACCACATCGCTGAGCACTTCCTGCTTGCCCCACTTCTCAAAACTCTCGGCGGCGTTCTTTGAGAAACCGAAGTCCACGGCACGGGTGAAGAACTGTTCTCCACCATCGATACGCCTCGCCTCCAGCAGTTCTTGTGTGCGGATGATGCCGAGCGCATCGCCCAGTTCGGGGCCGATCAGGTTCTGCCCACCCTCACCACGGGTTAGGCTGAGGTAGCCGGTGCGCACTTTCTTCCCGTTGGCGAGCCACGCGATCAGGCGGGTGTTCTCATCGTCGGGGTGCGCGGCGATGTACAGCACGCTGCCCAGCACGTTGAGCTTCTGCATGCGATGCAGGATCTCGGCGGCGTTGGGCTGGGTGGGGGGGCGTTGGGCGGAGGCGGGAAGGGTGAATGGTGAGGCGAGATGAAGAAGGGCGACCGCGAGGAGGCGCAGTGCCCGGGAACGGCGGAAGTACATGGCCGCAAGGTACCCATTCGAGTGCCGGACACTGGTTCCGGATCACCCTGAACGATTCACCCCGTCCAAGCCTGATCCATGCTGCAGGTAGGTCTATTTTGTGACGGAATGGTCGGCGCTGAAAAGTGGATCTCACCGTTCCATCTGAGGGTGGGACTGTTGCTTCTCCTGCTGGGGGCGGTGCCGTTCACTGTCCACGCGGGATCGGGCCGTCCTTTGTCCACCGTAGCGGACCTGTTGTTGGATGGGGTTCAGGCCGGAGAGCGTTTCGGCGCCAGCATGGCCACGGCCGGTGATGTGAACGGCGACGGATACAGCGACCTGATCGTGGGCATGCCGGACCACGACAATGGCGCCTTGGTGGATGCTGGCCGGGTGATGGTGTTCCACGGCTCTCCAACGGGTCTTTCGGCCACACCTGCCTGGACCGCCGCAGGGACGTTGGCCAGTGCTCGTTTCGGGCATAGCGTTTCCACGGCCGGGGATGTGAATGGCGATGGCTATAGCGACATCATCATCGGTGCGCCGGGACATGCTGGGCAAGGCGCGGTGTTCGTGTACCATGGTTCGGCGCTCGGGCTACAAGCCACAGCCGCCTGGACCGCCCTGGGCGGGGAGGCCGGCGCAGGTTACGGCACCAGTGTGGCGCTGGCGGGCGATGTGAACAACGACCTCATCAGCGATGTATTGGTGGGTGCCCCGCTGGCCAACGAGGGTGGTGCCGACCGGGGCAAGGTGTATTGTTACCGGGGCTCGGCGGGTACGGGGGTGGTTACCGCACCCTATTGGACCTGGAGCGGTGTGCAGGACAATGGCCAGTTCGGGTTCAGTGTGGCCGGGGCGGGCGACCTCAACGGCGATGGTCGGAGCGATGTGGTGGTGGGGGAGCCGTATTTCGGAACCACTACCCCATTGGTCCGTGGCCGGGTCAGCATCTTCCATGGCAACGGCGCGGGATTGTCGTTGAACGGCACACGCGAGGGCCAACTGTCCAACAACCACTTCGGCTACGCGGTTTCCGCAGCGGGAGATATGAACGGTGATGGCTACGGCGAACTTCTCGTTGGTGCGCCGGGGGTCACCTCGGGGCGCGGCCGTGTATATGCTTACCGCGGTGGGGCCAGTGGTATCGAAGCTACGGCCACCTCGACATATACCGGTGGAACAGGCACCAATGGCCGGGTGGGCAGTGCCGTGGGCCTGGCCGGCGATGTGAACGGCGATGGTTATGCCGATGTGGTGGTGGGTGCGCCGTTGCACGACGGGACCTTCACCGATGCCGGCCAGGTGCTCTTGTTCATCGGGGCTCCGGGTACGGGATCGCACTTCGGCACCCCCTACCGCACCTTCACGGGCACCCAGGCCAACGCACAACTGGGTTACGCCGTGCATACCGCTGGCGATGTGGATGGGGATGGTGTCAGCGAATTGGTGTACGGCATGCCCGGGCATGGTGTGGGAGGCCGTGTCGCGGTGCATCTGGGAGGTCCGGAAGGGTTGCAGACCAGTGCGGTGTGGGCGCAGGAGTCCGATGTGGTGGATGCGGTGATGGGGTATTCCGTGGCGCACGCCGGTGATGTGAACGGCGATGGGTATGCCGATATCATCGTGGGGCTGCCCGGGATCAATGCAGCACGGCTGTACCTGGGTTCATCCTCGGGCACAGTATCGAGCGCCTCCTGGTCGGCCACGGGTTCTTCCGCTGGCGAACGGTTCGGAGAAGTGGTGCGAGGCGCCGGTGATGTCAACGGCGACGGGTATTCCGATGTGCTGATCGGCGCACCGGCCTATGATTCCTACAGGGGGCGAGCCTATGTGTTCCTGGGTTCATCAACAGGCCTGCAGGCCACGTACCACTGGCGTGGCACGGGAAGTGCCATACAGGTGCGTTATGGTGAAGGTGTGGCCAGTAGTGGGGATGTGAACGGCGATGGATACAGTGATATCGTGATCGGAGCCTCGCTGGAGGCTGGGGATCTGGGCACGGTCTACGCGTACTACGGAGGTCCATCCGGGATCCCGGCAACCGCGTCGTGGGTGGAGGTAGGGGGCCAGATGAATAGTTGGTTCGGAGAGAGCCTGGCCAGTGCTGGCGACGCGGATGGCGATGGGTATGATGACCTGCTTGTTGGGGCCATGCGCTATGACGAGGGCGGCCGTATGGAGTGTGGCGCGGTGTTCCTATACCGCGGGTCGCCTACCGGTCTTGAAGCGGCACCGACCAGGACCATCTACGGAGATCAGGCGGGTTGTGAGTTCGGGGTGGGACTGGCGTTCGCGGGCGATGTGAACGGCGACGGCTACAGTGATATCGCCATCGGTGCCTACCAGTACATGAACAGTGCGTGGAGCACGGGACGGGCCTATGTGTACCACGGCTCGGTGTCCGGTTATGCGGCCACGGAGGATTGGATGTCCTTCGACCCCACGGGTGGCTATTGGGGGATGTCCGTTGCCAGTGCCGGTGATGTGAACGGTGATGGTTATGGGGATCTGGTGGTCGGCAGTCCGTATTTCGCGCAGGGGTATTTGGATGAAGGGTGTGCAGTGGTATACCTCGGGTCGGCAACGGGCCTTGGTGCCACGCCAAGCTGGACCGCGGTCGGGGGCGCCACAGGCCGCCGTGCGGGCTACGCGGTGTGTGGGGCCGGTGATGTGGATGGCGATGGTTACGGCGATGTGGTGGTGGGTGTTCCGGAGTTCACCTCGGGGCAATCACGCGAAGGCCGTGCCTTGGTGTTCATGGGTGTGACCGACCAGGCACGGAAAGCACGCACCCGCCAGTACCGCACCGACCTGACCACCCCGGTACAGACCAGCAATGGCACGTTCGAATCGAGTTGTGGCTGGGGTGTAGGGCAGGAGGTGTGGTCGATCATGGGGCGCGCTCAGGTGAAGCTCGCATGGGAGTTCAAAGGCCACGGGCCACCGTTCCAAGGCAGTCCGTTCACGGGGTGGACAGGCAGCACAGGGCAGGATGCAGGCTGGGTGGATACGGGCCTGTCCGGATCGGAATTGAAGCGCACCCTGGCGACCACACCGGGCACCACATCGCACCCGGCCTGGCGTGTACGTGTTCGGCACCATCCGGCCACCCTGCTCGATGGTCGTGTGTACGGCCGGTGGTTCTACCATGGCTTGCACGACCAGCAGGTGACGAGTGTGAAGTCCGATCTGGTATCCTGTGGTCCACTTCCGGTGGAATTGGTCAGTATGCAGGCCACCTGCACCGAGGGCGATGGCCGATTGGAGTGGGTCACCGCAACGGAGCGGAATTGCGCGCGCTTCATCATCGAACGTTCAGCGGACGCATGGACATGGGAGCAGCTGGGTGAAGTGGACTGTATCGGGTACTCCCAGTCCAGCCAGCGTTACGAGTATGTCGATCCGTTCCCGTCACAGTCACAGGCGTATTACCGGATCCGGCAGGTCGACGCGGATGGCGCGGTGCATCTGTTCCCCATGGTTTCCTTGGAGGGCTGTTCTCGTTCCTCCGGGACCATCTACGCCTGGCCGAACCCTGTGTCGGATGTATTGAATGTACGCTACGGCCCCATCCTGGGTTTGGATGGGACCGACCAGTGGGCGGAAGTGCTGGATGCGACCGGCCGTGTCGTGGAGAAGCGAACGATCGTTCCATCCGGGGTGTCATTGTCGATCCCGATGGCTGACAAGGCGCCGGGTGTATATGCGTTGGTGATCCGCAGCAGCGATGGCACGCTCCACGGGACCCTGCGCGTGGTGCGGGAGTAGCCCAAGCCGATCTCGTGCTTAGGGCGAGGATGGCGAATGCATGGCGTGTCCGTGCTCGGGGCAGGGAGTGCGCTCGTCGTCTTGGCCGGGATCCTGGGGCACTACGACATGTCCTCCGACCACCCCATGCGCTGTTCGCTCAGGATCTGGGCGATGGACTCCTTGTAATTCCGTCCGCTCAGCACGTGCTGTCCGTTGCTCATGGTGAACATGAACTCGTTGTTCCCGCTGTAGCGCGCGTTACGCACGTAGGTCATGTTCAGAATGTAACTGCGGTGCACGCGCACGAACCGCGCGGGGTCCAGCTCCGTCTCCACCATGTTCATGGTCATGCGGAGCAAGTAGTGCCGTGTCTTGGTCTGGAGGATCAGGTAGTTCCCTTCGGCCCGGATGTAGAGCACGTCCTTCACCGGTACTTTGTACTCGCGCCCTTTCTCCTTGATCACGAACTGCTCATTGTACTCCTTGCGCACGTTCAGGTGGTTCTGCATCAGGTCCATGAGCCGACCGGTGAGCTGCTTGTTATGCCGCATCTCGATCAAGTCCTTGGCGCGCGCCAAGGAGGTGAAGAAGCGTTCGTCGTCGTAGGGCTTCAAGAGGTAGTCCACGGCATTGAGGTCGAACGCCTTCAGGGCGTAGCGGTCGTGTGCCGTTACGAAGACCACGAAGGGCATCTTCTCCTGCGGGAGTTTGGCCATCAACTCCAACCCATTGGTCTGCGGCATCTGGATGTCCAGGTACATCAGCTCGATGTTCTCCTTGCGGATGGTCTCCAGGGCTTCGGTACCGTTGCGGCATTCGGCCACCACCTCGATGTCCGGATCGGTCTTGAGCATGCGCACCACCCGGGTGCGCGCGGCGGGTTCATCATCGACCACGATGGTGCGAATGATCCTCATGATAGGTTGAAGCCGTGATTGTCGTAAGGGATGGTGATGGTGACGCTGAATCCTTTCCCGGGTGAGGAGGTCACCACCATGTCACTGTTCTTGCCATAGAGCAGAGAGAGGCGCTCCCGAACGTTCCGCAGACCGATGCCACCGTTGCGGAATACCTCTTTCGGGTCACTGCAACCACGACCGTTGTCCGCCACGCGAAGCAGGAGGTCGTTCTGCCGTTTCATGGCTTCAATGGTGATCTCCATTCTGTCCGCGCTGTGATCGAGCCCATGCTTGATGGAGTTCTCCACCAACGGTTGGAGCATCATGCCGGGCACCAATGCGCCTTGGCACTCCGCCGGGATATCATAGTGCACCTGAAGCCGGTCCTTGAATCGGATGGTCTCAATGCCGAGGTAGTCGCCAACGTGGTCCACTTCCTGGATCAACAACACGCGTTCGGTGCGCTCCTCGTCCAGGGTGGTGCGCAGCAACTGCCCCAGGCGGGCGAGCACGGTGCGTGCGCTCTTCGAGTCTTCGTCCATCAATGCGCTCACGGTGTTCAAGGCATTGAACAGGAAGTGGGGTTGCAGTTGCTTCTTCAACGTGAGCAGCTGGGTGGTCTGCAGTTCGTTCTGGAGTTGGAGGACGCGGGTACGTTCCTCGCGTACCTGGCGGTGGGTCTCCATGTAGATCAAAAGCATGAGCAGGAAGCTGTATTCGATGAAGCGTTGAACAACGCCGCCGGGAATGCTGAGCAACAAGTTGTTGAACAGCTCCGGGCTCCACTGAAGGTAGCCCATGTTCTTCAAGAACAGCAGGAAAACGGCCGTGGTGGAACACTCGTGGAAGCAACTCAACAGCAGGCCCAGCACAAAATGGATGACCAGCGGTCGCCAGATGGGATGTCCTTTCAAGGGCCAGCGTTTGGACCATAGGGCGACCAACGGCAGCAACATGGCCCAAGCGAAGAAGTTCAGGTATGGTCCGGGCGCCTGGCGGAGCCAGTCGAACCGTTCGGGGGCCGTGCCCAGCTGTGTACGTCCGATGAACGAAGTGAAGACGAAGATGGTGGAAAGCAACCCCGACGCGAAGAACACCGTGCGCATGGGCACCGGCGAGTGGCCGAAATAGGCCCGGATGGCGGCAAGCACTTTCATCTTGAGCGGATCGCCTCGTCGCGCGTCCTTCCCGTGGGAACGAAGTTCATGGCCATGGGGGGGCGTTGGTCGGTCCCGCCAAGTTAATACGGCGGGTGATCGCTCAGTCCCCACCTTTTCCGCTGTTTCCCGTTGCATGCCGAGATCCCGATACAGGCCATGTTCAACCGGTCCATGACACTGGGTAGGTCAAGGTACCCGGTGGCGAGCCCTCGCTCCGGTTCGGACGGGACGGTCGGTGTGGAACGGGGTGGGGTGGCGCAGGGGCTCACAGCACCTCCGATCGTGACAACGAGCGGGCGATCTGGTCTTTGTAACTGCGTCCGCTCACGATGCGTTCCCCATTGGCCATGGTGAAGATGAATTCGTTGTTGCCGCTGTAGCGAGTGCTGCGCACGTGCATGGTGTTCACGATGTAGCTGCGGTGGATCCGCTGGAAACGGGCGGGGTCCAGTTCGGTCTCCACGGCGTTCATCGTCATGCGGTAGAGGAAGCCACGTTCGGCCAGCACGAGTTTCAGGTAGTTGCCTTCGGCGCGTAGGAAAACGATATCGTCCACGTGCACCACATGGTCGCGGCCTTTGTCGCGGATGGTGAAGGTCTCCACGAAATCGCTGTGCTCGTGCAGGTGGTCGCGGACCAGGTCCATGAGCCTTCCGGTCAGCTTGTCGCTGGTGTTCATGGCGATCAGTTTGCGCGCCTTGGCCACCGAGGCATGGAACCGTGTCTCGTCGTAGGGTTTGAGCAGGTAGTCCACCGCGTTCACCTCGAAGGCTTTGAGGGCGTACTGGTCGTACGCGGTGGCGAAGATGGTGGGTGGCATGCGGTCCGGGCCGATCCGTTTCACCACGTCGAAGCCGTTCATCTGTGGCATCTGCACATCGAGCAGTACCAGGTCCGGTTTGTGCTTCAAGATGGCGAGGATGGCCTCGTTGCCGTTGCGGCAGCTGGTCACCACCTCCAGGGTGGCGTCCTGCGCAGCGAGTTCCATCAGGCGCTCACGTGCATCGGGTTCATCGTCAACGATGATCAGTCGTGTCCGTTTCATAGGGGGAGAGGTCCTTGTTCGTATGGGATCATCAGGTCCACGCGGAAGCCACCAGCGGGTGGTGCGGTGGCGGTCATGGAGGCGTTTTCCCCGTAAAGGGTCCGTAGTCGTTCGCGCACGTTACGCAGGCCAATGCCGCCGCGGTCCAGTGCACGGCCCACATCGGCGCATCCCGGGCCGTCGTCCAGTACGCTAAGGAGGAGCGAGCCGTTGGTCCGGTCGGCGATCACGGTGATGCGCACAGGGTCCTCCACGGCATCCAGGCCATGCTTGATGGCATTCTCGGCAATGGGTTGCAGCACCATGGAGGGTACCAGCGCAGCGCCCAGGTCATGCGGGATCTCATAGTTCACGGAAAGCCTGTCGCGGAACCGGACCGCCTCGATCCCCAGGTAGTTGCCCACGTGCTCCAGCTCTTGCGCGAGCTCCACTTTCTGCTGGCGTTCGCCATCGAGCGAGGCGCGCAGCAGATGGCTCAGCCGTCCGATCATGCGCCGAGCGCCATCGGGCTCGCGGCCCACCAACGCGCTTACGCTGTTGAGGGTATTGAACAGGAAGTGCGGCTGCAGCTGCTTCTTCAAGGCATGAAGCTGGGTGATCTGGAGTTCGTTCCGAACCTGAAGCAGCTGTTCGTGTTCCACACGTTTCTGGCGCGCATTCTCCAACGCCACCATCACGCCCATCAGCACCCAGTATTCCATGGTGCGCGAAAGGATGGCCGGGGCCAATGCGCTGTATGCCCAGCTGCGATTCGCGGGATCGGTGAAGTCGAAATCGCCGATGTGCTGGAGGATCCCATAGTAGATGGCCGAGGTGATCAGCTCATGCACCGTGGCGATCGCCAGGCTGAAGCCGATGTGGATCAAGATGGTGCGTAACACAGGTCGTACCTGGAACGGCCAACGCAAGAGGATGGAATACACCAGTGGGCACAGCAAGGCCCAGAAGAGGAAGTTGAGGTAGGGCACCGGTGCCTCGCGCCACCAGTTGAACTCGCCCATGTTCTTCAGGTCGGAGTACACGAAATGGTGCATGTACGCCTGGAACAGGAACAACGTGGCCAGCACCCCGCCGGTGATCAGCACGGTACGGTAGCGGATGGGCACACGTTGGAAATAGTTCATCGCCATTGCGAAAGGACCTCTGAACCGTTGGGCAAGGAAGGAGAGGTCATTCGGTGCTTCGAGAGGACCGGCTCAACGGCTGGTCATCCTACGGAGCAAGACGAAACTATACCCGCCTCGCGGCGTCTACCTGCGAAAAGTTGATGGGCGGCAAAGGCCGGGATGAACGGTTCGTGGGCAGGATGGTGTTCCTCTGGCCATGGCTCGCGCGCCTCCCATAACGGCACTGGGGACACCTACGTTCTGGGCCAGCTGCACTCATACCATTTGGACATCGGAAGTACGGCCGAGGGTGCGCGGCTATCCTTTCACAGTCCAATACGAAGGGCCTGTTGTAAGGCCGAAGGCGTGGACTGCACGGAGCGAAACTGCCGGTGGACGAGTTTGAGGAGATCCATACAGGCTGTACGGAAGAGGACGATCGGAGAAGGCTTGAAGGATCAACGCGTAGGTGGATCGGCCGCCACAAGGATGTTCAACGATCATGGATCGCGCGTTGCGCACCACACCACATGGCACGGCATAGCACCTGTGCGGGCCTCTCCTCCGCGTAGGCCGATAGCTCACCGGCGGTCCAACACCACGAAGCTGAAGGCATGCGCGTGCCTTTCGTTGGCCGGGTGATGTTCGCGCGACCGTTCCGTCCAGTCGGCGGGGTCGATGGAAGGGAAGTGGGTGTCGCCCGCGATATCGGCATGCACCAACGTGAGGTACAGGCGCTGCACGTCGTGCTTCTCCAGCGCCTCGCGGAAGATCTCCCCGCCGCCGATGATGAAGACCTCGGACTCGTTGGCCTCGGCCGCGATGCGCAGCCCTTCTTCCACCGAGCCGATCACCAGGGCGCCCGGTGCTTCGTAGGCGGGGTTGCGCGTCACCACCAGGTTCACGCGGTCCTTCAGCGGTCGGAACCGCGGTGGTATGCTCTCATAGTTCTTCCGCCCGGTGATCACGTGGTGGCCCTGGGTGATCCGCTGGAAATACTTCAGGTCATCGGGCAGGTGCCAAGGCAGGTCCCCGTTGATACCGATGGTGCCGTTGTCCGCCACGGCGGCGATAGCGCTGATGATCATACGCTCACGGAGGCTTTGATGTGCGGATGCGGGTCGTAGTCTTTCAGCGTGAAGTGCTCGAAGCGGAAGGCGAAGAGGTCGGTCACGCTCGGATCGATCTCCATGGTGGGCAGCGGGCGTGGTTCGCGGGTGAGTTGCAGTTTCGCCTGCTCGATGTGGTCGTTGTACAGGTGCACGTCGCCGAAGGTGTGTACGAACTCGCCGGGCTTCAATCCGCACACCTGCGCCACCATCAGCGTGAGCAGCGCATAGCTGGCGATGTTGAAGGGCACCCCGAGGAAGGTGTCGGCACTGCGCTGGTACAGCTGGCAGCTGAGCTTGCCATCGGCCACGTAGAACTGGAACAAGCAATGACACGGCGGAAGTGCCATGTTCGGCACATCGGCCGGGTTCCAGGCGCTCACGATCAGGCGGCGGCTGTCGGGGTTCTTCCTGATCATGGCCACCAGGTCGCTGATCTGGTCGATCGTGCGCCCATCGGGAGCGGCCCAACTTCGCCATTGATAGCCGTAGACCGGCCCGAGGTTCCCATTGGCATCCGCCCACTCGTCCCAGATCCTCACACCGTTCTCCTGCAGGTATTTGATGTTCGTGTCGCCCTTCAGGAACCACAGCAATTCGTGGATGATGCTCTTCAAGTGCAGCTTCTTGGTGGTGAGCACCGGTAAGCCCTCCGCCAGGTCGAAGCGCATCTGGTAGCCGAAACAACTGATGGTGCCGGTACCGGTTCGGTCGGTCTTGCGCGTGCCGTTGTCCAGGATGTGCTGGAGGAGGTCGAGATATTGCTGCATGGGGGAGCGAAGGTAACGGAGCGTATTGGCAGTTGGCAGTAGGCCGTGGTGATGAACTCAGGATCACGGCCAAGTGGCAAAGATCCTTGGCCCACACCGATCGAACTGCCTACTGCCCACTCTCCTCCCCCCTCCTGATCCCCGGGAACTGGTCCAGCAGTCGGTTCTTCATCCGTTCGTAGTACGACTTGGTGTCGATGGAGTGCGCCACCACTGAGGCGATCATGCTGGCGTACATCAGTTGGAAGATCACGCTGTGGCGGTCGGTCATCTCCAACACGAGGATGGCGCTGGTGAAGGGGCTGCGGGTGACACCGGTGAGGAAGGCGCACATGCCGCCGAGGATCATCATGTTCAGCTCGCCGCGGTCCTCGCCGAACCAGCTTCCGAAGAGGCCGCCGATGGCCGCACCGGCGGAGAGCGCAGGGGCGAACACGCCGCCCGCCCCACCGGCCCCCATGGTCGCCACCGAGCCGAGGATCCGGCCCAAGGCGTCCTTCACCTGGGGCTTGGGCGCTGCGTCGAAGAGGTAGCTGTCCATCAGCCGGTCGCCACTGCCCAGGGTGTAAGGCCCGAAGGTGAGCACCAGACCTGCAAAGGCGAAGGCGAGCACGAGGACGAAGAGCAATTGGGGAATCCATCGCTTGATGGAGCGGCGGATCTTGTCCAACAACAGGATCCCTTTGCACGCCACCACGCCGAGCACACCGCACACCGCACTGATGGCAAGCAGCTTGTACATGAACGAGGGGCCTACGGTGGCCACCTTCGGATAGCCGTAGAGCAGGTACGGGCCCAGGATCTGCTGGGCGGTCATGCCGCTCAGGATCACCGAGCTCAGCACGGCCGTGCGGAACTTGGCGATGTGCGTACGCGTGAGCTCTTCGATGGCGAAGACGATGCCGCCGAGCGGGGTGTTGAAAGCGGCGCTGAGGCCCGCCGCGCCACCGGTGATCATCATCACCTTTCGGCTCACCTTCGGCCAGAACGGCGGCAGCAACTTGTGTACGGTACGGTACACGCTTCCGGCGATCTGCAGGGTGGGCCCCTCTCGCCCCACGGCCCCACCGCCCAAGGCCAACGCAATGGAGGAGAGCACCTTCACCAGGATGATGCGGACGTTGAGGAACCGCCAGCTACCGTCGGAACGCTCTTCGTCCTTGGCCACTTCCACGGCGGCCATCAGTTGCGGGATCCCGCTGCCGGCGCTCATCGGGCTGAAGTAGCGCACCAGCCACCAGCTCGCCACGAACGCCAGTGGAGCGGTGAGCAGGATCATCTTCGGGTCCTGCGCCACCAGGCCATGATTCCAGTTTTGGGCCGCTTGGAACAGCTTGGTGTACCCCACCGCGATCAGCGCGGTGAGCACGGCGCTCACCTGGTAGGGCAGGGCCAGCAAGATGAAGTTCTTCGCCTGGCTGTTCCATACGGACCGCCGTACGTGCTCCAGCTTTCTCCAGACATACCGCTGGATCAGGGTGGGCAGTTTACGCACGTTGCTCTCGGCCATGGGAAGGGCCAAAAGTAGAGGCGCCTTTCCGGGCCTACGGGGCGGTGTGCGGCAAAGTGATCAACAACGCCGACCGCGTAGCAAGGGGGTGCCTCGAAGAACCTCGAACGGATGGCGCGCGCCGCTATCATTCGTCCGGACGAGGCGCTCCGAAGAGAGGATGTTGGATCGAAGTATCCGACTGAGGAGCAACAAAGTATGGGCGAATGAGAGCAAGCGATGACCGCAGTGCTTCTTGCTCATGAACGCCACCGGAACGAGGTTCTTCGAGGTACCCAAGGGTCATTTCCCCACCACCGAGGCGTCGATCAGCGAGAAGGTGTAGCTGTTCTTGCGGTCGAAGCCCTTCACCAGGTACCGCCCCGCAGGGCCGCTGATGGCCCCCAACGGGCAGGGCATGCTGCCTTCGGCCATCAGCGCGGTGCCTTGGGCCACCACGCCACCGCGTGGATCCAGGGTGGTGGCTTTGAGCACACCGGCCTCGTTGGGCGCCATGGGCTTGTCCTTCTTCGCCTTCTTGCTGTCGCTGGCCTCGGGTTCGGGGTTCGATCCCGATGCCATGATCGCATCGAGCCCCTTCGGGGTATGGTCGTACAGGAGGGTGAGGCCCTGGTCGGTGAGGTGGACCCCCACTCCTTCATAGGACGAGCCCGCCGTGGTCATGAAAGCGCGCTCGGCGATGTGTTGCCATTGGATGGAATCGTTGGCGGCCACGTGGCTCACGCGTACATCACCAGCCAGGCGACGGATCGCGATGGCATCGCCCACGGGGATCTGGATGTTCGTTTCCAGGAAGGTCTCCACCACCACCAGGCCGTTCCACGCAGGGATCAACGCCACCACCTCGTTGGGCACCTTCGCCGTGCGCGATGGTGCTCCTTTCTTGGCACCTGGTTCGATGGAGCCATAGTCCAACAGTTTGGTCTTGTGGATCGATGGGATCCGTTGGTCCACCAAGGGGGTGGTCTTCAGCTTGGGGTCCGCCGGGTCGAAGGTGAGCACCAGGCCGGGCTGGCCCGTGAGGGCGCCATAGCGGATGGCCATGGACAGCTTACCTCCTTCACGCTCGCAGAGGCGAGCGCTCGAAACGAAATCCTTCTCCACGAGGAGGTCGGAGACCACCTTGCCATGATCGGACAGGGTGGTGAGGTGGAGTTCGTGGCAGAGCTTGTCGCTTTTCCGCTCCTCCCCATCGCAAGGGAACACATAGGCCAGGAGGTGGATCGTGCCATCGTTCGCCAGCGTGATCTGATGGATGCGGCTCTTGTCGTCGGCATAGGGCAGGGTGGCGGTTCCGCTCCAGAGCTCGGTGAACTCCTGGTCGAGGTAGGAGAACCAGAAGCGCTTGTTGCCCTTCATGTCCACGGTGTGGTTGTTCAGCAGGTAGTGCTTTCCGTCGGGTGCGACGATGATGCGCTCCGTGTTGGCGAAGAGCAGGCCCTGGGAGAAGAGGATCGGGTCGGGTTGTGGCCGGTAGGGCAGGGTGGTGGTGGGGTCGTTCTTGTACAGGATCTCGCTACTGGCCACCCGCCGCAGGGTGTTCAAGGCCGGGCGGCCGTCGGCCCCTGCCTGTCCGATGGCGTATTCGGTGGTCTTCTTGGTGTTGCTTGCCAGCAGGCAGTACAAGGTGCCGTCGGCGACGAAGGGTGCCACGCCGGTCCACGAGAGGCCGTCGAAGGGTTGGTTCTGCAGCACCAGTTCTTCGGCAAGGTTCATGGCGGGATCCACACGCACCACCTTGGGCACCAGGTTGTCCTCCACATAGAGCAGGGCTTCCCCATCAGGCGCCAACACACCGGCCATCACGGCATACACATCGCCGGTGGTGTTCTTGGGCACCCGGGTGAACGGGGTGCCGGACTTCAGTTTCGCGGCCTGGCCCGAAGCCAGGGTGGAGAGGCAGAGGGCTGATAGGAGAAGGGTGTGTTTGATCCGCATGGGTTGAAGGTAAGCGTTGAGCGGGGCGTCCGCGAAGGTGGGACGGATCGATCAGCAGCCCTATGCCAGGACAACGAGAAGCAACAAAGCGCCAATTCCCACGGCCATGTTGTTGAACGGGTGCGCATCGCGGTCGAACAGCGGATCGTCGGGAACATCCGGGCCGTTCAGGTATTCGCGGTAGACGTATGAGCGTCGCTTGGTCAGCCGCAGTTTCAGGATGACCGTTCCGTACACGAACCGGATGGATCCACCTGTACGATCCAGCAACCAGCGGAACGGCTGGCTCACCAGATCCAGAAGAGGGTCCACTGCGGAGTTCCTTTGGGTCCTACATCACGATCCCCGCGATGGTCGCGCTCAGGTAACTCGCCATGGTGCCGCAGAACAGCGCCTTCAGGCCGAGTTGGGCGAGGTCCGCGCGGCGGGTGGGGGCCAGTTCGCCGATGCCGCCGATCTGCATGCCCACGCTGCTGAAGTTGGCGAAGCCGCAGATGGCGAAGCTGGTGATCAGCAGGCCCTTCTCGGTGACCACGGGCACGGCCTTGTCCGTAAGGCTCTTGAAGGCCACGAACTCGTTCACGGTGAGCTTCTGGCCCAGCAACGTGGCCACGTTGGTCACATCCTCGGCAGGTACGCCCATGGCCCAGGTGAAGGGGGTGAAGATCTTGCCGAAGATCCAGTTCAAGCTCAAGTGGAAGTCGGGGTTGAACAGGTGCCCGGCCCAGCCGAGGATGCCGTCGATCAACGCGATCAGGGCGATGAAACCGATGAGCATGGCGATCACGTTCATGGCGATCTTGAAACCGTCGCCGGCGCCGTGGCCGATGGCGTCGATCACGTTGGTGTAGTTGCTCTTCACCTCCAGCTTCACGGTGCCCATGGTCTCGCTCTTCTCCGTTTCGGGGAACACGATCTTGCTGATCACCAACGCGCCAGGTGCGGCCATCAGGCTGGCGGTGATCAGCTTCGGGGCCAGGTCCATGCCCGCTGCGGCGCCCATGTTCACATACACGATCAGGATACCGCCCGCGATACAGGCCAACGACCCGCTCATGCTGGCGAGCAGCTCGCTCTTCGTCATGCCTTTCAGGTAGGGGCGGATCATCACCTGCGCCTCCACCTGGCCAACGAAGGCGCTGGCCACGTTGCTCAGGGCTTCGGCGCCGCTCACACGCATGATGAAGTTCATGCCCTTGGCGATGATGGCCACCACGCGCTGCATGAAGCCGATGTGGTAGAGGATCGCCACCAGCACGCACACCAGGATGATGGTGGCCGTGATGTTGAAAGCGAACACGAAGCCCCCGCCCATGTAGTTACCCATGCTGCCATCGGGCTGCTGCGCGATGATCCCTCCGTACACGAAGGAGGCCCCTTGCCGCGAGTAGTGTTCGATCTTCTCCATGCCCTTGCCCAGCCATTGGAAGAAGGCGGTGATCGGTGGCACCTTCATCACCAGCAATGCGATGGTGGTCTGCAGCAGCAGCCCGCTGATCACGAGCCGTTTGTTGATGGCCTTGCGGTTGTTGCTCGCCAGGTAGGCCAGCCCGAGGATGAGGGCGATGCCGATGAGGCCCGAGAATCGTTCCATGTGAGTTGGTAAGGCGCGTGAATGTAGGAGGAAACCGCCGTATCACGCCGAGGTGGTGGTATCGCGTATGATGTTGCGACGGATCCACCGGGGGAGAATGATGATGCCGATGAGGATGTACGGGTAGTAGCTCATCAGCCGCCACAGCAAGGCCAGTGCGGGTGCCAGACCGGTGGCGATGAACATGCCGAGGAAGTCGTTGAAGATGAACTCGGCCAGGCCGCTGCCACCCGGGGTGGGGCTCAGCAGGATGATGATGCCCATGACCACCTGCTTGCCATAGATCACCGCATCGTTCAGTCCATCGCTCGGGTGGAAGGCATGAAGGATGCAGTTGACGATGGTGTAACGGGCTGTCCAGGAGGCGAAGGTGGCGACCAGGGCTGGCCACCAATAATCCCAGTTCCGCCGTTTAAGACCGTTCGCCGCGGTGATCAGCTGGTCACCGGTGGTGACCATGTTGCGCCGCCAGCGCCGTAGGAGCGGAACGGAGAACAATCCCACGAGCGCACGTTTCACGAACACGGGGTTCACGAAGAGCGCATAACCCACGAACAGTTTGTAGGCGAGGATGCCGAAGTACACCATCCAGAACCAGACGAAGAATCCGGTGTCGGCCGCGCCATCGCTCGTGTCCACCCCGGCGAAGAGCGCCTCACGACCCACGATGAAGTACATCGCCGGGGCCATCACCGCCAGGAAGATGCCATCGAGGAACGAGGTGAAGGTGATGATGGTGATGCTCTTGCCCGCCTCGATGCCCTCGCGCGTGAGGATGAGGATGGCGAAGAGGAAGCCCCCGCCGATCATGCCGGGTGCCAGGGCCGAGGCGAACTCCCAGAGCATGATCACCACGAAGCTGCGGCTCCAGGTGAGCTCCCGGTCGGTGAGCAGCCGTATGCGCACCATGTACGCGTAGTCGCGCACCACCACGCTCAAGGCCGCCAACAGCATCCAGAAGGTGGTGTGCCATGTCCATCGGATGCCGTCCAGCGCATTCCAGTCCGCACCACGCCAGAGCAGGAAGGCGGTGAAGCCCAGGCCGATCACCACGGGCAGAAGCACGCGCCCGGGGCTGAACGATCGCAGGATCTGGGTCTCGTCGAGTTTCATGGTGCTTGGCTGGCGGCGGTGCTTAGCCCGGTAGCGGGCCCAAAGTACCTACGTCCCGGTCAACTTCGTACATGTCCATCGCGCTGCCCGATCCGGCGTGTGCATTTTCCTGAACGCTTGGTGGTGTGCCATCAAAGCCGCATCTTTCCGCCCCATCCCCAGCACGTATCCCATGGCGAACAAGCTTTTTGCCACCAAGTCAGTGGAACAACTCCTGAAGGCCGGAGAGGCCGAAGGAGAACACGCGTTGAAACGTACGCTCTCGGCGACGAACCTGGTGGCCTTGGGGATCGGAGCCATCATCGGTACGGGCATCTTCGTGCTCACGGGTACGGCGGCGGCCAACCATGCCGGGCCTGCGCTCACCATTTCGTTCATCGTATCGGGCCTGGGTTGCCTTTTCGCCGGCTTGTGCTACGCCGAGTTCGCTTCCATGCTGCCGATCAGTGGCAGTGCTTATTCCTATTCGTATGCCACGCTCGGTGAGTTCCTCGCGTGGATCATCGGCTGGGACCTCATCCTGGAGTACCTCTTCGGCGCCAGCACGGTGGCCGTGGGCTGGAGCGGATACGTGGTCAGCTTCCTCGAAGGTTTCGGCATCCATCTGCCTGCTGCGCTCACCTCGGCACCGTTCATCCACGATCCCACGGGTTGGCATGCCACCGGGGCCATCATCAATCTGCCGGCGGTGGTGATCGTCGCCGTGATGACCTGGTTGCTGGTGCGTGGTATCAAGGAGTCCGCCGGGTTCAACAACATCATCGTGCTGTTGAAGCTCGCCGTGATCCTGCTGTTCATTTTCTTCGGAATGGCCTACGTGGAAACGGCCAACTGGTTCCCATACATCCCCGATCGGGTCACGGATGCGGCTACCGGTGTTTCGCGGTTCGGCTGGCAGGGCATCCTTGCCGGTGCAGGGGTGATCTTCTTCGCGTACATCGGTTTCGATGCCGTGAGCACGGCCGCGCAGGAAGCGAAGAACCCGCAGAAGGACATGCCCAAGGGCATCCTGTACTCCCTGCTGGTCTGTACCATCCTTTATGTGGTCACCGCAGCGGTCATGACCGGCATGGTGCATTATACCGAGTTGAATGTTCCCGCTCCGATCGCGCTGGCCATCGATTCGGCGGGAGGAGCACTGGCCTGGCTGGCACCGCTGATCAAGGTCGGCGCCATCGCCGGCCTCAGTTCCGTGATCCTGGTGATGCTGATGGGGCAGCCGCGCATCTTCTTCAGCATGAGCCGTGATGGGCTACTACCGCCGGTGTTCTCCAAGGTGCATCCGAAGTACAAGACGCCGCATATCACCACCATCCTCACCGGTTCGGTGGCCGCAGTGATCGCCGGTCTGTTCCCGATCGGCCTGCTGGGCGAGCTGGTGAGCATCGGCACCTTGCTCGCCTTCGTGATCGTGTGCGTGGGCATCATCGTGCTGCGCCGTTCACGGCCTGAAATGGCACGGCCCTTCCGTACACCGTGGGTTCCCTTGGTCCCCATCCTCGGAGCGCTGATCTGCCTGTTGCAGATGGTGTTCCTGCCGGTCGATACATGGATCCGTCTGGTGATCTGGATGGCGATCGGCATCGTGATCTACTTCGCCTATGGGCAGAAGAACAGCAAGCTCCAGCGGGGGCTTTGACCCAACGGCATGAGCCATTTCCATCGCTCCCTCGGCCTGTGGGATGCCACCATGCTCGTGGCGGGTTCCATGATCGGTTCCGGCATCTTCATCGTGAGCGCGGGCATGCTGCGCGATCTGGGGTCACCGGCCTGGATGCTCGTGGCCTGGGTGGTGGCCGGGGTGCTCACCGTACTGGCCGCCCTGAGCTATGGTGAGCTGGCGGGCATGATGCCCAAGGCCGGTGGGCAGTTCGTGTACCTGCACCGCGCCTACGGCAAGCTGGTGGCCTTCCTTTATGGTTGGACCGCCTTCACCGTGATCACCTCGGGCATCATCGCTGCCGTGGCCGTGGCCTTCGCCAAGTTCAGTGCGGTGTTCTTCCCGGTGCTCTCGCCGGAGAACATCCTCCTCACCCTCGGACCGGTGCGGGTCAGCGCCGCACAACTGTACGCGGTGTCGGCCATCATCCTGCTCACCTGGTTCAATACCCGCGGGGTGGAGAGCAGCAAGACCTTCACCAGCATCTTCACCGCGGCCAAGATCGCGGCGGTGCTGGCCCTCATCGTGGCGGGCCTGGCCGTGGGCCTCGGTACCGAGGTGTTGGCCACCAACCTCGGTCAAGGCTGGCAGGCTTTCACCCGTGGTGCCGATGGGGTGGTGAACCCGCTCACCGGCGCGGCGTTGCTCAGTGCGTTGGGCGTGGCCATGGTGGGATCGCTCTTCAGCAGCGATGGCTGGAACAGCATCACCTTCATCGCCGGCGAAGTGAAGGAGCCGCAACGCAACATCCCACGCAGCCTAGCCCTGGGCACCTTCCTGGTCACCGGGCTGTACGTGTTGGCCAACATCACCTACTTGGCACTATTGCCCGCGCAGGAGATCATGCACGCCGAGGCCGACCGCGTGGGCACGGCCGCCGCGCAGGTCATCATGGGGCCTGCCGCCGTTTCGGTGATGGCCATCCTCATCATGGTGAGCACCTTCGGCTGCATCAACGGCTATGTGCTGGTGGGGCCACGCATGTACTATGCCATGGCCAAGGAAGGGCTGTTCTTCAAGAAGGCCGGGGTGTTGAGCGCCAAGGGGGTGCCCCAGTGGGCGCTATGGGTCCAGTGCCTGTGGTCGTGCATGCTCTGTTTCAGCGGCACCTATGGCGACCTGTTGGACTACGCCACCTTCGCCTCGTTGCTCTTCTATGTGGTCACCATCGCCGGCATCTTCATCCTGCGGAAGCGCGAGCCCGGGGTGGAACGCCCCTATCGCGCCGTGGGCTATCCCTGGATCCCCGCGCTGTACATGGTGTGCGCCCTGGCCTTCTGCCTCAACCTGCTCGTGTTCAAGCCGACCTTCACCATCGGTAGCCTGGTGATCGTGGGGTTGGGGGCCGCGGTCTACCTGGTGGCCATGCGTTCCGCGAAAGCCGCAGGGTAGCCATTCTCCAGACGCAGGGGCGAACCGCACCGGCCATCGAGCACCCACAGGGGCGGGTGGGAGTGGTGCATGTTGTTCCCCATCAGGTGTACGACCCATGTTCCATGCTGCTCCGCAACACCTCGTGCGCAGGCGTGTGTGCCACTGAGGTCCGGCCTTCTTTCGCAGCATGGCGTAGGCCAGGGAGGTGAAGGGGCCTTTTCACAGGACGATACGACGGGCGAAGAGGTGGACCGGACGCATCGCTGCCGAGGTCCGGAGTTACGGGGAGCGGTCACCATAAGCAGGTCGTACGGATCGGCCCGTTCCGCGATACGGCCGGTATGGGTGTCCGAATGGTATTAGAACACGATCTTCTGACGGCGGATCCGGGTGCGGTATTTCTTGCCGCTGGACTTGAACTTCGTCAACTTATAGTGGACCTGCGCCTTCATGAAGAGATAGGCGTCCATGTCGTTGGAGTCGCCGCGTTGCTGGCCAACGGCGGTGGGGTTGGTGTATTCGGTGAGCGTGGCCAAGTGCAGGCTGGGGTCGGCCAGGAAGGCGGCTTCCGCACCATTTGCCGCACGGATCGCGTCGTTGTCGTAGTACAACGAGCTCACATCGTCGATGTAGTCGGTGAAGGTCTTGGTGTACTGGATCTCCAGGCCGATGCTCATCTGTTTGGACAGGGCTTTGCGCACTCCGATGCCAACGGGGATGCCGAAGGCGAAATTGGAGTATTCCTCCGGTCCACCGGGTAGTCCCTGGCCCTCGGTCCCCATGGGCTTCAGGCGTACCCAGGTATTCTGGAATTGCGCCTTGGGGTCGAAATGGAAACCGGCGATGCCGGCGAAGGCGTAGAGCCCTATCCGTGTCGACTTCTGCCCTTGGACGCCCCGCAGGTCGTGGATGTGCCCGAGCTCTTCTTGATAGGCATGGAACTCGAACACGAGCGAGGCTTCATAGATGTCCGACTTGAAGTTCAAGTTCCGGTTCATCCGAAAGGGTTCCGAGGTCAGGTTGTCGTTCCCGGCCATGACACCATAGGTCATGCGCGCCCGCATCGCCATGCGTTGGGCCACGTAGTAGCGATAGTCGAAATGCACGGCGGGCCTGGTCTGGCTCAGCTCCAGGTCCCACACGAAGGGTGAGCCGATCTGGTTACGGCCACCGAGCTCACCGAGGAAGTTGGAGATGCCGAAGCCCAGGCTCAGTTCTTGGCGCTGGGTCTTCCAGTAGCTCGACTGCCGGAAATACTGAGCATGCGCCGTGCCGACCAGGACCATGGTGGCCAGTAGGAGCAGGGCGGAACGACGGTAGCGAGGTGTCATCGATCAGGTCTGGTCAAAGATAGCGGCTGGGTCGGAACGCCACATACCCGGGGGCTATGCTGTAGACCTGCGGAACTGGGCAGGGTTGCCCCGGTAGGCCGCGAATTCTTCACCGACCGGCCCACGTGTTGGGAGCACGCGTCCACAGGAATGGTCAGTTCGTTCCCTCGCGTTTCTTGATCTCGTCGCGTAGCATGGAAGCGCGCTCATAATCCTCATTGTCCAGTGCTTCTTCCAATCCGCTGCGCAGTTCCTCGATACTTAGCGCGGATGGCTCCTTCTCGCCCTTCCCGGACTTGGTGTCGGCCGTGGCCTCCTCTTCCCCTTCCACCACCTTCAGGCCTGCGGCGCTAAGGATGAATTCGTAGGTGTGGATCGGGCAATCGAAGCGCAGCGCCAGGGCGATGGCATCGCTGCTGCGGGCATCGATCTCCGCTTCTTGGCCATTTTGCTCCAACACGAGCTTGGCGTGGAAGATGCCCTCGACCAGGTCGTTGATGATGACCTCCTTCAGGTGGATGCCGAGGGTGTCGGACATGTTCTTGAAGAGGTCGTGCGTCAGTGGGCGGGCAGGCTTGATGTTCTCCACCCGGATGGCGATGGCCTGGGCCTCCACGCCACCGATGATGATCGGCAGTCGACGGTCGCCCACGACCTCTGCAAGGATCAGGGCATATGCGCCAGCATGCGTGTGGCTATAGGTGATCCGTAAGAAGCGAAGCTCGACCTTGTCCATGCGCGGCGGGGCCGTGAAGATAGGGAGAGGAATGCAGTTGGCGGTTCGGCGTACGGCAGACCGTGCCAATGGCGCACTGCCGACAGCGAACCACCGACAGTCAACTCGATCTTAACGCTCCGCGTTCAGCTTCTTCGCCGCTTCGATCAGTTTGGGAAGGATCTGGAACGCATCGCCCACGACACCATAGTCGGCGGCCTTGAAGAAGGGCGCTTCGGGATCGTTGTTGATCACGCAGATCACCTTGCTCTGGTTCACCCCGGCCAGGTGTTGGATGGCCCCGCTGATACCGATGGCGATGTACAGGTTCGGACGGATGGCCACGCCGGTCTGTCCCACGTGCTCGTGGTGCGGACGCCAGTGCATGTCGGCCACCGGGCGGCTGCATGCGGTGGCGGCCCCCAGCTCCTTGGCCAGCTCCTCCACCATGCCCCAGTTCTCGGGCCCTTTCATGCCACGTCCGGCGCTCACCACCAGCTCCGCTTCGGGCAGGGGCACGCCCCCCCCGGCCTTGCGCACCTCCTTCAGGGTCACCCGCGCAGGGCCCAGGTCTCCGGTGTATTCCTCCACGGTGGCGCTCCCACCATCCTTCCCGATGGGGATGGAGTTCGGCATCAGGCTGATCACCTTGTTGGCGCTGGAGACCTGCAGCCAGGCCTGAGCCTTGCCGCTGAACACGTTGCGCTTGAACTTACCGCCTTCGGGCAGGCCCAGTGCGCCGGCCACGTGAGCGGCCTTCAGCTTGGCGGCCACCCGCGGGGCCACGCTCTTACCGGTGCCATCGTGAACGAACACGATGGTGTCGGCCCCTTCCTTGGCGGCCACCTCCGTCACCAGCTTGGTCAGTTGTTGGCCATCCACCGCCGTTACGCCACGCGCCACCACCACCTTGGACGCTCCCTGCGCACCGAGGCTGTCGAGGCCTTGCGCCCCGCCGAAGGTCACGGCGGTAACGGGTGCACCAGCGAGCTTGCTGGCGTAGGTCACCGCCTCTTGGGCGGCCTTGGGGAGTTTTTCTCCCCGGGTATCGATGAAAACGATCGTGCTCATGCTTTTATCGGTTCGTGATCATCCACCCTCGGGGCCGACGATCCGTGTGCATTTTCCTGTCTTTTCTGTATTCGCGGTGCCGCAGTGGTGAACCTCAGATCACCTTGGCTTCGGTATGCAGCAGTTCGATGAGTTTCCCGGCCTCGTCGGCAGGGATCATCTTCACGGCACCCTTGGCGGGCGGTAGTTCGAAACTTGCCGTGGCCGCGACGTTGTCCGTGGCCGCAGCGGGCACCACGGTCAAGGGTTTCGTGCGGGCCGCCATGATCCCGCGCATGTTGGGGATCCGTTGTTCGGCCATGCCTTTGGCGGCGCTGAGCACCAAGGGAAGGGCGCATTCCACCACCTCCACCCCTCCGGGAACATCGCGCTCGATGGTCGCCTTGCCGGCGGCCACATCAAGCTTGCTGGCCAGGGCCACATAGGGGAGGTCGAGCAGCTCCGCCACCATGCCACCCACCTGGCCACCGTTGTGGTCGATGGTCTCCTTGCCGGCCAGGATCAGGTCGAAGCCTTTGCCCTTGGCGTAGGCGGCCACCTGTTCGGCCACTTGCAGCGCCTCGGTGGGCTGGGCATCCACGCGAACGGCCTCGTCGGCACCGATCGCCAACCCCTTGCGGATGGTGGCTTCGGTGTCCGCACCACCCACGGTGATGGTGGTCACCGAGCCCGCACCAGCGGCCTCCTTCAGTTCCAGGGCGCGCACCAGGGCGTACCACTCGTCGTAGGGGTTCACGATGAAGGTGACACCGTTGGCATCGAACTGCGTGTTGCCATTGGCGAAGGCGATCCGGGCCGTGGTATCCGGCACCTGGCTGAGGAGAACGAGGATCTTCATGTTTGGGATGGTCGGCTCACCAAAAGCGGTCGGTGAGTGGGCGGCGAAAATAGGTACCAGCGCCCGAGTGATGGATGACCGATGGTGGAGGAGCGACATGGCCCCGGTACTACCTTCGCGCCGCCTTATCCCAAGGACGATACTCTCAACGATAGCTTGAAAAGCGGATCCGCGGCCCGCAACCCCGCGCCCGAACCTCGAAATACCCGTTCCCGATGCGTACGATACAGATGCGTGAGGCCCTGTGCGAGGCCATGAGCGAAGAGATGCGCCGAGATCCCAGCGTGTTCCTCATGGGCGAGGAGGTGGCCGAGTACGACGGTGCCTACAAGGTGAGCAAGGGCATGCTGGCGGAGTTCGGCGAGAAACGGGTGATCGATACGCCCATCGCCGAACTGGGCTTCAGCGCCATCAGTGTGGGGGCTGCCATGAACGGGCTGCGCCCTATCGTGGAGTTCATGACCTGGAACTTCGCCATCCTGGCAGCCGACCAGATCATCAACCACGCGGCCAAGATGCTGCAGATGAGCGGCGGGCAGTTCCACGTGCCCATCGTGTTCCGCGGCGGCAACGGCAGCGCAGGCCAGCTGGCCGCCACCCACAGCCAGAGCTTCGAGGCCATGTACGCCAACATCCCCGGCCTGAAGGTGATCAGCCCCAGCAATCCGTACGATGCCAAAGGCCTGCTCAAAGCCGCCATCCGCGACAACGACCCCGTGCTCTTCATGGAGAGCGAACGCATGTACGGCGACAAGGGCGAGGTGCCCGATGGCGAGTACCTGCTGCCCATCGGCGTGGCCGATGTGAAGCGCGAAGGCACCGACGTGACCATCGTATCCTTCAACAAGATGATGAAGGTGGCCCTGGGCGCAGCCGAGGAACTGGCCAAGGAGGGCATCAGCGCCGAGGTGATCGACCTGCGCACGATCCGTCCGCTGGACCACGCCACCATCATCAAGAGCGTGAAGAAGACCAACCGCTTGGTGGTGGTGGACGAGAACTGGCCCTTCGGCAGCATCAGCAGCGAAGTGGCCTACCGCGTGCAGAAGGACGCCTTCGACCACCTCGATGCACCCGTCTTCCGCGTGAACCAGGCCGATGTGCCGCTGGCGTTCACGCCCACGCTCATCGAAGCATCGCTCCCCAGCGTGGCCCGCGTGGTGAAAGCGGTGAAGGAGGTGATGTACGTGGTGAAGTAGGATCTGTGCTTACTCGGGAAAGCTCCCTCCCGCTCCGAACATGATGCGCGCTCTCCGATACCTCCCTCTCGCACTCACCCCCCTGCTGCCCGCAGCACTCGCTGCGCAGATCACAATCACCTTTGCAGGCGACCTGAACGGCTCGCCCATCGCCTTGGACAGCATCTTGGTGCAGAACCTCGATGCCGGTGGCGACACGCTGCTGCTCTATCCTGACACGGTGCTCGTGCTGGGCCTCTCCACCGGCATGCGCGACTTCGCCAGCCATGTGGACCCGATCCGCAGCCTGCCCAACCCGTTCCGTGGCAGTACCGATGTGGAAGTGGCCTCCACCGGCGGCGAAATGCTGTTGATGGTGCATGATGCCACGGGCCGCTTGGTGGCCTCACAACGCGTGGAAGCGACTCCGGGGCAGCATCGGTTCCGCTACACCAGCGGCATGCCGGGCCTGCACATCGTGAGCGTGGAGCAGAACGGCCAGCGCCATGCACAGCGCTTGGTGGCCGTGGAAGGGACCGGCAGCGCGAACGGCACGCTGAGCCACCTCGGCGCAGGGGGCACGCCCACCAAGGAGGGCAGGCCCAAGTCCGATCGCTCGCTGTTCACCTGGCAGCCGGGTGATGGGCTGCGCTACATCGGCTATGCCTCCAACGACACCGCCCTGTTCTGCGGGGTGCTGCAGGAAACGCCCTTCCTGTCGGCCACACGCACGTTCTTCTTCTACGCCGCCGCATGCCCGGAAGCCCCCACGGTGACCGACATCGATGGCAATATGTACGCCACCTTGCGGATCGGCGACCAATGCTGGATGGCCAGCAACTTGAAGACCAGCCACTACAGCGACGGTAGCGAAATTCCCAACGTGACCGGCAATAACGAGTGGCGGTCCCAGAACACGGGTGCGTGGTGCAACTACGAGAACAACGCCGTCCACGGGACCACGTACGGCAAGCTCTACAACTGGTTCGCGGCCATGGATGTGCGTGGCGTTTGCCCTCTCGGCTGGCACGTGCCCTCGGATGAGGAGTGGAAGCAACTGGAGAATACGCTGGGTATTTCTGCGGATGAAGTGAACGATATCGGGGTGCGGGGTGAGACGGAGAACGTCGGGGGCATGATGAAGGCAACGGCTTCATGGAACGCACCCAACGCCGGTGCCACGAATGAAAGTGGCTTCTCGGGTCTCGCCAGCGGCAACCGCGACGGTTTCTCGGCTGGCACGTTCTTCAACGCGGGCAGCATCGGATATTGGTGGAGTTCGTCTGACTATGGCGAGTTCAACTACGCGTGGTATCGTAGGCTCAGTAGCTCAAATGCAGGCGTAGGGCGCTACGGCTACTACAAGCGGAGCGGGTTCTGCATCCGTTGCCTACAGGATTGATGGTCGAACGCACACGAAGGGGCACGGCCCAACGGCGGTTGTCCGCTGCGCCAGTGTTCCAGTCCACCCTGAGTTCCAAGCCATTTCCTATTTTCGCGCCCCGCTTGGCATCATTGGGATGAAAAGCGTTGAGACACAAAGACATACACAACAAGGAAGATGGGAAGTGAACTGATGTACTACATCCCCCTGATGGGATTGGTTGGCCTGGTGGTCATGATCGGCAAGGCCATGTGGGTGAACAAGCAGGATGCTGGTGATGCCAACATGAAGGAGCTCGCGGGCTACATCGCTCGCGGTGCGAGCGCCTTCCTTAAAGCCGAATGGAAAGTACTGGGCGTATTCGCCGTGATCGCCGCGGTCCTGCTCGCTTGGAGCGCGGAACTGGAAGCTGTTGCTAAGCACACGGATTGGGTCATCGCCATCGCCTTCCTGATCGGTGCCTTCTTCAGTGCCTTCGCCGGATGGATCGGCATGAGCATCGCCACTAAAGCGAACGTGCGTACCACACAAGCCGCGCGCACCAGCCTGGCACAAGGGCTCAAGGTGAGCTTCACCGGCGGTACCGTGATGGGCCTCGGCGTGGCTGGTCTGGCCGTGCTCGGCCTCAGCACGCTGTTCATCGTGTTCTTGAAGATGTACGTTACCGACGGTATGGTGAACGGCGATAGCATGATGCAATGCCTGGAAGTGCTCGCCGGCTTCAGCCTTGGAGCGGAGTCCATTGCGCTCTTCGCCCGTGTGGGTGGCGGTATCTATACCAAGGCCGCCGACGTGGGCGCCGATCTCGTGGGCAAGGTGGAAGCCGGTATCCCCGAGGATGACGCCCGCAACCCCGCGACCATCGCCGACAACGTGGGTGACAACGTGGGCGACGTGGCCGGCATGGGTGCCGACCTCTTCGGTAGTTATGTGGCCACCATGCTCGCTACCATGGTGCTCGGCCGCGAGGTGGTGAGCGCCGACAACTTCGGCGGCATGGCCCCGATCCTGCTCCCGATGGTGATCGCCGGTCTGGGCGTGTTGTTCTCCATCGTCGGTACCTTCTTCGTGAAGATCAACAAGGACAGCGACAGCGTGATGGCGGCCTTGAACAAAGGCAACCTGGGCTCCATGATCCTGGTGGCGATCACCAGCTATCCCCTGATCAAGTGGATGCTCCCCGAAACGATGCAGTTCGTACGTAACGGTGTTTCCACCGAGATCACCAGTATGAATGTGTTCTGGGCCATCATGCTCGGCCTCGTCGTTGGCACGCTGATGAGCATGGTCACCGAGTACTACACCAGCATGGGCCGTCGCCCGGTATTGAGCATCGTGCGCAAGAGCGGCACGGGCCACGGCACCAACGTGATCGGTGGTCTGGCCATGGGCATGGAGAGCACCGTGTTGCCGATCCTGATCCTTGCCGCCGGCATCTGGGGTTCGTTCGCATTGGCAGGCATGTACGGAGTGGCCATCGCGGCCGCTGGCATGATGGCCACCACCGCCATGCAACTCGCCATCGACGCCTTCGGTCCCATCGCCGACAACGCCGGTGGCATCGCCGAAATGAGCGGCCTGCCGAAGGAAGTGCGTGAGCGCACCGACAACCTGGACGCCGTGGGCAACACCACCGCCGCCACGGGCAAAGGCTTCGCCATCGCTTCCGCAGCACTCACCGCCCTCGCGCTGTTCGCGGCCTACGTGGGCATGAGTGGCATCAGCGGTATCGACATCTACAAGGCCGATGTGTTGGCCATGCTGTTCGTGGGTGGCATGATCCCCTTCTTCTTCAGCAGCCTCGCGATCAGCGCCGTTGGCAAAGCCGCAATGGACATGGTGAAGGAAGTGCGCCGCCAATTCCGCGAGATCCCTGGCATCATGGAAGGCAAGGCCAAGCCCGAGTACGAGAAGTGCGTGGCCATCAGCACCCAGGCTTCGATCCGCGAGATGATCGCACCAGGTGCACTGGCGCTCTTGGCTCCGATCATCGTTGGGTTCCTCGCCGGCCCCGAGGCACTGGGTGGCCTGCTCGCCGGTATCACCGTGAGCGGGGTGCTCATGGGCATGTTCCAGAACAACGCCGGTGGTGCTTGGGACAACGCCAAGAAGAGCTTCGAGAAAGGCGTGGACATCGACGGCACCATGTACTACAAGCACAAGGCCGACAAGCCGAGCGCTCCGCACCAGGCCGCAGTGACCGGTGATACCGTGGGCGACCCCTTCAAGGACACCTCGGGCCCCTCGATGAACATCCTCATCAAGCTGACCTCCATCGTGGCGCTGATCATCGCTCCGCACATCAATGAGGCCGGTCATGTGGCCCACAGCAGCAACGAGCCGGTACAAAAGGTCGAAGTGGCGAACGTGGTGGAGACGACCACGGACGCGCACACGCACTGAACGATCCGCAACTGAACGCAGCAGCCCCGCCGATCGGCGGGGCTGCTGCGTTGTGGGGGTCACTCGATCCACCAGTGGAACCGGAACATGTCCAACTGATCATCGCCCATACCGATCGCATGTCGACGCTTCGCATAGCCGGGGAGTAGCTCGTTCTCCTCGAACCCGAGAAGAACGCCGTACGGATGAAGTGCACCTCTGGATCGTGCGAGTTGATCGTGGCACGTGGCGTATGTGCGTGGGAAGATCAGGCCCTTCTTCAGCCACTTGCGCAATGTCCTGCGTCGCGCATGGAGGTGCTCCGGTGTTACGTGGAAGAGGAAGGTTTCGAAGTCGCTGTTCATGCCATACCGTTGAATGGATGGCACAGGGAGTTGACCGGCCACGATACTGTCCAACACGAGGTCGTGTTGATGGATGACGTCGCGCAGCACCGCTTGAGCTTCCGGATGGCCGTTCAGTTCATGTCCGTACCCACCGTATTCCCGGCTCAAGGAATCGATCACGAACTGGTAACGCAGCCCGATGCGTGTGGTGGGCACCGGTCTCCCGGGGTTCGGTCCGTCGGCCCAAGGCATGTGTTCCGCTTGGACCGTGACGCATCTGCGCTCCAGCGCGTCGAACCAGGTCGTATCGAGAACGGGTATCAGTTTTTCGCGATCGAGCCACATCCAAAGCGCTGAACCTTGTTCAGCGGCTTTGAGAAAGTAGCGTGCTGCGGTCGCAGTGTCACCGAGCGCACACGCATTGAACGCCGCTGCATAGGTCTCCGGTGGAAGAAGCGCATAGCGCCGCTCCAGATCGTGGAGCTTTTGCAGGGCGGAAGTAGGGTTGCCGTCCAGCATGTCCGCGTACACCTCTAGCGCTTCCTGATGATACCGGATGTAGTTCTGGCCGGTCAGCAACGAAGGGCAGAACGGCGCGGACAAAAGGAAGAGCGCGTGGATCGATATTCGCATGGGCTGCTGTCAAAGATGCGGACCATGTCACGGATCAACGCCGGAAAGCGTGCGCTCACCGCTTCTTCGCCACCGCCTTCTTCGCCACCGCCTTTTTCGCTGCGGGCTTGCTCTTCGCACTGGTCTTCACCGGCGCAGCAGCGGCCTTGCCCGCAGGTTTCGACACGGCCTTGCCGACTGGTTTGGACGTTGCCTTTCCGTTCGTGGTAGCGGGCTTTCCGATCGTGATCACCTTCACCTCGCTCTTGGCGCCAGAGGGTTCCATCGGGAACAGGCCGTGGATCTCCGCATCGATGCGGCTGATGATGCGGCCGAGGTCCTCCGGGTCGTTGTGGAAGCTGTTGTCCTCCACATCGATCACCAGCAACTTGCCCTTGTCGTACTTCTCGATCCAGGCGTCGTAGCGTTCGTTCAGCCGCTTCAGGTATTCGATGCTGATGCTGTTCTCATACTCGCGGCCGCGTTCGCTGATCTGCTTCACCAGTTTGTCCACCGGAGCCTGCAGGTAGATCAGCAGGTCGGGCGGCTGGATCGCGCTGTCCATATTCTGGAACAGGCGGAAGTAGTTCTCGAAATCGCGCGTGGTCATCAGCCCCATGGCGTGCAGGTTGGGCGCGAAGATGAAGGCGTCCTCGTAGATCGTGCGGTCCTGGATCACGTTGCGACCGCTGCGGCGGATGTCCAGCAACTGCTCGAAACGGGAGTTGAGGAAGAAGATCTGCAGGTTGAAGCTCCACCGCTGCATGTCCTTGTAGAAGTCGAACAGGTAGGGGTTGTTGTCAACGGCCTCTTGCAGTTGGTCCCACTTGTAGTGTTTGGCCAGCAGTTGGGTGAGGGTGGTCTTGCCAGAGCCGATGTTACCTGCGATCGCGATATGCATGATGAGGGCTGAAAGAGGAATGCGAAGATACCCGCCTCGCCGATCGGCGCGAGTGTTGTGGAAAAGTCGTGGACCCTTGTGCCGGCACCGGTCTCAGCGCGGGGTGTGCAGCTGGTGCAGCGCGATACCCGTGGGGGTATGCACGTACAGGCGACCTCTTTCGATCCGGAAGCCGAGCATGTCGGTGCGCAATGCATCGGGGATCGTTAGTGTGTCGGTGGCGAAGGAGCGCATGTCGTAGATCTGTATGGCGCCATCCTGGAGGTAGTGGATCGAGTCGCCGCGCACCTCGAAACAGGTGATGTTCGTCAACGGGATCGTTCGCACGTAGGTGCCGAACAGGTCGAACACCAGGAGACCGTGCGCGGGATCGTTCACATAGAGCCTGCTGTCGTGCTCCTGCATGGCCACCGGTGCTGGGGTGAGGCCGAGGAGCTGGTCGATGCGTCCGGTATCGGCCAACTTGCGCAGCTGGGCATCCACGCGGATCAGTTGCAGTTCCTGTTGGTCGAAGAACCAGAAGCTGTTCTGCACACTGGCACAGGCCAACACCACTTGCGGATAGCCGTTGCGCGGCAGGTTGAGCACGCTGCCCTGCACGGCCAGGGTATTGTCCAGCACGGCCAACTGTCCTTGCTCCCGGGAGAAGATCAAGGGTTTCAGCGAATTGAAGGCATCGATGCTGCTGATACGGCCGAAGGTCTTCGCGCTGTTCCGGATGCGGGCTGTGCCGGAGGGGTCATACAATGCCAGCTCATCGCCACGCAGCACGTAGATGTTGCCCATCTCATCGGTGGTGAAGGCATCCACCGGGCCGGGGATCGCCGGGCTGTGCTGGGCCACCGCCCCGCAGGCCCAGAGCAGGCCGCCGAGTAGGAGGGGGAGGAGTGGGGACTTCATGTGGCGATCGGCGCGAGCAGGCTTTCGATCAGCACCCGGTCGTTGCAGAGCCTGGGCACCTTGTTCTGCCCACCGAGCTTGCCGCGTTGTTTCATCCATGCATAGAACGTGCCGGGAGGTACGGCATGCACCACGGGAGGGCGTAAGGCCATGTCGCCTCGCCGCTTCGCATCGTAGTCCGAGTTCAGCCTGCGCATGGTATCGTCCAGCACCTGCGTGAAGGCAGCGAGGTCGGCGGGAGGTGTTCCGAACTCGATCACCCATTCGTGGCCCCCGCGGGCATCGGCACCCATGTACACCGGAGCTGCGGTGTATTCGTTCACCACCGCACCTGTGGCCTGGCATGCGGCCTCGATCCCCTTGTCCGCGTTCTCCACCACCAGCTCTTCGCCAAAGGCGTTGATGAAGCTTCGGATGCGCCCGCTCACCTGGATACGGTACGGTCTAACGCTCGTGAACCGCACCGTATCGCCGGGCATGTAGCGCCAGAGGCCGCCATTGGTGCTGATCACCACGGCGTACGAGATGCCGGGTTCCACCTCATGCACCAGCAGGGTGCGCGGTTGCGGCTTGCCCAGCTCCTCCAGTGGCATGAATTCGTAGAAGATGCCGTAGTCCAGCATCAACAGCATGTCATCGGCTCCATGGCGGTCCTGGATGGCGAAGGAGCCCTCGGAGGCGTTGTAGCTCTCCAGGTAGTTCATGGTGGGCGAGGGGATCAGCGCCTCGAACTGGGCTCGGTACGGACGGAAGCTCACCCCACCGTGCATGAACAGTTCCAGGTTGGGCCACACCTCAAGGATGTTCTTCTTGCCGGTGAGCTCAAGTATGCGTTTCAGGAGGATCAGCGTCCACGAGGGCACGCCGGCGATGCAGCGCACATCCTCGCGCATGGTCTCGCGCGCCATGCGTTCGATCTTCTCCTCCCAGTTCTCCATCAGCGCCGTCTCGATCACCGGGGTGCGGCGGATCTCCACCCACAGGGGCAGGTTGCGGATGATGATGGCGCTGAGGTCGCCACTGTACGCATCGCTGCGGAGCTGCTCGATGGTGCTGCTTCCGCCCACCACCAGGCTCATGCCCTGGTACAGCCGGCTCTCGGGGAACTGCTGGTAGTGGAAGGCGATCAGGTCCTTGCCACCTTTATAGTGGCAGTCCTCCAAGGCTTCGCGGCTTACCGGGATGAACTTGCTGCGGTCGCTGGTGGTACCGCTGCTCTTGGCGAACCAGCGCACGTCGGTGGGCCAAAGCAGGTTCTGCTCCCCCTTGCGCAGCCGTGCCACGTACGACCTCACATCCTCATAGTCCTGGATCGGTACACGGGCGCGGAACATGTCCGGGTCGCGCAGTTCCTCGTATCCGTACCGGCGTCCCCATTCGGTATAGCGGGCGCTCTGCACCAAGTGGTGGAACACCTCTAACTGGGCCATCCGCGGGTTGTCGCGGAACAGATCGATCTGTTGCAGCCGCTTGTTGATCAGGAAGGAGAAGAGTGCGTTGACGGGCATGGGTCAGGAGAGGGGCGAAGATCGCACCGCCTATCTTCAGCCCAAAAGATACGCACCACTTCCGATGAACGATGGCTCTCCCTTGCGCAAGATGCTGGCCGGGATCGTGTCCGGTACCGTGGCCTACGCCCTGCCCATGGCCGAGGGGCCGCTGGAGCTGGCACCGTACATCGGCCATCGGTTCACCCTGAGGGCCACCGGTGCGCTTAGTTGCATCAACTGCGGCCGCCGGGTGAAGAAGCTCTTCGGACAGGGTTTCTGCTACCCGTGCTTGCAGAGTGCCCCGGAAGCGGCCGAATGCATCATCCGGCCGGAGTTGTGCCAGGCGCATCTGGGTGGTGGTCGGGATCCGGAATGGGAGCGTGCGCATCATGCCACGGAGCATGTGGTCTATCTCAGCCATACAGGCGGCATCAAGGTGGGGGTCACGCGCAGTACGCAGGTGCCGGTGCGCTGGATCGACCAAGGGGCCGTGGGAGCGCTCATCATCGCACGGGTTCCGTACCGCCAGCTCGCCGGGCTCATCGAGGTGGACCTCAAACGCATCTTCGCCGACCGTACCAACTGGCGCGCCATGCTCAAGCTGGTGCCGCCACACCACCAGGCGTTGATGGAAGCACGGGAGCGTGCCCGCGTGCACCTGCGCGAGGAGCTACAGCCGTACCTGTTGCCGGACGAAGTGCCCCTGGACCTCGTGTATCCCGTGCTGGCCTATCCCCCCAAGATCACCAGTGTATCGCTGGAGAAGACCCCCGAGGTCAGCGGCCGCCTGCTCGGCGCCAAAGGACAGTACCTGATCTTCGAGGATGGACGCGTGCTCAACATCCGGAACCACAGCGGGTTCCATGTGGCCGTGGAAGATCCCGAGGCCGTGGTGTAACCTATGGCCGCCCCCTTCCGTTGTACAGGTAGGTTTTGGTTAGTGAACTGATCGTTAGGGCAAGCGAAGGGTCGTGGGCAACCACGGCCCTTCGTGCTTGATACATGTGTGGTGCACGTTGCGCACCAAGGCGCCGGATAGGGTTCGTAACCCCGGGTCGACCGCTGTTCGATCCGCCGAAGGGGGCGAAGGCCGTGATCAGGAGGCCACTTTCATACAGGGCGGCGCTCACTGGATCAACAGGTCGTAGGGCATACGGGCCAGGATCCCGGTCTGCTCCTTGGCCTGTTTCACCTTCTGGTACTGCTTCAGCAGGGCAGCATCCTCGCCCAGTACCTCGGTGGCCACCCAGTTGCGGGCGGTGCCGTTGAGGTCTTCCATGAACTGCTGGAACAGGTCCTTCTGTTCGGGCAGTTCCACGCGCCGGTAGTCGGTGAGGTGGGCCAGCTCGGCGGCTTTCCCGATCGCGGCCTGCAGCCCGCCCAGTTCGTCCACCAGACCAAGGCGCAGCGCATCGGAGCCGGTCCACACCCGGCCCTGACCGATGCTATCCACCTGGGCCACGCTCATGTTCCGGCCAGCGGCCACGCGTTCCTTGAAGCCCTCGTAGAAGTCGTCGATATAACTCTGGATGATGGCCTTCTCCTTGGCGGAGAGGGGGCGGCTCACCGTCACCATGTCGGCGTGTTCGTTGGTCTTCTCCCCATCGAAGGTGATGCCCAGCTTGTTCTTGAAGAAGCCCTGCATGTTGGGGATCATGCCGAACACGCCGATGGAGCCGGTGATGGTGTTGCGTTCGGCGAAGATGTGCGAGGCCGGCGCGCTGATGTAATACCCCCCCGAGGCGGCCACATCGCCCATGCTCACCACCACGGGCTTCACCTGCTTGCAGAGTTCCACTTCGCGCCAGATCACGTCGCTGGCCAGGCCGCTGCCGCCCGGGCTGTTCACCCGCAACACCACGGCCTTGATGGTGCTATCCTCCCGTGCCGTACGGATCGTGGCGCTCAGGTCGGTGCCGCCGATCACCCCATCGCTGCTCTCTCCGGTGGCGATGTCGCCCTCGGCATAGATCACCGCCAGCTTGCCGTTGGCTGCGGCACGCTTCATGTCCGCCGGGGTGAAGGAGCGGACATACTTACTCAGGGAGACCAGTTCCAACGCATCCTTGGCGGGGATGTCCATCCGTTCATGCAGCACCGCGATCAGCTCGTCGCGGAACTTCAGACCGTCCACCAGGCCCAACCGCAGCGCATCGTCGGCATTGCGTACCAGCAGGCTGTCGGCGATGGTGTTCAAGCGCTTGGGGTCCAAGGCCCGTGCCTCGGCCACCGCTCCCTGCATCTCGCTCCACAGGCCGTTGAGGATCGCGCGGTTCTGTTCGCGGTTGGCCTCGCTCATGTGGTCCTCGGTGAACACCTCGCCGAAGCTCTTGAACTTGTTGTTGCTCCCTCGGATGAACTGGATATCGATATCCAGCTTCTCGAACAACCCCTTGTAGAACATGTACTCGCTACGCAGGCCGTGGTATTGCAGGTCGCCGCGCGGCTGCAGGTACACCTGGTCGGCCGCCGTGGCCAGGTAGTACGTGCCCTGGCTGTACGAATCGCTGAAGGCGATCACCGGCTTTCCGCTTTCCTTTTTGAAGCGCACCACCGCATCGCGGATCTCCTTGATGGTGGCATGGCCGGCCTGCAGCCCGGTAAGGTCCAACAGCACCCCTTTGATCTTCTCATCGGTCCGTGCGTTCTCCAGGCTCGCCAAGATCTGGTTCAGACCAATGGTGGTGGCGCCCTTGAATGGGCCGAAGTCGAACAGGAGGTCGTCGTTGTTGCCGCGGTCCACGATGGGCTGGTAGAGCTCCAGGTGAAGGATGCTGCCGGGTTTCACCGTAGTGGGTTTCTGGGCGGTGGAGAAGGAACTGCCCACGGCGATCAGCGAGCCGATGAAGATGAGGATCAGCACGATCCCGATCAGGAAGGTGCCGAGCATCGAAGCGAACATGAACTTGAGGAACTGGCGCATGGCTGTGGACTGTGTTACGGCGGCGAAGCTATGTCCATCGACCACAGCGAGCATCATGGCGATCCACGAGCGGCCCCCCCTGCGGATGGTAGGCCCTGCCGGATAGCTTTGCCCCATGGCGGATCAGGAGGTGGTGTTGCTGTTGGGGGGCGATCTGGGAGATCCGCCGCGACAACTGGCCATGGCCGAAGAGGCCATCGGGCAACAGGTCGGGACCGTGCTGGCCCGCAGCCGCGACCACTGGACCACGCCTTGGGGCTTCGCCTCGGACCGGTTGTTCCTCAACCGCGCGCTGCTCGTTTCCACGGATCTGCCGGGCGCCGAGCTCATGGAACGTTGCCTGGCCATCGAAAAGGCGCTGGGTCGCGTGCGGGAGCCCAATGGTGCCATCGCCTCCAGGTTCATCGACATCGATGTCCTGCTCATCGGAACCACGGTATCCGACACGCCGGAACTCATCCTGCCGCATCCGCGCCTGCACCTCCGCCGCTTCGCCCTGGCCCCGCTGTGCGACGTGCTCCCGGCTTGGGAACATCCGCTGTTGCAGCGCACGGCGCTTCAATTGCTGAACGCCCTTCCGGCCGCATGACCCCCTTCCACTCCTACATCGCTGTTGAAGGCCTGATCGGCGCGGGGAAGACCACCTTGGCGCGCCGCCTCGCAGAGCGTTGGAATGGCCGGCTCGTACTGGAGGAGTTCGAGGACAACCCCTTCCTCCCTCGATTCTACCAGGACCCCGAGCGCTACGGCTTCTCCGTGGAACTGTCGTTCCTGGCACAGCGCTACCACCAGCTCAAACGCGTCACCGAACAGGATCTCTTCCGCACCTGCACCGTGGCCGATTACTCCATCGGCAAGTCGGTGGTCTTCGCCAACGTCACCCTCCAGCCCGACGAATACAACTTGTTCCGCGACCTCTACCAGATCATGTACGCCGACCTGCCCCGGCCAGAGCTGATCGTGTACCTCCACCTGGACATGGCCCGGGTGAAGGAGCGGATCAAGGCGCGAGGAAGGAGTTATGAACAAGACATTCCGGTGGACTACCTCGCGCAACTGCAGGAGCGGTACCTCGACCACCTTCAGAAGCTGCCCGACGATCGGGTGTTGGTCGTTGATCTGGGCGGGTTCGACCTGTTGAACGACACATTGGCATACGAACGGTTGGTGGAAGCCATCTCCACCGAGGTGCCTCGGGGCTGTCGCATCCTCACCTTGTGATGCACCTTCATTTGTCAACAAGTGGCCCGGAAGGAACGGATCGACCACACCATCAGGCGGTTAATTTCGCGGCCTAAGATCAAGAACCAAGCAGCGACCCTATGGAAAAGCGTCACCTGAAAAGCCTGTCACTCCTGTCGGCAGGCGTGTTCGTCCTCGCAGGATGCGGCGGCATCGGCAAGATGAACAAATACGTGGAGAACATCAAGTATACGGTGGACCCCTCCCCGTTGATCGTTCAGGGTGATTCCGTGGCGGTGAACATCAACGGCAACTTCCCGGGCAAGTACTTCTACAAGAAGGCCCAGGTGGAACTGACCCCGACCCTGGTGTACACCGGTGGCGAAACGCCGTACAAAACGGCCTATTTCCAAGGCGAAGGAGCGGTGGGCAATAACACCGTGATCCCGTACACTACGGGCAAATCGTTCAACTACACCCACAAGGTGGCCTACACCCCGTCCATGGCCCAGAGCGATCTGATGGTGAAGATCCTCGGCAAACAAGGGAAAGACGGCAAGAAACAGAAGGAGTTCACCCCGGTGAAGATCGGCGAAGGGGTCATCACCACGCCCTACCTGGTGGTGAGCGACGACAAGGTGCTGCTCACCAAGGATGCCTTCGTGCGGATCACCGACCACACGCAGGATGCCACGCTGAACTACCTGGTGAACGCCAGCAACGTGCGCCCCACCGAGCTCAAGGATGCCGACATCAAGGCCATGGCCGACTTCATCAAGACCATGAAGTCCAACCCGAACATCGTGGCCAAGGGCGTGAGCATCGATGCGTGGGCCAGCCCGGAAGGCGAGCTCAGCAAGAACGAGAACATCGCCGACGACCGCACCAAGAGCGCGAAGACCTGGGCCAAGGGCGAACTGCTGCGTGCCAAGAACGATAGTGCCAAGGCCGATGGCTTCTACACCCTGAGCGCCCGCGGCGAGGACTGGAACGGTTTCAAGGCCGCCATGCAGGCCAGCACCACCGTGCCCGACAAGGACCTGGTGCTGCGTGTGTTGGAGATGTATCCCGACCTCACCAAGCGCGAGGAGGAGATCAAGAACATGGCCGCTACCTATAAGGAGATCGCCGACCAGATCCTGCCCCAGCTGCGCCGCAGCGAGGTGAAACTCAACTACCAGCGCATCGGGAAGACCGACGCCCAGCTCACCGAGATGAGCCGCACCGCGCCGGACAGCCTCAACGTGGAAGAGCTCCTCTTCGCCGCCACCCTCACCAACGACCTGAACGAACAGCTGCGCATCTACAAGGAGACCGAACGCGTACACCCCGGCGACCACCGTGCGGCCAACAACGTGGGCTACGTGTACATGCTGCAGAACAAGCTCGATGAGGCCGCCGCACAGTTCGCCAAGGCCAACAGCATCAAGGAGAACCCGCAGAGCACCAACAACCTGGGCGTGGTGGCCCGCCTCAAGGGCGATCGGAAGAAAGCCGCTGAACTCTTCGCCAAGGCCGGTGCCGCCGGTCCCGAGGTGAAGTACAACCAAGGCATCATCGACATCCAGAACGGCGACTACAGCAGCGCCAACAACAACTTCGGCGGCACCAAGAGCGTGAACGCCGCCTTGGCCAAACTGCTCAGTGGCGATGCCGCTGGTGCACAGAGCATCCTCGATGGCGCCACCGACAAGGACACCGCCACCGGCCACTACCTCGCGGCCATCATCGCTGCGCGCCAGAGCAACTGCGCCGGTGCCGCCACCAGCTTGGGCCTCGCCATCCAGAAGGACGGCAGCCTGCGCGAAAAGGCCCTGAAGGACCTGGAGTTCCGGAACTGCAAAGGCAGCCTCGGCCTCTAACCCCAACGGCACCGTGGAGAAAGCCCTTCCTCTCGATAGAGGAAGGGCTTTCTTTTTCTCCGGACCGGTAGTGAACACGAAGAACGATCAGGGGCCGGGCGGGTTCCTCCTTCCCGGGCGCAATTACAATTCGTGTCCCTACTGCCCGGACGCAACTACAGCAGTGATGCGTATAGGTTCGGCTTCCAGGGGCAGGAGAAGGATGACGAGGTTCACGGGGCTACAGGGACCAGCTAAGCATTCGAGGCTCGCATACTTGATCCCAGGGATGGGAGGTTCCTGAGCATCGATCCGCTGGCGTTCCTGTTCCCTCGGAACTCGCCCTTTGCCTTCAGCGAGAGACATGGTGGAGCTTGAAGGGCTGGAAGCTGCCCCCCGCTAGCGCGAATGTTCGCTGGTTCGGATCTGCGATCCGGACCACGTTCAGCAAGGCATGAACACACCCAGGACGGAAAGGACAGTGGCAATGATGGCCAGCCCGGAGGCGACCAGATGGACCCACACGAGCACGGGGCGGTTCTTGGCGCGTTCGAGCAGGTTATCGAGGTAGGTGGTCGTGTCGCGGTAGCCACCTTGCTCGTGGAAGATGCGGCCTTGGGTTCAGGTTCATTTTTCCCATGCAGATCGTCCGCTGATCAACACCTCCGCAGGATCTCCCGAGGAACGAGGGCCCCTGCGCTTCGAAGCCGCTATGGTCTATCTTGCCCGCATGGCCACCCGAACATGCCCCTCCGCGGGTGTCCGGTAGCTCGCCTCCCGGAAAAGACCTCCGCAGGTTCTACTGTTGGCGACCTTAGAGGCTATCTAGGATCTCCTCAAACTCGTCCCCCGGTCTCTTTTTCGCCCATGCTTCACCAAAAAAAATCCCGTAGATACCGCTACGCGATGATCCTTAGGCTGTGTCTGACCGAAAAATAGCCTCGGGGTCCTTCGTTCCGGAGATCCCAAACAGGCTCTTCGAAGGACCGGCGAACCTCCGCCCCCCTGGTCGGTGCCGGAGGTCTTGGATCAGAACACGATCTTCTGCCGGCGGATCCTGGTGCGGTATTTCTTGCTGCCGCTCTTGAGCTTCACCAGCTTGTAATGCACCTGCGCTTTGAGGAACACGTAGGCGTCCAAGTCATCGGGGTCGCCCCGTTGTTGTCCGGTGGCGGTCGGGTTGAGCCCGTAGCTGTACAGGCTGCCGATTCGTAGGCTGGGGTCCGCCAGGTACGCGGCCACCGACCCGTTCGCGGCTCCGATCGCCTCGTTGTCGTAATAGGTGGTGCTCACGTCATCCACGTAGTCGGTGAATGTCTTGGTGTACTGCAGTTCCAAGCCCACGCTCAACGTCTTGGAGATGGCCTTCCGCAGGCCCACGCCCATGGGTATGCAGAGGGCGATGTTCTTGTACGTTTCCGGACCGTCCGGCAGTCCTTGGCCCTCGGTGCCCAAGGGCTGCAGCCGTACCCAGGTGTTCTCGAATTGTGCCTTCGGGTCGAAATAGAACCCCCCGATGCCGAGGAATCCATACAAACCGACGCGTGAGGATTTCGTCCCCTGCACACCGCGCAGGTCGTACACGTGGCCCAGCTCCTCTCGGTACAGGTGGAATTCGTATGCCAGGGTGAACTCGATCACATCCGAACGGAAGTGTAGGTTGCGGTTCTGGCGATATTCCTCGCTGGTCAGGTTGTCATTCCCGGCCAGCACGCCGTAGGTGGCCCGGGCCCGCAGCGCCATCTTCTGGGCCACGTGGTAGCGGTAGTCGATATGCATCGCCGGTCGGGTCTGGCTCAGTTCCAGATCCCACACGAAGGGCGAGCCGATCTGGTTACGCCCGCCCAGCTCGCCAAGGAAGTTCGAGATGCCGAATCCAAGGCTCACTTCCTGCCTATGGGTCTTCCAATAGTTCGACTGGCGGAAGTACTGAGCATCGGCCTGGCTGCATGTGAGGATCACACACAGCAGTAGGGTGGCGATCTTCCAGGGGTAGCGTGGAGTCATGGGATTCAGGCTCAATACTACGAATGTATCGGGATGGACGAAAGTCCGGCCCCGTGTTCGTGCGAACATTCCTGTGCCGCCATGCCGATCCATGCCGGACCTTTCTACGTTTTGCAGGGGAAAGGTTGCGTCCGGGTCAGGGCTGTACGAACCACCACAGCACCACACCGGCACAGACCGAAACGTTGAGCGAGTGCTTGCTGCCATGTTGCGGCACCACCAGGCAGCCATCGCAGCTGGCCACCACCGCGTCCGATACGCCGTTCAGTTCATTGCCGAACACCAGAGCCAGTTTCTCCGTGGGCCAGGGCTTGACATCGGACAAGGCTACGGCCGCCACGGTCTGTTCCACGGCCAGCACACGGTACCCTTCGGCCTGTAGCGCCGCCACGGTTTCGGCAGCGGAAGGTGCTGCGGTCCAAGGCACGGAAAGAGTGGCTCCCAAGGCGGTCTTCTCGATCTCGCGGTGGGGTGGGTGGGGGGTGAATCCACAGAGCACGATGCCTTCCGCACCGAAGGCGTCCGCCGTGCGGAAGATCGAGCCCACGTTGTGTCGGCTGCGGACATCGTCCAGCACCAATCGGATGGGGTGTTTGGCACGGGCGTAGTGTTCCGCTGCACTGGGGCGGTCCAGCTCGGCGGTCGTCAGCTTGCGGTCGTTGGCGGGCATCTGTTCGGAAAATGTGAAGATCGAGAGGCCTTTGGGAAGGTGTGCGCCCAACCAGGGTGAGTACCTTGCCGGGCTTTGTCGGAGGCCCCATGCCAATGGGCCGAAGGTAGAGGTTCCAGCCATGGCCAAGTCCGTAGAAACCCCATTGATGCAGCAGTACGGGAGCATCAAGGCGAAATACCCCGATGCCCTCCTCCTCTTCCGAGTGGGCGATTTCTACGAGACCTTCGGCTCCGATGCCATCACCGCCGCTGGGGTGTTGGGCATCACCCTTACCAAGCGCAACAACGGAGGCAGCGATGTGGAACTGGCCGGCTTCCCGCATCATTCGCTCGAGTCGTACCTGCCCAAGTTGGTCAGGGCCGGGTACCGGGTGGCCATTTGCGATCAGCTGGAAGACCCCAAGGCCACCAAGACCATCGTGAAACGCGGGGTCACCGAGGTGGTCACCCCCGGCGTGGCCTATAGCGATCAGGTGGTGGATCACCGAGCCAACAACTGGCTCGCGGCCATCTGTGGGCAGGCTGGGCGATACGGCGTGGCCTTCCTCGATGTCACCACGGGCGAGTTCCTCGTGGCCGAGGAGGATGCCGAAGAGGTGTCCCGGTTGATCGACCGTCATGCACCCAGCGAGCTCCTCTTGCCCAAGGGCACCAAGGACCAAGGGCTGCTTCAGGCTTGTGGAGGCTATAACACCTTTGCCCTGGACGATTGGGCCTTCACCGAGGATTTCGCGCGCGAGCGCCTGCTCCGACAGTTCAGTACCAGCACCCTCAAAGGGTTCGGCATCGAGGACCTGCGGCTGGGCCAGCGGGCGGCCGGGGCCATCCTGCATTACCTGGGCGAAACACGCCACGACCGCCTGGCGCATGTGGACCGCATCGGTTGGATCAGGCCGCAGGCGTACGTGGGGCTCGATCGCTTCACCGTGCGCAACCTGGAGCTGGTCAGTGCCGTGAACGATGGTGCGCGCACGTTGCAGAACGCGGTGGACCGTTGTGTCACGCCCATGGGCTCCCGCCTGTTGAAACGTTGGATCCTCTTCCCGCTGATCGATGCGGTGGCCATCAACGAACGCTTGGATCGCGTACAGGAGATCCTGAACGATACGGCCTTTGCCGAGGCCCTGGGTGAGGAGTTGCGCGCCATCGGTGATCTGGAACGACTTGCGGGCAAGGCTTCTGCCGGGCGCATCAACCCGCGCGAATTGCTGCAGGTGGCCGTGGCGCTGGAGGCCGCGCACCGCATCCATCTGTTGCTGGTCGGCAAGGCGGCCCCGGGTATCGCACTGCCCGAAGGGCTTTCGGGGCTCATCGCCGCCACCATCGAACAAGACCCACCCGTGAATCCCGCGAAGGGCGGGGTGATCCGGGCCGGGCAGAGCGCCGAATTGGATGAGCTGCGCCATGTGAGCGGCCACGCCAAGGAGCTGCTGCTCGACGCCCAACGGCGCGAAAGCGAGCGCACCGGCATACCCTCGTTGAAGGTGGGCTTCAACAACGTGTTCGGTTACTACCTCGAGGTGCGCAACACCCATAAGGACAAGGTGCCGCCCGAATGGGTCCGCAAGCAGACGCTTGTGGGCGCCGAACGCTACATCACCGACGAGCTGAAGACCCTCGAGGAGAAGATCCTCGGTGCCGAGGAGCGCATCCTCGCCCTGGAAGCGGAACGGTTCCGCACCGTGGTGGAGGAGGTGGTGCGCCATGTGGGCACCACCCGCACGGCGGCGCTGGCCTTGGCCGAATGGGATGTGCTGCGTGGCTTCGCGCTGAACGCCGCTGCATGGGCCTACTGCCGTCCGCGGATCACCGACGAGCGTGTGCTGGATCTGCGTGATGCGCGGCATCCGGTGATCGAACAACAGCTACCGCCGGGCGTTCCTTATGTGGCCAACGATCTCCTGCTGGATCCGGAAGGGCGACAGATCATCGTGATCACGGGACCGAACATGAGCGGTAAGTCGGCACTGCTGCGGCAGACAGCGCTCATCACCATCCTGGCACAGATCGGCAGCTTCGTGCCCGCCTCCGCTGCCGCCATCGGGCTGGTGGACCGGATCTTCACGCGGGTGGGTGCATCGGACAACCTCACCACCGGCGAGAGCACCTTCATGGTGGAGATGAACGAGACGGCCAGCATTCTCAACAACCTCAGCGATCGGAGCCTGGTGCTGCTGGACGAGATCGGACGCGGCACCAGCACCTACGACGGCATCTCCATCGCCTGGGCCATCGCCGAGTTCTTGCACGATCACTCCGGGCGTCCCAAGACCCTTTTCGCCACGCACTATCACGAGCTCAACGAGATGGCCGCGAACTTCCCGCGCATCCAGAACGCCAACGTGGCGGTGCGCGAGGTGGAGGGTAGGGTGCATTTCCTGCGCAAGCTCACTCCCGGCGGCACCGACCGTAGCTTCGGGATCCACGTGGCCCAGATGGCAGGCATGCCGGGCAAGGTGGTGGCCAGGGCCAAGAAGGTCCTGGCCCACCTGGAGGCCAGCCATGCCGGAGATCTCGGTGGATCCCCCGAAAGTGGTGCGGTCACCACCTCGAACAAGGTCTCCGGTCCGGCCCTCGGCCGCGAACCGCAGCTCAGCTTCTTCCAACTCGATGATCCTGCGCTCGAACGGATCCGGGAAGAACTCACCGCGCTGGACATCAACAGCCTTACCCCGGTGGAGGCCCTGTTCAAACTGAACGAGATCAAACGGCTGGTGGAGCCCAGCAACGCCAGGCTGCGCAAGGCGTGAGGCCTTGGTCATGCCGCCCGGGACCACCTGGCGAGGCTGCTGTGCCCCGTTCTCTTTGGGCGGAACGCGAGCTTCCGAGAAAATCATGAGCACAACATGTTGTGAAGTCGATCGGGCATGTTATATTTGCGCCCTCGTTCGCCGAAAGCGCCAGCCCAAGCGGACCGTATTGCGAGAGTAGCTCAGTTGGTAGAGCACGACCTTGCCAAGGTCGGGGTCGCGGGTTCGAGTCCCGTTTCTCGCTCAAGTGGAAAGCAGCCGTAAGGCTGCTTTCATTTTTTGGGTGGGCTTGGTCACCTTTGTGCTGTTGCCCGGGTGGTGAAATGGTAGACACGAGGGACTTAAAATCCCTTGGTCCGCAAGGGCTGTGTGGGTTCGAGTCCCACCCCGGGCACCACTGGACCGTTGGTCTGGTCCCAACGGATCCGCCGCGTGGCTTGGTGGCCGTAGCGCCCTATCGGCCGGCGTTGATGGCGGGTCCAAGGGCCAGGTCGGTGGCGTTACCTGCGCCCAACACAGGCTGGTCCTGTGGCCACAAGGCGGCCGGTGGAGGTTGATGGATCGCACATGAGCAAGACCCGGATCGCCCCTACGCCGAGCGGTTTCCTGCATGCCGGCAACGCCTTCAACTTCCTGGTCACGGATCGCCTGGCCAAAGGCATGGGCGCCCGGCTGGTGTTGCGGATCGACGATCTCGATGCCGAACGTGTGCGGCCGGAGTACGTGGAGGATGTGTTCCGTTCGCTGGAATGGCTGGGGGTCAGGGTGGATGAAGGTCCTTCCGGTCCGCAAGCGCTCCACGCGAGTTGGTCGCAACAGCTTCGGATCCCCCGCTACAACGTGGCGGTGGAGCAGTTGCGGACGGCCGATGCGCTCTATCCATGTTCTTGTTCGCGAACGCACATGGAGCCGTTGAGCAGGGCCGGACACGACTGCCGGATCCGCCCGATGCACAACGCTCCGCGAGGCACACCATGGCGGCTGCGGATCCCGGAGCCGGGCATGGTGCCGGTCACCGCGCTGGATGACCAGGTGGAATGGATGGATCTGCCCTCCCTCATGCCCGATCCGGTGATCGTACAACGGGCCAGCGAGCGGCCGGCCTACCAGATCGCATCCTCGGTCGACGATCTGGAGATGGGCATCACCTTCATTGTCAGGGGCGAGGACCTGCGGCCTTCCACGGCGTGTCAAGCCTTCATGGCGCGGATCCTGGAAAAGGAGGCCTTCGGTGCGATCCGGTTCCACCACCATCCCTTGTTGAGGGATACGGATGGTGCCAAACTTTCGAAATCGGCGGGCTCCACTTCGTTGAGGGCCATGCGCGAGAGCGGCCAGGGTCCTGGAGCACTGATCAGCGCGGCATATCGCTACGTGGACACCCTGGCCTTGGACCTTAGCCTTTGAAAGCCAATAGATTGCTCAGGTCCACGCGCAAGCCATCGGCCTCCCGTTGGATCACCCCGGCCTCCAGTAGGGCATCCACATCGCGCCGCAGTGTCTTCTCGGAGACATCGGCGTAGAGCTTGGCGAGCGTGGGGGAGAGCCGGTCGATCCGGTTCAGCGGTACGGGGCGGTCCGTGGAGGCCAAGTCCAACAGCACCTGCCGTTGTCGTCGGGTCGGGGCATCGTTCCCGTCTTGGAAGAGCTCCAGCAACTGGGCACGCCATTGGCCGCGCAATTGGGCTTCACGGACCCGGTCGTGCAGGCCCTGCAGCACCTCGATCATGCGACGTAGGGCGAAGGTCACGAACGGGATCGGGTCCGCGGCGCCTTCCGTAGCCTGTTGGATGTGCCGTTGGAAGGCAGGGGCATGGCGGTGCAGGGCGATGGAAAGGAGGTGTACCGCTGTGGCATCCATACCGGCCGCACGAAGGAGTGCGGCCCCAAAGGCGCCGCTCGTACGGTGGTGGGCCGAGTCGAACGGCCTGATCCAAGCCAGATAGAGTTCGGCGAGGAGCATGCGGAGGATCGCGTAGGCACCGGCTGCATCGGGCTCCGGCGCTGCCAATTCGTCACTTCCTAGCCAGTCGCACAATTCCTCGGTGAATACCCCGACCACCTCGGGCGGCACACCTTCCCATGCCCTTCCGCCGGTGGGGAACCCCCGCCATTGTCCCGGCCGATCCGCTTCGGTGGAACCTTCCGATACCGACCGATGCAAGTGCTTCAAGGTCTCCGGGACTAAGGGGAGCGGGTCGGCTTTCCTCGGTTCGCGAGGGGTAGGTCGCAGGCTGCCGAGGTAGGCATCCACCGCATGGTTCTCACCACGCGCCGCTGTACCACGTCCGCGTATCGGGATCCCTGCGCGGACCTGTTCCAAGGGCAGGAGCAGACCATCCAAGGCGAGCCGTGCCTGGGTTCCGAGCGCCTCCAGTTCGCGCTCCGTGGCACGGGCTTCCGCTACCACCATCGGCATGCCCGAAAGGTGCGTTAGTCCGGCCCTTAGCTCGCCGAGTAGGAGCCAGAGGGAGGGCGGGGCTTGGGTCAATCCGGCACGGAAAGTGATCCAGGTGATCGTCTCTTGATAGGTCCTCATAGTTGTCCAATTGAATGTCCAAAATAAAGCATTGGATATCAATTAAAAGCAGTTCTATCGAAAATGAAATGTCCAGAATTATGTCATAGTGAATGGCCATTGTTATGGATGCACCAATGTCATTCGCCTTGACCCGACCTGAAGACGGTCAGAGCAAGCCGATCAGGCGTTCAGTAAGGCGATCAATGTGATCAGGCCGGCGAGCGCTCCGATCATGAGCGCAGCGATGGCGAAGCCCTTTCCTCGCCATTCGTAGGTACGTCCCTTCCGCACCGCGACGGAGGCAAGCACCAGGGTGGTGAGTACGGCGAGGACCACGAGCAATTCACTCGTGCCGAGGATCGCGCAGGCCACCGTTCCCATGGCCACCACGAAGGCGGGGACCGCCCAGGGGTTCCACCTGGGGCGAGGGGTATCCGAGCTGGGCGGAAGCGGATGGGGTGCGGGCACGGTCACGGTGGCCTGTACTCCGGTCAAGGGTCGTGCAGGAAGGTACTGATTGGCCGAGCGGCCTGGCCTCATGGCCAACACCTCAGGCCCATGATCCACCATCCGCGCGGTGGTGGGGGCCACTGCTGAAATGGCAGGTGTGTACTTACGGGTTTCCAGCTGCGGGATGGCTGTTGTCCGTGGTGAACCGCCGTTGCGGGGCCGAAGCCCGAGGTCCACGTGCCAGCCCGGCTGCTGTCTCCTTTTCTGGAGGAGTCCTTCGCCCGGTGCATGCCGCGTAGCACCGCAACCGGAGGCCACCAGCAGCACGAGCAGGGGTACGGTGTGGCGCGGTTTCACGCCGCTGAAGGTAGCGGGTTATGCTATGCCCGCGAAGGGGTGGCCACGAAGGAGAAGGAATCGCCGTCGAAAAGGCCCAAGTCGCTCATCTTCAGGTGCGGGATCACCAGCAGGGCCATGAAGGAGAGGGTCATGTATGGCGCCGCCATGGTGCATCCCAAGGCTTTGGCGCTGCGGTCCATCGCGGCGTAGTCCCGGGCCACCTCATAGGCATCCGCATGGCTCATGATCCCCGCCACGGGCAAAGGCAGGCAGCGCTGTTCCTGGCCATCGGCCATGCTGATGCCTCCGCGGGCCGCGATCACGGCGTTCACTGCGGTGCAGAGGTCCTGGTCCGTGGTGCCCACGGCCACGATGTTATGGCTGTCGTGCGCCACGCAGCTGGCGATGGCGCCCCGTTGCAGGCCCATGCCGGTGATCCACCCCACGGCCACGGGGGCTTCGGCGTAGCGGTTCACCACGGCGATCTTCAGCATGTCGCGGCCGGTGTCGGCTACACAGGCACCGCCAGCGATGGTCGGTGGCATGGCGACCTTCCCGGTGATCAGCTGCCCGTCATACGGCTCGATCACCAGCAGGTCGTTGGTGGTAGCGGGTACATGGAAGTCGGCAGGGGCTTTCGCGCGGCAATCGAATTGGTTGGGTGTGGTGGCTTTTACCTTGGCGATCAGGCTTTTCCCCTGCTCGGCCACGAGCTGGCCGCGGATGTAGGTGCGCTCGACCTGGAATTGCTCGAGGTCGTTCACCACGATGAAGTCCGCCGGATCGCCCACGCGTAGCCGACCCACGGGCAAGCGGTAGTGATCGATGGGGTTGAGGCAGGCCACCTGCAGCACCTTGTACACATCGATCCCCGCGGCCACGGCCCGGGCGCAGATGGTGTTGATGTGTCCGAGCACCAGGCTGTCCGGGTGGGTGTCGTCGCAGCAGAACATCATCCGTTGCCAGTGGTCGTGCAGCAGGCCATGCAAGGCCTCGAAGTTCTTGGCGGCACTGCCCTCTCGGATCTGCACCCACATGCCGACCCGCAGTTTGTCCAAGGCTTCTTCGGCGGTGAAGCACTCGTGGTCGGTGCTCATGCCGGCCTGGTGGTAGCGCTGGGCCAGTTCGCCGCGAAGCCCCGGTGCGTGGCCATCCACGGGCTTGCCGAGACGCTGTGCATGGGCGATCTTGCGCAGTACCTCGGGGTCGCCTTGGAGCACCCCCGGGAAATTCATCATCTCGCTGAGGTACAGGACCTCCGGGCGTTCCAGGAGGCGACCCACCTGCTCGGCATCGATGGTGGCACCGGCGGTCTCGAAGGTGGTGGCAGGCACGCAACTGGGGGCCCCGAAGAAGAAGTGGAAGGGCACTTCCTTGCCGTTGGCGATCATGTATTCCACGCCTTCCATCCCGAGCACATTGGCGATCTCGTGCGGGTCGCTGATGGTGGCCACGGTTCCGTGGGTCACCGCCAGCCGCGCGAATTCGCTGGGGATGAGCATGGAGCTCTCCACGTGGACATGGGCATCGATGAAGCCCGGCAGCAGGAAGCCTGCTGGGGCACGGTCGATGGGGTGGATGGCCGCGATGTGCCCATCGCTAACATGGACTTCGGCGGGGTAGGTCCGGTGGGCCAGGATGTCCACCAGGTTGCCTTGGATCTGGAAGGTGCGCATGTTGAACCTCAAAGAAAGAAGGTTCCGGGGGAAGTGCGGCGCGGAGGCGGTGTACGAACTGCGGGATCGCGACATGTGCGGCGATGGAGAAGGTGGCCCCATGCCCGGCCCCCCGGTGGCACAGGTTCTGTATTTCGACAAGGTGAACGGGCGGTCACCATTTCCACCAAGCGCTGGAGATAACGTTGCCGAACGGCTGCGGTCATGTTCCGGATGTCGCTTCGCGGCATGAAACACATGAAGATGAAAGACCGCAAAGGGCGTCTTGTATGGGCGGCGATGGCCGTTGGAGCATTCGGTTCGTGGGGTACGGTTTCGGCCCAAGGGCATCCGGTGGCCGAGGCCGAGGTGGCGTCGTTGGAGCGGAGGGTCGTTGAACCTCAACGGGTGGTGGCCCCCTCTTACGATGGGTTGGTGTCACCACGGCCGACGGCCATCGTGGACGATGGCTGGAGCGCGGAGCTCCCGACCCCGCGTCAGTTGGTGGTGGTACGGCGTAGTGGTGCGCAGGGGGCGGTCCGGATCGAGGTGTTCAATGCCCGGGGCGAGGTGGTGGAACACGTTGAATGGACCGACGACCTGGGCACGATGAAGCCGGTGTCGTTGGATGCGTTGGTGTCGGGCCGCTACGCCGTGCGTGTCACCAATGGAGAACGTTCGGAAGTGGTTCGTTTCCGCAAGGACTGAGCACCTTCGGCATCAGTTCCCGAACATCTCGCGCACCTTCTCGAAGAAGCCTTTGTCCTTCGCCGTGGGCTTGGGCTGGAAGCCGGGGCTGTGGCGGAGTTTCTCCAGCACGGCTTTCTCCTCCTTGGAGAGGTCGGAGGGGGTCCATACCATCACGTGTACGAGCAGGTCGCCGGTGCCGTGGTGGTTGATGCTGGGCAGTCCCTTGCCGCGCAACCGCATGGTGGTGCCGCTCTGGGTGCCCGGTTCCACCTTCACCTTGGCCTTTCCGGAAACGAGGGGTACCTCAATGGTGGTGCCCAAGGCGGCATCCACCATGTTCACGTAGGTCTCGTGGTGCAGGGTGGTCCCGTCGCGTTTCAATTCCTTGTGGGCCTCTTCCTCGATCACCACGAGCAGGTCGCCGGGCACACCACCGGCCGGCGCCTCGTTGCCCATGCCGCTGATGTTGAGCTGCATGCCTTCTTCCACCCCGGCGGGGATCCGGATGGGCACCACCACTTCTTCGCGGACCAGGCCATGCTCATCGCTGCCGGGGGCGCGTTTGCTCACGGTCTGTCCCACACCGCCACAGGTGGGGCAGGTGGCCACGGTCTGCATCTGGCCCAGGAAGGTGCTCTGTACGCGGCGCACCTGGCCGCTGCCACCGCAGGTGTTGCAGGCGCCATACTCGCTGCCCTTGCCACGGACCAGCTTGGTCACCTTGATCTTCTTCTCGGCGCCATGGGCGATCTCCTCAAGGGAGAGTTTGATGCGTACACGGAGGTTGCTGCCCTTCACGGTTCGTCCGCCGCGTTGCTGTTGGCCGAAGCCGCCGAAACCGCCGCCGAAATGCCCGCCGAAGATGTCGCCGAACTGGGAGAAGATATCCTCCATGTTCATCCCGCCGCCCTGGAATCCGCCACCGCCACCGAAACCACCGGGGGCGTTGTGTCCGAAGCGGTCGTACTTGGCCTTCTTGTCGGGATCGCTCAGGATCTCGTAGGCCGAGGCCGCTTCTTTGAACTTCTCTTCGGCCGCGGTGTCGCCCGGGTTCTTGTCCGGGTGGTATTTGATGGCCAGTTTGCGGTACGCCTTCTTGATGTCGTCCGCGCTTGCGTTGCGGGCCACACCAAGTACTTCGTAGGGGTCTCGTTTGCTCATCGGGTCTGCCGTCCTCGTGGGGCGGAACTTCGGAGGTGTGCGGTATGGTCAGCGGGTCATTCGCCCACGACCACCTTGGCGTAGCGGATCACTTTGTCGTGCAGGGTGTAACCATTCTCGATCACATCCACCACCTTGCCCTTCAGCTCCGGGGTGGGCGCGGGGATCTGGGTGATGGCTTCGTGCTTGTCGGTATCGAAAGGCTCGTTCCTCGCGTCGGGCATGGCTTTGAGGCCTTGGGTGCCGAGCACGTGCACCATTTTCTGGTGGATCAGTTTGATCCCTTCGCGGATGGCGTCGATGTCGCTCACCGCATCGTTGTTGGCGATGGCGCGGTCCATGTCGTCCAACACGGGCAATACGGCCTTCAGGGTGTTCTCGCCGGCGTATTGCAGCAGGTCGAGGCGTTCTTTGGCCGTGCGCTTGCGGAAATTGTCGAATTCCGCGAAGAGGCGGATGTGTTTGTCGTGGATGGCCTGGTGCTCTGCGCGGAGCAGATCCAGTTCGGCCCGGAGCGTTTCCACTTCGGAGCGTTCTGTGGCTGACGTGGTGTCAGCGGTGGCAGTTCCGGACGCCTCGCTGGGCTGTGTTCCGGGGTCCTGGACGGTGTTCGGCTCGTTCGTCACGGTCTCGTTCTCCATGGCTGGCTTTTCCTTTGGGGTGCGGCGGAACGGGTTCTTGAAGGCCATGTTCTCACGGGTTCTCCGGCGTTCCGGCGTGGCGTGTCGGGCAATTCCGGTGCCACGGCCCTGGAATGGACAGGTTGACAGGGGCAATCAGTGGTCAGCGATCGGCCGATCGGTGGCGATCCGCTTCGCTGGATCCGGAAAGGCTGGCTGCAGGGCGGCCACCTCCATCGGGGATCAGGGGGCGTTCCTCGGGTCCTTGGGATCCGCCATTCGCGGATCGCCGATCACAGGCTCTTCACGTGCTTGTCCAGCTCCTGGTGCAGCGCCATGCCACGCAGGTTCTTGGCGATGATGATCCCGTTGGGGTCCACCAGGAAGCTCATCGGGATGGAGTTCACCCCATAGAGCTGAGCGCCTTTGGAGTTCCAGAAGAGCAGGTCGCTCACGTGGTATTTCCACACCAGGCCATCCTGGGCAATGGCGGCTTTCCAGGCGTCGCGGCTGCGATCCAGGCTCACACTGTATACCTCGAAGCCCTTGGCATCGTTGAATTTGGCCTTGCTGTATTTGTTGTAGGCCGCCACCACATTGGGGTTCTCCATGCGACACGGGCGGCACCAGCTGGCCCAGAAGTCGATCAGGACATACTTGCCCCTCAGTTCGGACAGCTTCATCACCTTGGTGCTGTCGGCGTTCATGAAGGCGAGCTCCGGCGCTTTGTTGCCGATGTTGGTGCCGACCTGCACGCCGCCCTCCACGGGCGCATCGCCGTTCACGCGGGCGGTGAATCCATAGATGGCGAGCAGCACCACGGCTGCGCTGATGAGGACACGTGTTTTCGACATGAGGGTACGGGCTTCCATGGTGCGAAGGTAGCGGGAGGTGATGTTTCCTGGGCAAGCCAAGATCGTGCCGGAATGGGAAGGCCGGGGGCGGGGCAGGCGGTAGGGGCATGCCCGGTCATTCCATCCGTCTCCTGTGCTACACCCGCTCGATCCTCGCCCCAAGGGCTTTCAGCCGGCCTTCGATGTCCTGGTAGCCGCGGTCGATCTGTTCGATGTTGTCGATGGTGCTGGTGCCATCGGCGCCGAGGGCGGCGATCAGTAGGGACACCCCGGCACGGATGTCGGGGCTGGTCATGCGGATGGCGCGGAGCGGCTTCTCGAAGTCCTTGCCGATCACCAAGGCCCGGTGCGGGTCGCAAAGGGTGATCTGGGCGCCCATCTCGATCAGTTTGTCGGTGAAGAACAGTCGGCTTTCGAACATCTTCTGATGGATCAGCACGTGGCCACGCGCCTGGGTGGCGGTCACCAGCACGATGCTGAGCAGGTCGGGGGTGAAGCCCGGCCACGGATGGTCGCTGATCACGCGGTTGCTGCCGTCGAGGAAGGGTTCGATGGTGTAGTGGTCCTGGGCGGGTATGTGGATGTCGTCGCCACGACGTTCCACGGCGATGCCCAGCTTGCGGAACACATCGGGGATGATGCCGAGATGGTCGTATCCGGTGTTCTTGATGGTGATCTCACTGCGCGTCATGGCGGCCATGCCGATGAAGGAGCCGATCTCGATCATGTCGGGCAACATGCGATGTTCGGTGCCACCGAGTTCTTTCACGCCGTCGATGTGGAGCAGGTTGCTGCCGATTCCGGAGATCCGGGCGCCCATGCGCACGAGCATGGAGCAGAGCTGTTGCAGGTAAGGTTCGCAGGCCGCGTTGAAGATGGTGGTGCGGCCTTCGGCGAGGGTGGCGGCCATCACGATGTTGGCGGTGCCGGTCACACTGGCCTCGTCCAGCAGCATGTAGCATCCTTTGAGCTGCTTGGCCTCGGCGCGGTAGAAGGCGTCGTTCTCGTCGTATTTGATGGTGGCACCCAGTTTCTCGAAACCGGTGAAGTGGGTATCCATGCGGCGTCGGCCGATCTTATCGCCGCCGGGGCTGGGGATGTAGCCCCGGCCGAAACGGGCGAGTGCCGGTCCGGCCACCATTACGCTGCCGCGCAGGCTGCCGCCCATGCGTTTGTATTCGGGGTCGAGGAAGAACTCCAGGTTCACGCTTCGGGCCTGGAACCGGTACGAGCCGGTTCCGAGCTTCTCCACGATCACGCCCATCGCGCGCAACAGGTCGATCAATTTGTTCACGTCCACGATGTCGGGCACGTTGTGGATGGTGACCGGCTCGCTCGTGAGCAGCACGGCGCAGAGGATCTGCAGTGCCTCGTTCTTGGCGCCCTGGGGCACTACCTCACCTTTAAGGCGGTGGCCACCTACGATCTTGAAGCTTCCCATGGTGCGAAAGAACAGCACCGTGTGGGGAGTGCAGGCCGCAGTGGGCTCCGGGTATCAACAGGCCATTGTCACCGGCGCTTTCTGGCCGGGTGCAAGGGGTGTGGCGCTGCAACGCTGCCCGGCGGGTCAATAGCGGCCCTTGTTCCGGTTGCGTTTGCGTTTTTTACCACCGCCGCCACCACCGTTGTTGTTGTGGCGTTTGCGGGTGTCCACCTCGTTGCGCGGACCGTTCTGTTGGGTGCGGAGCAGGTCGGCGGTCTGGGCCAGCTGTACATCGTCCTTCAGGCGCAGGCGACCTTTGCTCAGTTCGCCGAGGTCCTTCAGGATCAACGGGTCGGGTACGGTGTCGCGGTTCCACACGAGGAATTGCTTCTTCATCTGGTTGGCGATCACGGCGGTGTAGGCGTCGCGGGTCTGTCCGGGCTCCATGGCCACGCATTGGTCGATCATGCGCTGCACCATCTTGCCGTAGTGGCCGTACTTGATGCTCGTTTGCGGGTAGGGGATCCGGGCGGGTTTGCTCTCCAGGCCCTCGGGGGTGGGTTTGGGGAATGGGCCGTCCACATCCAGCTTGAAGTCGCTCATGATGTAGAGGTGGTCCCAGAGGGTGCGCTCGAAGTGTTCGCTATTGCGCAGTTGCGGGTTCAGCCGGGCGATCACTTGGATGATGGCCTTGGCCTGTTGGGTGCGCTTGTCGCGGTCCTCGATCTCCATTACGTGGTCCACCATGCGTTGCACATGGCGGCCGTATTCGGGAATGGGCAGTTGGCGACGCTGGGTGTTGTAATCGAGACCGGGAAGGCTCATGGGAGCGGATGGGGGCCGTCCGTGCCGAGCCTGCTGGCCCGGCGGCGGCGCGTTGCTGGTGCCAAAAGTAGCAGGATGGACCGATCACCAAGGTGCCTGACCATAATTCCCCCTCAAAGCCGGGCGATCGCCGGATACCTGAACACGCTGTCCGGGATCACCTCCACGCCGGACGGGAACAGGGAGATGTCCCTGCCATCCTGCAACGCCTTCACGGTGTATCCCTTCCGCCTGAGCCGCTCCACGGTGTCTTCCTCGGGAATGCCGCGCATGGCGAGGTACCCGTGGCGGAACATGAACTGCACGTCGAACACGCCGGGCATGTTGAACAGGATCGTCGTGGCGGGGTCGCCCAGCAATGGAACGAGTTCTTTCTCCGCTTCCAACGCCGCGTATTGCTGCACGTTGTGCAGTTGCGCCGGACCCGGAGGGTCATGGACAGTGTGCCGGTATTCGATGCGCCCATAGCTCGGCTAACCACGGGGGTGTATTTAATGCACTTTGTTTCAGAGGATGGGTTAGATCATGTGGTCGAGAAAATATTTTTGGGAGCTGTAAGATGAGTGACGGTGCACGAACTAAGGTTGAACCCCGATAGTCTTCTATGAGGCTTGAATTTGCAGATACGTATGGTAATTTCTTTGAACAAGCATGTTTGCAATAGAGGGATATCCCTGCTCGTGTTCCTGTGTATTACTGTAATGCTTTCCGCGCAGCCAGTTTGGCTGTCCGCATGGGGTGGTGCGGGCACGCGCCTCTACTCCCGTGGGGATGGTATCGGCTGGGAATGGGTTGCGGGCATCCGCTATGGGCAGGATTTAAGCCCCACGGTCCGGGTGTTGCTGGGCTTGGAGCACGGGGTTTCATCCCATGAGGTCCGCAACACCTTGTTCTTCGTGCCTCCGGTGGAAGAGACCATGACATACACCGGCAGGGAATTGCGTGGCCATCTGGCCTTCGCCGTCAGGCTGGGCGGCGATGGCAGCAGCGAATGGCGCATTTCGGTCGGTGCGGAGATGGGAAATGTTACGTCCCTGCACATTGAACGACGCTACAAGGGGCAGGGCTTGGAATTGACGGAGGATGCCGAGGTGAGTGCCCGGTTGCGGACGGGAGGCCCGAGGCTTGGTCTGCGCTATGCGAGCGTCATGCGGGGTCCGGTCTGGTTTTTCGCAGAGCCTTGGGTGGGGTTCTCGCTTGAGGGAGAAAGAACCGTCGGTTCGCCATGGCCAAGCGCGCGGTACCTTGATCTGCCCCGGCGTGTTGCCACCATAGGTCTTCTCCTTGGCTTGGAACTTGGCCCACGTGCGGCCCAGCGACCGGAGTAAGAGCTCATCCCTCCACCACCGTCAGCTTCGCGAAGCGCAGGAGCAACTGCTTCTGCCCGGCGGTGGGGAAGAACACCGTGGCCTTCAGGTTGGGTGCGCGGCCTTCCACCTTAAACACTTTGCCTTTGCCGAACTTCTCATGCTGCACGGTCATGCCTTCGGCGATGTCGGCGGCGGGTGTGCTATGGGCTGCTCATGCCCTTGCCGTGCGCTGCGATCACCCTCGGCCCGGGTGCCACCGTGCCTGCCAAGGCTTCGAGCACGTTGCGCATCAATGGCTGCAAGGTGCCGTAGGTGTTGTCCTCGGCGTCGAGCACGAGGACCGGCAGGTCGTACTTCGCGAAGTTCTGTTGGAAGCGGATGTTCTTGTCGAAGGTGCGCAGGGCATCAAAACCGTGCTCTTTCATCTTCCCCAGCAGCACGCCGTTCCCAAGGCCGTTCCAGCCCATGTCCCGTACCGTGAACACGGCGTGGCCGGGGAGGTCCCGCTTGAGGCGCTTCGGAAGGTTCTCGTCAAGCAGCAGCTTCATAGAGCTTGCGGATCTTCTCGGCGCTCAAAAGGCCGCCCAGCAGGTCCAGCACCCCTTTCACCTGATCGGCCCGGACGGTCGGGAAGTCCTCCACGAACTCATCAATGGTGGCCCCTTTCTCCAAGTGCCAGATCAAGGACTCCACGGGGACCCGCGTGCCTGCGAAGACAGGACAGCCCGAAAGCACTCCGGGGTCCACGGAGATCAGGTCATGGACGTTCTGCATCGTACGAGCAAAGATAAGCCGGGGGCGTGGCCGTCACCCCTCCACCACCGTCAGCTTCGCGAAGCGCAGGAGCAACTGCTTCTGTCCGGCGGTGGGGAAGAACACCGTGGCCTTCAGGTCGGGTGGGCGGCCTTCCACCTTCAACACTTTGCCTTTGCCGAACTTCTCATGCTGCACGGTCATGCCTTCGGCGATGTCTGCCGTTCCGTTGCCCAGGGTGTTGGTGGCCTCCAGGGGGGCGCCGGTGGTGGAGATGCGCTTGAGGTTCGCGGCACGTGGCGTGGGCGCCGGGTTGTTGGCTGGCGGGGTGGCTGCACGGCCCAGCCCTGGTGCGCTCCGTTCCCGTCCGTGGATCGGTTTCGATGTGGCGCGGTCCTCATGTGCATGGTCCGGACCAAGGGAACGGCGGTGGCCATCGCTTGGTGCACCATGGCGTGCCACCGGTGGAGTACCGGGCCGCACATAGTGGCCACTGCTGAAGGCCCCGCGTTCGTTCTGGGAGGGCATCTCCAGGTACTTCGGGTCGATCTCGTCGATGAAGCGGCTGGGCTCGCTGGTGGTGAGGTTGCCCCACTTGTAACGGCTGATGGCGTAGCTCAAGGTGGCCTTCTTCTCGGCGCGGGTGATGGCCACATAGAACAGGCGGCGCTCTTCTTCCAGGTCCGCGCGGCTTTGCACGCTCATCAGGTTGGGGAAGAGGTCTTCTTCCATGCCCACGATGTGCACGTAGGGGAATTCAAGGCCCTTCGCGCTGTGGATCGTCATCAGGCTCACGCGGTCGTTGTCGTTCGGGTCCGTGTTGTCCGCGTCGGTCAGCAACGCTACGTCGATCAGGAAGTCGCTCAGCGTGCGCGGCAGGTCGGTGCCTTCGGTGTTCGCCTCGCTGAACTCCTTCATACCGGCGAGCAATTCCTGGATGTTCTCGTAGCGACTAACCCCCTCGGGCGTCTTGTCCACGAAGAGGTCGCGCAGGATGCCCGTCTTCTGGGCGATGTACTCCCCAAGGCCATGCGCGGTGTGGGTTTCCAGCATGGTGCGGAAACTCTCGATCATGGTCACGAAATCGCCGAGCGCCTTGCGTGTGCCGCCGTGCACATCCACCGCTTCGGGGTGCTTCTGGATCACATCCCAGATGCTCATCTGCATGGCCGATGCCGTTACGATCAACTTGTCCAGCGTGGTCTGTCCGATGCCGCGGGTGGGGTAGTTGATCACCCGCTTCAGCGCTTCCTCGTCGTTCGGGTTGCACACCAGGCGGAAGTAGCTGATCAGGTCCTTGATCTCCTTGCGCTGGTAGAAGCTGGTGCCGCCGTAGATCCGGTAGGGGATGTTCTGCTTGCGCAGGGCCTCCTCCATGCTGCGGCTCTGCGCGTTGGTGCGGTAGAGGATGGCGAAGCCCTTGTTCGGCACCTGGTTCTGCATCTTGGTCTCGAAGATGCTGTTGGCCACGAAGTGCCCTTCGTCGTTGTCGGTGAGCGAGCGGTGTACCTTGATCTTCTCGCCTTCGCTGTTGTCCGTCCAGATCTCCTTCTTGATCTGGTCCTTGTTCTTCTCGATCAGCGAATTGGCCGCGCCTACGATGGTCTTCGTGCTGCGGTAGTTCTGCTCCAGCTTGAAGATCTTGTGGTCCGGGTAATCGCTTCGGAAATTGAGGATGTTCTGGATGTTGGCGCCGCGGAAGCTGTAGATGCTCTGGCTGTCGTCGCCCACCACGGTCACGTTCTCGTGGCGCGCGGCGAGCGTCTTCACGATGTTGTACTGCGCCATGTTCGTGTCCTGGTACTCGTCCACGAGCAGGTACTGGAAACGGCTCTGGTACTTCAGCATCACCTCCGGGTGGTCGCGGAAGAGGATGTTGGTATTGAAGAGCAGATCGTCGAAATCCATGGCGCCCGCCCGGAAGCAGCGCTCCGCATAGGCCTTGTAGAGCTCGCCCATCTTCTCGCGGCCCACGCTGGCATCGCCGGCCATCAGTTCCGCGTTGGCCAGGTACTCCAACGGGCCGATCAGGTTGTTCTTCGCGATGCTGATGCGCCCGTGCACCTGGCTCGGCTTGTACAGCTTGTCGTCCAGCTTCCACTCCTTCACGATGCCCTTGATCACGCTGCGGCTGTCGTCGGTGTCGTAGATGGTGAAATCCTTCGGGTAGCCCAATTTATCGGCTTCGGCGCGGAGGATCCGGGCGAACACGCTGTGGAAGGTGCCCATCCACAGGTTACGCGCCTCGGTGCTGAGGCCGGGCATGTCGGCCAGCAGGCGGGCGATCCGCTCCTTCATCTCCTTGGCCGCCTTGTTGGTGAAGGTGAGCGCGAGGATGCGGAAGGGGTCCACGCCCTTCGTCATCAGGTGCGCGATCCGCACCGTGAGCACTTTCGTCTTGCCGCTGCCAGCGCCGGCGATCACCATGGTGGGGCCATCGGTGTTCTCTACAGCGGCGCGCTGGGCGGGGTTCAGCCCTTTCAAATGGTCCATGAAGCGGCGAAGTTAGCCTTGCCCGTGTGGTGTTGCGGGCATGGGATATCAACATGGGGTCAGGGTGGAGGAGCGAGCGGAAATATGCCGTCTGCGCCTGCGCCTGCACCTGCACTTGCTCCTACACTTGCCCCTGCTTACTGCCTCGCCTGCCGAAGCCTTGCATAGCTCGCCGCAGCACAGCGAAGGAGAGGAGAAGGCATGGCCCCTGCCCCTGCTCCCGCTCCTGAACCTGCGCCTGCCCCTGAACCTGGGATCATCCATCATAAACAAAGAGACATAAAACATGTGACATAGAATATGTACGTTTGTGTTATGGCCGAAGAATTCAACCCCTTCTTACTTCAGGGCTATGCTGGTGCGGATACGTTCTGCGACCGCGTGGATGAGCTCGCTTTCCTGCGGGAAGCCATGGCCAACCAGCGCAACGTCACCATCATCTCCCTGCGACGATTGGGCAAGACGGCCTTGATCCGGCACTTCTTCGCCAGCCAGCGGAAGTTCACCCCGGTGTTCGTGGACCTGTACCGCACCACCGACCAGGAGGGCATGGTGCTGCGCATCGTGCAGGAGTCCTTGAAGCAGGTGGGTAAGCCGACCAACGCCTTGCTGAAGGAAGTGGCCCAGGCGATGCGTTCGCTGGAGTTCAGCCTCAATTTCGACCCGCTCACCGGACTGCCCGAACTGGGTGTCTCCGCACGTCCGGGTGTGAAGCAGGCCATGGCGTTGGACGAACTCTTCCGCTACCTCGAGCGCCGGAAGAAGCCCGTGGTGATCGCGCTCGATGAATTCCAGCAGATCACCGAATACCCGGAGCGGAATACCGAAGCACTGTTGCGCGAGCAGGTGCAGAAGCTCCGGAACGTGCAGTTCATCTTCTGTGGCAGCGACCGCCGCATGATGCAGGCCATCTTCGCCGATGGCAAGCGACCGTTCTTCCAAGCCACCGAGCCGTTGCACTTGGGTCCGATCGCCGACGAGGCCTACGCCGCGTTCATCACCCGGCACTTCGAAACGGCGCGCAAGCGCATCGCTGCGGAGGTGGTCCAAGAAGGCCTCGGGTGGTGCCGCCACCATACCTACTATGTGCAATACCTCTTCAACCGACTTTTCGCACTTGGGCGAAAGGATATGACCACCGCCGACCTGCTGCGCACCCAGGCCAGCATCCTCAGAGAACGGGCACCGGAGTACATGACGTTGCAACGCCTGCTCAGCCCGAACCAGGCCGCTTTGCTCACCGCCATCGCCAAAGAGGGCAGGGTGGCCACACCCACCGCCATGGAGTTCGTGGTGCGGCACCAACTAAGCGCTCTCAGTACGGTAAGGCAAAGCCTTGGTGTGTTGGTGGACAAGGAACTGGTACACCATGCGGAAGGCGGCTATGCAGTGACCGATGTGTTCTTGGGGCATTGGTTGGCTGAGGGGTGATCAAGGCGTTCCATCGATCGGGAGACCTTGTGTAGGATTGAAGCCACTGACCAACTGCCACAAGCAGCGGATGTGGCACGCCTACGCGCACAAGGCTACACCGTGTACGCATTACAAGATGGGGAGCCCGTGGAACATTTTCCAGGAGCTGTTGAATTGATACCGGATAGCGAGATAAGGTTTCCGCGCGTGGGGCGGCCAGAGTGACGTGCTCAAGGGTTAAGCACCCGAGCGGGTGGGTCATTCTTCAGTGGTGCCAAACCACCCAATTGAAGTAGGCTTTGCTCCATATCGCTCATATCCGGTTCATAAACTGTTGAAAATATTGGGGGGGGGGGGTAGCACCGATCCGAAGAACGCGATAGGATATTGCATCACGCAAACCCATATCCATGTTCTATCACCGCATTTTTCTGACCATGATCGCAACGGCTGCAGTGGTGGCCGCAAGCGCCCAACAACTTACGGTCACGCTCACGGGTTCCATGCATAACGGGAGCAGCATTCCCTGCTTTGGGAAGAAGGTGGGCGCCATCGCGAGCACCGTTACGGGTGGAGCCGCACCCTATACCTACGAGTGGAGTAATGGCGAGACCACACCGAACATCACAGGCGTTCCGGCAGGTTACTACAGCGTGAATGTGAAGGATGCGAACGGTACGGTGGAGAAGGCCGAGGTCACGTTGACAGAGCCGGAAGAGCTGAAGGTGACCGCCACGGTCAGCTCCTTTGCCAACGGACACAACATCAGTTGTTTCGAGTGCAACAACGGATACATCCTGGTCAGCGCCACGCAAGGCACACCGCCGTACAGCTATGCCTGGTCCGATGGGCCCTCCACCGCCCAGAACCGCTATGCCTTGGGGCCGAAAGCCTACAAGGTATCGGTGACGGATGCCAACGGCTGCGAGAGTTCCACCAGCGTGACCATCACCCAACCGGAGCGCAGCGATTGGACCATGAACGGTAACGCAGGCACCAACCCGGCGACGCAATACATCGGTACCAGCGACGACAAGGATGTGGTGTTCAAGGCCAATGGGCAGGAGAGTTTGCGGCTGAAGGCGAACGGGGATATTTCTTTGTTCGGGAACATGACCGGGGCTGGGCCGATCCACAAGAAGGCGGACGGAACGCTCGGATTGGGTTATCCCGAATACCCAACCATAGTTGGACCTTGTCGGTCACGTGAGTTTTATCCCTATTGGGAGACCAGGGGCAATTCCTTCGAAGGTGTTTGCCCAGATGCCGAACCCATACTTGGCACCCTCGCCCACTTCCCGCTAAAGATCGTAACCAGCGGCACCGAACGTATGCGCATCACGCAAGCGGGTGCGGTTGGCATCGGCACCACCACACCCAATGCGCGATTGCATGTGCAGGGCGACCTATTGGTGGCGGGTACGGACGGCGATCTCGTTACCAGTTCCTCGGCCAGCACGGGGCCGGTGCTTTGGGCGCGGAACACGGTGGGGGCGATCGGTCTGTCGGTGGATCCGCAGGGCAATGGCCGCATTGTCAAGCATTGGGACCAGGCTACAACCGCGATGGTCTTCAAGAACGACGGGGTGGAGATGCCGGCCCGCTTGGTGATCGGTGATGTGGAGGCGCGCGACGGCTACCGACTCTTCGTGCAGGAGGGAATATTGACCGAGAAGGTGAAAATTGCCGTCAAGACCACAACTGATTGGAGTGATCACGTCTTCCAGCCAGGCTATCGCTTGATGTCGTTGGAAGATATCGCAGAATTCGTGCGGATCAACAAGCATCTTCCCGGAGTGCCATCGGCCAAGGAAATGGTAGCAGGTGGCTTGGATGTAGCCAAGACGGATGCCATACTCCTCGAAAAGATCGAGGAGATAACACTCCATTTGATCGAGATGAATCACGAGTTGGAGAAGTTGAAGAGGGAGAATGAGCGCCTGAAACGAGACGTTTCGAAAAAGAGCAACTAAGTCGAGTGCGCCATGATTTGCATGTCTGGTTTTATTATGAGAAGAGCACTGTTACTTTTCATCTTAGGAGTAACTGCACTTCTCGCTCAGGCTCAGAACCTGTTAGAGAACGGAGACTTCGAGCAAGGGGAACAGCCCGCGTGTTGGGCGCAGGGTGATCTTGCAGTTGGCTGGCAGTCAAGTAAGGTCGTGAGTGGGGCCCTCATTAACCATTCACCAGATTACTTTGATGACAACGTCAACTTCTTTGCAACGGCCTCCTGTGACGCACCAACTGGGCAAAGCGTTGGAGAGCCCAAGTTCATTTCGGGAGCCAAATCAGGAAATCGTTACATGGGACTTGGAGCCTATGAACTGATACAACAGCACATTCCTGAGCCCACTCCTGGGGGGAAGTACTATACATTGAGTATGTACATAGCCCCGAATTATGAACCAGCTGACGGGCTTTGGAACGGCGGAACCGGGCGGCTAAAGGTTGGTTTGGCGAGGAATAGAGTCGAGTACAGGTCTGGTGACGAGAATCAGCAGTGTATGGACCACTATATCGAGTATCAGGCTGGGCCGATGCAAGAAATTCGAGTACTCGGCACCCTCGATTTGAATATTAACATGTTTGATAGTCCGTCCTCAAGGAAGCGAGTTTCATTTTCGTTTGAAGCGCCCAATTCGGTTATTGGTGACTTCGACTGGCTCTTTATTGATGTCGAGATTCCAAATTATTCAGCGCCTGCTACGCCGGATCTGAATGCCTGTATTGGAGACTACATCTATATCGATGTTACCGCCAATGCTTAAATTTTCAGCGGTGGACATTAACGAACAAATAAATAACATAAACTAAATGACAATGAAAAAGATTTTACATCTAATCGTTTTGACACTGACCACAACAAGTGTGTATAGCCAGCAATGCTTGAAGGACGGAGTATTTTTACCAAATATGCCAGCTTGTAATAATGGAAGTTATTACTTAGCTTTTGAGGACAATTTTGACGGAAGCTCTCTTGACCCGACAAAATGGAATTTGATAACAGGAGTTCCAAGAGACTTTAACTTTACACAACAAAAAGCATGGCATCAACCGGAAAATCTTGAAGTGAGCAATGGGACTCTTAAAATTACCGCAAAGAAACTTACTACCCCATATACAGGAACATGGGTAACTGACTGGTCTACAAATCCTCCTACCACACAAACATCTACTTTTGACTATACAACAGGGGAACTCTGGACACATCAGAAATTCTTTTATGGAAAATATGAGATTCGTTGTCGACTACCGAATGGCAAAGGATTTTGGCCTGCATTCTGGACTTTTGGCGGACAGCGATGGAATGAAATTGATATTTTTGAAATATACGGTGACGACATTGACAGATTTACCTGTAATGTACATCACGACTATGACGGGGATGGAGATTCTGAAAATTGCAACTTCGCCCAAAACAATGCTGCTGATTTCACTCAATGGCATGTTTTTACCTGCCTTTTTGACTTTGACAAAATTACTTGGCAAATAGACGGTAATACTGTAAGAGTTTTTCATCGCTTCCGTACATTAAATGGAGCTTCTATTTCATGTGGAGAGAATATTGCAATAGGAACTTACTTTCAAGAACAATCATATCCAATTGAGAGCATGCATATTATCATGAATCTTGCAATTCAATCTGGAAGTAATGCACCCGATGGTAATACAGTTTTTCCTAACACATATGAAATAGATTATGTTCGTTTCTATAATAAGAGCGAAAACCCTCCTTGTGAAGGTTGTCTTGACCATATTGTATATGAAAATACAGATCAATTACCAACGCTTAGTAGAGCTTCAAATTACATTCAGGCGGGTAATAATGTAGCTGTAAAAAGCGGACAGAATGTAACATTAAAAGCCCCAGTAATTAGATTATTATCTGGGTTTTCTACTGAACCTGGGGCAACTTTTCGCGCTACTGCGGAAGTATGCAATCTTTTCAATTATGAAGATGTTCCAATTAATTTTATTGGAAGTAATGCCGTTGATAATTATCAGGTCATTAAGTGCATTAATCCCGTTTACACCATTGAAGCCACAGGTGTACTTTTTTATTCCTTTCGAGTTTACAATCTTGCCGGGCAACTCATTCATAGCACCAGCGGTACACCAACTTCAAACCACATTAATCTTTGGAACGCCATCAATGTAGCAACTGCATGGTATTCTGTACACTTGGAACTGCTGAATTGTTCAGATTCAGATATTCGAGATTATAATCTTTTGGTAAGTCAGGGAAGCTGCAAAATGGCTAATCCATCCGACACAACAGCTACAAATCAAGAAACCACAAGTAAGGAGGAAATTGAAAAGACAGTAACCACTACCTTTAACAAAGAGTTTCTCATATACCCCAATCCCGCAGATGAGAAACTGAATGTTTTCTACTCTGCGAATAACAATACTTCTGCTTTTATTGTCATCACTGATATTAACGGGAAAGAAGTTTTCAGAGAGCAAAAGCAAAACAGCATCGGTGCAAACAAAATGACGATAGATATAAGCCAATTTCCAAACGGGACTTATATTTTTAGAGTTGTTTCAAACGATGAAAAAATTGAAAACAAATTTATTATTTCAAGATAAATCATGTCGGTTAAAAATATTCATATCATCACCATTGCTGTCGTCGCAATATTTGATTCCACGGGTTCCAACGCCCAACAATTCATCGGTATAACCGGGGGATACAGTAAAGGAACATTTACTGACTTTGCTAAAAAACAAGATTACGATGCAAACTATCGCTTTAAAAATGGATTTACATTTTCATCTTTCTACGAAACAAAAATGGACTCTGTAAGCAATCTTATAGTTGAACTGCAATATAAATTGCAAAGTGCTGATATGGAAATTAAAAATAACGCTGGACACGCCTCTTTTTATAAGAATCTTGACTATTCATTTCAACTCCTAAATCTTAACCTCATTTATTCATTTCAACTTATTGAAAAAAAGTCATTAAAGGTAATTTTCTTGCTCGGACCGACCTTCTCATATAATCTCGGCACCTCTGCAAAAGGAAATGGTTGGGAGTTTTATCATCAAACGCAAATTGACACCAATGGTAATCCTGTATCAATTCTGACGACAAGAGATTGGGAAAAAAATGAGCAAAATTCGAAAGACCTCTCTAAATTCAATATTGGGTTTGACATTGGACTTAACTTTATAATCCCAATGAATGACAGAATGGATTTAATTTTCCAAAATATATACAATATTTTCCTAACAAACATAACAACCTTGGACGATCTTAGACACACATCATTGTTGACAGGATATTTAAACCTTGGACTACGATACCATTTAAAAAAATGACAGCAAAATATACATGGACGACAAAGCACTGGGCGGTAACATTGGCTTGCCGGCAATGGCGGGGACAGCGGTAAATTCAGCGTTCGTGCATCTATAAGTCTTTTGTGCTTGGGGACAAGTAAGTGCTTCCAAATCGCCACTGCGGCAAGCCAAAAACCGATGGGATGTTTGCTGATGCAAGATTTTGCGATTCAGCCTGTGCGCCGGACTTGGCTCCCATTAGTTATTGGACTATGCTAGGCGGTGTTGCAACGCCTAATGCTCTTGACAACGATGTTATTGTCAAGGCGGATTCAACCAATAAACGCAATCGCGGGGTCATCGGGTTAGTCGGTTGAA
>JADHED010000125.1_pt1 | contig 106459 bp, 93 predicted proteins | sample 8952041 | NCBI WGS metagenome assembly JADHED01 (sample SAMN16124423, study PRJNA663239) | bioreactor sludge metagenome | isolation source: sludge (control) | place: India:Bengaluru | collected 2018-09-08
GCGACCACGCTGGACAACCTGCTCTGCGACGGCTTCCTGCGCGAGGCGCCGGCCTGGTGGGGCGCGCTCGCGACGCTGGTCTGCGGCGCGCTCGGCGGCCTGTGCCTCGCCGGCAGCGTCCGCACGCAACAGGCGGTGCTCGCGGGCGTGCTGCTGCTGCCCGTGCCGGCGGCCGCGGCGGCGCTCGGCTACCTCGCCGGCTGGTGGTGGCCGCTGGTGCCGGTCGAACTGGGCCTCGCGGGCGGCCTGGTGGCGGGTCTCGCGGTGAACTACGCGACCGAGGGGCGGCAGCGTCGTTTCCTCAAGCAGGCCTTCCGCCACTATCTGAGCCCGCACGTGGTCGAGAAGCTGGTCGAGGATCCCGGCCGGCTGCGCCTGGGCGGCGAGCGGCGCGAGCTGAGCATCTTCTTCAGCGACCTGCAGGGCTTCACGTCGATCAGCGAGGGGCTCGACCCCGAGAAGCTGACGACCCTGCTGAACGAGTTCCTCTCGGCGATGACCGACATCCTGATGGACGAGGCCGGCACCCTCGACAAGTACGAGGGCGACGCGATCATCGCCTTCTGGAACGCGCCGTTGGACGTGCCCGACCACGCGGCGCGGGCCTGCGCGGCGGCGGTGCGCTGCCAGCGGGAGCTGGCGCGGCGTCGTCCCGACTGGCAGGCGCGCTACGGCTGCGCGCTGCACATGCGCGTGGGCCTGCACACCGGCGAGGCGGTGGTCGGCAATCTCGGCTCGCAGCAGCACTTCGACTACACGGTGCTGGGCGACGCCGCCAACCTCGCCAGCCGCCTCGAGGGCGCCAACAAGGCCTTCGGCACGGCGACCATGATCTCGGGGACCACGTACGCGCAAGCGCAGGCCGGCGTGCTCGCGCGCGAGCTGGGACAGCGGGTGGTGGTGGGGCGGCGGGAGCCGGTCCCGGGGGACGAACACGGCGGCCTCGCGGGCGACCCCGAGCCCGCCGGCTGGGCGGCCTACCGCGAGGCGCTGGCGCTCTGCCGCGACGGCCGCGGGGCCGAGGCCGGCGCGCGGCTCGCGGCGGTGGGCGGCGATCCCGCGGCCGCCTCCTTGCGGGCGCAGATCGCGCAAGATCCGGACTTCCGCGGCATCTGGCGGCTCGACGCGAAGTAGCCGCGCGTCAGCTGTCGTCGTCCTCGTCGAAGTCCTCGAACTCGTCGGCGTCGACCAGATCCTCCTCGTCGACGGCTTCCTCGAGGATCTCCAGCGCCTCCTCCGCATCCTCGCCGGAGACCAGCAGCTTGGCCCCGCCGGAGGCCGCATCCATGCCCGCCACCATGCCGCCGGCGTCGTCGGCCTTGATGAACGACTCGATGCCGGCATCGCTCAGCATCGTCTGGGCCATCTCGGCCTCGACCCGGTTGCGGAACTTCGCGACAACCACCATCTCGGGCATGACGTGACCTCCTGTTGCTGCGGACACGCCGGCCGGAAAACTCGTCGCCCGGCCGGCCCGGCTGTTCTATGCTTCGCGTCGTCTCGCCGGACCGTTTCCGGCCAGCGGATCGGAGTCTGCTTGCGCGTCCTCATCGCCGGCACCCGCGGCACCGCGCCGCTCACCGGCCCCGCCGCCGAACCCTTCGGCGGGGACACCACCTGCGTGCTCGTCACCGGCGTCGGCGGCGAGCAGGTGATCCTCGACTGCGGCACGGGCCTGCCGACCCTGACGTCGCGACTGGGCCCCGGTCCGCAGGCACTGGTGCTGGTGACACACTATCACCTCGACCACCTCGCGGGTCTAGGCACATTTGCCGCGCTGTACGACCCCGCCGCCCGGCTCACCTTCGCGGCGCCGCCCCTCGGCGGCGTCTCCGTCGCACAGGCCGTGCGCGGCCTCCTGTCGCCGCCCTACTGGCCGCTGGACGTCGACAAGATGGCGGCAGACATCTCATTCCGCGACCTGCCGCCCGGGGACGGGCAACCTCTGGCGCAAGGCGGCCTCGCCGTGCGCTGGACCGCGGTGCCCCATCCCGGCGGCTGCACGGCCTACCGTATCGACGAACCGGCGACCGGCGCCGCCGTGGTCTTCGCCACCGACGTCGAGTGGAGCGATGCGCCCGCCGCGGCCCGCGAGCGCTTCGTGGCCTTTTGCCGCGAGCCGCGGCCCGCCGACCTGCTCCTGCACGACGGCCAGTTCGACGCGCCCGGCTACGCCGCGCGCCGGGGCTGGGGCCACGCCACGGCCGACGACGCCGTGCAGCTCGCCAAGGCCGCCGGCGTCCAGCACCTCTTGATCACCCATCACGATCCGGGCCACGACGGCGCCACCCTCGCCGCGCGCGAGCGCCGCGTGCGCGCCCTCTGGCCGCGCGCCGCGCTGGCCCGGCAAGGACAGCAGATCATCCTCGGGGAGGCGACTCCGTGACCTCGTACCTGCCGGCGGCCCTCGGGCTGTGCGCCCTGCTCGTCATCCTCACCCTGGCATCCGCCGTCACCGCCCCGCTGCGCCGTCGCGCCGGCGCCCGGCGGGCCGGCGTCGCCGCCTTCTTCGCGCAGATCCTGCCGCCGCTCCTGGTGCTGGGGCTGACACCCGTTGCGGCGTGGCTGCTCGGCCAGCATGACGACCTGCGCGCCTGGATCGACGGCCGGCAGCGGATCATCGACGCCTGGCAGGCGTTCTGGCTGGGCGTGCTGGTGCTCGCGGTGGTCGAGGGGCTGGCCCGCCAGGCGTGGGCGCTACGGCGTCGTCCCTTTCCGCTGCCGGACCTGCTGGGCGACATCCTGCGCGGCATCGCGCTGTTGCTGCTCGCCTTCTTCGTGCTGAAGGGCGAGCTGGGCTGGGACATCGGCCCGCTGCTCGCCTCCACCGCCCTGGTCACGGCCGTCATCGGCTTCGCGCTGCAGGGCGTGCTGGGCAACCTGCTCGCGGGCATGTCTCTGCACATCACGCGCACCGTGAGCGCGGGCGACTGGATCATGGTGGGCGACGTCGAGGGCCAGGTCACGCGCACCAACTGGCGCGAGACGCGGCTGCAGTCGGTGAACCACGAGGAGATGATCGTCCCCAACGCGCGCCTCAGCGACACCACGTTGCACAACCTGAGCCAGCCGACGCCCAAGCGTCGTCACCGCATCGACGTCGGCGCCAGCTACGGCGACGCGCCGGACCAGGTCATCGCCGCCCTGGTGGAGGCCGCGCGCGAGGTCCCCGAGGTGCTGGACGACCCCGCCCCCCACGCGCTCATCACCACCTTCGCCGACTTCGGCATCAACTACCGGCTGTTCTTCTGGACCAACCAGTACCACCTGCGCGGCACCATCAACGGCCACGTCTGCCGGCACATCTGGTACAAGTTCAAGCGGCGCGGCATCGAGATCCCCTTCCCGATGAGCGACAAGCTGCTGAACGACTTCATGGCCGTCGTCAACCAGCAGCGCGACCTGCCGCCCGAGCCCACGAACGTCGCCGTCACGGTCCGCGACCTGCTCGCCAGCGACCTGCGCGCGAAGCTGGTGGTCGACGGCGACGGCCGGCCCCTCCTGGACGAGGACGATCTGCGCGCGGTGGCGCCGCTGGTGCGCCGCGAGTTGTGGACCCGCGGCGAGACCGTGATGCGCCAGGGCGACGACGGCGAGACGTTCTACGTGATCGCCGGCGGCGCCCTCGACGGCGTCGTGAGCCTCGGCAAGGGGCAGCCGAGCACCACCTTCCGGGTCGGACCGGGCGCCGTCGTGGGCGAGATGAGCCTGCTCACGGGCGCCCCCCGCGGCGCGACCCTGACCACGGCCGGAAGCTGCGAGTTGCTGGCCTTCGACCGCGAGGCGTTCATCGCGCTGCTCGGGCTGCGCCCGGAGGTGCCCGAGCGGCTCGCCGCGCTGGCGGCCGCGCGGCAGGCGGCGAACGCGGCAGCGGCGGACCAGGCGCGCCAGGCGCTCGCGGCGCAGGACAACGGCAACGGCAAGGAAGGGATCCTGCGCCGGTTGCTGGGCTTCCTGGGACGCTGAGACGACGGCTATTTGGACGACGGCTATTTGGACGACGGCTATTTGGGCGGCGGCGGTGGCTCGTCGTTGAGGTAGTCGTAGTGCTCGCCGGAAATGAAGCGCCGCACCATGCCCTCCGTGAGGAGATAGATGTAGGCGGCGTGGTTCACGCCCGAGGGCACGCGGACGTCGAAGACGGTCAGGCTGCCGGGCGCCGGCGTCCGTTCCGGACTGCCATACGCCAGCTCGAAGTCGCCGCTCGCCGAGAAGCGCTGGAACCGATCGTTGCCGCGGTCGGCGACGAAGATGCGCCCGAGGCCGTCGACGGCGACGCCGGCGGGGTCGTCGAAGGCGCCGGTGGCGCTGCTCGGTCCGCCGACCCAGCCCGTCGGGTCGCAGCCCGCGGCATCACCCAGCACGTAGTCGGAGGCCGCCGGCGGATTGCACGTCGGCGCGTGGAACAGGGCCGCCCGTCCGCGCAGCGGATCGCCCAGCGCGGGGTTGGCCGAGGTATCGGCCAGGTCGGGCACCGCGTGGAAGCGGATCACCCAGTTGCGCAGGGGATCGCGGTCGCAGACCAGGAGGCTGTCCGCGCTGTCGCGCGCCAGCGCCCCGGGCACGTGCACGAACCGCGCGCCTTCGCCGTCGTCCCGGCACAGGATGCCGTAGGGCTCGAGGCCCGCGCCGGGCACGTAGACGTAGCGGTGCACGACGCCGCTGTCGGGGTCGGCCAGGTAGAGGAACGTGCTGCCGCCGGGCACCTGCGCGATGCCGGCCCGGCAGGACGCCATGGCGACCACCGACTGCACCGCGGGCAGATCGACGTGGTCCTGCGGCGTCAGATCGCGAGACGCGTACCAGGTGACCCGGCCGAGGCCCTGGTCCCAGACGAAGAGCAGCGACTCGGCGTCGTCCGCGCAGAACGCGCGCGCATCGGCGAAGCCTTCGGCCGCGGCGATCGGATTGTAGAGGCGGTCGCGCTTGGCCAGGCCGGTGCCGGTGAGCACGAAGAGGTTGCCCTGCACCGCGAGCACCTGGCGCGCGTCGGTCTCCACGATGACGGAGTCCTCGTAGTAGGCGGCGACGCCGAACAGCCCCTGCGGCTCGGGGATCACGATCTTCTCGCCGCAACCGGCGGCCAGCAACGCGGCGATCGTCGCGACGACCGCGGCCAGCGCGAGGGATCGGCGATCGGAGCCGAGGCGGCGCATCAGCGGACCCTCCCGTGTCGCCGGACTTCCTTGGCCCACAGCGGCGAGAACTCCAGGCCGATGTGGTGGACGGCGCCCAGGCCGCCCATGTCGGAGTAGCCGTAGTCGATGCGCCAGAGCATCTGCTTGCGCTTGAGTTGCAGGCCGAAGCCGGCGCCGACGCCGCCCTCGTCGCGACCCGTCTCGTAGCCCACCCGCAGGTAGAGCAGGCGGCGCAGCCCCAGTTCGAGGCCGGTGCGGAAGCTCTCGCGGGCATCGCTCGGATGGTTGAAGTCCAGCGCGGTCAGCAGATCGATCTCCGGCGTCAGATCCCAGGTGCCGGCCACGCCGAAGGTGCCCTCGGTGGGCGGCGCGCTGGACTGGAACTCCGTCGCCGTCTCGTACTGGGGCCCGGGGCTGGGCGGCGTGCCGTCCGGCTTCAGGTCGGGGCCGAGGCTGCGCACGGCGAAGCCCACGCTCAGGTCGCGGACGCCGAGATAGTAGAGCATGCCGACGTCGAAGAGCAGCGTGCGGGTCTCCCACTCGTCCAGGTTCTCCTGGAGGTACTTCGCCGTGACGCCGAGCGACAGCCGGTCGGTCATGGCCCGCGACAGGGTGAACCCCAGGAGATACTGGTCGGCGCGGAAGGTCTCGCCGGTGCCCTCGAAGTGCAGCTCCGTGGTGCGGGGAATGTCGCCCGAACGCAGCATGCCCGCGGAGATCGCGTAGCCGAAGTTCTTGTTGCGCCAGTGGACCGAGGCGAAGTCGAGGTCGATGTCGGTGGTGTAGACGACGTGGCTCGCGAAGACGTTGCGCCGCCCCGCCGTGCGCATCACGCCGGCCGGGTTCCAGAACACCGTCGAGCCGTCGATCGCCGTGGCGACGTAGGCCTTGCCCATGGCGACCGCCCGCGGGCCGACCGGGATCTTGAGGAACTGCCCGCCGGCCGTACCCACGTTCTCGGCACCGTAGAGGTCGAGCACGTTCGCGCCGGCCGGCGCAGCCGCCAGCAGCGCCATGAGGACGACGATGCCGAGGCGGGTCACCACTGGTAGCTCACCCCCCACAGCACCACGCGCGGATTCTCGATGTAGCTCGGGTCGACCTCTTCCTTGGCGTAGGCTTCGCTGTTGGTCGTGAGGCTGCCGTCGTCCTGCAGGTCCTGGCGCCACTCCGGGTTGTAGTCGCCGAGCTGGTAGCCGTCGCCCGTGTATCCGTTCACGCGCCGGTAGTTCTTGTGGTTGAAGATGTTGCGGCCCTCGACGAAGAACGTCAGCTTCTGGGCCCGGTGGAACCGCCAGAACTTGTTGAAGCGCAGGTTCACCGAGCTGCTGGTGGGGCCGACCTTGCTGAGATAGTCGCCCTGCGCGCGCTGGCCGTTGAGCCAGGTCAACTCGGTGTAGCGCTGGCCGGCCTCGGCGCTCACCAGCAGGTTGGCGCTCCAGTTAGGCGGCAAGCGCCAGCCGAAGATCTGGGGCCGGTCGCGCTCGAACACCGAGAAATCGACGTTCACGCTCACGGTCCAGGGCTTGTCCCAGAGCAGGGGCGAACGACGGAGGCCGCCGGTGGTCGCGATCGGCTGGTAGCTCTCGTCGTAGATCGCCTGCAGGTACGCGGCGTCGGCGTCGCTGTTGGTGCCGGTCGCGCGAGAGATTTCGAGGTTCGCCGACCCGCTCAGCCAGCGCGTGGTGCGCTTGATCAGGGTGAGCTCGAGGCCGAGGGCGCGCGCCGAATCACCGTTGAAGTACCGCACCGGGGTGATGGTGGTGGTGCCGTAGTCGTAGGGGTCCGGGGTCTCCTCGGCGCCGATATCCACCGGGTTCAGGCCGACGCTCTTGGCGTAGTCGTAGATGTCGCGGTTGTAGAAGGTCACGCCGAGGCTCCAGAGCCCGTCGAACTCGTGCTGGACGCCCGCCTCGTACTCGACGGTGACCTTGGGATCGAGGTTCGGATTGCCCAGCAGGGGCACCTCGTTCGGCGAGGTCGCCTCGAGCTGCGGGTAGACGTAGGCGAAGCGGGCCCACTGGCTGAAGTGACCGTAGTTGAAGAAGAACTTGTCCTGCGGGGTGACGGGAAAGCTCAGGCCGAGGCGCGGCGAGACGCGCACCTTCCAGTTGCGGCCGAAGGCGCGCACGGTGCCGTCGTCGAACTCCTCGACCATGTCGTCGTAGATGAAGAGGTAGTCGTCGTTGTTCGCCATGACGTGCTCGACCTCGCGGCCCGGAGCCCAGAAGTCCACGCGCGCGCCGGCGTTCACGATGAGGCCGCGGTACTCGACGGTGTCCTGCACGAAGCCCGCGCCCACGATGGGGTGGGCGACGAAGATGTCCTCGCGGATGCCCAGCTTGCCGTCGGGCGGATTGCCGAGCTGCGTCTTCAGCTCGACCAGCTGCATCTCCGTGAAGCTCAGGTCGAAGCCCGTCTTGAGCTGGTTGCCGTGGCCGCCGTAGAACGAGTAGGTGCCCTTCGCCGTCCAGGCCTCGCTGTAGTGGTCGTGCCAGCGGTCGGCGCTGCCGCGGGCCAGGCGCGGGATGAGGTTCGACGGCGAGTCGATCGGCTCGTAGGTGGTGAAGTCGTCCTCGCCGTTCACGTTGGCGTGCAGGCGCGACCAGGCGCGACCCAGGGTGATCTCGTACCAGTCCCGCTCGCTGAGGACCTCGCGCCAGTACAGGTTGGTGAGCATGCTCTCGCTGGTGAAGGTGAGGTACTTGCCGAGGTTGTCGATGAAGAACGTGGGGTAGCCCTCGCCCGCGAGGCCGAAGCCCTGGTCGATCGAGAACTGCCGGTTGGCGCTGAGGCTCAGCTTGCGGACGGGCGTGGGATTCCAGGTCCACTTCAGCAGGCCGTTCCAGTCGTTCTCGGCGCGCGGCGACCAGAAGCTGCCCGGGTACAGCGGCGACTCCAGGCGCTCCTGGCGGGAGTAGATGGGCAGGTACCCGTCCCGGATGTCCATCGAGCCGCTCGCGAGGAGGTACTGGGTGCCGGGCAGGTTCAGGCCGATGGCGCGCAGGCCCTGGGAGATCGGGTCGGGGCCGCTGAGCGAGGCCTTGACGATGTCGATGTTCTGGGGCTCGTTGAACGTGGTGAGGTCCTGCCAGCCGATCGGGTCGTCCTTGGGGACCGGCGAGAAGAGGTAGTCGCGCCGGAGGCTCACCTGGCCCTCGACCCGGTCGCCGCCCTCCTTGGTGGAGACGTTGACGACGCCCGAGACCGCCTGCCCGTACTCGGCGTTGAACCCGCCGGTGAGCACCTCGATCTCGTTGATGATGGACGGGTCGATCTGGTAGCCGTAGCCGCCGCCGGACAGCGGGTCGGCCACGGAGACGCCGTCGACCAGGAACTGGGTGTCGTCGGCCCGACCGCCACGGATGTGGATCTCGTTGTCCTGGATCGAGACGCCCGGCTGCTGGGCGATCATGTCGACCATCTGGTCCAGAGGCATCGCCTCGAGCTGCCGCGCCGACAGGTAGTGGCTCGAACCCGTGCGATCCTGCTCCACCAGCTTGCGCTCGGCGGCGATCTCGATCACGTCGGCCATGATCGCCTGCTGCTCCAGCCGGAAGTCCAGCGTCACCACCTGTCCAGGCTCGACGACGACGGTGGCCGAGGCGACGGCGTAGGAGATGTAGCTCGCCCGCACCGTGTAGGTGCCCGGTCGCAGGCCGCGCATGATGTAGTAACCGTCGGTGAAGGCCATGGTGCCGATGCTGGTGCCGGCGATGTAGACGTTGGTGTAGGGCATCGATTCGCCCGTCTCGGCCTCGTAGACGTGGCCCTTGATGATGCCCGTGCTGGTCACCTGGCCGGCGGCGGCGCCGGCGAGCAGGCACAGGGTGACGACGAGGGTCAGGCGCGCGCGGATCACGGTTGCGGCACCCCCAGCTCGTACTGCATCACCGCGGACAGCGCGTCGAGCGTGGCGGCGCGGCCCATGTACTCGAGATCGAACGAGAAGCCGACCACGCGCGCGAACTCGCTCTGGGCGCGCAGCGGCCGCCGGAAGGCGATGATCGGATCCCAGGGCGAGCGGCTGCCGAAGCAGCGGATGCACGGTTCGAAGCGGTACAGTTCCTCCGAGCCCGCCAGCAGCGTCAACCCGACCCCTCGCGCCGACCGCGTCTCGAGGGTGAGCGTCGGCAGCCAGCCGAAGGGGCTCACGGCCTCGGCGCCGATCGCGGTGGCCGCCGGCACCAGCTCGTTCAGCGGCGACGAGGTGACGGCGATGCCGAGGACGTTTTGCCGGAAGTAGTTGGGCAGCGCCGAGCTGCCGCCGGTCAGGGCCCGGGAGACGATCAGCAGCCGTCCGGCGTCGGCGACGTCGTCCGGCAGCAGATACTGCTCGAGGACGCCGCCGCGGGCCGCCGCGCGGCCGAGGTTGTTGCTGGTGGAACCGCCGCCGAGCCACACGACGGCGTCGAACCGCTGCAGCGACGCGAGCAGCACGGCCGGATTGTCGGGATAGCCGAACCAGAAGTCGTAGACGTCGTAACCGTCGGGTCCGAAGTACGCGTCCATGAAGGGACGGTAGAGGTTGCCCACCAGGCTGCCGTAGTTGTCGGGCACCAGCAGGACGCGGCCGCGCGGCGCCCGCACCTCCCAGCTGAAGGCGAATCGCGTCTCGGCGTCGGCCTCGTCGCTGACGGCGACGGTGAGGGTGCGCTGGCCCGGCGCGAGGTCGCGCAGCACCACCTCGAAGTCGCGGATGTCGGCGCTGGTGCCGAACGGCACCTCGACCCAGCAGACCTCGGGGTCGGCGGCGGGATCGCCGGCCGGACGCACGCAGTCCGGGAGGGGATCGGCGACCGTGTAGCGGTAGGCGTCCGCCATGGTCTCGCCGCCGTCCGGGTCGTACGCGAAGAGGCGGGCGCTCATCGCCCCCCAGTTCCAGTACAGGGTGTCGGCGGGCGCTCCGTCCTGCCCGGGCACGATCTCCCGCTGCAGGTTGGTGAACGGCTCGAAGTCCGACTGGAAGTTGATCGCGGGCGGGAAGTTGCGCAGCGGCACGTACTGGACGACGGTGTCGCTCAAGGCCCCCAGGTTGTCGCGGCAGACCAGGTAGAACGTGGCCTCGGCGTGGCCCTCGTCGTCGGTGGTGAAGGTCATGGTGGTGTCGGTGAGCGTGGTCTCGATCCACGGCGCGGGCACGTCCCGCGCGCTGCGCACGCTCACGTAGTAGGCCACCACCGTGCCGTCCTGGTCGCTCCCGCTCCAGGAGAACGTGCGGCGGTTGTAGCTGGTGGGGTTGAGGTCGCCGCCCGGCTCGCCCGGCGCGATGAAGAAGCGCACCACCGGCGGCGCGTTGGCGATGGACGCCGGGTCGAAGGGGTCGTTCGTGCAGCCGCTCCAGCCCAGCGCCACGACGGCGCCCAGCACGGCGACGAACCCTCCTCCCAGCCACGGACGCGCCCGCCTCATTTGATGATCACCAGCTTCCCGCGCTGGATCTCGCCGGAGTCCAGGTTCTCGACCACGTAGATGTAGAGGCCCGACGCGATGGCGCGGCCGTACTCGCTGAGGACGTCCCAGGCGATCTTGCCCTCGGCGGGGTCGTCGTGGGACAGCGTGCGCACCAGGTCGCCGGCGACCGTGAAGACCTTGATGGTGCAACGCGCCGGCAGGTTGGTGAACCAGATCCGGCGGCCCAGTTCGGGCTCCGCGGGGTTGTCGAACGACGAGGCGCCGCGGTAGGGGTTGGGCACCACGCCGACCTTGCCGGCGGCGGCCGCGGGCGGCGGTTGCGGGCCGGGATACACCAGGACCGCGTTCTCGTTGAACCCGCTCTCGAACGAGGGCAGGCCCTCCTCGAGGTCCGGCGCGCTGAAGGAGATCACGGAATACCAGTACGGGAAACCGTCCAGCAGGGCGGTGTCCAGCGCGAAGACGCGTCGTCCCTCGTCGTCCAGCGGCGGCAGGCCGGTGTCGAAGCCCACGCCGTCGACCTGGTCGTACTCCGCCACCAGGTCGGCCAGAGCGTACGGGTCCTGGTCGATGACCTCGCCGCGATAGCGGTAGACGCGGTAGCCCTGGAAGTCGAGCTTGCCGGTGATGGTGCTGACGTGCTGCTCCGGCGACCGGCGCGGATCGTCGCGCGTTAGCGGGCGGCCGGTCTCGGCGTCCAGGGAGTCGCCGGGGGCCCACTTCAGGACCACGGTGTTCCAGTCGTAGCCGACCTCGAGGACCGGCGACGGCGGCCCGGCGGGGATCGAGAAGCCGTCGTCGTAGGCGACCTGGGCGACGCGGCTGTTGGCGAGGACGGCCAGCGAGTCGGCGCCGCAGGCGATCGCGTAGGTCACGTGGACGGTGTCGTCGGGCGCGAGGTAGGGAAACGGTCCCACTGAGAGCAACGACACCCAGTCGAAGGGGATGGTGTAGTCGGTCTCCTGCGTCACGCCCACCGTGAAGGCGCCGTTGCTCATCACCTGGTACTTGCCTGGCGAGAGCTCGTCGGCCCAGATGGTGTCGTCGCCCACCACCTCGTACTCGCGGTACCACGAATCCTGCGCCGGCACGCGCCGGAAGCCCCAGGCGTTGTACGACACCGGCGGCACGCCCTCGGCGGGCTGCACCGCGGGCTGCGTGCCGAGCAGGCGGGTGCCGACCCAGCTGGTGGCCAGCCCCTCGTCGCCGTCGGCATCGCGCTCGTAGGTCATCCAGATGCCGAGGTCGTCGGAGACCTGCGAGGTGGGCGGAATGTGGCCCGGCGGCAGGCCGAGGTCCTCGGCGACGGCGCCCGAGGGGCCCCAGGCCCCGTTGACGTCGTCGTACCAGTTCCAGCGCACGGGCGCCTGGGGATCGTAGGGATTGGTGTTCTCGGTGTTGCCGATGGTGGTGTCGGTCCAGTAGCCGACGTAGACGTCGCGCAGCTCGGTGCCGCTCTCGTTGATGATCGCGTAGTCGAGGATCACGAAGTCGTCGGCGTAGGGATTGCCCCAGTTGAGCGCGCGGAGCACCACCTTCAGGCCGATGGGGACGTGCGTGCCGGACTGGATGTTCGCGTTGTCGCGAAAGGCGAGCTGGATGTGCTGCGTCGCCAGCGCGCGGGGGTCGTAGTTGTCGTTGTTCTGGCGGTTGGACCAGATGCGGGTCGCGTCGAGCGTGTCCGGCGTGTCGGTGAACTCGCGGATCTCGTCGCCGTCGATGAGGCTCGCCGCGTCCTGCGCGCCCGTCGACACGCGGATGGATCCGTCGGCGGTGATCGCCCCGACCCAGATGCCGCCCAGGAAGATGTGCTCCACGTTGCTGTTGAGCGGATACTCGCACGACGGCTGGTTCGGATTCGAGAAGCTGTTGCCGACGTAGCCGAGGTTGGTCACGGTCAAGCCGACGATGCCCGCGGACGTGGAGACGTTGGTGGTCGGGGTGGCGAGGGCGGACGCCGACAGGACGACAGCCGCCAGCCCGCAGGCGAGAACGAGGCCGAGATCGCGGCGGGCCAGGCGCAAGGAGGACCTCCAGGAGGTCGCCATCAGCCACCGCACAGGCGCGGACGTGGCGTGGCCGCGAAACCTAAGCCGCCGCGAGCCGCGATGTCAACCGTGTCGCTGGGATTACCGTAAAACCGGCGTGAATTCGTGGGGCAGGCGCTTCTCGCGCCGTGACCAGTGCCATATACTTGATGGCAGTACGGTCGGGTAAAACCAGTCGGAGAGGATCACCATGCACAAGCCGAGCGAGCCGGAGTCCCTGCGACAGGGGTCACCCGAGGAGCCCGACGCCCCCTGCTTCTGCACCTGCACGACCTCCCGCGAGCCGGGCTCGGATCAACCGCAGGGAAACAAGAGCACCGTGAATTACGACGTCCTCGCGGACATGAACGGCTGACCGCGGCACGCCGTCATCGGGCCGGCGGTATGCCCTGACCCATCTCGATCCGGCCTATACCCGGAACGTCGATGGCCCAGACCGCGAAAACGACGGGCACGCCGTCGATCTCGTGACGCTCGGGCGGACAGGGGATGGCGGTTCCCGCCAACATGCCTTCTTCCAGTTGTGCGATATAGGGTTTGATCTTCCGGATCGACTTCACGGAGAGATTCGACTCGGGCTTGTAGACAGGCTCACGACAGTGAATTTCGTTCCCGGTTTCCTTCTGCCGGTACCAGACGGACCAGTTCGTCTTCTTCTTGTAGCGGAGAAAACCGTATTCGACGATCTCCTGCTCGCCCAGCACCGCCCGTTCCTGGATCTGGTTCCACTTCTCGACGTCGTCGAGCGATGTCACGATGGTCCCCTCGCCGGTCATCGGCAGCTGGATCTTCAACCGGCCATCGGGGAGCACGCCCGTCACCTCGAATCGGCCCGCGTCGCTGCCGGTCTTCTCGGGGCTCATGAGGAGGACGACGGCGATCACGACGACGGCCGTCCCGGCTGTCAGGGCGAGGCGGTGCCGGCGGCGGTGGGCCGGCCGCAGGCCGGCGATGATGCTGCGTATTTCGCCCGGGCGCGCCGTCACCTCGTGGCGTGGGGTCAGGGTCGCGCGGACCCAGGCATCGAATCGCGATGGATCGAATCGTGATGTCATGGTGTCCCTCCTCACATATCCGGCTTGGTATCCCCGTCGGTGTCGGGCTTGCCTTTGAGGTCCGGATCCTCGCTCAGCAGATCCGCCAGGGCCCGCTTGCCTTCCGCCGAGAGTCGCCAGTACACATCCGCCGCACGGAGCAGGTCCCCCAGCCGCTGGCGGCCGCGGCTCAGCCGTTTCTTGACGGCGTCCTCGCTGAGGTGCAGTTCCTCGGCGATGTCGCTCACGGACATCCTGCCCAGGTAGTGCAACCGCAGCACCATCTGCTGGCCGGCGTCCATGTCGCCGAGGCTGAGGCCCAAGCTCGCCGCGTCTTCCTGGACCACCAGGGCTTCCTCCTGGTCGAGGGACTCCTGATGGACTTGGCTGGTGTCGGAAAACGCGTCTTCCCTCGCCCGGCGACGACGGCGGAAATGCTCACGGACCTTGTTGTATGCGATCTGCTCGATCCAGGCCCGGAAGGATCCCCCGCCGGCCATGAACGTGTTTCTGCGGATATACACAGTTGCCACGGTGTCCGCGAAGATGTCGTCCGCCTCGTCACGGTCGTGGATGAACCCCGCGATGAACCGCCGGAGGTTCTCCTCGCTGGCCTCGAGTTCGCGGACGAACTCCTCGCTGCCGCGCAGGCGCCAGCGCCGGAAGAATCCCCCGCCGAGGCCATCGCCACCATCCCGGAGAGTCATCGGCGATTCCCCCGGTGGTGATCGACTCTCGTCAACTGTCCCCTCTCGCCGACCGACCGTTGCCGGCGCCGCAATCCCCCCTCGGCGCCGGCATTAGACAAATGGCCGCTGGCGCCGAAAGGTGACCGAGAATCTTCATGCCTCGCGACAATTCTTCGCGGCAGGGTTCGCCTCATACGAGCATCCCGTGTTCAAGCCATTGCCGGGCATGCGCTTCGCCGTCCAGAAGCGCCCGATAGGTCACCATCGCCGCCGCGGTCCGTTCACGCACGCGGTCACAGGCCGCCGGCGCGAGAGGGCTCCCCGCGGGTGGCAGGGACGCGTAACAGAGCGTGCACAGCCGCGCGGCCCAGCAGTCCCGGCAGCGGTCCCCGACCGCCGCGCGGAACTGCCGACGCAGCGCCACCACCGCCGCGCGGTCGATGCCGCGGTCGACGTGGCCGATCGCGTGCCGGGTCCCCGTACGTTCGCAGGGACGCAGGGTTCCGTCCACGGCCACGTGCAGCCGTTGCTGCCCGGGACGGCAGCATCCGCCCAGGCCGACCTCGAGGTTGCCCCGCGGACGCCGCGCGACGCGCAGGATCGCGTCGTCGCCCAGGCTCCGCAGCGCCGGCGCCAGCTCGTCGTGCCGTCCGGCGCGACAACCCTCGAAGTGGGCCGCCGTCGCGGCGTCGAGTTGCTGCCGCAACGCCGGCCGGTCTTCGCGAGCCGCGAGCGACGTGCCCTCCAGGCCGGCCACGGAGATCCGCACCTGCGGCGGCGCCGCGATGCCCGCCTCGAGATACGGGGCGAACGACGCGAAGTAGTCGAGCACCGACGGGAGATCATACGGCGGGACCACGGTTGCCTGGAAGCAAATACGACGGCTGACATCCTGATTTATGGCCAGGAGCCGGCGCACCGTCGCCTCCACCCTCGCGTGCGTGCCCCGGCCCGCGGCATCGCGACGATACCGGTCGTGGAGCGCGGCCGGGCCGTCGAGACTTATTTGCAGGCGCAATTCGTGCGAGATGATGAGATCGATCACGTCGTCGTCCAGCGCCACGCCATTGGTGTCGAGGCCGAACGCCAGCCGCGGCCACTGCGGGTGACCCCGCGCTTCCTCCAGCACCGCCCGCATGACCGGCAGGGCCAGGCTGGGCTCGCCGCCGTAGAAGGAGACGCAGCCCTCGTCGGCCCGATCGCACCGCGCGACGAAGAACCGCAGGGCGGCGAGGGCGGTCGCCACCGGCATACCGGTCCGGCCGTGGGGGCGGACGTCCAGCCGCGACGACCCGTGCAAGCAGTACTGGCAACGCAGGTTGCAAGCGTCGGTGACCTCGAGGACGAGGTGCTGGAGACGGTGGGCGTAGGCGTCCTCGTCCGCGGTGGTCCAGTCCGTGTCCGCGAGGGGCGGCCGGTGGGAAAGGAAAAGCCCCTCCTGCGCGCGCGCGGTCTCGATCTCGGCGATGGCCGCCTCGACGGACGCGGCCGAATGGCGCGTCGCGAGGGCCGCCGCCACCTCGGCCGGGTCCAGGGGCCCGAGCAGGGGCAACACGTCGGCCAGCACCGGGTCCACGTCAAGGAGCGCGCCGGTCGCCGCGTCGAAGACGACGGGCTGGCCGCCAACGGTCAGGACCTTGCAGAATGCCGCCGCAGGTGGTGTGATGATGGTGGATCCCCCGGGGTCGTGTAACAGATCGTAACATGTTGCGAGACAGCAGGCTGGAGGTCAAGGAATGATCCGCGTGCGCGTCGAGCTCGGCACCGGACTCGCCGCCTTGCTGCCCGGCCGCCGACCTCCGGGTCCGGCGACCATCGAACGCCGCCTGCCCGGCCCCACCTCGGCCAAGGACGCCCTCGAGGCCCTCGGCCTGCCCCACGTCGAGATCGGCGTGGTGACCCTGGGCGGTCGCGCGACCACCCTGGACCAGCTCCTGGACGACGGCGTCGTGCTCGCCGCCGCGCCGGTCGCGCCCGCCCCCCTGGAACACCCCCGCTTCCTCTGCGATCAGCACCTGGGCAAGCTCGCGCGCCTGCTGCGCATCATGGGTTTCGACACTGTGGGGTTCGACACGGTCGATGCCGCCGCGCCCAGCGAATCGGCCGTGGCCCGCCAGGCCGTGCGCGAGGATCGCGTGCTGCTCTCGCGCGGGCGCGCCGTGCTCAAGCGCCGCGAGATCCGCCGCGGCATGCTGGTCCTGCCCGACCGCGCCGACGACCAGGCCGTCGCCGTGCTGCGCCGGTTCTGCCTGGCCGGCCGCATCGCGCCCTACAGCCGCTGCGCCCGCTGCAACGGCCGCGTGGTCCCGGTCGCGAAGGACGACGTCGCCGCGCGCATCCCGCCCCGCACCGCCGCCTGGCTCGACGAGTTCTTCCGCTGCGAGACCTGCGAGCACCTCTACTGGGAGGGCACACACGTCGAGCGCCTGCGGGACCGCATCGCGCGGATCGCCTCGCGCGCCGGCGATGTGCTATCATGACGGACGTCGTCCAGGACCCGCAGCGTGGAGGCTCCCAACTCGTGCCGGCACCCCACCGCCTCGCCGTTCTCGGCGCCTTCGTCCTGCTGGCCGCCGCCGCGCGAGCCCAGGACATCGTCGACGTGGTCGCCGAGCCGCGGCTGACGTTCATCGACCAGGGCGACACCCTGCGCCTGCCGTACTACGCAAGCCACGACCTCGCGACCACGCAGCCCGGCCTGGTGCGCGTGGTGGTGGTGGTCCACGGCACGCTGCGCAACGCCGACTCCTACTTCGAGGTGCTGCAGGACGCGGCCGCGCTCGCCGGCGCGGCCGGCGACTCCACGCTGATCATCGCCCCCCAGTTCCTCACCGACGCCGACATCGAGCACTTCGAGCTCGGGGCCCAGGACCTTCGCTGGCTCTACGACGGCTGGCGGCAGGGCGACCAGTCGGTGAACGGCAGCCACGGCGGGATCAGCAGCTTCGCCGTCGCCGACTCGCTGCTCCTGCTCGCGGCACGCATCTGTCCCGACCTGCGCGAGGCCGTCCTCACCGGCCACTCCGCCGGCGGCCAGTTCGCCAACCGCCACGCCGCGTCGAGTCCCGTGCCCGACCTGCTGCGCGAGGAGCACGGCGTGCACTATCGCAGCGTCGTCGCCAACCCCTCGACCTACGTGTACTTCTCGCCCGAGCGCTGGGTGCGCGGCACCGCCTACGACTTCGCGCCGCCGGACGCCGACCAGATCGACGACTGCCCCACCTGGGACGACTACAAGTACGGCCTCCAGAACCCCAACCCCTACTTCACCCTGCCGCCCGATACGGTGCGGGCCCGCTACGCGCGGCGCCACGTCGTGCACCTGGTCGGCCAGGACGACGTCAACCCCTACGACGTCTACCTCGACCGCACCTGTCCCGCGATGCTCCAGGGCGATCAGCGTTACGAGCGCGCCGTCGTCTACTGGAACTACCTGCAGCAGACCTTCGGCGAGCAACTCGGCCCGCAGCAGGCGATCGCGGTGGTGCCCTGGGCCGGCCACCACCACTACGAGATGTTCCCCTCGGCTTGCGGCCTCTTCCATCTCTTCGACGTCGGCGATTGCGACGAGCCCGTGCTCGAGCCCGCCTTCGTCGAGGTGCCCCTCGCCGGCCTCGCCACCTACGGCAGCCACGCCGTCGCCTGGGCCGACCACGACGGCGACGGCCGCGACGACCTCCTCATCGCCGGCGCCGCCGGCGACAGCCGTCTGCTGCGCAACGACGGCCCCGCCGGCTTCACGGACGTGACGCCCGCGATCCTGCAGGATGCCGGCAACGTCATCTGCCCCGCCTGGGGCGACCTCGACGGCGACACGCGGCCCGACCTGGCTCTCGCCTGCTGGAACGCGCCCGGCCTGCTCCTGCACAACCGCGGCGGCGGCGACTTCGTCGACGCGACGCCCGCGCCGCTGCTGACCCCGTCGCCCGCGACGGCCGTCGACTGGGCCGACTACGACGGCGATGGCGACCTCGACCTCTTCGTCGGCCGCGAGAACGAGGCCGGCGACCTGCTGCTGCGCAACGACGGCGACCTCGGCTTCGCCGACGCGACGGAGGACCTCGGCCTGCTCCCCGGCGAGACGCGCGGCGCCGCCTGGGCCGACCTCGACGACGACGGCGACCCCGACCTGGTGGTCGCCCGCGACGGCCGCCTGGCCCTGCTGCGCAACGACGCCGGCGCGCTGCTGGACGTGAGCGCCCTCCTGCCCGATCTCACGCGTGGGTTCTCCTCCGTGGCCGCGGCGGACTTCGACAACGACGGCGACCTCGACCTCTACCTCGGCGCGCGCCAGGGCGGCAACGTCATGCTGCGAAACAATGGGAAGCTGGACTTCCGCAACGCGACCAGCGGGCCCCTCGGCAGCGCCCGCAACACGCGCGCGGCCTCCTTCGCCGACCACGACAACGACGGCTGGCTCGACCTCTACCTCGCCAACCAGATGGCCGCCGACCAGCTCCTGCGCGGCACCGGCGGCGGCAACTTCACGGACGCCACGCGCCCGCCGCTGGGCGTGGCCGCGTCCTCCTACAGCGCCGCCTGGGCCGACGCCGACCGCGACGGCGACCTCGATCTCTACGTCGGCATCCACACCGGCGAAGACCATTACTACCTCAACCAGGCGACCCAGGGTCGTCACTGGCTGCAGGTCGACCTGCGCCAGTGGGGCCCCAACCCCGCCGCCGTCGGCGCGCGCCTGCGCTGCCGCACCGGGAACCTGCGCCAGTTGCGAGAGGTCGGCGCCGACGAGGCCTACATGTCGCAGGGTTCGCTCACGGCGGAGTTCGGCCTCGGCGCCGCGACCGTCGTCGACACGCTGGAGGTGCGCTGGCCAGACGGCGCCTTCACGATCCTGACCGCCGTCGCCGCCGACCAGCGCCTGCTCGTCGAGCGCGCGGACCTCACCGGCGACGGCCACCCGCACGTCGTGTTGCCGGCCGTCGCCGGCCTGCTGCCGCCCTGGCCCAACCCCTGCAACCCCCTCGCCAACCTGGCCTTCGACCTGCCGCGCGCCGCCACCGTCAGCCTGCGCCTCTACGACCTCGCCGGCCGCCGCGTGCGCACCCTGCTCGCGACGCAGAGCCTGGCAGCGGGGCGGCACACGCTCACGTGGGACGGCCGCGACGACGCCGGCCGCACCGTCGCCGCGGGGGTGTACCAGGCGTGCCTGACCGGAACGGGAATGGCGCCCAGTGTGAGATCGTTGACACTGGTGAAGTGAGCGGAACGACGCCCGACAACCCGAATTCAGGTCAAGAGCAACGACGCGATGGGTAGCGCGAGGATGTTCGAGCGCAGTTGCGTCGGCGCATCGCACTGGCAGGCCACGACGCCGAAAGGCGCCTCCGGATGCAGAGCGAGGAAAGACTCGAGTCCGAGCAGGTCGCGCGAGAGGATCTGTCGTGACGACTTGACCTCGATGGGGAGCAACGTGCGCCCCCTCTCGAGGACGAAGTCGACTTCCCGACCGGCGCTGGTTCGCCAGTGGTGCAACTGAACCGGGGGCACCTGCAGGTCGCACCAGGCGGCGAGGTGAATCGCGATCCACGACTCTAACCAGCGCCCCTGTTCGCGAGCGAGCGTCGCGGTGTCGTGGATGCCAGCGAGATAGGTTCCCAGACCAGTATCCGACCAGTAGATCTTGCGCGCCTTGACGACGCGCTTCCCTCGATTGCGGAAGAACGGCGGAACCGAGAGGATCTGGAACGTCGTTTCGAGGTGACCCAGGTAGCGTCGGGCGGTGTTCTCAGAGATGCCGATCTCGCGCGCCAGGCCTGCAACGTTGGCGAGCCAGCCGGGATTGGCGGCAATCCACTGCATCATCTTGCGGACCGAGATCACGTCCTCGACCGCGGCGACCTCCCGTAGATCCCGCTCCAGATAGGAGGTCAGATAGCCGCGGCACCAGAGGCTCCGGCTTTCGTCGCGAAACGTGAGCGCAGGTTCCGGATATCCGCCATGAAGCATCGCGTCGTGCAATGGCCGGCGCGGGTGCGCCACGGCATCCCGAACCACCGACCAGGCGTCTTCGAGCCTCTCGGCGGTCATCAACGCCTGGATGGTCGCACCGGCTGGAACGCGTTCGACCTCCGCCCAGGTCAAGGTCGGCAGCTTGAGGTAAACGGCTCGCCCCGCGAGGCTTTCGGACACTTGCCGCATGAACAGGAGATTCGCCGAACCGGTGAGGATGAACCGCCCCGGGCGTCGGTCCTGGTCGACGGCGAGTTTGACGGCCGCGAGCAACTCGGGCGCATGCTGGATCTCGTCCAGCGTCACTTGCGGGGACGACTCCCACAATGAACGCGGGTCATTCCGAGCGATCTCCAGTGTCTGCAGATCGTCGAGATTGTAGTAGGTGCGACCCGTCCCGATCCATGGACTCGTACATAACGTTGTCTTGCCGGTCTGCCGGGCACCCTGAAGTACGGCCACCGGGAATACCTCTGTAATCCTTTGCAAAAAAGACACTTGTGCGCGTTTGTGTAAATCCGCCATACAGTGGAGGATATTCCGTCTTTGGCCGGAAGTCAAGTCCTATCAGCATATTTCGCCGTCCGCCCCTACCGGGACGTTGTAGGACCACGCCGGAAAGGGCACAATCTCCCCGCGAACCCGATCTGAACGCACCCCTTGCTCGTGCCGGTCCGCCCAGGAGGCCCCATGCCGCACCGCGCTCGCCGTATCGCGCTCGTCGTCGTCCTGGTCCTGGTTCTCCCCGCCATGGCCTTCGCCCAGTACGAGGGCGTGCCCTACGTGTGGGAGGGCCACCCCGCGGTGCAGGAAAAGCTCGCGGCGTGGCAGGACCTCAAGCTGGGGTTCATGGTGCACTGGGGGACGTACAGCCAGCGGGGGTGGTGCGAGTCGTGGGGGCTGTGCTCGGAGGACGTGGACTGGCTGTCGCCGCCGCAGCCGTCGTACCAATCCTATTACGACACCTACGTCGGCCTGAAGGCGACCTTCGATCCCGTCGACTTCGACGCCGCGGCGTGGGCGCGGATGGCGCGCGACGCGGGGATGCGCTACTTCGTCTTCACCACCAAGCACCACGACGGCTTCTGCATGTTCGACACGCAGCAGACCGCCTACAAGATCACCGACGCCGGCTGCCCCTTCCACGTCGACCCGCGCGCCGACGTCACCAAGCGCCTGTTCGCCGCCTTCCGCGCCGAGGGCCTGCGCGTCGGCGCCTACTTCTCCAAGCCCGACTGGAACGTGCCCTGGTACTGGTCGCCGCACTGGCAGCACGGCACCCGCAACGTCAACTACCGGCCCAAGGCTCACCCCGAGATCTGGCAGAAGTTCGTCGCCTTCACGCACGCGCAGGTCGAGGAGCTATGCACCGGCTACGGCCCCCTGGACATCCTCTGGCTCGACGGCGCCTGGGTCGCCCCCGAAAACCTCGACCAGGACCTCCGCATGGACCGCCTCGCGGCCGTCGCGCGCCGCCACCAGCCGGGCATGCTGATCGTCGACCGCTGGGTAGGCGGCCGGTACGAGAACTACCGCACTCCCGAGCAGAAGGTCCCCGAGACGCCGCTCGCGATGCCCTGGGAGACCTGCATGCCGCTCGCGGGCGCCTGGAGCTACAACGCGGACGACGTCTACAAGCCCACGCGCCAGCTCGTGCACCTGCTGGTCGACGTGGTCGCCAAGGGCGGCAACCTGCTGCTCAACGCCGGCGCCGACGGCCGCGGCACCTTCCACCCCGACGTCGCCGTCCGCCTGCGCGAGCTCGGCGACTGGCTGCGCGTCAACGGCGAGGCGATCTACGCGACGCGGCCCATCGCGCCCTTCAAGGAGGGCAAGGTCTGCTTCACCAAGCGCCGGGACGACGGCGTCGTGCACGCGATCTACCTGGCCGACGAGGGCGAGCCGCTGCCGGCAGAGATCGTGCTCGACGGCGTGCAGCCGCAGCCGGGCCAGGCGGTGCGCCTGCTGGGTCACGACGCGCCGCTGGCGTGGGAGCCCGCCGGCGACGGCGTGCGCATCCACCTGCCGGCCGACCTCGTCGCGGCGCCGCCGAGCCAGCACGCGTGGACGCTGCGGCTCGGACAGGTGGTCGAGCGCGGCGAGGAGCGGCGCGTCGCCGATCTTGCCGGCTGGACGGTCCGGATTCCGTCCGATTCTGCCCCCGTGGTCGCCTACGCGGCACGAGAGTTGAAGGACCTGCTCGGCCGCGCCGGCGTCAAGCTGCCCCTCGCGGGCGCGAGGGCGGACACCAGCGGCCGCCACACCATCTCGCTCGCCGTGGACGCGACGCTGCCCGAGGAAGGATTGCTGCTGCGCCTCGAGCAGGACCGGTTGCACATCGCCGGCGGCTCGCCGCGCGGCGTGCTCTACGGCGTGTACGAGTTCGCCGAGCGTTACCTCGGCGCGCGCTTCCTCACCGCCGACCACACCCACGTGCCGGCCGACGCCGCCGCGCGCGTCCTGCCGCGCGAGACCTTCGCCTACACGCCGCCCTTCGCCTTCCGCTGGCCGTACCTCGGCGAGACGTGCCTTCATCCCGCGTTCGCGGCGCGGCTGCGCTGCAACACGGTGACCGAGGCGGACAGCCTCGGCGGCCTCTCGCCGCAGCGCTTGACCAGCCACTCGCTCGGCGAGCAGCTCCCCGTCGCGAGATACGGCGCCGAGCATCCCGAGTACTTCGCGCTGGTGCGTGGCGAGCGGTTGCTGGCGGCCTTCGGCGGCGGTCCGCAGCCGTGCCTCACCAATCCCGCGGTGCGCGAGATCGTCACCAAGGCGGTGCTCGACGAGATCGCCGCCCATCCCGAGCGGCGCAACGTCAGCGTCTCGCAGACCGACAACGACCTCTACTGCCGCTGCCCCGCCTGCGAGGCGATCAACGCGCGCGAGGGCACGCCGATGGGCACCACCCTGGCCTTCGTCAACGATATCGCCGACAGCGTCGCCGCGCGGCACCCCGGCACGCAGGTCGGCACGCTGGCCTACTGGCACACGCGCAAACCGCCGGCGACGCTGCGCGCCCGCGACAACGTGCAGATCCAGCTCGCCAACATCGAGTGCTGCGGCCTGCACCCGCTGGCGGAGGCGTCGTGCCCGAAGAACGCCGGCTTCCTGGGCGAGCTGAAGACGTGGTGCGCCACCACCGACCAGGTCTACGTGTGGACCTACGTCACCGACTTCCGCTACTACGACCTGCCGTTTCCCAACTTCCGCAGCCTCGGCCCCAACCTGCGCCTCTTCGCCGACCTGGGCGTGAAGGGCGTCTTCGCGCAGTCCCACGGCGGCAGCACCAGCGGCGACCTCAGCGACCTGCGCAACTACGTCCTCGGCCGCCTGCTCTGGAACCCGTACCTCGACGCGCAGCCGCTGATCGAGGAGTTCTGCCGCCTGCACTACGGCAAGGCCGGGGAGGAGATCCTCGCCTACGTGACCCGCCTGCAGGACCGCGCGTCCGCGCTCGCCATCCATCCCGCCTGCTTCGCCACGCCCGAGGAACTGGGCCTCGACGCGGCGTTCGCGCGCGAGATGCGGGAGCGCTTCGCCCGTGCGCAGGCCATCGCCGACGCCGAGGGCCCGACGTACGCCATGCGCGTGGAGAAAGCCTCGCTCACCGCCTACCGCGCCATGCTCGAGGCCGGGGCGCCGCTGGCCTACGCGGACGGCATGGTGAAGCGGTCGTACCCGCATCCGTACGAGAACGCGGTGGACGACTACCTCCGCCTCGCCGATCGCCACGGGCTGACCATGCCCGACGAGCGCACCACCCTCGCCGACTTCGCCGCGCGCCTGCGCGCGCGCCGGCCCGCCGAGCTGGTCGAGAACGACGTCTGGCGCTGCGTCTTCCTGCCGCAGGAGAACGGCCGCCTGGTCGAGCTGGTGCACAAGCCGAGCGGCCGCGGCTTCCTGCGCGCGTACCAGAACAACCTGCGCTTCGGGTCGTTCGAGGAGTGGGAGGCGAGCAGCGTGGACGAGAACGCGCCCACCTCGCCGTTCACGGTGGAACGCGCGCCGGACGGCATCCTGCTACGCAAGGCCGCTGCCGACGGCACCGTGCATACGCGCCGGCTCACGTTCGAAGGCGCGGCCATCCGCTGCGTGTCGCGCCTCGAGAACACCGGCGCGACGCCGGCCGCCCGCCGTCTGGTGGTGCATCCCGAGTGGAGCGCCGGCACCGCCAGCGCCGACCACCGCGACCTCGGCGCCTACGTCCGGGTCGACGGCAGCTGGCGGGCCTTCAACCGCGACATGCACCAGGACCGCGGGCCGGACACCGGGCTATTGCAGAAGGGCCTCGCCGGCCGCGCCATGGCCTTCTACAACCACCGCGACGGCTACGGCCTGGTGATGCGCTTCGAGCCGGACCACATCGCCAAGCTGCGCACCTGGTGGACGCCGGAGTACCAGCAGATCAACCTCGAGCTGGAGACGACCGAGTTCGTGCTGCAGCCGGGCGAGAGCGTGGAGATCCGTTACACGATCGAGTTCTGGGACGAGGTCGGCGACTGAGACGACAGCGCGCGCCAGCTCAGCGCCGACCCGGCGATGAGCACCGCGCAACCGAGCCACAGCCGTGGCCCCGGCGCCACGCCGAGGTAGGCGCAGGCCGCCAGGGTCGAGAGCAGCGGCGTCAGGTAGGACGCGGCGGCCACCAGGGTGGCGTTGCCCCGGCGCATCGCGCGATCCCAGAGCCGGTAGCCGCCGAACGTGGCGAGCCCGAGAAACACCGCCTCGACGGCCGCCACGCCGCTCCACCGCGCGTCCTCGTCGACGAAGGCCATCAGGATGCCGAACGTGACGGCGGTCAGGAGCAGGAACACGTCGACGGCGCCGGTGTCGTGCCCACCCGCCCACCGCTGCGTGAGATTCGAGTACAGCGCCCAGCACACCGCCGCCGCCAGCGCCATCGCGTACGCCGCGGGGTTGCCGGCGAGGTTGCGCGCGAACGCGGACCAGGAGACGCCGGTGGTGTGAGTCATGGCGAGGATCACGCCGCCGATCGCGAGCACCGTCCCGGGCCCGAGATACCAGCGCGCCCGTCGTCCCAGAAGCATCGTGGAGAGGATGAGGGTCAGCGCCGGCCACAGATAGTTGACCAGGCCGATTTCGAGCACCTGCTGTCGGTCGACCGCGCGGCCGATCGCCAGGTACAGCAGCACGGCATACCCGACGAACAGTGCGCCGCACCCCGCGACGTACCTGACCGGCGGCCTGCCGGTGCGCCGGCGCAACAGCGAGAAGAAGGCCAGCATGCCGCTGACGCCGTAGACGGCTGCCGCGCCACTCACGGGGCCGACGTGCTCGGCAAGGCCGCGCGCGAGCGGCACGGTGGTGCTCCAGAGGAGGATGGCGGCGAGGCCGCAGAGGGTGGCGGAGCGGGTGGACGCGGCGCTCATCCGAGGACCATCACGGACGATCCGCCCACGCCACCTCGTGCGTCCGCCCGCAGCGCGGGCACTGCACGCTGGTCGCCGTGAGGCCCGGCGGGACCTTCAGGACGGTGCCGCAGGGGCACTCGACGCGGGCGTATCCTTGCTGCTTGTAGAAGAAGTCGTCGACCTCGCGCGCGCGCAGGCGAGGGTCGGCGGCCGTGGCGAGGGCGGCCGCCTCGGTGACGGTGGCGGCGATGTCGATGGGCGACGACGCGGTCGCGGTACCGCGGCGCCATCGCTCGCCCTGGACCCGCAGACCCGCGCCGGCGTGCGGATCGTCCAGGGCCGACCTCGGCATCACGCCGCCCTTGCCGGTGATCTCGCGGTAGCTGCGGTCGTAGTCCTGGAAGCTGGCGCCGCCGCCCATCGCGCGCAGGATGCGCACGCGCTCGGCGATCGGGGGGTGCGTGGCAGTGGCCGAGGTGGCCGCGCGCGCCTCGCTCTCGGCGGCCTGCAGCGGGTTCACGATGTACATCGGCGCGTTGGCGCGGTTGGCGCCGCGTAGCTGGTCGCCGCCGGCGGACGCGGCGATCTTCTCCAGCGCCGAGGCCAGTCCCTCGGGATAGCGGGTGTAGGCCGCGGCCGAGGCGTCGGCGAGGTACTCCCGCTTGCGGGAGATCGCGAAGTAGATCAGCTGCGCGATGATCGGCGCCAGGATCATCAGGGCCACGGCAACCAGCATGATGATCGCGCCGCCGCCGCCGCTGTCGTTCGAGCGGCGCGACCGGCGGCCGCCGCCGAACCACATCCCGCGCAGGCCGACCTCGGCGAGCATGACGATCGCGCCGGCCATCACCCCCGCGAAAAGCATGAGCAGGATGTCGCGGTTGCGGATGTGGCCGAGCTCGTGGGCGACCACGCCCTGCAACTCGTCGCGGTTGAGGGCCTTCAGCAGGCCGCTGGTCACCGCCACCGACGCCGTCTCGGGCTTGCGGCCCGTGGCGAAGGCGTTGGGCGCGGCGTCGTCGATGACGTAGATGTCGGGGACCTTCGGCAGGCCCGAGGCGATGGTCATTTCCTCGACGACGTCGTAGAGGACGGGCAGGTCGTCCTTGGTGACCTTGCGCGCCCCCGACATCGCGAGGTAGATGCTGTCGCCCTGGAACCAGGCCACCAGCGTGAGGATGATCCACACCACCGCCGCGAGGCCGATGCCGAAGGCGCCGCCGCCCTCCACCTGCGACTCGCCGAGGGCCCAGCCGAGCGCGCCGAGGACCGCCGCCATGACGACGACGAGGAAGGCGCTCTGGCGGCGGTTGGATGCGATCTGTTCCCACATGACCTAGAACTGGACCTTCGGAGCCTCGCGCTGGACCTCGTCCTTCAGCTCGAAGAAGTCGCCGGCCTTGAAGTTGAACATGCCCGCGATGATGTTGCCCGGGAACATCTGCAGGCGGTTGTTGAACTGCATGACGGCCTGGTTGTAGAACTGCCGCGCGAACCCGATCTTGTTCTCGGTGCTGGTCAGCTCCTCCTGCAAGGCCAGGAAGTTGGTGCTCGCCTTCAGGTCGGGATAGCTCTCGGCGACGGCGAAGAGCCGGCCGAGGGCCGCGGTCAGGCCGCCCTCGGCAGCCGCGCGGGCATCGAGATTGCCGGCGCCGGCGCCGGCGACCGCCGCGCGCGCCTGCGTGACCGCCTCGAGCGTCTCCCGCTCGTGGTGCATGTACCCCTTCACCGTCTCCATCAGGTTCGGGATCAGGTCGAAGCGGCGCTTGAGCTGCACGTCCACCTGGGCCCAGGCTTCCTTCACCTGGTTGCGCAGACCGACGAGCGAGTTGTAGATCGAGATCACCATGCCCACGAGAAGCACGATCAGGCCCAGAATGACCAACAGCGGTAGCATCAGCGGTCCTCCGTTTCGGTCGCCGCGTCGCCGCGGCGGATCACCGCGCCCAGGTAGGTCAGGGCGCGGGTGGGCAGGTCGTTGCCCTCGCGTTGCAGGTCCGCGGCCAGGGCCGCCACCTCGCCGTCGTCGAACCACAGGCCGTGGCCGTCGGGGCAGGCGTCGACGAGTACCCGACCCCCCGGTCCGATATTCGCCTTGCGCATCCGGCGCCGGCAGGCCGGACAGCGGCGCGCCTTCTCGCGGGTCGCGGCGGCCGGCAGCGCGCAAACGGCGGCGGCGCCCAGCCGGTCGCCGATCGCGCCGCCCGGCTCGTCCATCAACAGGGCCAGTTCGTCACGGTCGAACCAGGTGCCGGCGCAGGTGGCGCAATGATCCAGTTCGATCCCGTCGTGCTCCACGACGAGCATCAGGCTGCGGCAGGCCGGACAGATCATGGGGACGGTCTCCCGGTTGGGGGCGCGGGGAGCATACGGGCGGGCGGGCGTCGCGACAAGCTCGTCTTGCCGCGGGCCGCTGGCCGTGCAACCCTGCGCGGGCCGGTGCGTCTATCATCCGCCCGACAGGAGGTCCGGACGTGCCACGCATCGCCTTCGTCGTCCTGGTGTCCGCGTTGTTCGCCGCGCTGGCCGCGCCCGTCGCCGCCGGGAGCCTCGACCTGCCGTCGAGTCGCTGGGGTCTGAGCCTGGGCAACAGCCAGACGTTCACCGGCCTGCGCCTGAACCTGCGCGACCACGACGTGGCGCGCGTCACCGGCCTGAACGTCACCCTGTGGGCCCCGCGCGAGAACCGGTGGGCCGAGTACGACGGCATCGGCCTGCACGTGGTCGGGGCCGATGCCCACCGCCTGCGCGGCCTCTTCGTCAGCCTCGGCGGCGTCGGCGTGCGCGAGGGCACCGGCGTGTTCGTGAACGGCCTGGGCATGGGCGGCGGCGACGTCTCCGGCATCCTGGTCAACGGCCTCGGCGCCGGCTGCGACGACCTGCACGGCATCGCGATCGCGGGCCTGGGCATGGGCGCGGAGAACATCGACGGCATCTGCCTCGCGGGCCTCGGCATCGGCGCCGAGGACGTGCGGGGACTGTGCGTGGCGGGCCTCGGCGTCGGCATGGCCGACGCGACCGGCGTCGTGATCGGCGGCCTCGGGGTGGGCGGGTACCGTCTCGAAGGGATCTTCGCCGGCCTGCTGGGCGTGGGCGCGAAGGAACTCGCCGGCCTCGCCATCGCGGCCGGCGTGGGCGCCGACGAGGTCCGCGGCCTCGCGCTCTCCGCCGCGTACGCCCGGACGCAGGACGCCGAGGGCGTGGTCACCGGCGCCTACAACCGCGCCGGCGCGGCGCGCGGCCTCATGATCGGCGTCTTCAACCGGGCCGACAGCCTGCACGGCGTGCAGATCGGCCTCCTGAATCACGTCGGCAACAACCCGAGCGGCCTGCGGTGGCTGCCCGGCATCAACGTCCACTTCTAGAGGTCGTCCCCGTGTCCCTGCGCGAGACCAGCCGCCGCCTCGCCGCGCTCGGCATCGTGCGCCCCACGTTGCTGGTGGACCGCCGCCGGGTCCAGGCCAACCTCGACCTCTTCGCCGGACGCGCGCGCGCCGCGGGCGTGCGCCTGCGGCCGCACGTCAAGACGCACCAGTCGCCGGCGATCGCGGCCTGGCAGCGCGACGCGGGCGCGCGGGCGATCACGGTGAGCAGCCTGGAGATGGCCTCGTACTTCGCCGACCACGGCTGGGACGACGTCACCCTCGCCCTGCTCGTCAACCCGCGCGAGTGCGACGCCCTCGCGGCGCTGGCCCGGCGGATCTCCCTCGGCGTGATCGTCGACCGGCCCGCCGTGGCGCAGGCCCTCGCCGGACCGCTGCGCGTGTGGATCGAGGTCGACGTCGGCCACGGACGCACGGGCATCCCCTGGCAGGCGCGGGACCTGCTGCGCGCGACGCGCGACGCGGTCGAGAGCGCGCCGGACCTGGCCTTCGCCGGCTTCCTCACCCACGCCGGCCAGAGCTACACCGGCGACGCAGCCGCCGTCTTCGCCGCAACCCGCGAGCGGATGTGCCAGGCGCGGGAGGCCGTCGGCGGCGCCTGCGAGATCTCGGTGGGCGACACGCCCGGCTGCTTCGGCGAACCCGACTGGCGCGGCCTCGACGAGGTGCGGCCCGGCAACTACGTGTTCTGCGATCTCATGCAGGTGCAGGCCGGCGTCTGCGGCGAGGACCGGGTGGCGTGCGCCGTGGCCTGCCCGGTGGTGGCGTCGTACGCGGACCGCGTGGTGGTGCATGGAGGCGCGGTGCACCTCGCGAAGGAACGCCTCGAGGACGCGCGCGGCGCCTGGTACGGCGAGCTGCTGACCATGGACGACGCCGGCTTCGGCCCGCTGCGCCGCGACCGCCGCGTGACCGGCCTCTCGCAGGAGCACGGCGTGATCGCCGGCGAGGGCCTGTACCGGCAGCTCGCCCCCGGTGACGTCGTGCTGGTGGCGCCGGTGCATAGCTGCCTCACCTGCGAGCAGTTCGCGAGCTATCGGACGCTGGACGGCGAGACCTTGCCGCGGCTGCGGCGGGTGTGAATCAACGGCGGACCTTGGGGGTATGGTTGTTCGCGGTCTCGTCGCGGTCGTCGCCGCCGGCGTTGGACTCGCGCCGCCGGGGCGCGGGACGAGGCGACGGATAGGCGAACTGGGTGCCGCAGGCGGGACAGCAGATCTTGCCATCGGACGGAGGATCGCCCAGGATGATGACGGTCTGGCAAACCGGGCAATTCCATGGACGCGACATGCTCACCTCGCTTATGAGCGATGAGTAAACTCGTTTTTCATCGGACATGCAACGCCGTGTGTTCTTTATAGTTGGACGACACCAACCCGTAGGAGGAGGACCGATGAGGAGCCACGAGATCGACTACGAGATCCTCGGCGACGACATGCAGATCGTCGAGGTGGGGCTGGATCCCCGCGAGACCGTCATCGCCGAGGCGGGCGCCCTGAACTACCTGGAACCGGACATCACCTTCGAGGCGCGCATGGGCGACGGGTCGAGTCCGAACGGCGGGTTGATGGACAAGCTGCTGAACGTGGGCAAGCGCGTCCTCACCGGGGAGTCCATCTTCCTGACCCACTTCACCAACAACGGCGGCGTGAAGCGCCGGGCCGCCTTCGCCGCGCCCTATCCCGGCAAGATCATCCCGCTGGATCTCGCCCAGCACGGCGGCGGCTTCACCTGCCAGAAGGACGCGTTCCTCTGCGCCGCCCTCGGCACCAAGCTGTCCATCACCCTGCAGCGTCGTCTCGGCACCGGCTTCTTCGGCGGCGAGGGCTTCATCCTGCAGCGCCTCGAGGGCGACGGCATGGCCTTCTGCCACGCCGGCGGCACGGTGGTGCGCAAGGACCTGCAGGGCGAGACGCTGCGCGTGGACACCGGCTGCCTCGTGGGCTTCACCGACGGCATCGACTACGACATCGAGCGCGCCGGCAGCCTCAAGAGCATGATCTTCGGCGGCGAGGGCCTGTTCCTGGTCACGCTGCGCGGGCACGGCACGGTGTACCTGCAGTCGTTGCCGTTCTCGCGTCTGGCGGACCGCATCATCGCGAGCGCGCCTCGCCTCGGCGGGCGCGGCAAGGAGGAAGGCTCCGTCCTCGGCGGCCTCGGGCGGCTCCTGGACGGCGACTAGGCCTCTTGACAGACGGGACGACCTCCAATACTATACTCTAACAGTACGGTATTAATCGGGGGTCCGACCGCATGAAGATCCGACGCGCCGAAACCGACCACGCCTCCCGCCGGAGCGGATTGCTCAAGCGCCTGGGCGTGGTCGGTTTCCTCTTCTTCCTGATCAAGGGACTGCTCTGGCTCACCGTGCCGCTCGTGATGCTCTTCTGGAATTTCCTCGGCTTATGATGGAGGTCGCCCGATGGTGATGGAACGACTCAAGACCGGCACCCACGACATGCACAGCCTGGCGGAAGGCCGGCAGTTCCAGCGCCGGATGCTGAAGGGTGACATCACCCGCCACGAGTATGCGGACTGGCTCGGCCAGATGCTGCTCATCCACCGCGCCCTCGAGAAGCACCTCTTCGGCCGCCTGCTCGGCGATCCCCTCTTCGCGGCCGTGCGCGAGGAGCAGTTCCAGGAGCCGAACCTGATCGCCGACCTCGCGGCCCTCGGCTGCGACACGGAATCCCTGGCGCCGCTGCCGGCAACCGCCGCCTTGATCCGCGACATCGACCACGCCGCGATCGACGAACCGCTCGCCCTGCTCGGCTACCACTACGTGCTCGAGGGCAGCAAGAACGGCAACCGCTTCATCGCGCGCCAACTGGTGCCGGCCCTGGGCCTCGCCCCCCGCCGCGCCGACCGCTACCTCGACCCCTTCGCCGACGCCCAGCCCGTCAAGTGGGCCGAGTTCAAGGCGGGCATGACGGCCGTCGGCTTCGCCACCGCGCAGATCGACGTGCTGGTAGCTGCCGCGCGCCGCATGTTCGAGGGCATCGGGGAACTCAGCGATCAGCTGATGGCGTCGCAGGCGCAAGCGTGAGCAATCGCTTGACCAGGGCGATGAAGACGCCCGTGAGGATGAGGTTCACGACCAGCGAGAGCACGGCGACCGTGATCATCAGGCCGCCGATGCCGTAGCCGAGCGAGAGAACCAGCACGCCCGCGCCCACTTCGCCTCGCGGCCACATGCCGATGCACACGGCCAGGCGCTCCCGCATCGTGGCCTCGCCGCGATACACGAACAACGGGAACATCTTGCCAAGGTTGGCCAGAAGCGTGACCAGGAGAACGTGCCAGGCGATCGCGCCCCAGCCCACGCCCGTGTCCGCGGAGAGGCCCGCGACAGGCGGCATGCTCATCCCGACCAGGACCATGAAAACGCCGGAAACGACGCCGGCCACGCGCTGTTCCGCCGGATGCTCGGGACCCTCCTGGTGGCCCTCGCGCGCGTCGTCCCGGTGTGGATCCTCGCCGTGCGGCCGGGCCAGCAGGCAACCTAGGACGAACGCGGGCAGCAGCACCTCGATGTGGATCGGCAAGGTGTCGTCGAGCAGCTTGCTGAAGCTGTAGATCGCCTCCGACGCCGCCACGATCGCGACCGCATAGCCCAGCACCGCCGGCCAGCGCGAGGGCCAGCGCAGCTTGTGCAGATAGCGCCAGGCCAGCCAGAGCTGGACCGCCATCAAGACGACGATCACGCCCATCTGCCAGCGCACACCCACCATGAGCATCTTCAGCGGGATCATCAGCAGCACGGTGTCGAGGTCGTCGAAGATGGCGAGCACTCTCGCCTTGCGGAACATCCAGGTCGCCGAGAGACCGGCCGCGGCGAGCATGGAGAAGAGCACGCCCGCCGAGGTCGGCGCGGCGAAGCGGCCCGCGAGCAGCGCGCTCTCCCAGGCGCCGCGCCCGTTGGCGCCGGACGCGTCGAGCACGAAGACGAAGTAGGCGGCGACGAAGAGCCAGGGGAAGGCGGCCGCCGTCGCCGCCACCCAGTAGTCCTTGGCGAGGCCGCCCGGACGTGAACGATCGATCTCGAACTCGTAGCCGACGTGGATCATGATGAAGGCGAGGGCGACCATCGTCGCCACCCGCAGGGCGACCGCGAAGGCCGGCCACGCGTCTCCCAGCAAGGGCGGCACGATCTGCGAGCCGATCAGACCGGCGACGAGCAGCAGCGAGTAGACCAGGACTTTGCGCATGGCGGCGTCAGGATAGCCGCACCCTACGGGCGCGACAAGTCTCCTTGTGGGTGGTAATCTGAGTCCGTCTGGTCGACCAAGGAGGCACCATGCAGACGACGCCCCGTTTCCATGCGTTCTACGTGATGATCGCCATCCTGGGCGTGTTCCTGCTCCACGACCTGTGGGTGGCCGCGACAGCCGTGAAGAACGTCCCCTACAGCGAGTTCCTGCAAATGGTGCGGGACGACAAGGTGACGGACGTGGTCATCACCACGAACGAGATCCGCGGCACGCTCAAGGAGCCCGCGTCGGCCCGGCAGCGCTATTTCCGGACCACGCGCGTCGATGGCGATCTCGCCCGTGAACTGGCCGAGCACGAGGTGACCTTCTCGGGGCGCGTCGAGAGCAACGTCCTGCCGACCCTGCTCTCCTGGATCATCCCGGTGGCCCTGTTCTTCGGCGTCTGGGTCTTCCTCATGAAACGCATGTCGCGCGGCATGGGCGCGGGCGGCGGCCTCATGTCCATCGGCAAGAGCAAGGCGAAGGTCTACGTCGAGACCGACACCAGGGTGACGTTCGGTGACGTCGCCGGCGCCGATGAGGCCAAGGCCGAACTGGCCGAGACGGTGGCATTCTTGAAGGATCCCCAGGCGGGAGGTCGCCTCGGCGCGCGCATGCCCAAGGGCATCCTGCTGGTCGGGCCGCCCGGCACGGGCAAGACCCTGCTCGCGCGCGCCGTCGCCGGCGAGGCGGGCGTGCCGTTCTTCTCGATCTCCGGTTCCGATTTCGTGGAGATGTTCGTCGGCGTGGGCGCCGCGCGCGTGCGCGATCTCTTCGAACAGGCCCGGGCGAAGGCCCCGGCCATCGTCTTCATCGATGAACTCGACGCGCTCGGACGTGCCCGCGCCGCCTCGCCCTACGCCGGCGGCGGCCACGACGAGAAGGAGCAGACGCTCAACCAGCTCCTGGTGGAGATGGACGGCTTCGACCCGGCGAGCGGCATCGTCCTGCTCGCCGCCACCAACCGGCCCGAGGTCCTCGATCCGGCGTTGCTGCGCGCGGGCCGCTTCGACCGCCAGATCCTCGTCGACCGGCCGGACAAGGCGGGCCGCGTCCAGGTGCTGGACGTTCACGTGAAGAAGGTCGCGCTCGGCCCCGACGTGGACCTCGAACAGGTGGCGGCCCTGACGCCCGGCTTCACGGGCGCCGATCTGGCCAACCTCGTGAACGAGGCCGCGCTTGCGGCCACGCGCCGTGGCGCCGGCGCCATCGCCATGACCGACTTCAACACCGCCATCGAGCGCATCATCGCCGGCCTCGAACGCAAGAACCGGCTGCTGAACCCCCGCGAACGGCGGATCGTGGCCTATCACGAGATGGGGCACGCGTTGCTCGCCGCGGCCATCGCCGGCTGCGATCCGGTGCACAAGGTGTCGATCATCCCCCGCGGCATCGGCGCCCTTGGCTACACCATCCAGCGCCCCACCGAGGACCGCTACCTCATGACGCGGGCCGAGCTCGAGGACAAGATGGCCGTCCTGATGGGCGGCCGGGCCGCCGAGCACGTGATCTTCGGCCACCTTTCGACGGGCGCCTCGGACGACCTCGCGCGCATCACCGACATCGCCCGCAGCATGGTCACCCGCTACGGCATGGAACCCAAGCTCGGCCACGTGGCCTTCGAGAGCGAGCAGCGTTCCTTCCTCGGTGGCGCCGCCGACGCGCTGCGTCCCCGCGCCTACAGCGACGACACGGCCCGCGAGATCGACTGCGCGGTGCGGCTCGCCGTGACCGCCGCCTTCGACCGTGCGGTCGCCGTGCTGCAGGCCAACCGGGCCGTGCTCGACGAGAGCGCGGCGCTCCTGCTGGAAAAGGAGACGCTGGAGGCGGCGAACCTGGCGGACCTGTTTGCCCGGATCAAGCCGGTCGAGGGCGTCGAGCCGGCACGAGCCGGTTGAACCATGGATGCGGCGACGTCTATGCGGCTGCTGGTCGGATTCGCCCTGCTCGTGGTAGGAGCGGAGGCGCTGGTGCGGGGATCGGCGGGCCTCGCGGCCCGCGCCGGATTGTCCCCGCTGGTCATCGGCTTGACCGTTGTCGCCGTCGGCACGTCTTCGCCCGAGATGGCCGTATCGATCTCGGCGACGCTCAAGGGCAACTCCAATCTGGCCTTCGGCAACGTCGTCGGCTCGAACATCTTCAATGTTCTCTTCATTCTCGGTCTGTCCGCCGTCGTCGCCCCGCTCGTTGTCGCGAAGCAGCTGGTCCGCTTCGACGTGCCGGTCATGATCGGCGTTTCCGTCCTGGCCCTCGTGCTCGGTCTGGACGGCCGGATCTCGCGTGTCGACGGCCTGCTGCTCGTGGCCGGCAGTGTCGTCTACACCGTGCAGCTCCTGCGCCTCGGCCGCCGGGAGGCCTCGGCGGCTCCGGCTCCACCCTCCACCCGGCGCGACCCCCTGGCGGTCCAGATCCTGCTTGTCCTGGGCGGGCTGGTGCTGCTGGTGGCAGGCTCCCGGTGGTTGGTGGCGGGGGCGATCAGGGTTGCCACGGCCCTCGGACTCTCGGAACTGATCATCGGCCTGACCATCGTGGCCGCCGGGACGTCGTTGCCGGAAGTCGCCTCGTCGGTGATGGCGACCATTCGCGGCCAACGCGACCTTGCCGTTGGCAACGTCATCGGCAGCAACATCTTCAACCTCCTCACGGTGCTCGGCCTCTCCGCGGTGGCCGGCCCGGACGGTGTGGAAGTGGGCCGCCCGGCACTCGCCTTTGACGTTCCGATCATGATCGTGGTGGCGTTGGCCTGCCTGCCCATCCTCTTCACCGGCCACCGCATCGCGCGCTGGGAGGGTTGGCTCTTTCTTGGCTACTACGTCGCCTATACCCTGTTCCTGCTGCTCGACGCGCAGGACCACGACGCCGCGCCGCTATTCGGGCGCTTCCTGTTGATGTTCGCCATTCCGCTCACCGCGATCACCCTCGCGGTTCTCGCGTTTCGCGCCAGGCGGAGAGATCGGTGAGCAAGCCGGTACCCGCCGGCTCCAGTACCAGATCGCTTCGGCGAACTGCTGCGCGGTGTAGGGGGCGTACGTTCCGCCCGGTTTCTCCAGGTAGTTGCGCGCCATGGTGATCGGGTGCATCGGCTCCTCCGGGACGGCGCTCGCCTGCAGGCTGACCACCTCCCAGGCGAAGTCGCCGCTGCGGGTGCCGTCGTTCTCGAGCAGGGTCGCCGCGCTGTAGAGCACCACCGCGGCGTACCGCGCCGGTTCGCGCGGGCCGTCGGCGGTCACCCGGATGAACGGCTCCTCGTGCGGCTGCCGGCGCTCGAGCGCGGCGAAGAGCGGCGTGTTCTCGTCCACCAGCACCGTGCCGGCCACGAAGCGGTCGGCCGGGACCGGAACCACCACCACCGCCTCGAGGTCGGTGCGGCCGACGCCGGGCCGGCGCTGCGGCCAGCGCTCCTGCACGAGGTCGAGCAGCTCCTCCGGCGAACCGTCGAACCAGGCGTGGCCGCCGCCAGGGACATGGCGGCCACGCGCGAAATCGCTCCAGCCAAGGTGTGACATCGGGCTCTCCGTTTCGCGGTCGTCGTGCTATCTTTCCGCCCGCGAGATTACCCGAAAGGAGCGTCATGAGCTATCCCGTGAACGAGCGCCAGATCATCCGCGACTGCAAGATCGGCGAGGGCACCAAGGTCTGGAACTTCGTCAACATGTACGAGTGCGAGGTCGGCCGCGACAGCATGATCGGCACCTTCGTCGAGATCCAGGCCGGCGTGAAGATCGGTGACCGCACGCGCGTGCAGAGCCACACCTTCATCTGCGAGCTGGTCACCATCGGCAACGACGTCTTCGTCGGCCACGGCGTGATGTTCATCAACGACACCGCCCCCCCGCAGCCCGAGCGCGAGAAGTGGAAGGAGACGCACATCGAGGATGGCGTTTCCATCGGCAGCAACGCCACCATCCTGCCCGTGCGCATCGGCAAGGGCGCCATGATCGGCGCCGGCGCGGTGGTCACCAAGGACGTGCCCGCGGGCGCCGTGGTGGCCGGGGTGCCGGCGAAGATCCTGCGCTATCGGTGAGGCGCGCCCGTATCGCGGGCTTTACGACGGGCGACCCATGACAGGACTAGATTTATCCGCGATATCGCAGTCCCTGCCGATCGAGGCTTGAGCACGCCGCTGCGCGGCCGATAGCACTGGGCAGGAGGTCGCGCGTGAACGAATGCCGGATCGCGGTCGGCGGCGTCGTCCTGGGCCTGGAATGCTCTTCCGCGGAGTACGCCGCCTCGTTGCGGGAGTACTTCGCGACGGGCGCCACCGACGACGCGCCGGACATCCGCCTGCAGCTCGAGGTGTTCGGGGACGACCAGCCCGTCGTGGTCCCCGACTCGCTGGTGGCCACCAAGCGCCTCGCGGGCGACGAGTTCACGGCGGCCGGCGGCCTGGTCGCCGGCCGCTACGACCCCACCTCGCGCCGCGGCGAGTTGCGCGTGCACTGGGTCCTGACCAAGGCCCAGATGACCCGCGTCTTCGAGCAGCTCCTCTACCAGGCCTTCTACTCCGCCCGCACGGCGCGGCGGTACGAGGCCGTCCTGATGCACGCCAGCGGCGTGATCCGCGGCGGCGACGGGTTCCTCTTCGTGGGCGCCTCGGGCGCGGGCAAGTCCACGGTGGCCGACCTCAGCCAGGACTTCACCGTCCTCAACGACGAGATCTGCCTCGTGGAGTTCGCCGCCGGCCGGGTCACGCTGCACTCGACGCCCTTCAACGGCCTGTACCGGCGCAAGCACGCGGCGAGCGCGCCGCTGCGCGCGGTGATGCTGCTCGCGCACGGACTCGAGCATCACCTCGAACCCGTCGGGCCCGCGGCCGCCGTGGCCGCCCTCACCGGCCAGGTGGTCGCGCCCCTGGGCCTGGAGGACGCGCTCTCGCCGCGCATCAGCGTCCGCATGCTCGACCTTGCCGGCCGCCTCGCCGCCTCGGCGCCGGTGCGTCGTCTCGCCTTCACGCCCGATCCCGGCTTCTGGCGCGTCATCGACCACGAGTTCCCCAGCGCAGGAGGACGACCTTGATCGAGCTCACGGCCACCCCGGTCCGCAGCGAGGACTACTGCGTCCGCGACCTCGGCACCGAGACCATCTTCCTGTCGCCGGACGGCACGCAGGTGCACGCCGTGAACGAGCTGGGCACCTACATCTGGTCGCTGCTGGACGGACGGTCGTCCCTGGCCCAGGTGCGCGACCGCATCTGCGCCGACTACGACGTCTCGCCGTGGCAGTGCGAGGAGGACCTCCTCGCCTTCGTGGCCGAGCTGGCGCAGAAGCGCCTGGTGAGCCTGGATTCGTGATGGTGAGCCTGCGCGACGACATCCTGCGGCTCTACGCCTCGCAGCACCGCCTGCACGCCGCGATGATCGAGGTCACCCACCGCTGCCCCTGCGACTGCGTCCACTGCCTGCTGGTGCGCGAGCCCCGCGACGAGCTGACCCTCGACGAGCTCGTCGACATCCTGAGGCAGCTGCGCGACGAGGGCGTGTTCAACCTGGGCCTGACCGGCGGCGAACCGTTCGTGCGGGGCGACTTCCCGCGCATCCTGGCTGCGGCCCACGTCCACCGGTTCTTCCTCTCGGTCCTGACCACCGGCGTGACCGTCGGCGCGCCCGAGGTGGCGCTGATGCAACGCTGCGGCGTGCGCCGCGTGGAGATCTCGTTGCTGGGCGCCGGACCCGACACCCACGACGCCGTCATGCGCCTGCGCGGCGCCTTCGACCGCACCGTGGCCGCCGTGAAGCTCCTGGTGGCCGCGGGTCTCGAGGTCAACCTGAAGACGACGGTGTTGACGCTCAACTGGCGCGAGGTCCCGGCGATGCGCGCCCTCGCGGCGCGGCTCGGCGCCCGCTACGAGGCGAACATCACGGTCGCCCCGCGCATGGACGGCGACCGCGCGCCGCTGGGCTACGCCCTCACCGCGGCGGAGCTGGCCCAGCTCGACCCGTCCCTGATCAACGCCGGTCCGATCCCCGGCGAGGACCTCAGCGGCGGCGCGCCGCTGGTCTGCACCGCCGGCCGCACCGTGGCCGCCATCGGCCCCCGCGGCGAGGTCTACCCCTGCCTGCTCATGCGCCACGAGCTCGGCAACCTGCGGCAGCGGTCGCTGCACGACATCCTGCACGCCGCGCCGGAGCCGTTCCTGACCTCGCTGCGCCGGCTGGAGACGGACGAGGTGGCCACCTGCGCCGGCTGCGACCTGCGCGCCGGCTGCCAGCGTTGTCCCGGCATCGCCTATCTCGAGACCGGCGACCTGCGCGCGCCTTCGCCGAGCGCCTGCGCCCTCGCGACGCACGTGGCCCACAGACACGAAGACGACTGACGAAGGGGGGGCGTCAGTCGTCCTCGTTCGGTGTCCGCGTCAGCCTAGCTGCAGCACCAGTGGAACAGGGGATTGAAGATGTTGACGGGGCTCCAGTGGCCGCCGCCGCCACCGTTGCCGCCGCTCTGGCCGCCGTCGTCCCCGGCCCCGTAGTTGCCGTACACGCCGACGACGATGTTCTCGGTGCGGATCTCCGGTCGCAGATAGCCCTTCTTTTCCATCGCAGCTGTCTCCCTGTCGGAGGGGGTGGTCCTGGCCTTGGCCGGGTGTTGAGATATCATTATCTAGTATTTTATGCCTGATTACAATGATAATATGCTAATCAGTGCGTTATTTTATTGTTTGATAACACCAAAAACGACCCCCGGACGACGGCGCCCCCGGCAACGCTAAACGTTGTGACGCAAGGACTTCTGAAGTGACCGGACCACCACCCCACCGCGGTCGTGCCCGCCGCGTGCAATCGGGGCCAATCGGTGGTAGATTGGCGCCCCAAGAGAGGTCGCCGGCGGCTCTTGCGGTTGCCGGCTTGCGTTTGCCGCCTAGCCGGGATTGACGATGGACATCCAGCAACACGTCCCCAACACGCTGAGCCTGGCCTTCAGCGAGGATCTCTACGCCGCCTGGCTCGCCGACCCGCGGTCGGTGCCCGAGAACTGGCAGCAATACTTCGCGAGCCTGGGCATCGGCGCCGGGGTGTCGCCGCGCGACGCGGCGGCCATGGGACAGCGTCAGCTGGAGCTCGCCGAACGGCAGAACCGGGTCGACCAGCTGATCCGCAATTACCGGGTGCGCGGACACAACATCGCCCGGCTGAACCCGCTCGGCCCGCCGCCGCCGCCCCCGCGCGAGCTGACCCTCGACTTCTACGGCTTCACGGACGACGACCTGGAACTGCCGTTCTCCGCCGGCAGCCTCGCCCCCGGCGAGGTCTTGCCCCTGCGCGAGATCCTGCGGCGCCTGCAGAGCACCTACTGCCGCTCGATCGGCGTGCAGTTCATGCACATCGACGACCTCGAGTGCCGCACCTGGCTGATGAACCGCATGGAGCCCGGCGAGAACCGCATTGCTCTGCCCAAGAACGACCAGGTGGCCATCCTCACGCGGCTGACCGACGCGGTGGTCCTCGAGGAGTTCATCCAGAAGAAGTACGTCGGCGCCAAGAGTTTCTCGCTCGAGGGCGCGGAGAGTCTCATCCCGCTGCTCGCCCTGGCCATCGAGTTCGGCGGCCGCGACGGCGTCACCGACATGATCCTCGGCATGGCCCACCGCGGCCGGCTCAACGTCCTCGCGAACATCATGGGCAAGAGCCCGTGGCAGATCTTCAAGGAGTTCGAGGACGACCAGCCCGACCTCTACCTCGGCCACGGCGACGTGAAGTACCACCTCGGCCACCACAGCGACTGGAAGCTCGCCGACGGCGGCGAGGTGCACCTCGCGCTGTGCTTCAACCCGAGCCACCTCGAGTTCGTGAACCCGGTGGCTCTCGGCCGCGTGCGCGCGAAGCAGGACCGCCTGCAGGACGCCGCGCGGTCCCGCGCGCTGGCCATCCTGATCCACGGCGACGCGGCCTTCGCCGGCGAGGGCATCATCCAGGAGACCCTGAACCTCAGCGAGCTGCGCGGCTACACCACGGGCGGCGCCCTGCACGTGGTGGTGAACAACCAGATCGGCTTCACCACCGATCCTCGCGATGCCCGCTCCACGCCTTACTGCACCGACGTCGCGCGCATGCTGCAGAGCCCCATCTTCCACGTCAACGGCGAGGATCCCGAGGCCGTGGCGCAGGTGGTGCGCCTGGCCCTCGACTTCCGCCGCGAGTTCCACCGCGACGTGGTCATCGACATGTACGGCTACCGCCGCCGTGGCCACAACGAGAGCGACGAGCCCGCCTTCACGCAACCGTTGCTCTACGAGCAGATCCGCCAGCGCAAGTCGGTGCGCGAGGGCTATCTCGACCATCTGATCACCATGGGCGGCATCAGCCGCGAGGCCGCCGACCGCATCGCCGACGAACGGCGCGCGGCCCTCGAGAAGGACTTCCAGGAGATGCGCGGCCCGGAGAACGGGCAGGCCGCCGTCCGGGACGGCGTGACCACCGTGGCCTGGAAGGGCTACCGGGGCGGACCCGAGAGCGTGGTCCCCGACGTGGACACGGCCGTCCCTCGCGAATGGCTCGCGGCGCTGCTCGCGAAGCAGGCCGAGGTGCCCGCCGGCTTCACGCCGCACCGCAAGATCGAACGCCTGCTCGAGCTGCGCCGGCAGATGGCCCAGGGCGAGAAGCCGCTCGACTGGGCGGCCGCCGAGGCCCTGGCCTTCGCCACCCTCGCCACCGAGGGCCAGCGCGTGCGCCTGAGCGGCCAGGACGCCGAGCGCGGCACCTTCAGCCACCGTCACGCCGTGCTGCACGACGTCACCACCGGCGCGCGCCACATGCCGCTGCAGCACCTCGCGCCGGACCAGGCGCCGGTGGAGATCGTCAACAGCCCGCTGTCCGAGGCCGGCGTGCTGGGCTACGAGTACGGCTACAGCCTGAACTTCCCCGACGCGCTGGTGATGTGGGAGGCGCAGTTCGGCGACTTCATCAACGCCGCGCAGGTGATCGTCGACCAGTTCCTCGCCACCAGCGAGGGCAAGTGGCGCTTCCTGTCGGGCCTGGTGCTCCTGCTGCCGCACGGCCTCGAGGGCATGGGCCCCGAGCACAGCAGCGGCCGCATGGAGCGCTTCCTGAACCTCGCCGCCGAGGACAACCTGCAGGTGGCGCAGCCGACCACGCCGGCGCAGATGTTCCACCTCCTGCGCCGCCAGGTGCTGCGGCCGTGGCGCAAGCCGCTGATCGTCTTCACCCCCAAGAGCGGCCTGCGCTCGCCCGACGTGGTCTCCTCCCTGGACGATCTCGCGACCGGCGCCTTCCAGCGCATCATCCCCGACGCGCGCGGGACGGCCGGCGCGGCGAGCGTGCGCGAGGTGGTGTTCTGTTCGGGCAAGGTGTATTACGATCTCGCCGCCGAGCGCGACCGCCTCGGCCGCGATGACCTGGCCGTGTTGCGGCTGGAGCAGATCTACCCGCTGCCGGCGAGGCTGCTCGAAGAGGCGCTGGCCCCCTACCCGCACGACGTCCGCGTCCGCTGGGTCCAGGAGGAGCCGGCCAACATGGGTCCCTGGCCGCACCTGCGGCTACGCTTCGGCGAGCGGCTGCTCGGTCGTTTCGCGCTCGACGCCGTTTGCCGGCCCGAGTCGGCGTCCCCGGCGACGGGGTCGTCCGCGAGCCACCGGCTCGAGCAGCAGATCCTGATGGAGAAGGTCTTCGGCCCGCAGTCCCGCAAGTAAGCGACAACGGAGGCAACGATGGCGCAGGACGTGACGGTACCCTCCCTCGGCGAGTCGATCACCGAGGTCCAGATCTCCGGCTGGCTCAAGGCCCCGGGCGACCACGTGAAGCTGGACGAGCCCCTCGCCGAGATCGACTCGGACAAGGCCACCGTCGAGCTGCCCTCGCCGTTCGCCGGCACCCTGGTCGCGATCAAGGTCGCCGCCGGCGAGTTCTGTCACGTGGGCGACGTCATCGCCGTCATCGACGAAACCGCCAAGGCGACAGCAGGCGCCGCCGCGAAGGCGGACGCCGCACCGGCCGCGGCGTCGAACACGGCCCCCGCCGTCATGCCCGCCGCGCAGCGGGTTCTCTCGCAATCGGGCGTCGACCCCGCCGCGGTGACCGGCACCGGCCCCGGCGGCCGCGTGCTGAAGGAAGACGCCCAGCGCGCCGCGGCGGCGGCCCCGGCCCCCGCGCCCGTCGCGGCACCGCCCGCGCCCCCAGCTTCGCCTGCATCCACCGGCGCCCGCGAGGAACGCGTCGTGCCGATGAGCCCGATCCGCCGGCGCATCGCCGAGCGGCTGGTGCAGTCGCAGCAGGTGGCGGCGCTACTGACCACCTTCAACGAGATCGACATGAGCACGGTCATGGCGATGCGCAAGACGTACCAGGAGTCGTTCCAGGCGAAGTACGGCGTGAAGCTGGGCTTCATGAGCTTCTTCGCGAAGGCGACCATCGAGGCGCTGCGCCTGGTGCCCCAGCTCAACGCCGAGATCCGCGACCAGGCCATCGTCTACCACGACTACCACGACATCGGCATCGCCATCGGCAGCGGCAAGGGCCTGGTGGTCCCGGTGATCCGCAACGCCGAGCGCCTGACCTTCGGCGGCATCGAGCAGGCCATCGCCGACTTCGCCCAGCGCGCCCAGAACAAGAAGCTCGACCTCAGCGAGCTCGAGGGCGGCACCTTCACCATCAGCAACGGCGGCGTCTACGGCTCCCTGCTCTCGACGCCCATCGTCAACCCGCCCCAGAGCGGCGTCCTCGGCCTGCACGCCATCCAGGACCGCGCCGTGGTGCGCGACGGCCAGATCGTCATCCGCCCGATGATGTACGTGGCGCTCACGTACGACCACCGCCTGGTGGATGGGCGCGAGGCCGTGACGTTCCTCAAGCACGTGAAGGAATGCGTGGAGGAGCCGGGAAGGTTGTTGCTGGAGATCTAGTTCGCACCTGCCGGCCGCAGAGGAAGGACAACAGATGCAGCAGAAACAGCACGACCTCGTGGTGATCGGCGCCGGCCCGGGCGGGTACGTGGCGGCGATCAGGGCGGCCCAGCTGGGCCTCGACACGGCCTGCGTCGAGAAGGAGCCGCGGCTCGGCGGCACCTGCCTGCGGGTGGGGTGCATCCCGAGCAAGGCGCTGCTCGAGTCGAGCGCGCGCTATCACGAGGCGCACGAGGGGTTGCTCGCGGCCCATGGCATCGGCGTCGGCGAGGTGACGTTCGACCTGGCGCAGATGCTCGCCCGCAAGACGAAGATCGTCGAGGACCTCACCGACGGCATCGCCGGCCTCTTCAAGAAGAACAAGGTCACACGCTACGAAGGCACGGCGCGCCTCGACGGCCCTGGTCACGTCGTGGTCGGCGACGTCGCGATCGCCGCCAAGCACGTCATCATCGCCAGCGGCAGCGTGAGCGCCTCGCTGCCGGGCGTCGAACTGGACGGCGACGTGATCGGCGACTCGACGACGGCGCTGTCGTACCCGACGGTGCCGAAGCACCTCATCGTGGTGGGCGCCGGCTACATCGGCCTCGAGCTGGGCAACGTGTGGCGGCGCCTGGGCGCCGAGGTCACGGTGGTCGAGTACCTCGACCGCATCCTGCCCGGCATGGACGCCGAGATCGCGCGCGAGGCCCACAAGCTGCTCAAGCGGCAGGGCCTGGAGTTCATCCTCAAGGCGCGGGTCACCGGCGCGCGGCGCGAGGACGCACAGGCCGTGCTCGAGATCGAGGGCCACGAGCCCCTGCGCGGCGACCGCATCCTGATGGCGGTCGGGCGCAAGCCGCTGACCGCGGGCCTCGGCCTCGAGACTGTCGGCATCACCCTCGACGACCGCGGCCGCATCCCCGTCGGCGCGCACTACCGCACCACCGCGGCGGGCATCCACGCCATCGGCGACGTGATCGCCGGCCCCATGCTCGCCCACAAGGCCGAGGACGAGGGCGTCGCCTGCGTCGAGGCCATCGTTACCGGCTTCGGGCACGTCGACTACGACGCCATCCCCGGCGTCTGCTACACCGAGCCCGAGATCGCGACCGTGGGCCAGACCGAGGAGCAGTTGAAAGAGAAGGGCGTCCCCTACAACAAGGGCGTCTTCTTCTTCCGCGCGAACTCGCGGGCCCGCGCCCTCGAGAGCATCGACGGCCGCATCAAGATCCTCGCCCACAAGGACACCGACCGCGTCCTGGGCGTCCACCTGATCGGCCCCCGCGCCGGCGACCTCATCGCCGAGGCCACCGCCGCCATGACCTTCGGCGCCTCCAGCGAGGACATCGCCCGCGTCTGCCACGCCCATCCGACGCTGGCCGAGGCGGTCAAGGAAGCCGCGATGAGCGTGACGGGGAAGCCGATCCACGCCTGAGTTGCGCCGGCGCAAGTGGATTTGGCGGAATTCCTAGCGACAGGCGCTAGAAATTCGGCTATAATCGCGTAATGATCATACGTAATCATCATATTTCGATCGTCAGGCGCTATCTCGACCAGTTCCCGGTCGTAGGCATCCTGGGCGCTCGCCAGGTTGGCAAGACCACGCTCGCTCACCAGATCGGGGAGGCGGCCGTTCGCTTCGACCTTGAGGATCTGGACGACCTCGCGCGTCTGGCGGACCCCAAGCTGGCGCTGGGGTCGGCCCGGGGACTGGTTGTGCTCGACGAGATCCAGAGACGACCCGATCTCTTTCCCGTCCTGCGCGTCCTGGCCGACCGTGCCGGTTGTCCGTCGCGGTTCCTGATTCTCGGTAGTGCATCGCCGGACCTGCTCCGCGAATCGTCCGAGAGTCTCGCCGGACGGATCGCCTACCATCACCTCGGTGGCTTCGCGCTCGATGAAGTCGGCGGCGATCGATCCGACCAACTCTGGCTGCGCGGCGGTTTTCCTCGTTCGTTTCTGGCGATTGATGATGTGGCGAGCCAGGAATGGCGCCGGCAGTTCGTGCGGACCTTCCTGGAGCGCGACCTTCCTCAGCTCGGCATCCGCATTCCCGGCACGACCCTCGGTCGATTCTGGCAGATGCTCGCGCACTACCATGGTCAGATCTGGAACGGCGCCGAACTCGCCCGTGCGTTCGGAGTCGCCGAATCGACGGTCCGCCGCTATCTCGATGTTCTCGCCGGCGCATTCGTCCTCTGGACGTTGCCGCCGTGGCACGAGAACCTCGGCAAGCGTCAGGTTCGTGCACCCAAGATCTACGTCCGCGACACGGGTCTGCTGCATACCATGCTGGGACTGACGACGCGCGACGAACTCCTCGGCCATCCCAAGGTCGGCGCCTCGTGGGAAGGCTTCGTGCTTCAGGAAGCCATCCGGCTTCTCGGTGCTCGCCAGGAGGAATGTTACTTCTGGGAGACCTACGGTGGCGCGTCGCTCGATCTGCTCGTGGTACGCGGCAATCATCGCCTCGGCATCGAGGTCAAACGGACGACGGCGCCGCGGTCCACGAAGTCCCTGCACGGCGCTCGCGAGGCCCTGAAACTGGAGGATGCGGTCGTGATCCACGCCGGCGAGTCGAGCTTCCCGATATCGAGAGGAGTTCGCGCGGTGGCGTTCGCGAGGCTGGCCGAGGATCTGGTGACCTCGTAACCGCGGGATCTCGAGCGAAAAGCCCCGTTTGCACGGGGCTTTCGGTACGTTCCAGCAAATCCCGCCGCGCCCCCTACCTCGCGACCACCACCTTGCGAGTCTCCACCTGCTCCGGCGTCGTGAGGCGCACCAGGTAGACACCCGCGGCGACCTCGTGTCCGGACGCGTCGCGGCCGTCCCAGCCCACCGAGTGCGCGCCCGCGCCCAGCTCGCCGAGGGCGAACTCGCGGATGCGGCGGCCCTTGAGGTCGAAGACGCCGACGTGGACGTCCTGGCCGCGGCCGAGCTGGAAGGCGACAGTGGCGTCGTCGCGGGTCGGATTGGGGGCGACCTGGACGAAGCGCACGGGGGGCAGGACGCCGATGCCGCGGATGATCTCCACGGCGCGGGCGTAGCCCTGGGGGTCGGTGACCAGCAGGCCGTTCACGGTGGGCTCGCCGGCGGCGGCGGCCGTGTACGGCACGCGGATGGTGACGCCGGCGGCGGGCAGGCCGTTGTCGAGGTCGTAGACCAGGACGCGGAGCTGGTCGCCCGCAGCGCTGGCAGCGACGGCGGTGCCGGCGTCGCCGTCGACGCGCACGTCGGCGGGGCGCCAGCCGGCGCCGGGCAGCGAGAGGGCGAACTGGCCGCCGGCGACGGCCTCTCCGGACAGGGTCACGGGTACCCACCAGGTGCCGTCCTCGAGGACGGCGTCGCCCACGGCGAAGGTCGCGGGCAGGGCGGGGATCACGCGGCCGGGCGTCGCGGTTTCGAGGATGAAGGCGACGATGCGGGTGACGTCGGAGATGTTCAGCGTGCCGTCGCCGCCGCCGGCGGGGAACACGTCGGCGGCCTCGCGCTGCTCTGTGGTCAGCGGGTGGGCGCCGGGATTGACGATGTGGTTCACCAGCACGACGACGTCGAGCACCGTCGTCGCCTCGTCGCCGTCGAGGTTGCCGTCGGGAGTCTCGACGCCCGTCACGGCGGCGAGGGCGACGGCCGCGTCGACCTTGCCGGCGCCGAAGCGGACGTTCCAGCCGGCGCCGGTGAAGGCGTCGTGGCTGGCGGTCGACCGCAGGATGCTACGCACCTCGGCGGCCGTGAGGTCGGGGTTCTTCTCGAGCATGAGGCCGACGACGCCGCAGACCAGCGGCGTGGCCATGCTGGTGCCCTGGGTGACCCAGTAGTCGTCGCCGGGGACGCGCAGCGCCGGGTCGGCGGCCGGACTCTGGTTCTGCGAGTAGCACGAGATGATGGCCATGCCTGGCGCCGCGACGTCCGGCTTCTGGCGGCCGTCGCGCGTGGGGCCGCGGGACGAGAACGGCGCGAGGTCGCCGATCTCCGCGGCGCCCCAGTCGCCGGTGTAGCCGAAGGTGCCGCCGGTGCCCGGCCAGTTGGTGCGCGTCTTCCACGCGGCCACCGACACGGCGGACTCGGCGCCGGCCGGCATGCCGAGCGAGTAGCTCTGATCGCTGTTCGGGAAGCCGACGGTCATGGAGCTCTGGACAACCCAGGCGTGGGTGGCGCCGGTGCCGTCGTCGACGGCGATGGTCCAGTCGGCGGCGCGGACGTCGATGCCGGCGCGGTCGTCGACCTGGATGATGCACAGCTTGTCGCCGTTGATGGGGTCGGCGCCCTGGCTCGCGTTGTCCACCACCAGGAAGCCGTCGGGGGTGCTGCCGCTGCCGGTCTGCCCGGGCAGGACCCAGGAGCCGGGGAAGTTCGGCCCGGAGACGCGGACCGCGGTGCTGGAGGCGCCGTCGTACCAGAGGATGACCACCCAGCCGTCGTTGTCGGCGCCGGGGTTGGGCTCGTAGGTCAGCACGCGCAGGATGAAATCGTGGCCCGCGGAGGCGCCGGCCTCGGCCAGGTAGTTCTCGCCCTCGTTGCCGGCCGCGACGCAGAAGACGACGCCGGGGCCGGAGAGGTCGTCGATGACGCGCTCCTGGGCGCTGGTGCCGTCGTGGGCGCCGAAGTGGCCGCCGAGGGACATGTTGATGGCGATGGGCTGGCCGAGGGCCTGCGCCTTCTGCACCAGGTAGTTCATGGCGTCGATGGTCTTGTCCTCGGCGAAGCCGCCGTTGTTGAACGGCTTGGCGAAGAGGAGATCGGCGTCCGGCGCGACGCCCTTGTACTGGCCGGACGAGGCGCGTCCGTTCCCCGCGGCGATGCCGCTGACGTGGGTGCCGTGGCCGTTGGTGTCGACCTCGTTGACCGCGCCGCCGCCCGTGAGCGAGGCGTTGATCTCGGTCTGGTCCCACTCGGCGCCGTAGGTGAAGCCGGCGGGCGGCGGGCTGCCGGCGCCGTAGAGATCCCAGATGGCCTTGAGGCGCGTGGTGCCGTTGGCGTGGCGGAAGTCGTCGTGCCGCCAGTCGATGCCCGAGTCGATGACGCCCACCAGGACGCCGGCGCCGGTGTAGGCCGGCGCGCCGCTCCAGACGTCGTCGACGTTGGCCGCGGGCACCGCCATGTCGAGCGTGGGCCGCCAGACGTGGGAGGCGCCGATGTGCTCGATGCCGGGCACCGCGGCGAGGCGGTCCAGGGACGACAGCGGCAGGCGCGCGGTGGCGATGTCGTCCACGACGCTGCCGATCACCAGGCCGTCGATGGCGCCGAGATCCGGCAGCGAGCCCGCGAGGTCGAGGATGACCCCGACGCGCGTCTCGCCGCTCTTCGCGTCGACCTCCAGCGCGACCAGCTGGTCGTAGCGGAGGCCGTCGGGCGACTTCGCCTGCAGGCCGCGCAGGAGAGGATCGACCGTGGCGGCGCCGGCCCCGGCGGCCAGGAGCACGAGGGCGGCCAGGAGGATCGTGAATCGCTTCAGCAACATGACGTCCTTCTCCCGTCGATCAGCGTCCCTCGAGCGGGCGCAACGTGGTGGGTCGTTCCAGCTCGACGAGGTCCGGCAGCTCGAGGAGCCGCAGGGCCGCGTCGGGGGTGGCGTCGAGCGTGGCGACGCCGGCCGTGTAACTGCGGAGCGTGGCGCCGCTCGCGGCGATCGCCGCCTCCACGCCGGTCGCGCCGGGCGCGAAGGTCGCGATGATCGCCAGCGGCGCCGTCATCGAGTCGTCGGCAGCGAAGGCCCCGAGGAGTTCGCCGCGCAGCGCGGGGTCGAGCTTGCGCAGCACGTCGCCCGGGCCCCACACCGCGGCGTGGGTCACGTCGGGCAGCGCGCCCAGCTTGGCGAGGCCCGCGCGCGCCGCCTCGAGCAGCACCATGCCGTCGCGATGCTCCACCAGGCGTATCTGGTTGTCGAAGGCCGGGTCCTCGCTCGCGCGCAGGGACACCAGCAGGGTCGCGTCCTTGGGCGCCGCGTCGAGCCGGCGCTGGGAGTCCTCGTCCAGCAGACCCTCGAGATCGCTGCCCTTGCAACCGGCGAGCCCCGCGAGGGCCAGGACGACGACCAGCACCCGGCATGTGCGCGCTGTCACCACGGACGACCTCCCCGCCTCAACCGGCATACTGGTTCGAGAGCTTGTTCAGATAGGCGAGCACCGCGGCGCCGTAGCTGCCGTAGGTCACGCCGTCGACCACCCAGCTCGCGCTGTTGCCCGTCGTGATCCCGCTCGCGGCGATGCCGTCGGCCGCGGCGAGGGCGCCCTCGAGGTCGTCCTGGCCCGCGAGCGCGAAGGCCTCGATCAGCCGCAGGTCGCGGTGGTCGAAGCTGGTGCGGTGCGCGAACTGGAAGGCAGGCGTCTGCTGGCGCGCGGCGATCGCGTCGGTGACGGCGTCGTCCAGCGTCGCGCCGCCGGCGCCCAGGTAGGCGGATGCGCGGCCCGCGCGCACCTCCGCGCCGGTCGCGCCCGCGCCGAGCGCGGCCGTGAAGCTGGTCGCGGCGCTGGTCATGCCGGTGCCGGTCGCCGCGAGGCCGAGACGCGCCCAGCCCTGGCCCACATGCGCGTCCGCGTAGGCGCCGTCGCGCGCGATGGCCGCGTCGAAGTCGGTGAGCGCGGCGTTCAGGTCGCCCGCCTCGAAGGAGTCCCAGCCGCGCGCGGTCAGCTCGGCCGCGGAGAGGTCGGGGCCCGTGGGGTCGTCGTCGCCGCCGCCGCCGCAGCCGGCCAGCGCGACCAGCGCCGCCAGCGTCAGGACCACGAGATGTCTGCTGCGCATCGCTCGCCTCGCTCTCAGAAGGTGACGGTGGTCTGGCTGGTGCCGGGACCCTCGGTGTTGGTGTCGGTCGCCGAGACCACCACGCTCTCGGCGTCGTTCGCGGCCGCGAAGGTGCCGCGGTAGCGGCTGCCGCCCAGGGCGCTCATCGCCACCGCGGCGCCGCCGGCCGTCACGGTGGGCGCGTTGCCGGAGCCGCGCGTGACGTTGACGAAGATCTGCAGCGTGCGCGGGCGGCCGGGGTTCTTGAGCACGGCGATCTGCAGCGCCGGGACCTCCGTGGCGGCCTGCACCGTGATGGCGCCCGCCTCGGCGGCCACGTCGAGCGGCTGCGCGTCGGCGTCCGAGAGGATGATGTCCTGCGCGGTCACCGCGGTGTTCTGCCCCGCCTGCCCGGCGACCTCGAAGACCAGGTTGGCGAGCGCGCCGCTGCCGGCGGCGACCACCGCGGCGTCGTCGTGGTAGATCACGACGCGGGCCCGCCCGTTGCTCACCACGTGCGTGCCGACCGTCATGCCGGCGCCGCGGCCGGTGACGTTGGCGCCGGTGAAGGTCGCGACGGCGTCGTTGTAGACCAGGTCGAACTGCACGCCCTTGATGGCGACCTCGTTGGCCAGCGAGAGCGGCAGCGTGATCGACGTGCCCGCGGCGCCGGCGCCGCTGCCCACGCTGAGCGTGTTGTCGCCGGCCGGGGCCTCGGTGATGGTGAAGTTGGCGTTGGAGGAGTCCTGGCCTTCCGCCGCGCCGTCGCTCGCCCGCACGCGCACGCGCGCGGTGGTGGTCGCCCCGGCGGGGACGGTCCAGGCGTAGGTGCCGGTGTTGGTCAGCCCGGTGGTGACCGCCTGCCAGGCGCCGCCGCCGTTGTTCGACCAGTCGATCGCGACGGACAGCGGGTTCGGCCCCCCGTCCGGGTCGGTGGCGGTCCAGGTGATGTTGCGCGTCGCGCCCGCCGGCCAGCTCTCGCCACCGTTGGGCGAGGTGACCGTGACCTGCGGCGCCTGGTTGACCGCGGCCGTGGCCACCCGCAGGACGACATCGTCGACCTGCGCGCCGTTGGGTTCCTGCACCGAGGCGTCGGAATGGAAGAGGAAGGCGATCCAGACCGCGTCGTCGCCGATCAGGTTGCCGAGACCCGGTACGTTCGCGAGGTCGAGCGTGTGCGCCTGCGGCGCCTCCTCGCCGGCGAACGTGGTGCCGAAGAAGTTGCTGCCGTTCGCCGAGGCCATGACGCTGAAGTAGTCGTAGATCTCGGTCCCCGGCGCCTCGCACTGGAGCTTGAACTGGAACTGCAGTTCCGCGGCGGTGTAGTCGTCCGCCAGGCTGAACGGCCCGTAGACGAGCCAGTTGTTCATGTCGTCCTGATAGGCCTCGTCGCAGCCGATGGCGGCGACGCCGCCTGCCGCGCTGCCGACGCTGTGGGTCGGCGTGGCGCCGGACCAGCAGGTCCAGCGGCCCCAGCTCGCGTCGCCGAAGAGGCCGTTGCTGACCACCAGCCACGGACCCGGGAACGCGCCCTCGAAGTCGTCCGCGAAGAGGGTGGTCCAGGTGTCGGGCACGGCCGGCGCCGCGGATCGCGACTCCAATGGTCGCGAGGGCAGCGTGCCGGGCGGCAAGGTCGCGCGCGCCGGGACGGCGTGGCCGGACACGCGCGGACCGCCCTGGCCTTTCGTTCCCGGTCCGGCAGCCATGGCCGCCGACAATCCCGCGACCATCAGGAGCGCGAGCAGCGCACCCTTCAGGAATCTCATCACCGCTACCTCCGCGAGGGGCATGTGTACCGTTCGGGAAAGGCGACAGGGTAGTTGAACCTGGACGATTGAACAAGACGCGACGACGGCACATGACACGAAAAACCGGCCGGCGTTCACGGCGCCGGCCGGTCAACGACGGAATTCCCAGCGTTCTAGAGCTTGAGGAGCTCCACGCGCCGGTTGTTGGCCTTGCCTTCGGCCGTGGTGTTGTTGTCGATCGGCTGGGCCGCGCCGCGGCCCTTGGCCTCGAGGCGGCCGGCGTCGATGCGGGCCGCGGAGACTAAGTAATCCTTCACGGCCTCGGCGCGCTGCTGCGAGAGGGTGAGGTTGGCGTCGGCGGCGCCGTCGCCGTCGGTGTGGCCCTCGATGGACAGGCGCAGGGCCGGATCCTCGGCGAGCAGGGCGCCGAGGTCGGCCAGGGTCTTGTAGGACTCCGCCTTGATCACGGCCGAACCCGAGTCGAACAGGATGCCGTGGGTGACGATCTTGCCGTCCTGGTCCAGCTGATCGCGCAGCTTGAGGCCGCTGCCGGCCAGACGGAAGCTCCCCATGAGCATCGGGTTTCCCGGCTCCTCGTAGCAATCGAGGTAGACCTGCACGTCGTCCGGGTCGAAGCCGTCGGGCTTGGGCACGTTGCCGACGCGCTCGGCGTCGATGTAGCACTTGATGGTGGTCCGGGTGACCATGATCCGCATGGTGTGCCGGCCCTTGCTCAGCTTGTTCGGCAGGTGCTTCGAGGCGACGTTCCGGTTGAAGCACTCGACGCTGGTCTGGTCGCGGTCGTGGAGGAAGAAGTGCAGGGCCTCGTCGTCGCCCTGGGTGAGGAAGATGCGGTACCAGTGTCCCTTGTTCGGCTCGCCGTTGTCGTAGGTCTCCATCTCGATGGTGAAGGCCTCCGGCAGGTCGAGGTTCTCGATGTCGGGGATGATCTTGCCCTGGTTCGTGCACAGGACCCAGTTCCTGTCGCCCTTGCGCGCGATCTCGAAGACGCCGTCCACCAGGCGCCAGCGGCTGGGAAAATCGCCGGCGGTCTCGCGGGCGTAATCGTCGTAGAAGATGACCTTGTCGCCGGGCACGAAGTCGTAGTTGGTGTAGACCGCCATGTTCTCGGCGCTGCGCGGCTTGCCGCCGCCGCTGCCGCCGCCGCCACTGCTGCCGCCCACCGCCGCCGCGCCGCCGGCCGCCGCCGCGCCGCCGCCCTCGCCGCCGCCGCCGCCGGCCGCGCTCGCGGCGTAGTCCTGCGTGTAGGTCTCGTTGCCCGTGTAGCGGAAGTACTCCTTGGGGACGTCCTTGGCGACCTTGTCGATCGCCTTCACCAGCACGGCCCGCACGGCGTCTTCCATGGGCTCGTTCGAGTAGGAGCCGAGCGCGCCGGCAAGGGCGACGTCCTCGACCCAGCCGGACCCGGCGGCGCCGGTCTCCCAGCTGGTCGACTTCGCCTCGACGTGGAAGGCCTTGATGACGCGACGGGTGCGGATGTCGATGAGCTTGAGGTCGAGCCCGCACTCGGCGGTGTTGCTGCTCATGCCGACCTCGCCCGCGAGCTTCTTCTTGGCCGCGCCGAAGACGCCGCCGCCGCCGCTCACGTGCGGCTCGAACGAGGTGACGGCGCCCGTGATGATCACGTCGGCGCCCTCCATGAGCCCGCCCTCGGCCTCCCGGCCCTCCTCGATCATGCCCGACTCGCCGAGCGCGATCTCGTCGGCCAGCTCGGCCACCTCTTCCTGGCTGGCCAGGACGATGAAGCGGTCCTCGTTGGCCAGGGCCGTCGAGAGCATCTCGCCGACCGCGAGGGCCATGTCGGAATCGCAGTCGCTAGCCTTCGATTTGATCTTCCCGACCGTGATGCGGCACTTGTTGCCCTGCTCGGTCAGTTTTTCCTTGGTGTCGGCCTGGGCCAGGCCGGCCAGGAGCAGGACGACAACCGCGCCCGCGAGCACTCGGCGATTCATCTGAGACCTCCATGCGTGTTGACTGGACGTTCGCGCGTGAGCGCGGACATCAAGAAGGACGCCATTGTAGGCCCGGAATCGCAAATGCAAAAACAAAATCAGGGGCAGGTCAGACGATCACCGTGGCGCGCAGCGCCACCTCCATCCCGGGGAAGCCCATGACCCGCAGGAGGGCGTCGTGCGGACGGTGCGGGTCGAATCCCGGTTCCAGGGTCAGGCGGCAGGTGACCACCTGTTCGGTGCCGGGCTCGAGGTGGAACTCGGCCGGCTCGATGTCAAGGGCCGGCCGCAGGCGGGCGTCGCCGCCGTCGGCGACGAATTCGGACACCTCGAAGCTCACGTCCACCGGCTGCGGCTGGTTGTTCTCCACCACGAACGCGCGCGCCACCACCTCGCCCTCGCGCCCGGTGAACGCCAGCTCCGCCCGGCCGGGCCGTGCCCCGTGACCGTTGGCCTTCGCGCGAGACGTCGTCGCGTTCTCCGTGGTCAGGCGCCGGCCGAAGTCGCCGGTCACCTCCAGCACGCGCCCCCAGTAGTCGAGGTAGGCCTGGGCGAGAGCGCGCGCGTAGGCGCCTCCCTCTTCGCGCGCGACCGTCGAGGCGCGCTCGGCGAGGTTCGCGTAGGAGACCTTGCCCGTGGCAACGTCGCGCACCGTCTCGCCGTAGAGGCGCAGCACGCCGGCGCCGAGGTCGACGCTGCGCGTCACGAGGTGGTTCCAGCCGGTGTCGTCCTGCTTCGCCATCGCTCATCGCCCCCTGGTGGTCAGCCGTTGCCGCGGCCGGCGATGTCGTTGCCGTCCGGCTGCCGGCGGATCGGTTCGAAGCACGGTTCCTCGCACTGGAAGTGGTCGGACCAGCGATGCGCGCGGATGCGCATCGGCATCTCGCCTTGCTCGACGTCGCAGTGCGGACGCGATTCGGCCTCGACGTCGACGCGCAGGCGCACGCACTGCTCGTAGAGGCCGGCGACGAGGATCTCGGCCGTGTACTGACGGCCGACCTGGAGCCGGTCGGTGCCCGCGGCGGCGACCTGGATCAGGACCGACTCGCCCGGCGCCAGGGTGGCCTGATCGGGCTGCAGGGAGGGCGTGATGTCGGGGTCGTGGCCCGCGGCGATCAGGTTGGTCGCGCGGAAGGCGAAGACGCGGCCGGTCTTGCCGGTGTTGGTGACGCGGAGCGAACCTTCGACCCGGCCGCCCGGCGTCACCACCCAGGTCAGGTCGCAGACGCAACGCGGCGGGCAGTCCTGCTCGGGCACCTGGCAGGTGCAGGACGACCGGCAGCCGCCGGCGTTGTAGCCGCCCTTGGCCGCCTCCTGCCACATCTTGACGTAGTCTCCCAGCAGAGCACGGCCGATCTCGAACGACGGCGCCATCAACTGCGAGTACGCCTGCTCGCCCAGGCGCAGGGAATCGCGCAGCAGGCGCTCGACGTCGTTGGTCTGGTATGCCTTGGACTTCATCAGGTCAGGCCTCCCCCTTCGGGATCGTCGTGCCGGGTGTCGCTGACGCGACCGGTGGTCACGTCCAGGACGACGCTGGCGTTGTAGAGCCGCAGCCGGGCCTCGTAGCGCCGATGCGACTGCAGGCCGCGGGGCAACATGATCTTGGCGCCGCCGGCGCGGATCTCGCCGGGCTGGAGGGTCTCGTCGGGGCGGTCCAGGAGCACCGGCCCGATCTGCTGTCGTTCGAAACCACAGAGCACGTCGCGAAGCACGTCGCGCTGCTGGTCGTCCCGCGGCCCGTCGCCGCGTACGATGTCGTCCTCGGCGCAGGTGCGCTGGGCCGCATCGCGCAACGCCGCGCGACGTTCGAGCTGGTCGACCAGCTGCGCGGCGCAGCGCTCGCCGAGGCGCACCGGCACGTTGCCGGCGTTCTCCACCACGAACTGGCGCTCGAACACGCGCTCGCCGTCGGTGAAGAGATAGACGACGTCGGGGCTGATCCGCAGGTCGACGTGGTCGACGACGTGCAGCACCACCGCCTGCTCGCGGTCGCCGAGCAGGAGTTTCCCCTCGTAGGTGCCGGGCGGCGTGCGCGGATCGAGGGCGACCAGCGCCGGCGCGAGTTCCTGCTCGCCGGGCGACAGGCGCACCGCGAGTTGCAGGTCGCTCACCTCGCCGCGCGCGATGCCGTTCAGCTTGCCGGCGGACAGCGCGATGCGGCCGAGCTTGATCTTCTCGCCCGTCGGGTTGGACAGGCGCAGCGAGCCGCGCAGCTGACCGGGCGGGCCGTAGAACACCGGCGGGTCGTCGTTGCCGTGGGCGAGGACGAGGCCGCCGAGAGCGTCGAGGCGCTGCTGCATGACGACCTCCTAGCGGCACGCCTCGGCGCGTCGCGGCACGTACTTCTCGGTGATGACCTGGCTCTCGCCGCAGAGCGAGAGGCGCAGGATCTCGAATCCGAACACGGACAGGCCGAGGTCATACTGCGCGGGGATGTGCGCGCGGATGCTCGGCACCTCGGTCACGGCGACGTTGATGGTCGGCAGCTCCTTGACGGCGAACTCGATGCGCGGCATCTCCTTGAGCGCGAACTCGATCCGGGGCATCTCCTTCAGAGCGAAGTCGACCTGCGGCATCTCCTTCAGCGCGAAATCGACCTGCGGCATCTCCATCAGGCTGAACTCGATGCGGGGCATTTCCTTGACCCGGATGTTGTCGAGGTCGGCGTCGACCTTGATGGTCGCGCCGGTGCTGCCGTGGTGCACTGTGAAGGTATAGGAACTGGGAACCGAGACTTCCGTGCTCATCGTCGCCTCCGCGGAAAATCGTTGCCCACAGGCATACACATATCGCCCGCCCCATACAAGAGATAATTACTGCGGTTTTTGACAGCCGTTATCCAGATACTGGCGCGCGGCCTCGAGAATCTTGCGGTAGTTGCGCTGCACCAGGCTGCCGACGAACGACTCGATGCCCTGGCTGACCCCCGCCTCGAACGCCCGCGGCACGTCGAGGAAGCCGCGCAGGTCCCAGCGGAAATCGCCGTGCATGGTGATGCGGGTGCCGCGGCCGCCGAGGGCCGGCTCGTAACGCGTGGTCCCGGCGCAGGCGATGCGGTCGGCGAAGTGGTGCGTGGCGATGCGCCAGCGGCATTCGCGCCGGGTGTCGTCCCAGACCGCGTCGTCGGTCCAGCGGAACATCTCGGGATCGAGATAGGGCGCGGCGAGCGCGGGCACCGTGACGTCGGCCTCCCACACCGACACCACGTGCACGCAACCCTCGCCCTGCGGCTCGTGCTGCTCGACGCGCAGTTCGCGGATACCGTCCTGGAGCTTCGCGACGTGCTCGAGGTGGTCGCGCATCGCGCCCCAGACCTCGGCGACCGGGTACTTGAGGACGACGACGGCGCCGAGGTCCACGCCTACCTCCCCGCCGCGCGCGCCGCCAGCACCTCGGGAGCCAGGCGCAGTTGCTGGTAGACGGACGACGGCACGTGCTCGCTGTGCGCGAGCCAGGCCAGCGCCTCGGCGACGGTCTGGCGCGCGGGCCGCGGCCGGTAGCCGAGACGGTGGGCGCGGGAGTGGTCGTACCAGTAGTAGCGGCCGACCATGCGGGCCTGCGCGCGCGTCGTCGGCGGACGGCGGGCGCTGAACAGGCTGGCGAGCTCGCTCGCGGCGCCCGCCAGGAAGCTCGCCGTGTGGTTGGCCGTGACCAGCGGGCCGGGGATGCCGCACAGCTCGGAGACCAGGCGATGCAGGTCGGTCCAGGCCAGGTTCTCGCCGCCCAGGAGGTAGCGCTCGCCGGGCGTGCCGCGCTCGGCCGCCAGCAGGTGCCCCCGCGCGACGTCGGCCGCGGCGACCACGTTGGCGCCGCCCAGCCACGTGGTGCGGTAGGGGTCGCGCAGGTAGTTGACGACGATGGCGTTGCTCTCGCTCGGGCCGTGGTCGTGCGGGCCCAGGCACACCGTCGGCAGCACCGCCACCAGCGGCAGGCCCAGCGCGCGCGCCGTCGCGAAGGCCTCCGTCTCCTGGCGGCGCTTGGCGGCCGCGTAAGGGATGTCCTCGACGGCGGGCGCCACCGCGGTCTCGTCGCGCGGCGTCGGCGTGTCCGAGGCACCCAGCACCACCGACGACGACGTGAGCACCACGCGGCCGACCTTCGCCGCCGCCGCCGCCTCGAGCACGTGGCGCGTGCCCGCGCAGGCCACGTCGTTCAGCTGGCGCTCGCCGGCGCCCCAGTAAGCGAAGACGGCCGCCGCGTGGAAGACGACATCGCAACCGACCACCGCGTCCGGCAACGTCGCGGGTGCCAGCACGTCGCCGGTCGCCGTCTCGATGTCCAGGCCGTCGAGGTTGCGTCGGTCGCTGGTGGCCCGCACCAGGGCCCGCACCGCGTGGCCGGCCGCCAGCAGCTCGCGCACCAGGTTGGCGCCGACCAGGCCGGTGGCGCCGGTGACCAGGGCCCTCATGGCCGGCCTCCGCGCGGGGCGAGGTCTCGCTGCACGGCCGCGGTGAACTCGCCGAGGAAGCCGGCGATGGCGGCCGCGGGGCCGCTCGCCGCGGCGGCGGCGCCGTTGCCGGGGAAGTGGCGGAAGCCGGCGTCGTCCACATCGGCCGCGGCGCCCGGCACCTTGCGCGCCAACCACGGCTCGAGTAGCGCCGCCAGCTGTCGCACCGCCTCCACCACCAGCGCCACCGGGCCGCGCTCGCCCGGCGTGGCGGGCTCGCCCCGGACCGGATCCCACTCGCGGCCGAGACGACCGTCGCGTCCCTCGTACACCGCGACGAAGTTCGCCACGGTGCGCGCGAGATACGTGGTGTAGGCGTCGGACACCAGCGCGTCCTTCACCTGCGGGAACCGCTCGAGGCGCAGCGCCGCGAGGGCCGGCGGCAACGCGAACTTCTGGCGCGCCACCACCGTCACGGCGGTGTGGGCGTCACCGACGCGCGCGAAGGTGATGATGCCGTCGTCGAACTCCGCCGAGCCGTTGTCGCTGACGACGGTGCGCCAGAAGATCTGCTGCTGGTCCGCCTCGTACCGCACGATCTCCAGCTTGCCGACGTCGATGGGCTCGCCACCCAGGAGCACCATCCAGTTGGGTTGCGGCAGGTAGATGTTGCGCTCGGCCTGCCGGGTCACGCGGCCGGCGCGGTCGTGCGTGAGCGGCAGGCAGGCGCCGCCGAGGTAGTCGTTCATGGTCTGGACGGCGCGGGCGATGTCGACGCGGGCGACGAATTCGTCATACGGCCGCTCCACCACCTGCCGGTAGTGGAAGAGCACCGACTCGTCGAGGTACCGCCAGCGCAGGCCGTTGCGGTCGGCCGGCGTCTCCGCGGCGAGGTCGGCGAGCGGCTGCATGTAGTCCGCCACGGCCTCGTACGCGGCGAGCGGCCAGGACGACGGCTCGAAGCCGAGCGCCGTGGTGCGCCGGCGCAGGCTGTCCTTGTCGGCCAGGAGGCGCCAGTTCTCGGCCGCGCGCGCGAGGCTGCCCAGCCAGAAGTTCACAGCGGTGAGCGTGGCCACGGCGAGGGGACGGTCGTCGAGCTGGGTGGAAACCCCCGCGAGCAGGGCGTTGACCCGCTCGTCCAGCTCGCTGCGGAAGGGGAACAGCTCGGGATCCACGCGCTGCAACCACGGCTCGACGGCCTCGGCCAGGCCGGGCGACGCGTTGCGCGCGCGCACCGACTCGCGCAGCAGCACGGGCACGTTGCGCCAGCCGGGGTACGGCGCGCAGCTGCCGTCGACGCGGTAAGCGCGCGGCAATCCGCCCGCGCGCAGCAACACGGCGTGGGGACGACTCACATACGGGTCGAGCCCCATCTTCAACGCGCCCACCCAGTCGGCCAGCAGCAGGTCGCGGCTCGCGATGAGCGTGCGCGTCGCCAGCGGGTCGGTGCGGCGACTGCCGGCCGCCCCGTGGTTGCTCTCGTAGGCGTCGATGAGCGCGAAGTGCACCGGCGCCAGCGCGAGCAGGTCGCGGGCGACGTCCTCGGCGGGCAATCGGTGCCGGTAGTGATAGGTCTTGTCGCGCAGCGGCAGCACGCCGATCAGGTTCTGCAACCCGAGCGCGTAGCCCTCCTCCTCGTCGGTCCTGCTGCTCGCGAAGCCGATGCGCACGTCGGCCTCGAGCCAGGCCCGCGCGATCGGGCTGCCCCCGAGCACGCCGCCGGCGCGCGGCGGCAGGTCCACGAGGTCCTCGCTCAGGTCGAGCACGTCGTAGGCGCGGCCGCCGTCGGTGACGTAGCGGTAACCCGCGAGCTCGGCCAGCACCGGCACCTCGCGGTTCTCCGCCCACAGGTCGGCGCGCCCCGGCGCGTCGGCCACGGCCACGTTGGCGTAACCGCGGTCGTGCAGCAGGTCGATCAGGTGCTCGACCAGGCGCGGATCGGTGCCGACGGGGGATTCGCGATCGAAGACTGCCAGGTCGGGCTTGATGACGATGCGCAGTGCCGCCGGTTCATGCTGAGCGGTCCGGCGCAGCCCACGCAACCGCCGCCAGAAGCCGCTCGCCTCGAGCGCGCGCGCGAGCAGCTCGCGACGGCCCGCCACCGGATCCTGGACGACGGCGACGACGACGGTGCCGCGCGGAGGTCGCGTGGCGGTCTTCATGGGCTCACCGGCGCGAGAGCCGGGCTCAGCAGGCTCGCATGATGGAATCCCAGCCGCGGGTCGGACAGGCGCGAGAGCCCGGGCCGGTACTCCTGCAGGTCGGGCATGGGCACGCGCTGGCGCAGCGCGAGCGAGGGGTAGTCGTAGATCGAGATGTGGTTACGACCCCGGTTGGCGGTGAAGAGCAGGGTCTGGTCGTCCGAGAGCTGGCAGGCGTGCACCGAGTCGAGCGCGGCGAAGCGGCTCACGCGCAGCGCGTTGACGAAGTGGCGGCTCTGGGCGAAGACGTTCACGCGGCCGAAGGCGTCGCCGATCTGGGTGGCGATCTGCCGCGCGTGGCCGACGCTCGCCGCGAGGTCGGGCTTCTCGTCGAGCAGGCGGTAGCCGGCGAACTTCGCGAGCTCGACGAAAGCGATGGTCTGGCTGGCGCCGTTGCAGAAGATCAGCTCCCGGTCGCTGACCGCGAGATCGCTGTTGATGTGCACCGGCACCTCGCGCCCGCACGCCCAGTGGCGTCGCACGCAGGCCTGCACGGGATCGATCTCGTAGGCGTACTCCTTCTGGAACGCCATGGTCCACTCCTGGTAGTCGCCGTTCTCCCCGGGCAGCACGCGGAACGACACGCAGTAGAACAGGTCCTCGCTCGGATGCACCGCCACGTGCCAGCAGGTGGTCGGCAACGGGATGCGCGTCGCTTCGCCCTTCTCGAGGTCCCACACGCCGACCTCGCAGGCGGCGCCGCCGCGCGTCGGGCTCGGGCTGTCGACCGACCCGTAGCAGAGGTAACGACCCGATGGCGTCACTTTCATGCCGTGGGGCAGCTTGACCTTGTGCGGGCCGAGGCGCTCGCCGCGGCCGAGGTCGTGCGTGTCGAAGAGGTAGAGGTACTCGCCGATGGCCGTGATGAAGCGGCGGTCGTCCAGCCAGGCCGCGTGGGTGCTGCCCTGCACCGTGGTGTCGCAGGGTTCGTAGCGCAGCGTGGAGATGCGGTCGAGTTCCTGCAAGGTAGCGGGGTCGTAGAGCAGGAGTTGCTGGCTGGTGCTGCCGAGGAAGCCGCAGTCGCGGGCCCCGTTCACGCTGAGCGCGTGGCCCCCGGCGAGACCGTCGTAGTACTGGACCTTGTAGGCGTGGGCGCCGTCGGCCGGGTCGTAGCGGAAGATGCAGGCGCCCGCGAGCCCTTCGATGCCGTTGATGCCGTTGCCGTCGAGCGCGATGTGGAACGCGTACGGGTATTCCCGCATGGGCGAGGCGGCTCCCGGGTTAACGCCGACAGAAAATATCCGGCTTTGAGAATAGCCGAACCCGGGACAAACCGCACGCGACTCCGGCCTGCTAGCCCCGAAGCGAGCCCAGGATCCGGTGCTCCTCCGGCGCCACCCCGCCGCCCATCACGCGCGCCACCGTGCCGCCGAACACCTTCGCCATGAGCCCGATGTTCATGCGGGACAGCCAGACCTTGCCGGCGTCGTCCTCGTAGATGGCGAGGGCGCAGGGCATCAGGGTGGCGACGCGCCGGTCGTCCTGCAGCACCTCGGCCGCGTAGCTCGCCTTGCACATCTCGACCAGGCGCACCTTCGGCGTGAACGCGACCCCGTGCCTGGCCATCATGCCGTTGAGGTCGCGCACGCCGGGGCTGCTCCAGCCCTCGGCCGCCGCGATCCCCTGCTCGACGGCCGCCACGGTCGCCTCGACAGTCGCAAGTGGACTCGGCGACACGATGAGCATCCGGCTGCGCATCATGCCGGCGATTCCCAGCGCCGCCGTCACGGCGCCCACGGCAAAACCGATACAGATACCCAGCAACACGTCGTTCTCCTTCTCGCTAGGCAAGGGACACCTGGTCGACGATCAAATCTCGCGCCGCCATGATAACCCACAATCGTAATCTGGTCCCCGGGCAGTCAAACCTGCTATAATCCGTCTGTTCAGGGCCCTCCCGGCCCGCCCACGACCTCGACCCCTGGAGGATCTCGATGAAACACCTGCGCATCCTGCTGCTGTGCCTCGTCGCCCTGACGCTGGCCTCGCCGGCCGCGGCCTACTGGCCCCGGGCGGTGGTCGCGGAGATGGGCTCCGCCACCTGGTGAACGTATTGCCCCAACGCTTACGCGGGTCTGGCCGTGATGCTGGACCGTTATGATGCCAACGAGTTCGAGACCATCGTCTACGAGGCGTCCTCCGGCGGCCTGAGCTGCCCCGACTCCGACGCCCGCATCGCCTACTACGCCATCAGCGGCTACCCCACGCTCGAGTTCAACGGCACGACGACCGTGGTCGGCGCCGGCACGGACGCGATCAACGGCAGCACGTACGACCCCATCGTCCAGAGCATGCTCGACGATGCGTCGCCGCTGCGCATGGCCTTCACCAACGTGGTGTTCGACGGCGCCAGCAGCACGCTCTCGCTGGAGATCGTCTGCGAGGAGCCCATCGCCAGCGTGGCGCAGAAGTTCCTCCGCGTCGCCGTGGTGGAGAACAACCTCTACTACAGCCCCCACACCTACCAGAACGTCCTGCGCGACGTCCTGCCGGATGTCGCGCTCACCGCGGACACGCTCGGCGAGGCCCAGCAGGTCACCATTCCCTTCGTCGCCAGCGCGACTTGGAATCCGGCGAACTTGCGCCTGGTCGCCTGGGTGCAGGACGACGCGACCAAGGACGTCCTGCAGTCCTGCAACAGTCGTCCGGCGCCCGCCTACTCGCTGCGCTACTACGCCCTGGGCGACCGTGTCGTGATCGACCAGGACACCCACGCCTTCGGGGAAGCCGTCCTCTTCAACGTCGGCACCCAGCCGGACGTGTACACGGTGAGCCTCGACACCAGCGATCTGCCCGCCGGGTGGACCGCCTACTTCACGTTCAACGGCGGCCAGCACACGGTGACCGACATCACGCTCGCCCCGGGCCAGCGCGCGCCGTTCGCGGTGACGGTGGTTCCCGGCGGCGCCGGCCAGGGCAACGTGAGCCTGACGTTCCATTCGCAGAGCGGCCAGGCCGACGACCGCCGGCTGGCCTACTCCGTCATCACCCCCGACACCGAGGTCCTGATCGTCGACGACGACGGCGCCTTCGACTACGAGACCCGCTTCTTCGAAGCCGCGATCGCGCCCCTCGGCCGCAGCACGGCCATCTGGGACCGCAACTCGACCACCATCTCGGCGGCGGTGCTCGCGAACTTCGACGTCGTGGTGTGGGAGACCGCCCTGTCGTACCCGACGGTCGACGCGGGCGACCGCGCCGCGCTTGCCGCCTACCTGAACGGCGGCGGCTCCCTCTTCCTCACCGGCCAGGACATCGGCTGGGAGATGAACGACATCGGCGGCGACGCCCTCACCTGGTACCACGACTACCTGCACGCCAACTACATCAACGACGACACCAACGACCTCACCCTCTACGGCGAGCCGGGCGACCCCATCGGCGACGGCCTGTCGATCAACATCGGCGGCGGCGACGGCGCGAACAACGAGACGTACCCGAGCGACATCGACCCGCGGGACGCCTCCGCCTCGCTGGTCCTGCGCTACGACGCCAGCCGTAACGGCGCCATCAAGGCCGACACCGGGGTCTACCGCGTGGTGTACTTCGCGTTCGGCTTCGAGGCCATCAACAGCGCGGCCCACCGCGCCCTGGTGATGCAGCGGGTCATCGACTGGCTCGCGCCGCAGACCGTCGCGGTGCCCGCGGGCGACGCGCCGCCGGCCGTCACCCTGGTCGGCAACTGGCCCAATCCCTTCAACCCCAGCACCGAGATCGTCTATCGTCTCGCCGGCGAGACGCGCGTCGACCTCGGCGTCTACGACCTCCAGGGCCGCCGCGTGCGCACTCTCGAGGCCGACCTGCGGCCCGCGGGCGAGCACCGCGTCCTCTGGGACGGCCTGGACGACGCCGGACGCTCGGTCGCGGCGGGGAGTTACGTCTACCGCGTCAGCGGTGGAGGTTCGACGCAGATCGGGAAGATGATGCTGGTGAAATAGGTGGTCGTCCCCCATGTGGGGAACTGAGTCCCCCCGGCGAGCATGGTCCTCGCAGAGCCTGCGGAGTTGCTCGCCGGGGGAACACAGTTCCCCGCATGGGGGCACCGCCCTACACGCCGTCATCCCCGCACCGAACCCACCTGACGAGCTGCCACCCGCTCAGCGTCACCAAACGTCGCGCATGCGTGTTCCGGCTGGTTCGGCGTTGCGCCAATGTGGGGAGGTGCGCCCCCGAGGGGGGTGTGGTCCGGCGGGCGAGCAACTCCGCAGGCTCCGCGAGGACATGCGAGCCCGCCGGTCCACTCCCCCCTCGGGGGCAACGCCATGCCTCAGTCCGAGAACCGCCGAGACACTCCGGTAGGCACCAGCGGAATGCTCCCGAAGGTGACCCCGACGTGGACGTTGGAGTCGCCGCCGACGATGACCGTGAAGCCCGGCTTGAGCGGTCCGAGGCGCAGCAGGCCGGGGTAGACGTTGAGGCGCCAGCGGCTGTCCTTGTCGGGGGAGAAGAGGAGGCCGGTCATGAGATTGCCGCCGCGGTCGTAGAAGAGGCCGGCGCTGTTGACCAGGTCGACGGTCTCGCTGAAGTCGTCCACCTCGGTGATGTTCTTGGCGACGAAACCGGCGCCGAAGCTGACGTTGTGCTGGCCCCCGACGTTGCGCGTGAGGCCGAACTCGCCGCCGTTGCCCCAGTGGTAGAAGAGGCTCCACGGCAGCGTACGGCCGAGGCCGAGGCGGACCATGTAGTTCTGGCCGACGTTCTCCAGGTTGCCGGTCTCGGGGTCGTACATGGGCATGAACGACCAGTCCGCCATGTTCAGCGTCCGGCCGAAGAAGCGGCTCACGGTGTCGGAACTGAACACCAGGACGCCGGCGACGTCGAAGATGTAGACGTCGGCGATGGGGTCGACGCGCCAGCCGGTGCGGTCGTTCATCTCGACCGTCTCGTTGAGCAGGTGGTAGGCGGTGAGGGTGGTGATGGCGGCGAGGTTCGCGTGGGGAATGTGGTGCCAGGTGTAGTACTCGCGCATGCGGCGGTAGCTCATGCCGCCGCCGATGAGGTGGTTCATGTAGTTGGGCCAGTACTGGCTGCTCTGGCGGCTGACGCTGACCGGCAGGATCTCCGTGGCGATGAAGTCCCACCAGCCGCGCTGGTTGATCGCCTCGATCGGGTTGCCGAGGTTGTGCCAGAGGTTGCGCCAGCCGTTGACCCACTGGATCTCGTCGAGCTGGTTCGAGCGGTTCTCCATCTGCAGGATGCCGAAGCCCCCGTTGACGATCAACCGCGTGGGCGTGCCCAGGCTCTCGGAGCCCTCGTCGCGGCCGTGGTAGAAGTAGTAGACGGTGGAGTCGGCCGCGGCGTCGTCCTGCGCGGCGGCGGGCACGGCGGTCCCGAGGGCGAGCACGAGAAGCGTCGTCGCGAGGAGTCGGCGGCTGGCGATGGCGGTGCGCTGCATAACATCCCTGTCGTGTGCGCCGCGTGGCGGCGGCGGGAAACATGTCGCCGCCGCCGTTGCAGGTCAATCCCCTTGTGCGCCGGCCCCGTGCTAGAATCGAGGCGGAGGTCGCGATGGGGTCGCTGCCGGGGCTCGTTCTCGCCGTGCTCGTCGGTTCGCTGGTCACACCGGCGCGCGGCGCCGTCCACGACGTCTCCGCCCCGCCGTTGCCGGGCGACACCTACGGCGTCGCCGATTTCCGCCTGTACGTCCCGGATGGGGTCACGACCGTGCGCGGCATCTACGCGCACCTGGATCCCTACCTCGTCGACTCGCGCGGCGTCGTCGAGGACCCGCAGCTGCGCGCGCTATGCGAGGCGTCGTCCTTCGCTCTCCTGGGCGCCCTCCTCGACAGCCGCCACATGGATACGGGCATCGGCGACGCCGTGCTACGCGCCCTGGCCGACGCCGCCGCCGTCAGCGGCCATCCCGAGCTCGCCTGGTCGCCGCTCTACTTCGATGGTTGGTCCTGGGGCGGCCAGTTCGCCTACCACTTCACCGTGTGGCGCCCCGACCGCGTCCTCGGCTTCGTGACCCAGAAGGGCGGCCTGCACGACACCGGTCCCGCCGGCGACGCGATCCGCGTGCCGGGCTACCTGATCATCGGCGAGGACGACGCCGCCTACCGCATCGCCAACCTAACCGGCATCTTCCTCGCCCACCGGCCGCTCGGCGCGCGCTGGTGCCTGGCGATGCACCCGGGCGCCGGCCACGAGCGCGTGACCGACCGCGCCCTGCTCGACGGGATCTTCGCGGCGGCGGTCGCGCGGCGCCTGCCCGCGGTCACGCCGCCGGACGGTCCGGTGGTCCTGAGGGACCTCCCCGAAACCTCCGGCTGGCTCGGCGAGCGCGCCACCGCCCGGATCGGCGCCCACGCGTGCTTCGCCGCACCGGCCGACACGGCGTGCTGGTTCCCGTCGCGCGACGTGGCCCGCGGCTGGCAGGACTTCGTCAGCGGCGGCGCCGCGGCGGACACCTTCGCCTGCGACGTCACGGGCGTGGCCGAGTCTCCGCCGGCGCCGTGGCTCGGGCCGAACCGGCCCAACCCGTTCAACCCCGCCACCACCCTCGACGTGGTCTTGCCGGCCCCCGGCGACGTGGTCCTCGAGATCCACGACGCCGCCGGCCGGCGCCTGACCACCCTCGCCGCCGGGCGCTTTGCGGCCGGGCGCCATGTCTTCCGCTGGGATGGCACCGACGCGAGAGGCCGCCGGTTGCCCAGCGGCCTCTATCTCTGTCGTCTGCGATGTGGCGGGGTCACGTCGTCCCGCGCGATGACCCTCGTGGAGTAGGCTACCGCACCAGGGTCGCGCGGGTTGCCGCCGCCTCGCCGCCGGCCTCGACCGTCACCAGATAGGTGCCTGAAGGCGCCGCGCGGCCCGCGCCGTCGCGCCCGTCCCAGGTCAGGTCGTGCCGGCCGGCCGCGAGCGAGCCCATCTCGCGCCGCAGGATCCGGTCCCCCGCCGCCGTGACGATCGACAGCACCACCGCCGCCGGCCGCGCCAGCTCGATCGTGACCGTGGCGCGCGGGTTGAAGGGATTCGGGTGCACCGCGACGCGCGGCAGGCCGGCGTCCGGCAGATCCTGCGGGACGGGTACCGTGCCGAGGCCCCGGTACAGGCGCACCAGGCCGTCGCCGGCGCCGACGAGCACGTCGAGGGACTGGTCCCCATTCCAGTCGCAGACGCAGGGACGCGAACGCGGCGTGCCGTCGAGATCGATCGGCGTGCCGCCCGCGGTGACGGCCTCGTAGCCGGCGAACACCGGCGCGAGGTCCGTTCCCCCGTTGTGGTAGAGCAGGAGCTGGCCGTCGGTGTTGCCGGTCAGCAGGTCGCGGTGACCGTCGCCGTCGAGGTCGGCGTGGCAAGGGCTGCTGCGGCCCGAGGGCACCACCAGGTTGGCGGCGCCGGCCTGCAAAGCCGTTTCGGAGAGAAATACCGGGGCGCCCGGCGCCCCCGAGTTCAGGTACACGCGCATCAGGCCGTCGAGCCCCCCGATTACCAGGTCCTGAAGTCCGTCGCCGTCCCAGTCGATCACGGTGGGCGTCGCGCGGCTGCCGACATCGAGGTCGGCTCCCGCCCTGGTCAGGAACACGCCAGCGTCGAACGCCGGTGCGGCGTCGGTGGCCGTGTTCAGGTACAGGCGCACCTTTCCGTCAGCCAGTCCGACGAGCAGGTCCTTGCGCCCGTCGCCGTCCCACTGGACGACGCAGGGGTAAAGCCCGAGGCACCCGAACGCCGGCCACGCCAGGTCCACGCCCGCGGCCTGGACGTAGGCGAAGCCGTCGAAGACCGGCGCGCCGGCCGCGCCGACGTTCAGGTAGACCCGGACCTTGCCCGTGGTGGTGGCGCCGCCGCCCTCGCCGATGACAAGGTCAGGCAACGCGTCGTCGTTCCAGTCCACGAAGACGGGCGCCGAGTAACCCGGGACGACGATGTCCGCCCCGCCCGCCGGCACCAGTTCCGCCGTCGCGAGATCGAGGGCCACCGCGGGCGATACCGCCGCGACGAGCCATCCGCCCATCAGCCAGGCCAGTCGAGTCTTCACGTCCACTCCCCTCGCAAAGACGAAGGGGGGAGGGCCTTGGCCCTCCCCCCCTGCAAACCAATCGACCGGAAGAGGGCCGACTAGATGCCGTAAGCCTGAGAGAACAGCGACAGGTCGCTCAGGTTGACGACGCCGTCGTAGAACACGTCGGCGCAGCCGTTGTACGCGCCGGTGTAGCCGGACGCGAAGGTGCTCAGGTCAGCCAGGTTGACGACGAGGTCGCCATTGTTGTCGGCGGACACGAAGCCCAGGTTGATGCCGGCCTGGTTCAGGGCCTGGCCCTCGACGAGGACGATCACGGTCTCGCCCAGCGTGCAGCCGCCAGCAGCCAGCGGCTGCTGCCAGACGGTCTGGCCGGCGGCGTTGGTCGCGGCGTCGGCGATGGTGCCGTTGGCGGGGAACACCAGGCTGTTGCCGCTGGTGGTGAGCCAGAAGTCCTCGGCGGCGTGGTTCGGCAGCGGCTGGCCGAGGTAGTTGACCAGGGTCAGGGTGATGGTCGCGTCGACGACCGAGCCGTTGGCCAGGTGGGCGGCGGTGAAAGCATAGCCGGCGCCATTGATGCGGTTGTAAAGAACCGAACCGTTGGCAGCGGGGGCGATGGTGGCGGTGGACAGGTCCAGATCGGGAATGTCTGCGACCGCGACCGACGCCGCGAGCGCCATGGCGGACACGAGCACAAGGGCGGTATTCTTGAACATGGCACGTTCTCCTTCCGGTGTTAGCCACGCACTGAGGGACACAGGAAAACGGTCGATTGCCCTCGCCCGCCGGTCCCCAAGTTCTACGTTGATCATTTTAGCACAATCCGACGGAAATCTACACAGCACTAAATCATCAATCTGAAAAAAAAGCCGCGGACATTTTGGTGTCGAATCATCTAAATTGGCCAAAGCACGATCCCCGTGAGAGATAGAACGACGGTGGGAGAGGGCCGGCGCGGGCTGGCGGAGGCCCCGCAAACCGTTGCCAGCCCGCCCGCTCCGCCCCGGCGACCGGTCACGCCATTCTGACCCACCGGATCAGGGTCCGCAGGTCCGGCGGTTTTCCGTGCATCAGCAGGCCGATCCGGAACACCTTGGCCGCGAACCAGAGGGCGCCCAGGGCTGCCGCGGCCGCGACCAGCACGCCGAGCCAGACCTGCCACCACGGCGGCGGCGACGTCGAGGCCATGCGCAGCAGCATCGCGTAAAGATTGACCGGAGGCAGGAAGCTCAGGGCCACGGCGAGGGCGCCGTCGGGATTGCGCGTGATGGGCAACCAGAGCAGCCAGGGGATCATCATCACCAGCATCACCGGCGCCAGCAGCGACGAGGCCTCGCTGGCGTCGTTCACCGCGGCGCCGATGGCTCCCATCATGCCGGCCATCATGGTGTAACTGAGGATGTAGAAGAGGAGCAGGTAGAAGACCAGGGACGGATCGACCAGGTCGAGGACCGCGAACGACGCCAGCGTCGCCACACCCATGCCCCCGTAGATGCCGAGCATCACCAGGCCGACGGCCATCTGCGCCAGGATCTTGCCGGTCATCAGCTCCATCGGCGAGGCGGCGGCGAGCAGCAGCTCGACGACGCGGCTCGACTTGTCCTCCACCGTGTTGGTCATCAGCTGCGACCCGGTGGACATCACCGACATCAGGAGCAGGGCCATGAATCCGGCCGGGATGAGCATGTTGAGGGCCTCGTGGGAGTCCCGCTCGCCCGTGGCGGTCACGACGCGGGTCGCGGCGCCGGTCACCGCCGTGATCGCGGCGATCTGGCCGGGATCGAGGCCGGAGAGGAGGATCCGCGCCTCGACCAGCGCGCGCTCGAGACCGGACTGGATCTCGCGCTGCAGGCGGTCGTCGATCTTGGGCGGGACGTAGAGGTCGTAGGCGCCGAAGTCGCCGCCGTCCGCCCGGACGGCGTCGGCGTGCACGACGACGACGGCCAGCAGGTCCCCGCCTCCATCCTCGGCGGGCGCCAGCCGGGACTTCCAGGTCTCGACCTCCTGCGCGTCGATGGCCGCCAGCGTCAAGACGGGAGTCTCGCCCATGGCGGCGCGCAAGGCCTCGTTCAGCGCCAGGCCGCCGGCGCCGCCCGTGGTCGTCGCCGGCAGCTTGGCCTCGATGGATTCGCGCAGATCGGCGTCGAGCTCGAGGCGCCGGCGCGCGAGGACCTCGCCGGACAGCTCGTGTTGCAGCCGGGGCAGGACGTCGCCCGTGGGGTCGACCACCGCGACGGTGCCCTCGACCCGCGGCGCCTGCTCGTCCATCATGCGGGGCATGACGACGGCCAGCATCGCGATGGTCAACGGCAGGATCAGCACGCCGATGACGAAGCCCTTGGTGGCCACCGTCGCGATGAACTCCCGCCGGGCGACCCACATGACCTTCTTCACGACGGGTCCTCCCCGGTGACGATCTCCACGAAGACATCCTCCAGCGTCGCCCGCCGCAGCTCGACCCTGGAGCAGGGCACCGCCCCCGCCACCAGCGCGAGACTCGCGGTCGCGTCCTCGCCCTGCCTCAGGGTCAGACGCACCACCCCGTTCTCGCGGACGGCCTGGGCGACCGGCGGCAGGGCCGCCAGGGGCGCCAGGTCGGCGCCGGGATCGAGCGTCTCGCACAGGATCTGGCGCGAGTCCTCGCGGGCGCGGATGGTGTCCAGGGTGTCGTCCAGGACCTTGCGGCCGCCGTTGATCATCACGATCCGCTCGCAGATCTGCTCGGCCTGGGCCATCACGTGGGTGGAAAACAGGATGGTGGCGCCGCGCGCGTGCTGCTCGAGGAACAGCTCGCGCAGCAATCGCGTGTTCACGGGGTCGAGGCCGCTGAAGGGCTCGTCCAGGATCAATAGCTCGGGTTCGTTGATCGCGGCGGCGATGAACTGGATCTTCTGCTGCATCCCCTTGGAGAGTTCCTCGCACTTCTTTTCGCCGACCGCCGCGAGCTCGACGCGCTCGAGCCAGTCGTCCACGCGCCGGTCGAGCACGGCCGAGGGGACGTTCTTGAGGTGGCCCATGAAGCGCAGGAACGCCCGGACCTTCATCTTGCGGTAGACGCCGCGCTCTTCCGGGAGGTAGCCGAGCCGGTCCTTCACCGCCAACGCTTGCCGGTGGCCGAGGACCTCCAGCTCCCCGCGGTCCGGAAAGAGGATGGCCATGATCATGCGGATGGTGGTGGTCTTGCCGGCCCCGTTGGGTCCGATGAATCCGCAGAGCGACCCGCGCGGCACGTCGAGATCGAGATCGGATACCGCGGCGGTCGCCCCGAACGTCTTGGTGACTCCACGCAGGCGGATGGCAGGTTCCAAGTGACGGCTCCTTTGGCGTGCAATCCCGACCGGATACGCCGGAATGGGCCGTTGGTTGCAAGAATCCGGAACCAGGATACCCCTTGACACGCCGGAAACCTGCGGTGACATTCTGCGCGAACCTGGAAGGTCTATCCTCGCACTTCTGCCCGCTGGAATGTCCGAGAGAGGACCTTCTTCCGTACGGCGCCCCCGCCGGAAGATCAAACGAAGGAGCACGACGATGCGCAAGCTACTGGCCCTGACCCTTCTCATCTCCCTGTTCGCGATGCCCGCGATGGCCCTCGACTTCGCGGCGAAGAGCTTCTACATCCAGGGCGAGGTGTCCTTCCCGATGAGCGACTTCGGCGACGTCGCCACCCTGGGCTACGGCGGCGGCCTCGGCATGATGGTCCCCCACAACGAGAACATCTCGTTCGGCCTCGAGGCCTCCTACCTGATGTTCAGCCCTGAGGACGTCGAGGGCGCGGACGTGAGCATCAGCATGATCCCCGTGCTGGTTCTCATGGACTACAACCTGACCAACTCGTCGCTGTACCTGCTCGGCGGCGTGGGCATCGCCTTCGGCTCCAGCTCCGTCGAGTTCGACGACCCCGACCTGGCCGGGTACGAGGTCGACGACAGCAGCAGCGACTTCGCCGCGGCGCTGGGCCTCGGCTTCGACGCCACGCCGAACCTGTTCTTCGAGGGTCGCTACAACCTGATCAGCGACGCCAACCAGGCCAGCCTGCACCTCGGCTACCGGTTCTAGTTCCGCAGTTCTGGCAGTTGTTCGACGGGGGGCGCTCACGGGCGCCCCTCTTTTTCTTCGCCAGGCCGAAAGGAGTCCCCCATGTCCGCCTACGTTCTCGTCGACATCGAGGTCACCGATCCGGTGCAATACGAAGAGTACAAGACGCTGGCGGCCGCCACCGTCGCCGCGTTCGATGGCCGCTACGTGGTCCGGGGCGGCGAGGTGGAGACCCTCGAAGGCCACTGGCCGACCCATCGCCTCGTCATCCTCGAGTTCCCGACGGCGGCGCGCGCGCGCGAGTGGTGGGATTCGCCGGCCTACCGGCCGGCCCGCCTCATGCGCCAGGCCTCGGCTCGCACCGACATGCTCCTGGTGACCGGGATGTAGCCGCCGCTACGGCACGATCGCCTCGCCGGCGACCAGCGGCCGGCCGGTCTCGAAGTCGTACAGCGTCTGGCGCCGCAGATCCGCGCCCGCGAGCTGATACTGGATGAAGGCGTCGAGGTAGGCGAGGCTCGCCTGGGTGAGACGACTGCGGTCGAGGGCCAGGTCCTGGCTGGTGATGTCGCCGTTGTCGAAGCGCTGCAGGCTGATGTCGAGACTGCGAGTGGCCACCGCCACGCTGCGCGCGAGGGCGTCGAGGCGGGCCCGGCTCTCGCTCAGCGCGGTGAGGGCCGCGTTCACCTGCAGGATGACCACGCGGCGCTGCTGGTCGATGTCGATCTCGCTTCGCTCCAGCGCGGCGCGGGCCGACGCCACCTCGGCGCCGTTGACGCCGCTGTCCCAGATCGGCACCGAGAGCGTGAAGACCACGCCCTTGTTGCCGGGCCGCTGCTCGAGATCCTGCCAGCTTAGGTCCCACATGTCGTCCAGGGGCAGGTCGTCCTCGCTGGTGCCGATGCCGGTGAGGTCGTAGTAGGCGCGCAGCTCGCCCTTGATGGCCGAGCGCGCGTCGGTCTCGGTGACCGTGATCTCGGCCCGGCGCACGTTGGTTTCCGTGTTGCGGATCTCGGCGCGGTGGGCCAGGGCGTGCTGGAGGGCGAGATCGGGGTCCACCTCGTAGAATCGCGCCTCCGTCTCGGCGACCACGCGGATGGGCGCGTCCATGGCCAGCCCGACGGCCAGCTTGAAGCGGTCGGCGGCGCGGGCGACGCCGCCCTCGGCGCTGAGCAGGTCGTTGCGGCTCTGGGCGAGGTCCACCTCCATCTGCAGCGCCTCCACCTCCGGGATGAGCCCGGCCTCGAACTTGCGGGTGGCGAGCTGGAAGGCCTCCTCCTGGCGGGCGAGGTCGGTGCGGGCGATCACCTCGCGGCGCTGGGCGCGCAGGAACTCGTAGAACTGCGCCGTGACCTCGTAGGCGATGTCCAGCTGGGCTGCGGTGTAGTTGCGGCGCGACTCGTCGAGGGTGAGCTGGGCGCGCTCGAGGGAGAGCTTGAGCGTGTTGGGCACCAGCAACGGCTGGGCGAAGTCCAGACGGTAGCTGTTGAAGAGGGTGCGGCTCTCGAGGGTGGTGTCGGCCGCGTCGTCGTAAACGCTGTCGGTGCGATGGTACACGTCGCCGGAAAGGCCGATGCTGCCGTTGGTGGGCAGGGGCTGGACCAGCGAGAGCCCCGCGCGCCACTCGCGGCTGCCGTAGGTGGTGTACTCCGGCAGCTGGCCGGGCTGGTTGACCCCCTGCACCGACTCGTTGTAGTTGGGCGTGTCGAGTTCGAGGTCCACCTGGGTCTTGAAGCGGCCGCGCGCGGCCGCGACGTCCTGCTCGGCCTCGATGAGGGCCAGGCGCACCACGCGGGCGTCGTAGCTCTCGGCGAGGGCGAGGTCGAGCGACTCGGTCAGGGTGAGCGCGGTGGTGTCCGCGGGGGCCGCGGAGCTCTGGGCGATCGCGGGCGCGGCGAGCGCCGCCAGGCCGAGGATCAGCAGATTTCGCATCATTCGTACCTGAGGGATTCGATGGGACTCATGCGCGCCGCCCGGCGCGCGGGATAATAACCGAAGACGATGCCCACGGCGGCGGAGACGCCGAACGCCAGGAGCACCGACCACGGCGCGATGGACACGGGCCAGCCGGCATAGCGGGCCACGGCCTGGGCCAGGCCGAAGCCGAGGACCACCCCGAGCAGGCCGCCCAGGAAGCTCACGGCGATGGCCTCGAGCAGGAACTGCAGCAACACGTCGCGCTGCGTGGCGCCGACCGCGCGCCGCACGCCGATCTCGCGGGTGCGCTCGAGAACGCTGGCGAGCATGATGTTCATGATGCCGATGCCGCCGACCAGCAGCGAGATGCTCGCGATCGCGCCCATGACGACGCTGAAGATGCGCTGCGTCGACTGCTGCTGGCGGATGAGTTGCTGGGGGATGACCAGGCGGTGGTCGTCGACGCCGCGGTGCCGGCGCGCGAGGAGTGCGCCGAGGACGGCGGCGGTCTCCACGATGCGGTCGGTGTCGGATACCTGGGCGACCAGGCGGTGGAGTTCGCTCGTGCCGGTCGTGCGCGGCAGACGCTGGAGAGCGCAGGTCACCGGGACGTAGACGTCGCGGTCGGTGTCGCGCGCATCTTCCAGACCGTCGCCCGCCTCGACGGGCGGGCTCGCCATGACGCCGATCACGGTATACCAGTCACGGCCGATCTTGACGCGCTCGCCGAGGGGGCTGGCGAGCAGGAACAGTTCGCGGGCCAGACCGGGGCCCAGCACGCACACGCGGGACAGGGAGTCCACCTCGCTGGGCGCGAAGAACCGGCCGCTCGCGGGACGACTGCGCATGACCTCGACGTAGTCGGGCGTCGTGCCCACCACGCTCGCGCCGACCCGCTTGCGCCCGGATTGCACGTCGAGGTCGGCGACGCGCAGCGGCACCACGCGGCGCACGCCCGGCAGCACCTCGCGGATGGCGTCGGCGTCCGCCAGGGTCAGGCCGGGGCTGAAGGGCCGGCTGTCCTCCTCGTTCTCCGGCTCGGGCGGCGCCTTGTCGATGACCAGCAGGTTGTCGATGCCCAGGAGCGCGAACTGGGCCATGACCTGCCGGCGCGCGCCCTCGCCGATGGAGAGCATGGCGATGACCGCGGCCACGCCGAAGACGATGCCCAGCGTGGTGAGCAACGACCGCAGGCGGTGCGCGGCGAGGCCCAGGAGGCCGATGCGCGCAGACTCCAGAAGCGGCATGCTCAGGGCGCGGCCTCCTCGGACTCGGCGTTCCTGGTGGTCTCCGGCAACGGTTTGCGCGGGTCCCGCAGGGAGATGACGTCGCCCGCCGCGAGGCCGGTCTCGATGACCACGAAGTCGTCGCTGCGGGCGCCGAGGGTCACGAGCCGCGGCTCGGCGCCGGCGCCGGCCGGGTAGACCACGCTCTGTCCGTCGCGGTCGAAGACGGCCTCGAGCGGCACGTAAACGACGTCGGCCAGGCGGGCGACGATGACGCGGCACTGGGCGGTCATGCCCGGCCGCAGGTCGCCCGCCTCGCCTTCGAGCAGGACGTCCACATCGAAGACCTTGACCTTGGCCTCGCCCTCGGACCGCGCGAGCGTCGCGATGCGGGAGACCTTGCCGTGGAATTCCTGGCCGGCGAGGGCGTCGACGGTGACCACCACCTCCTGGTCCACGGCGACCTGGCGCACGTCGATCTCGTTGACCCGCGTGCGCACCTGCATCTGCGAGAGGTCGGGCAGGTCGATCAGCTCCATGCCCGGCCAGATCTGGTCGCCCACCTTGACCTTGCCGGTGCGGTAGCTCTTGTAGACCACCAGCCCCGGCTCCGGCGCGGTGATGGTGAGGGAGGCGAGGGCCTCGCGCGCCTGGGACACCTGCATCTCGGCGTTGCGCACCTCGTACTGCGCCTTGCTCAGCTCGGCTTCGGCGATGACCCGCTGCGCCGCGAGCCGATCCGTCGCCTCCCGCAACGACAGCTCGGACTTCTTGAGTTCCAGCTCCTGCTCGCGACGACGCACCTCGGCCTCGAACTTCATGAGGTCGTAGCGCAGCTTGGTCTGCTCGAAGCTGTACTCCTGGTTGAGGCGCGCGCCTTCCAGCTCGGCGAGGCGGTTGGCGCTCTCGGCCTGCTGCCGGGCGAGTTCCGCCCGCGCGTTGAGCAGGGAGTTCTCGGCCTGCTCGAGCTGCTGGTTCGCCGCCGTCATGTCGAGCTGCACCAGGAAGTCGCCTTCCTTGACGACGCTGCCCTCGGGCGCCATCTGCGCGATCTGGACCGCGTCCCAGGACCAGCCGGTGCGCTGGCGCGCGACGCTGCGGCTCTTCACCGCCTCCACCTGCCCGGTGGTGACGATGTCGATCACCAGCTCGCCGCGCTGGGCCGTGGTGGTCACCGTCGCGGCCGTGTCGCGGCGGGCGCCCCAGGCGAGGAGCACCACCGTCAGGACCGCGACCAGGGCGGCGCCGATCACCAGCGTGCGTCGGGAGGGCAAGGTCATGGTTCCTCTTTCGGGGGCCGGGCGACCAGGACCGTGCCGGCCTCGAGGCCTTCCGTCACGGCCACGGTCATGGGTGTCAGCGCCACGGCGCGCACCGTCAGCGGCCGGGGCCAGGACGCGCGAGGATAGACCAGGAATCCGTCGTCGCCCTCGGAGACGGCCGTGCGCGGCACCAGGATCGCGTCCTCGACCTCGCCGAGGTCGATCTCCACGATCGCCGTCATGCCGGGCCGCAAACGCGAGTCGGCGCCGTCGATGCGCGCCACGACGGCAAACCCGCGCACGCCGCTGTCCGCCGTGACCTCGGTGGCCAGGCGCGCGATGGTCTCGATCTTGCCGGTGAACCCGGCCTCCGGGTACGCCTCGAGGCGCAGGCGCACGGGCATCCCCACGTCGAGGCGGTGCCGGTCCACCTCGTGAACCACCATCTCGACCTGCATGGCCGACAGGTCCGGGATCTGCACGATGGGCCGCCAAGGATCGACGGTATCGCCGACGCGCGGCTTGCTGCGCTTGCCCTGGCGGTCCTCCTGCTCGTAGTACACCACCATCCCGGGCAGCGGCACGACGAGGGTCATGGCGCGCTGGCGCTCGCGCAGCGACGTCTGGTCGGCCCGGGCGGCGGCGAGTTCGAGGTCGGACTTGGCGACGGCGAGGCTGTCGAGCACGGCCTGCGCCGTCAGCTTGGCCCGGGATTCCTCCAAGTTGACGACCGCGCGGCTCGCCGCGAGGCGCGCCTCCTGCTGCCGGGTCTGCGACTCAAAGGTCAGCTTGGCCAGCTGCAACTCGGCCTGCTCGCGGCTCAGCTCCGCCATCGCGACGGCATCGACCAGGGACTGTCGCTTGCTGGCCTGCGCGGCCAGGACGCCCTCGCGCTGGGCGGCGAGGTTGTGCAGCCGATCTTCCACCGCCGTCACCTCGCGCAGCAGCGAGCTCGCGTCCAGCTGCGCGACGGTGTCCCCCTGGGCGACGATGGTTCCCTCGGGCGCCATCGACACGATGACCACCGAGCCGTTCCATTCCTGCGGCGGCCGGACGAACTGCGACCGCACCGCGGCGATCTCGCCGCTCTCGATCATCACCAGCGGCAGCGTGCCGCGTTCGGCGCGCACGACCGGCAACCCGTCATCTCCCCCGCAGGCGGGAAGCAACGGGAGCAGCAGCCAAGGCCAGAGGCGGCGTCGTTGCGTCGAGACCTGGATCACGTTCCCCTTCCGGAGGGACAGCCTAGCAGATCGGTTGCTCAAACGCATGGTCTACCTTCGGGTTCCGACCCCGGTTTCCTCTGGATTGTGGACGGCGGGAGGCGCAGATTAGGCGGCGACCGGACCGCGAACCCGCGAGGAGGTTGCCATGTCCCGCCGAGTGATCGCCACCGACCGCGCCCCCGCCGCCATCGGCCCCTATAGCCAGGGCGTGGCCGCGGGCGGCTTCGTGTTCACCGCCATGCAGATCGCGCTCGACCCGGCGACGGGCGACCTGGCGGGCGACGACGCCCCGGCGCAGATCCGCCGGTGCCTGCAGAACATCGACGCCATCGTCACGGCGGCGGGCGCGAGTCTCGGCGACGTGGTCAAGGTCACGGTGTATCTCACGGATCTCGCCGTGTTCGCGGCCGTCAACGAAGTGTACGGGACGTTCTTCGCCGCCGCGCCGCCGGCGCGCGCCGTGGTCGGCGTGACCGCCTTGCCGCGCGGCGCCCTGGTGGCGATGGAAGCGATCGCCACGGTCGGCTGACCGGAGAGAGGGAAGACCATGCCATTGCTGCTATCCCTGCGGGACGTGCAATCCGTCCTCACCATGGAATCGTGCATCGAGGCCGTGTCGCAGGCCTTCGTGGCGCTTGCACGCGGCGAGGCCAACATGCCGCAGCGCGCCGTGATCCGCGTGCCCGAGCACAAGGGCGTGTTCCTGGGCATGCCGGCCTACCTCGGCGGCGCGGAACCGTGCCTCGGCCTGAAGGCCGTGACCGTCTACCCCGACAACCCGGCCAAGCACGGCCTGCCGACCACCCTCGGCACGCTCCTGCTGTGCGACCCGGCCACGGGCAAGGTGGTGGCGATCATGGACGCCGGCTACCTGACCGCCGTGCGCACCGGCGCCGCGAGCGGCGTCGCCACGCGGCACCTCGCGCGCGCCGACGCGTCCGTGTGCACGGTCTTCGGCGCCGGCGTGCAGGCGCGCAAGCAGCTCGAGGCCGTCCACGCCGTGCGGCCGTTGCGGCGCGCGTTCGTGCTCGACGTGGCCCCCGCGGCCCGCGACGCCTTCGCGAAGGACATGAGCATCGCCCTCGGCGTGGACGTGGCGGCGGCGACCGATCCCGAGGCCGCCGTGAAGGCCGCCGACATCGTCGTGACCGCCTCCTCGAGCCACGACCCGGTCTTCGCCGGCGACTGGTTGCGGCCGGGCGCGCACGTCAACAACATCGGCTCCCACTCGCCCGACGCCCGCGAACTGGACACGCGAACGGTGGTGCGGTCGAAGTTCGTGGCGGACCTCAAGGCGGCGAACCTGGCCGAGGCCGGCGACATTCTCATCCCGATCAAGGAAGGCGCGGTCACCGAGGACCACATCTACGCCAGCCTGGGCGAGATCGTGGCCGGAATGAAGCCGGGCCGCGAGAACGACGACGAGATCACGGTCTTCAAGTCCTGCGGCCTGGCCGTGCAGGACGTGAGCACCGCGCTCGCGGTCTACCAGGCGGCCCGGGACCAGGGCGTCGGGACCGAGGTCGAGTTGTAGATCCCTGGGGGGGGTTGCCCCGCGGCGACCCCCTCCCCATCTTGACCCGGTGATGTCCCACCTGTTACACGACACCGCCCGCGGCCTGGGCACCGTCGCCTACGCGCTCGCGCGCAGGCGGCGGGCGATCGCCCTCGACAACCTCCGCCAGGCCCTGGGCGGCGAACGGAGCGAGGCCGAGCTGCGCGCGATCTGCCGCGCCGGCTTCCAGCATCTCGGCGTGGTGCTGGCCGAGTTCCTGCAGTTGCCCACGCTCACCCCCTCCGCGCTGCTCGACCGCTTCCGGGTGACGGGGCTCGAGCACGTGCGGGACGCGCGGGCGAACGGGCGCCCCCTGGTGCTGATCACCGCCCACGTGGGCAACTGGGAGTGGCTCTGCGCGGCGCAGACGCACCTGGGCGTGGGCGCGGTGATCGTGACGCGGCACGCGCACGTCAGCGCCGTGGACCGCTTCTGGCAGGGCCGGCGGGCGCGTTGCGGTGTCGAGACGGTCGACAGCGCCGGGTCGTTGCCGCGGATCCTGCGCCTGCTGCGCGACGGACGTCCCGTCGGCCTGGCGATCGACCAGCACGAGGGCGGTACCAGCGCCGTGCGAGCGCCGTTCCTGGGCCGCGAGGCCGGCACCACCAAGACCCCCGCCCTGCTCGCCGCCCGCACCGGCTGCGCCGTGCTGCCCGCCTGGAGCTGGCGCGACGACGACGGTGTCCACCACGCGACCTTTGGGCCCGAGATCCCGCTGCAGGAGGGGGCGACTCTCGACGAGACCGTTGCGCTCACCACCCGCGCCTACAACGCGTGGCTCGAGGGTGTCGTGCGCGCGCATCCGGAGCAGTGGTTGTGGGTGCACCGAAGGTGGAAACCGGCGTGAGAATCTGCTAGGCTTGACGTCTCTCGTTCCAAGGGGGTAACGCCATGACACGACTCGCTCTCGTGATCGTCTTGCTGCTCGCCGGGCCGGGACTGGCGCACGCGACCTGCGACGGCGTCGACAACTGCCTCGGCATCTATTTCGACCAGGGAGAATGGACGCAGACGTGCTCCGAGGGCACCCTGTGGGTGCCTTTCCACCTGTACTTCGTCCTGCAGAACTGCACCTTCGACACGATCGGCGGCTTCGAGTTCGCCTGGCGTTACGCGCCCGAGCCGGCGCAGGTGCCGATCATCATGTCGGCGTGGTTGCCCGGGCCGGAGCCGTGGATCTCCGATTACGACAATGTCATCTACGGTTCGGGGCAGCCGATCGTCACCGCGGGACCGACCGTCCTCCTGGACTTCACCATGGTGCTGGTGGCGCCGATCACGGCCGACCTGCAACTCGGGCCGTCCACCCCAGCGAGCCTGCCGGGCCACGGCGCCATCATCGACTGGGACGACCCGGCGAACCTCGTCCCGCTCAGCTTCGGCGCGCCCGTCGATGCCGAGGGCTGGACCGTGGAGGGCGTCGCGGAATTCGGTGACTGCACCGTGCCGGTCGAGGCCGCGGACTGGGGCACCATCAAGGCCCTGTTCCGCTGAGCGGTGCGCCGGCGAAGATGGCCTCGTCCAGCTCGCCTTCGCCCTTCGCCACGATGGTGGTCACCACCAGGTCGCCGGTGATGTTCACCACGGTGCGGCACATGTCCATCAGGCGGTCGACGCCCAGGATGAGGCCGATGCCCTCCACGGGCAGCCCCACCTCCAGCAAGACCATCGAGAGCATGACGAGCCCGACGCCCGGCACGCCCGCGGTGCCGATCGAGGCCAGGGTCGCCGTGAGCAGGACGGTGAGGAAGTCGGCCGCCGAGAGGTCGAGGCCGTAGACGTTGGCGATGAACACCGTGGCCACGCCCTGCATGATGGCCGTGCCGTCCATGTTCACCGTCGCGCCCAGCGGCAGCGTGAACGCACTCACCTCCTCGCGCGCGCCGAGCCGCGTCTGCGCGACTTCCATGCTGACCGGCAGCGTCGCGTTGCTCGAGCTGGTAGTGAAGGCGACCACCATCGCCGGGTGCGCGCGGCGATAGAACTGCAGCGGGCTCAGACGGGCAAGGAGCAGGAGCAGGAGGGGGTAGGCCAGGCCCGCCTGCAGCGCGAGCGCGCCGACCACGCAGCCCATGTACTTCAGCAGCGGCAGGAAGACGGCGACGCCCTGCGTGGCGACCACCTGCGCCATCAGGCCGAACACGCCGAAGGGCGCGAACAGCATGATCAAGCGCACCATGCGGTGGACCACCTGGTCCAGGATCTCGAGCCCGCCGACCAGCCTCGCCGCGCGGTCGCCCAGGCCGGCGATCGCCAGGCCTGCCAGCATGGCGACGAAGATGATCTGCAGCATGTTGCCGTCGGCCATCGCGCGGACGGGATTGGTCGGCACGATGTTCACCAGCATCTCGACCACGCCGGGCGGCGGAGCCGCCTGGAAATCCGCGGCCAGGGGGACGGCGATGCCGCCGCCCGGCGCCACCAGCGTCGCCAGGCCGTAGCCGATCACGATCGCGACCGCCGTGGTCGCGAGGTACAGGCCCATGGTCCTGCCGCCGATGCGGCCGAGCTTCTTCAGATCGCCGATCGCGGCGGTGCCGAGCGTCAACGACACCAGCACCAGCGGGACCACGAGCAGGCGGATGCCGTTGAGGAAGAGCCGGCCCAGGGGGTCGTGGACGTAGCGGACCAGACCCGCGTTGAGATCGGGCGACAGCAGGAGGTGCTGGCCGAGTCCGACGACGACGCCGGCGGCCAACCCGAGGAGGATGCGGGAGGTCAGTCCCATCGGCGCAGGTTAGGGTCTGACCACGGCGTGCGTCAACGACGGGGTGGGATCGCGGCTCGGCGAGCGAGCGTGCATTTTGCAACGACCCGCGGCACGACGCGACGCGACCGGGAACGCGTCGCCACCCCCGGAAACCCCGGCCCACCATGGCGATACGATTTCTCCGCGCCACTGGCCATCGATTTGCATTCGCATCCTCACCCGTACCCGTAAGCGTGCATTCGGCGCGCGGGGGAGCCCCAAGGAGGATGACGATGACGAAGCTCTTGACCCTGAGCCTGCTTCTCGCGCTGGCCCTGGCCGGTTGCAGCAGCGACGATGCCGACGATCCGGCCAGCCCCAACGTCCCCGAAGCGGTCGAGTTCGCCGATTACGCCGCCGCGATGGCCGCGGTGATGCCGCCCGAGTTCACCGGCGCCGCCAAGGCCGAAGGCAACTACACCATGTGGACCGAGGGCCAGTACTCGATCCTCGGCAAGGCCATCGGCAACGCCGAGAGCGACGAGCCGATGTCCCTGTACCGGAACCTCAACACCCTGCAGTCCACGATCTCGATGATCGAGCAGTTCGCCGCGATGGGTGAGGGCGAGTTCACGGGCGAGGGCCCGGACGGTTTCATGCACACCGTCATCATCACCCAGGAAGACCTCACCCAGCCCGTCGCCGTGCCCGCGGAGTGCCGCGGCATCCTCGACGTCGACGCCATGCCGATCGAGCACGTGATCAAGCTCGAGGTGCCCGACGCGCAGATCGTGATGCACCTCGGTTACGTCCAGTCCGAAGACGCCGAGGTCGTGGTCACCTGGCAGGACGAGCACGGCGAGGCGACCGCCTTCTCCGTGGCCGTACTCGACCTGGGCACCGGCGCCGTCACCATCCTCGGCGCCTTCTACAAGGTCACCGAGCAGGAGACCGCGTCGTGGATCTACGACATCTCCACCACCGGCGAGGACAACACCGAGTTCGTCTACAACATGGCCTGGTTCAGCAGCAACATGGGTGACGAGGGCGGCCTGTCCTGCGTCAACGGCAGCGGCGACAAGGATGTGGCCTTCGGCATGCGCTACCACCAGTACCGCGCGCCGTGGATCCGCGGCCAGTACGACACCTACGGCCCCTACGAGCAGCTCTTCGGCCCGGTCGGCGACAACCCCTATGCCGATCTGAACGTGGACGGGCAATACCCGGACAACCGCGCCTCGCTGATCGACGAGGACGCGATGTTCGTCTATGACGACATGCCTCACGCCTTCTTCGCGAGCCCCTTCGGCGAATAGCCCGCCAGGCGGACTCGCGTGCGGCCCCCGGATCCCCCCCGGGGGCCGCTTTCCTGGACAGGACCGCCGCCCACGCGCCATACTCGCCGCATGCAGATCACCGCGCTGGCCATCTTCGCCGTCACCTACCTGCTGATCTCGTCGCGGCGCCTGCACTGGCTCGGCTTCGACCGGCCGGCCGGCGCGCTGCTGGGCGCCGTCGCCTGCGTGATCTTCGGGGTGCTGGCCCCCGGCGAGGCCCTCGCCGCGGTCGACACCGCCACCATCCTGCTGCTCTTCGGCGTCATGGGCATGGGCGCCTTCCTCGCCCTGGACGGCTTCTTCGACGACCTCGAGGCGGGCCTCACCGCGCTCGCGCGCACCCCCGCGCGACTGCTCGGGCTCATCGTCTGGACCGGCGGCATCCTGTCCGCCTTCATCACCAACGACGCGGTCTGCGTCCTCGGCGCCCCGCTGGTGGTCCGCCTGATCCAGCGGCACCGCCTGCCGCCGCTGCCCTTCCTGCTGGCCCTGGCCACCGCGGCCAACACCGGCAGCGTGGCGACGCTGGTCGGCAACCCGCAGAACATGCTGTGCGCGACCATCGGCGGCCTGGAGTACCGCGACCACCTGCTGTTGCTGGGCCCCGTGGCCCTCGTGGGGCTGGCGATCAACCACGCCCTCTTGCTCGGGTTCTTCCGGCGGGACCTGCGCGCGGCCGCCTTCGCGACCGGGGTGCCCGCGACGCCCTCGCGCCTGCGGCCCTCCAGCTTGATGACCCTCGGCGTGATCGCCGCCACCGCCCTCGCCTACACCCTCGGCGCCGACCTCGCCTGGTCGGCGACCGGCGGCTTCGTCGCCCTCATGCTGCTGCACCGCCGCGACACCCGTCAGCTGTGGAGCCGCATCGACTGGTCGTTGCTGCTCTTCTTCTGCGGCCTCTTCGTGGTGGTCGAGGGCCTGGTGCGCAGCGGCCTGCCCGCCGCGGCCTTCGCGCGCTACCCGCTCGCGGCGACCGGCGACGGGCTGGGTGGTCTTATGCACCTCGCCGGCGTCTTCCTGATCGGCTCGAACGTGGTCTCCAACGTGCCGTTCATCCTGGTGGTGCGCGAGCAGATGACGACCCTGCCCGACCCGCGCCTCGCCTGGGAACTGCTCGCCATGGCCTCCACCTTCGCCGGCAACCTCACGTTGCTGGGCTCCGTGGCCAACATCATCGTCGCCGAGAGCGCCCGCGACCTCGGCGGCATCAGCTTCGGGGCCTACCTGAAGGTGGGCCTGCCGCTGGCCCTGGTGACCACGGCGATGGGGACGGCGTGGCTGTGGCTCGTGGCCTGAGCCGCCCTTTAAGCCATTATCAAATAAAGAGATGCGCGACTAGTCGTCGATTGTGCAATCGCACTGCTTAATAGACGACCTGACCGGCGCCTCCCGCAGCGCCAGGCTGGCGAACACCAGGGCCGCCGCGACCAGCAAGCGCCACGTCACCGGATCGTCCCGCAGGGCCACTGCGAGCACCGTCGCCACCACCGGCTGCAGGAACACGTAGAGCGCGACGCGCGATGCGTGCGTGTGCTTGAGCGCCCAGAGATTCAGGAAGTAGGGCACGACGGTGGCGCCGACGACGGCGTAGCCCATCTGCCACCAGGTGGTCGCCGAGAGGGCGCCGAGGTCGGCGCGGGCGAGGTCGTCCCCGCCGTAGAGGAGGATGGCGGCAGCGCCGAAGCCGAAGACGACGGCGGTGGCGGCGAGGGGGTCGTGGCGCTGCATGAGGCGGCCGCTGAGCACCACGAAGAGGCCGTAGCTCGCGGTGTTGGCCAGGGTCAGCAGATCGCCGACCACGGTGGCGCCGTCGAGGCGGAAGCGGTCGACCTCCAGGAGGATCAGCACGCCGGCCATGCCGACCACCAGGCCGAACGCCTTGCGCAGCGTCAGCGTCTCGTACCGCAGCGCCACCGCGGCGACCAGGGCGAACAGGGGGATCTGGCTGCAGATCAGGGCCGAGTGCGCCGGCGTGGTGCGCGCGAGGCCCTCGAGGAAGAGCACCTGGTTGAGCGCCACGCCGAAGAGCGCGCAGACCGCGAGCGCGACGAGATCGCGCGCCGGCGGCAGCTTGCGCCGGCCGAGCACCGCGACCACGGCCAGGATCACGAAGGCGGAGCCCGCCCTGAGCGCGGCCCAGGCCGCCGGGTCGATCACCGCCAGCACCGATTTGCTCACCAGGTAGTTGACCCCGAAGAGCAACTGCACGGTGAGGAGCGCGGCGCGCGTGCGGGCGTGGGAGACGATCATGGCCGGCACATTAGTGCCGCCGGTTGCGCCGGCGCAAGTGCCGGAGGGCCAGCCGAAGAAAGGCGCCGCCGCTTCTCAGCGACGGCGCCCGGTAGGTTCAGCTTAGGTGACGTTGGGTTACCCCGGACGGGGTCCCTGTCAGCCACTCGCTGGAGAGGTCCCCGTCAACGACGGGACGTCACCTCCACTGAGCCGCATCTGACAGAACTCACTGGATCACCTCCTCATCCGGGCGTGCCGCACGCGGCGAGTCCCAACTCGCCCGGCCCCCTTGGCCGCCCGTGGCCGCAGGAACCGTCGCACAGCTTCGGTGCGAGTCGACCGTATGAGTATACCTGCAACCCCTCGACGCCAGCAAGCGATTTCGTCGCCTATCGCGCTACGACGCGAACTCCCGCAGCGTCGCCAGCGCCCGCGCGACGCTGTCGGCCGGACTCACCTTGATCTGCGCGTCGACGATGCGGCCGTCGGGCCCGATCACCCAGTGGCTGCGAATCACGCCCTCGTACGTCTTGCCGTAGTTCTTCTTCTCGCCCCAGGCGCCGAGCTGCGTGAGCACCGCGTGATCGACGTCCGCCAGGAGGTCGAATGGATAGCCCTGCTTCTCCCGCCACTTGCGGAGCTTCTCGACCGGGTCCGGACTGATCCCCAGGACGACCGCACGGGCCGCCGTGATCTCCGCGTGGTGATCGCGGAAACCATCCGCCTGCGCCGTTCAGCCCGAGGTCGCGGCCTTGGGATAGGCGAAGAGCACGACGGTGCGGCCGCGAAGATCAGCGAGCTGCACCAGCTTGCCATCCTGGTTCGGCAGGGCGAAATTCGGCGCGGGTTTTCCGGTTGCCATGGTGGGTCTCCTCCCGATGGGCGAGTTCTCAGATCGACGCTATCATGAGGCCACCAGATTCCTTTTCGATCAAGGAGGTTCGGTATGCGTTTGCGACTGATGTTGCTGGCCGTGTCCGTCTGCGTGGCCGCTGGCGCACAGGCCGTCACTCCCCCGTCCGCCTACCTGCCGTCGGCGGACACCGACTCGATGCTGGTCCTGGTCGAGATCCGCGACGTGGCCGCGATCGAGCACGACTTCGAGGAAGCGGCCGCCCGTCGCGCCGCCGCCGAGGTGAGCGAGTCGAAGGCCACCATGCTGCAGGCCCGGTCCGTCACCAAGATCAAGATCAAGGAGTCCGAGATCGCTTCCCTGAAGGCGGAGATCGACCAGGCCAAGGCGACCAAGGACGAGACCAAGAAGGCCGAGCTCGAGGGCGCCAAGAAGATCGCCGAGCTCGAGAAGAGCCTCCTGCAGAAGCGCGACGACCTGCGCAAGCAGGAGATCGCCTACGCCAAGGCCGAGGTGGAATTCCACGGCGCGGCGATGAAGGGCTTCGAGGCGGAGCTGAAGCTCGCGCACCTGCGCGCCCGCCGCGCGGAGTTCGCGGGCGTCACGGCGTCCACGGCGGCATTCGAGGAAGCCCGCAAGCTCGCCAAGGAGACCAGCGAGGCCGAGGGCAAGACCCTGAAGGCCAAGATCGAGGCCGCGGAGAAGGGCAAATCCATGGCGGAGAAGGCCGTCCAGATCTCCAAGGCGCGCCAGAAGGTCTACGAAGCGCAGCGCAAGCTCGTCGAGTCCGCCGCGGGCAAGTAGCCGCCGTTCGTCTCGCGCCGGCGCCAGTCACGGCGCCGGCGTCTTCTTAGGACTCGAACGCGTTGAGCTGGTCCCGCTTGTCCTTGTTCGACGCCGCCGTGGCCTTGAACTCCACCTTCACGCCGTCGGCAACCGACTTGCGGCCCAGGATGCGCGCGAGGGTGGCCTTCACCGTGGCGACGTCGTCGTCGAAGTCGCCGTGATGCTGCGCCGTCGAGGCGTTGCGCGACCCCTCGGCGAACGTGTTGGGCGCGACGATCCACACGGCGCGCTTCTCGCTCGCGAGGTCGACGGTGCCGTCGTCGAGGCGCTGGAAGTACCGCTTCACGCGCGGATCCCGTGCGAGCCACCACTCCATGCCGAGGATGCCGACGCCGGCCGCGTCCAGCGAGCCGGGGATCAACGGGTTGCGCAGGCGCTTCTCGAAGGCGTGCGAGACCAGGTAGAGCAGGGACTTGTGGTAGACGTGGGCGCAGTGGTCGTCCTTCTCGGCCTTGTCGGTAAGGGTGAAGAGGGCGAAGCGCTCGATCTGTCCCTTGTCGATGGCGGGCCGGTACGTGGCCTGGAAGAGGTCGATGGTGCAGGCAGGGGCCCACATGGTGCAGGTCTTGATCGGCACGCCGAGTTCCCCCAGCAACGACACCAGCGGCGCCATGAAGATGCTGCCCGCGCTGTGACCGGCGACGTGGATCTCCACGCCCTGCTGCGCGAGTTACTGCACGTAGTGGGCGACCAGGCGGGCGCCGCCGTCGGCCTCGCGGGTGGCGGCCAGCGCGTTCTCCTTCATCTCGTCCCACTGGAGCTTGCCAGTGCCGAGGCGGGCGAGCGGCTCGAGGGCGTCGTCGAGGCGGTCGAGGAGGAAGTCGCGGGTCTTGTCGAGGAAGCCCTCCGGCTTGCGCTTGGCCTGCGCGTCCGCCAGGACGTTGCCGAGCGTGCTCCAGTAGTCGGTCTTCCAGACGAAGGCTACGGGGTAGACCTCGGCCGCGAGCAGGGCGTGGCGGTAGTCCTGCACGCGCTGCAGGGCGCCGTCCTCGCCCACCAGGCCGCCGTGCGCGTAGAGCAGGAGGCGGCGCTTCTTCCAGCCCGCGGTGAGGCGGGGGACGTCGTCGGCGAAGATGGTGTGGACCGCCTCGGCGTCGGTGCCCAGCACGCCAGTGGTGCGCAGGCACCCCTCGTTGCCGATGCTCACCACGTGGGGGCGCAGTTCCGCGATCGCCAGAGGCGTCTTGGCTCCCGCGGCCGACGGGCCCAGGGCGGCCTCGGCGGCGGTGGTGCGCGATGCGAGGCCGACGGGCGCGCCGAGCCGGCCGACCCAGACGTCGGTGCCGTTCTTGAGCCAGTCGTCGTAGGTGACGTGGCAGAAGCCGTGGTGGCCCCACTTCGGGCCCCAGGAGTTCTGGATCCAGAAGCCGTCGCGGTCGTAGGCGACGATGGCGAAGGCGTGGCCGCCGAGGTTGCCCTTGTGGAAGGCGATGCGGCCGTCGCGGCCGACCTCGTCCCAGCCGTCGTGGACCCACGACGTCGCGAAGAGGATGCCGACCTCCGCGAGCGCCGCGTGCATGGCGACGATGTCGCGGTGATTGACGCGGAAATAGCCGCCGAGGGGCCGTGCCAGCGCGTCCATCGCGCGCGCGTCGCTGAAGAGCGTCGACGACGTGCCCTTGCCCGCGGCCGGCCACGCGGCGAGCGAGCACACCCCGTGCTTGTGCCAGCCCTTCATGGCGCCGCGCGCGCTCGAGCCGTCGTCGTCCTCGCCGGCCCACTCGTCGTAGCGGCGCGCCATGCGGTAGAGCATGTGCGGGCTCACGGGCTGGAGGTTGAACTCGCACTCCTGGTCCCGCTCCGCCTTGGTGCCGCACACCTTGCGCAACCGCAGGAGATAGTGGACGACGGTGGCGAGCCCGAACCCCGTGCACGCGCCCTCCTGTCCCTGATCCAGGACGGGGATCCCGTGCTGCCGGTAGTCCGCCAGCGGGCGCTCGCGCGGCACCTCCACCAGCGAGGTGACGTACATCTGGTCGCGGAAGTCGACCGTGTCCGGACGGGCGGCGAGCAGGTACTTGCCCTTCACCCGCGCCGGCTCGGCGCGGTCGCGGCCAGCGCGCGCGGTCCAGGTGGCGAGTTCGGCGGGCGCGGCGACCTCGAGGGTCCGCGGTTTGCGGGGTGCGCTCATGGCAGGCTCCTTCGGCGGAAGACAGGCGCGAAGATCTCGCCCGGCATGAGAGCACACGAGGCCCGCAAAAGTCTATTAGGGTAGTCCCGTATCCTACCGATGCACCCCGGCCGCCTCGCTGCCCGTGCGGGCGACGAACTCGGCGTAGGAGCCGTCGTACACCAGGGGCGATTCGCCGGGGCGCAGCTCGAGGACGCGGCTGGAGAGGCCGCGCAGGAAGGTGCGGTCGTGGCTGACGAAGAGCATGGTGCCCTCGAAGTCGCGCAGCGATTCGACCAGCATTTCCTTGGTCTCGAGGTCGAGGTGGTTGGTGGGCTCGTCGAGGACCAGGAAGTTCGGGGGATCGTAGAGCATCTGGGCGATCACCAGGCGCGACTTCTCGCCGCCCGAGAGCACGCGGATGGGCTTGTCGACGTCGTCGCCGTGGAACTGGAACGCGCCCAGGAGATTGCGCAGGATGCCGAGGTCGGCCGTCGCGTAGGTCTTGGTGAGCTGGCCGAGCACCGTGAGGTTGGGGTCGAGCTGCTCGAGCGACTGCTGCGCGAAGTAGCCGATCTTCACGCCGGCGCCCAGCCGCACGCTGCCGGCGTCGGGGTCGGTGACGCCCGCGACCAGCTTCAGCAGCGTGGTCTTGCCGGCGCCGTTGCGGCCCATGACGCACCAGCGCTCGGTGCGGCGGATCTTGAGGTCGAAGCCGTCGTAGATGACGCGCGGGCCGTAGGCCTTGGCGAGGCCCTTGAGCTCGACCACGTCGTCGCCCGAGCGGTGCGGCTGGCGGAAGCGGAACTCGACCACCTTGCGCTGCTTGGGCGGCACCACCAGCTCGATCTTGTCGAGCTTCTTGGCCCGGCTCTGCACCTGCGCGGCCTTGGCGGCGTGCGCGGCGAAGCGCTCGACGAAGCGGCGCTCCTTGGCGAGCATCGCCTGCTGCCGCGCGTACTGCGCCTCGCGGTTGGCGAGGGAGATGGCGCGCTGGCGCACGAAGAAGTCGTAGTCGCCGGTGTAGGCGACGAACTCGCCCTGGTCGATGTCGATGATCCGGCTCACGACGCGGTTCATGAAGTCCTTGTCGTGACAGGTCAGCAGGACCGCGCCGGGATACGCCTTGATGAACGTCTCCAGCCAGAGGATCGACTCGATGTCGAGGTGGTTGGTGGGCTCGTCCATTAACAGGACGTCGGGACCGCCGATCAGCACCCGCGCCATGCCCACGCGCATCTTCCAGCCGCCCGACAGCGCGCCGACGTCGCCGTCGATCTGGTCGTCCGCGAAGCCGAGGCCCTGCAGGATCTCGCGTGCGCGGGCCTCGAGGTCATAGCCGCCGGCGTGCTGGTAGTGGTCCTGGACCTCGCCGAAGCGCTCGAGGATGTTCTCCATCTCGTCGGCGCGATCGGGGTCGGCCAGCGCGCGCTGCAGCGCCTCCAGCTCGTGGTGCAGCTCGCCGAGCCGTCCGCTGCCCGCGATCGCCTCGTCCAGCACCGAGCGGCCCGACATCTCCCCCACGTCCTGCCGGAAGTAGCCGATGGTGGTGCGCTTGGGGATGGTGATCGCGCCCTCGTCCGGCGTCTCCTCGCCCGTGATCAGCCGGAAGACGGTGGTCTTGCCCGCCCCGTTGGGCCCCACCAGGCCGACCTTCTCGCCCGGATTGAGCTGGAACGAGGTCTCGACGAAGAGGACCTGCCGCCCGTACTGCTTGGAGATGTTGGCGAGCGTGATCATGGGGGGCGTAAGGTAAGCGGTTGGGGGGAGTTGCGCCAGGAGGCCGGGACAGGTGTTCTGCAGATTGTAAATCCCATTTACTATTTACATATACCCAATTTTCAATTATAATGGATCATGTACCCAATTCCCCCAGGCGAGGAGGGTTGTCGTTGTTCTCCCGCACCATGGAAACCGTTCTGCGCGAGCGAGCCCGGCACTATCCCGTGGTCACGCTGACCGGCCCCCGACAATCGGGCAAGACCACGCTGGTCAGAAAGACCTTTCCGGAGCTGGCCTACGCGAACCTGGAGGATCCCGGCCAGCGCGCGTACGCCCTCAACGATCCGCGCGAGTTCCTGGGCCAGCACCCGGCCGGCCTGATCATCGACGAGGCCCAGCGAGCTCCCGACCTGTTCTCGTACATCCAGGTGCTGGTCGATCAGGACGACGCGCCGGGCCGCTTCATCCTGACGGGCTCGCACAATTTCCTGCTCATGACATCGATCCGGCAGACGCTGGCTGGTCGCGCCGCCATCCTGCACTTGCTGCCCCTTTCGCTGGCCGAGCTGGGCGGCCGGGCTCCGCTGAGCCTGGAACGACTAGGCCAGGACCTTCCGGAGCAGCGCGCCGCGCACGCTCCTGACCTGATGGAATCGTTGTTTCGTGGCGGCTACCCAAGGCTGCACGACAAGGCCATCCCACCGCAGGAGTGGCTGGCCGACTATTTCCGCACCTACGTGGAGAGAGATGTCCAAGAGGTCCTTCGGGTCAGCGACCTCGAGATCTTCGGCCGCTTCCTCGGACTGTGCGCCGGGCGCTGCGGCCAGCTCGTCAATCTGACCTCCCTGGCCAACGACTGCGGTATCAGCCACCCCACCGTCCGCAGCTGGCTGTCCGTGCTGGAAGCCAGCTTCCTGGTGAAGCTGCTGCGCCCGCATCATCGCAACTTCAACAAGCGGCTGATCAAGAGCCCCAAGCTCTATTTCCTGGACACCGGCCTGCTGTGCTACCTGCTGCGGATCCGGTCACCGGAAGAACTCAGAACGCACGCCCAACGCGGCCCGGTATTCGAAAGCCTGGTGCTTACCGAGCTGATGAAGAACTTTTTGAACCGCGGGCTGGACGCCGATCTGTACTTCTGGCGCGACTCGTCCGGACAGGAGATCGACTTCCTGATCGAAGGCGGCAGGGAACTCGTGCCGATCGAGGCGAAGTCGTCCACCACGCTGTCCGAGGACGCGCTGGCCGCCCTGGGCCGCTGGCAGGCTCTGGCTGGACAATCCGGCGGACCGGCGGCGCTGATCTACGGCGGTGACGAGTGCGTGAAGAGATCGGCCGCGATGGTGTACCCTTGGCATGTGCTCTGAGCACTATGCGTTCGAGAACCCGTACTCAACCAAGAGGACCCGCCGATGAGCGCCGGACGCAACGATCCCTGCCCTTGCGGCAGCGGCCGGAAGTACAAGAAGTGTTGCTTGCCGCAGGAGTCGGCGGCCGAGGTGGTCGAGGCCGGCTGGTTGCGGATGCGCCGGACCGAGGGCGAGTTGATCGAGAAGATTGCCCGTCACCTGGCCAGCCACTACGGCCCCGACCCGATCGCCGAGGCATGGCAGGATTTCACGCTCTGGCCCGAGCCGCCGGCCGAGCGGGACGAATGGCCGGAGTTCGAATCGCCGTTCCTGCCGTGGCTGCTATTCGACTGGGCCCCCGACCCGTACAATCCCGAGCACGGTGGCGAACGGCCCGAGATACCGCCGGCGCGCCACTACGCCGAGTACAAAGGCACGTCCCTGGACTCGTACGAGCGCCGCTACATCGAGGAGGCGTGCCGGCAGCCGTTGACGTTCTTCCTGGTGGTGGCGCCGGAACCAGGACGACGGATCCTCCTGCGCGACATCTTCCGGCAACAGGAGGTGACGATCACCGAACGCCAGGCATCGACCACCCTTCGCCCGGGCGAGATCATCTTCGCGAAAGTGGTCACCCTGGACGGCGACTCCGTCATGCTCGGCTGCGCCCCCTACGCGATCCCCAGCCGCCATTTCGACGTGATCGTCGATCTGCGCGATCGGATCGCCAAGCACCACGAGATCACCGCCGAGGTGCTGCGCGACTTCGACTACGAGATCCGCGACCTGTACTTCTACCTGCGCGAGGACGTCGTCAATCCCGCGCCGCCCAACCTGCAGAACACGGACGGCGACCCGCTCCAGATGACGCGCATCGAGTACGATCTGGACTGCTCCTGCCAGGAGGCGTTCGTCGCACTGCTACCGCTGACCCTGGACGACGCCGGCGACTTCGAGGAGGAGATCGAGCGCGATGCGCAGGGCGACTTCGTGGGGCTCGAGTTCGCCTGGTTGCGGCCCGGCAACGCGAAGAACCCCGGCTGGCCGAACACGGTGCTGGGCCACCTCGAGCTCAGGACCGGAACGCTGACGGTCAACGTCAACTCACAGGCCAGGGCCGAGACCATCCGCGCCGAGATCGCCGCCCGGCTCGGCAAACAGGCGAAGCTGAAGAGCACCGTGATCGAGTCCGCCGAGCAGATGATGGCTGCCCGCCACGTCGACCCGAACGTACGCGCGGCGCGCGACGAGGAGTGTTCCGAACTCGAGCATTCGCCCGAAGCTCAGGCGCTCATGGCCGAGATGAACGCCGAGCACTGGCGAACCTGGCCCGACATTCCCCTGCCCGCCCTCCGCGGCCAGACCCCACGCCAGGCCGCCCAGACGCCGGACGGTCGCGAACGCCTGGAAGTCCTCCTTCTGGACTTCTCCGCGCGCAACGAGATGCCCCAGGCCTTCCGACCCGACATCGCGGCGTTGCGGCGGGAACTCGGGATGTGAGAGATAGCGCGTTGGCAATGGCCCTGACCTCGAAGCCGAGTTGAATCGGGCGAGCGTGGTGAAATCGAACGAGATCCCAGAGGATGTCGTGACCATGAATTCGAGGGTTCTGTTCTGTGACGTCGACACGAACTATCGGGAAGGAAGCACTGTCGAATGGAAGGTGCCTTCCGGGACGAGGCGACTGAAGATCATCAAGGTGCTCTACCAGCCGGAATCGGCTGGCGATTTCCATCTCTAGCGCCGGTCCGCGTCGTCGAACAGGCTCCGGGCCGCGGCCAGCGCTTCCGGCTCGGCCAGGACCAGGAGCGTATCTCGGCCCTGGAGTGTCGTCTGGCCGCTGGGGACGAGGAACTCGCGTCCACGCCGGATGAGCAGGACCAGCACGTTCGCCGGCAACCCGAGATCCATGATGCGTTTGCCGTCCGCATGCGAGTTCGGCAGGATCTCGAACTCGCGTGTCTCGCCGCTGAGGCCCTCGACGCGGTCGAACTCGAGCGGGTAGGGGGGCTTGGCGTCCAACGGCATGTCAACCCCCAACCAGCGCGCGACCAGCATCAACGAGGGGCCTTGCAGAAGAACAGAAAGACACACGACGAAGAAAACGACATCGAAGACTTGTTCCGACTCCGGATAACCCGCCATCAACGGGAAGGTCGCCAAAACGATGGGCACGGCCCCGCGCAAGCCGGTCCAACCCACGAGTGTGCGTTCACGCCAAGAGAACTCGCTGCCCAGCAGGCAGGCGTAGACCGCCAAGGGGCGCGCCGCGAAGATCAACACTCCGGAAATGAACAGCCCGATGGTCAACACGCCCGGCAGGCGCGAGGGAAACACGAGCAGCCCGAGCGTCAGGAACATCCCGATCTGCATGAGCCAGCCCAGCCCGTCATGGAAGCGCATCAACGACCGGCGGTGGAGGATCTCCTTGTTCCCGACGACGATCCCCGCGATGTAGACGGCAAGAAAGCCGTTGCCGCCGAGCGCCGCCGCGGAGCCGAAGACGATCGGCACGAGACTGAATGACAGGACAGGATAGAGCCCTTCGTAGTCCAGCCGAACCCGGTTGAGGACTCGCGCCAGAACCCACCCCAGGCCGAGGCCGATACCCGCGCCGAGAGACATCTGCAGCACGAACCGCATGATCAGGCTCGACCAGGCCAGCTCCGGGTTCATCACCAGATCGAGGATGCCCAGCGTCAGGAACACGGCCATCGGGTCGTTACTGCCCGATTCCAGCTCCAGAAGCGGGCGCATCCGCCCCTTCAGACTCACGCCCCGCGAACGGAGGACGGTGAATACGGCCGCGGCATCGGTCGAGGAGACGATCGCCGCCAGCAGCAGGCCGGCCTCGAAGCTGAAGCCGAGCACGAGCCAGGCGATCGACCCCAGGATGACCGCGGTCAGCACGACGCCGACCGAGGCGAGCAGCAGCCCTCGTCCCACCACCGGCCGCACCACGGGCCAACGCGTGTCGAACCCGCCGGAGTAGAGGATGTAGGCGAGCGCGATGGTCCCGATGGTGTTCGCGAGGTGGGGGTTGTCGAAGTAGACGAGTCCCAGGACATCCGAGCCGGCAAGCATGCCGATGCCCAGGAACACCAGCAGTACCGGCACGCCGATCCGCTCGGACAACTTGCTCGCGACGGCGCTCAATCCGATGAGGGCGCCGCCGATCAGCATCAAGTATTGGTCTGCCAAGGGTTGGCCTCGATCGGTGTGGGTTCCTGCGTCCGGCTCCCCCACAATCTACAGCCGCCGAGAGCAGAACGGCATGCGCCCTGGCTCACCGAGAGGTCATCTGTACAGGGCCTTGACCGATCCCCACGAGGTCTGTTCGGTGGCGACCGCCGCGAGCAGGCCGCTGATCCGCAGCGTGTAGTCGAACTCGTAGGGCGTCTCGCCCGTCGGCGAGTCGAACGTGGCTGCTGCCGCGAAGAGCCAGACCAGTTCTCCCGGTGCGCCAGCGATGTCCATGGTCGCCGGGGAGCAGGGGCCGGCCGTCGCCATCTGGATGACGGATAGGCCGCTGCAATCCGTCGTGGTCTGGAACAGGTAGAGCGGATGCTCGGCGTCGACCTCGATGTGGATCGCGCCGCCCGCGCCGATGTGGGCGAACAGGTAGTCGTCGTCGCGGCGGGTGCTGCCGCCGAGTTCGAACCAGCCGTTGCGCGCGCAGTGGATGAGTTCGCCCTCGGCGTCACCGACCAGCGCGGACATCAGGTCCGGGTCGGCGCACTGGCAGCCGCAGTTGAAGGATAGGGGCGCGCCGTCGGCCAGCGGCGGCTCGCCCTCGTCCACGCCGCCGTCGGGGCAGGTCAGGTCGCAGGGGAACGGCGGGTAGCTGACCTGCAGGACGTAGTCGCCGAAATCGCCCCCGTAGCCGTCGACGACGATGAAGTAAGGTTGACCGCCCGCGAGGTGCACGTAGTCGATCAACGAGACGTACGAACCACAGGGGTCGCCGACGTAGTAGTCGTCATTGCAGGCGATCAATGTGAGGTTCGCGTCGTACACGTAGACCTTGGTGTCGTATGCAGAGCCGCAGAGGTCGATGGCGACGGTCAGATGTTGGGCGGGCGTGAACGAGTACACGACGTCCGGCGAGTCGCTGCCGCCGTACGGGCAAGTCTCGTCATAGTCATCGCTGTAACCGGCGGTGGTTCCCGTGTCGCTGAACGGGATCAGCGGGATCGCGAAGGCGGTGGCGATGGTGTCGCCCCCCTGGCGGGCCTGCGGCAGGTTGACGCGGACGGACGGTTCGGGCTTGGCGAAGGCGGCGGCGGTCAGGCCAAGGACCAGGATCATGATCGGCAAGCAGCGCATGTCGTTCCTCCCCCTGTTTCTTGTCACAGAACAGATGTTATCAAAATGGAGAAACAGAGTCAATTGGCGCATTCGCGGCCTCCCTTGGCGCGGTGCGCACGCAGCGAAATCCGACGTGCTGGCTCGCATGCCCCGGGGCGCCGTGGTCGCGATAGGCCGAACGACAGTACCTTGGGTAATAGTACCAGCCTCCGCCTCTGGCCACGCGATGACCATGGCCGAAGGGATCGGGGTCGGCGGGCGGTCCAGCCGGGTCGATCTCCGTCTCACCGTAGGTAGCCAGCCAGTCATTGCACCACTCGAGGACGTTGCCGTGCAGATCGTACAACCCCCAGCGGTTGGGATTTTTCGCGGCAATCCGTTGTGGCCCGCCGTCGCTATTGCCGCAGTACCAGCCCAGGACGTTCAGATTCTGGTCCGGAGGCTCACAGGTCCGCTGGGTGAGCGGGCCATTGGCAAACGCGAGTCGACTACCGGCGCGGCACGCGTACTCCCATTCCGCTTCGGTCGGCAATCGGTAGCCGGCTGCGCCGTAAGGATCACCGTCGTTGCAGATCCAGCTTGCATGGTCGTAGGCTCGCGTCAGGTTCTCCTGCAGACTGCGCCAGTCGCAATATGCAGCAGCGCCGTACCAGGTGATCCAGGTGACAGGCTCGTCCGGGTTCTGGCTAACGAGGGCGCCGTCGTGGTAGGTGATTCCACTCCCATCGACACCCAACCTGAGCAGTTCGACCGTCGAACCATCCATGGCGTCGAGCAATGACGACTCCCAGATGGTGGCCAGACCCTGGTCGCAGGCCCATTGCGCAAGATCGGCGTAGCTCTGGCTCGTGACCTCCGTGGCGCCGATCCCGAACGGTCTCGTGAGGGTGACCCCATGCTGAGTTTCCAAGTCCCCGTATCGATATGGTTCGTCGGGTGGGCTTCCCATAAGGAACGAACCTCCGGCGACCGGCACCAGGCCGCCGGCGTTGTGCGCACCTTCGGTCCATACCCCGACGAAAGTGACCGTTGCGTTCGCTGACAGCGATCGCGAGGAACGGATGGGATAAGGAGCCGCCTGGTCGGCCATCTCGCCCCAGTTCAGCGTGTAATCACCGAGCGCGGCGTCGGCGAACTCGGCGGCCCCGGTGCCTGAACGGCTAAAGCCGCCTGGCCCGTCGAGTTGCCAGGGCGCCGCAATCCCCTCCGGTACGACGATGATCGCGATGGTTCCCAAATCCGGGGGGTCGACGACGGCGTCGTCGCTACAACCGCCCATTAGCAGAGAAGAAGTCAAAATGACAAGGAAACAGTAACGGGCAAGCTTCCGCATGAGGTTCCCTCCGGAGTCCTTCGTTGCAAGCGACGGGATCGCGTTGTCGGATAGCTCCGGGGGTGGCAATAGAGAGCTTACGGCTAGAAGTCCGCGAATTCAACCACGAGCCTGCCGGGCGATTCGGCGCCCGCCTACTTCACCAACCTGCACCCCAGCGCGATGGACAGGAACTTCGACTCCTCGTCGTCGGCGCGGCTGGTCAGGATGCAGGGGACGGTGGTGCCCACCACGGCGGCGGCGAGGCGGGCGCCGGCGAGGACCGTCGCCGCCTTGTAGAAGGCGTTGCCGGTCTCGATGTTCGGGAACACCAGGCAGTCGGCGGCGCCGCCCACCGGCGAATCCAGACCCTTGATCTCGCAGGCCTCGGGACTCAGGGCGACGTCCACGGCCAGGGGGCCGTCGACGATGGCGCCGGTGATCTGGCCGCGGCGGTTCATCTGGGTGAGGATGGCGGCGTCGACGCAGGCCGGCATCTTGGGGTTGACCTTCTCGGTGGCGGTGACGATGGCCACGCGGGGTTCGGCGATGCCGAAGGCGTGGGCGGCGTCGATCACGTACTGGACGATCTGCATCTTGGTCGCGAGGTCGGGGTCGGGGATGATGGCGACGTCGCTGACGATCAGCAGCTTGCCGTGCGCCGCCTGATATGCCGGGACGTCGAGTACCGTGACATGGCTGAGCACCGCCTTCGGCGGCAGCAGGCCGTGCTCCTTGTCGAGGATCAGCTTCATGTACTTGTCGGTCCCCAGGAGTCCCTTCATCAGCACGTCGGCCTCGCCGGCGCGGACGCGGCGGACGGCCTCGGCGCCGGCCTTGCCGTCGTTGGTCTCATTGACGATCTCGAACGCGCCGGCGTCGAGGTCGAATTCCCGGCAGAGCTTCTCGATGCGGGCCTGGTCGCCCACCAGCGTGACCTTCGCGATGCCCTCGGCGGCGGCGCGGTTGGCGGCCTGGATCGAGTTGGGGTCGTGGCCGGCGGCCACCACGACGCGACGAGGCGGCTGACCCTTGAGGGTCTGCGCGAGTTGATCGAGGGTGCGGATCGGCGTCATCGTCGGCCCCTTTCTAGTTCGCGTTCGTGTACTCGCGCACGGGTTCGCGGCCCGCGAGGACGCGCAGGGCGCCCTGGCAGAGGGCCATCATCTCGTTCTCGCCGGGATAGACGGTGATCCCGCAGCACTGCGGCCCGAGGTAACCCTCGATCCGCTCCACCAGCAGCTTCGAGCGCGCCATGCCGCCGGTGAGCAGCACGCGGTCGATCTTCTCGCCGTTGAACGACGGGATCATCGAGCAGATCCACTTGGCCAGTTGATAGCACATCGCGTCGAAGACCAGGGAGAATTCGTGGTCGCCCTCGACCACCTTCTGCTCCACCAGGCGGAAGTCCGCCGTCCCCAGCAGGTCGATGAGGCCGCCGCGGCCCTTGTTGAGCTTCAGCAGCTCCTCCATGGTGTACTTGCCGCTGAAGCAGAGTCGGATCAGCTGGCCCACGGGCAGCGAGCCCGAGCGCTGCGGCGAGAACGGCCCCTCGCCGTCGAGGGCGTTGTTCACATCCACGTAGCGGCCCTTGCGGTGCGCGCCGACCGAGACTCCGCCACCCATGTGGCAGACGATGACGTTGACGTACTCGTAGAACGTGCCCTGCTCGCGCGCGTAGCGGTGGGCCGTCGCGATCTGGTTCAGCGCGTGGCTGATCGACTTGCGCGGCAGCTCCTTGACGCCGGTGATCTTGGCTCGCTCCTCCATCTCGTCGACCACCACCGGGTCGGTGATGAAGGCGGCCTTGTCCGTGCCCTTGACCAGCTCGGCCGCGATCAGCGCGCCGAGGTTGGAGGCGTGGTCGCTGCCGGTGCCGTCGAGGAGGTCCTGGCGCATGAGGTCGTTGACAGCATAGGTGCCGTGCGGGATGGGCCGCACCAGGCCGCCACGGGCGCTGACGGCGTCGATGTCCTGCATCGACAGGCCGTTCGCGGCCAGGAAGGCCTCGATGGCGTCCTTGCGGAAGGCGAACTGGGAGACGATCCGCTGCCCTTCGAAGGGCTCGAGCTCCTTCGCGTCGTGCTGTAGCTCCTGGCTGATGACCTCCTCCTCGCCCTCGAAGACGGCGAGCTTGGTGCTGGTCGAGCCGGGATTGATGGCCAGGATGCGCGGGCGCGGGTAGAAGGTGTCCTTCGGCGTGCGCTTCCACTCGCCGAAGCGGTGCAGCCGCAGCACGGCGGCCATGACGGCGAGGGCCGCGTCCTCGGGCTGCACGTCCATCGGCAGGTCGACGCCGCGGAAGCGGATGCCGAAGACGTTGCCGAACTTCTTGGCGTCCGGGTACCGCGTGCTGAACAGGTGGAACAGCAGGTTGCCCGTGTCGAGGTTCGGCGTGATGATCACGTTGGTGCCGTGGAAATCCTCGCGTCGTCCTCCGCGCCGGTACAGCTGGGACGACCTCGCCGACAGCGCCACCGAGATCTTCACCTCCGACACGATGGAGATCGAGCGGTAGCGCTCGCCGCGGGCGATCCGCTTCTCCAGCACCCGCGGCACCAGGCTCGCCGCCTGGCGCACCAGCTCCGGGCTCGGCCCCTCGTCGCCGCCGCGGTTGGAGTAGCTCACCATGGCGCCGTTGATCTGGGGCAGGACGTCCTCGGGGATCAGGTCGCGCGCGACCGCGCAGGAGCCGACCGCGTAGCTCGCCAGGATCTCCGGCGTGACGGTGCCGTTCACGCCCACGTCGCCCACCACCACGATGTTGTGCGGGTAGATGTTGTCCGGGTGAGAATCCGGCAGGACGATGACGCCGACCTCGCAGGGCACCGCGTCCACGGCCATCACCTTGACCAGCGGCCGGAAGTAGTCGCGCGGCTCGTGGCGGGCGCCGCCGACCACGATGTCGGCGTGACCCTTGTAGACGGCCAGGATGCCGAAGCCGGCGGGCGTGGCGGCCACGCGGCGAGCACCGTCGATGTCCTGCGCGAGCCGCCTCTCGGGCGGCATGGCCATGAGAGCCTGCGCGAACTCCTCGACCAGGTCCAGCCGCGTCGTGATCGGGCAGAAGGCGCTCTCGCTCAGCAGGAACTCGACGCGTACGGGGTCGACGTGCGGCAGGTCGCGGCTGATGGTCTCGGCCACCTGTTCGCGGGACGCCAGGAAGACCAGCCGGGCAAGCTGCGGCAGGGAGAACGCCGCCTCGAGCACCCGGGAGTCCTCGGGCTCGATGAAGAGGACCACCGGCCGGGTCTTCATGATCTGCTTGATCTGCCGGTCGAGGGCGCCGTGGATGTCGAACATGGCCGGACCTTTCCTGTGCGTGAAAATATTAACAACCGCGCGGTAAAGGTGGCAGATCGGTGGGACTTAGGCAAGGGGGTGGCGCGGCGTTGCCCCACCGCGCGGCGGGTGTTACCCTACGCCGGGCTGCCGGAACCCGAAAGCTGGTGAATTTGCGCGAGTTGACCCCACCTTCCCCCGCGCTGCTCGCGGCCCACGCCGACCGCATCGTCGAGGTACTGGGCCGGGAACCCCGGCGCTGGCTCCTCGTCGAAGCGGACCGCCAGGTGGTGTCGCTGGTCGAGAACGGGACCGCCGTCGGCACCTGGCTCTGCAGCACCGCCGCGGCCGGCATCGACGCCCGCGAGGGCAGCGGCGGCACGCCGCCCGGCCTGCACCGCATCGCCCGACGCATCGGCGACGGGGCGGCGCCCGGGACCGTCTTCGACTCGCGCGAGCCGACCGGCGAGGTCTGGGAGCCCGGCCGGCCGGCCGACCAGCGCGATCTCATCCTCACGCGCATCCTGACCCTCGAGGGTCTCGAGGCGGGCGTGAACCGCGGACCGGGCGTCGACTCGCTGGCCCGCTACATCTACCTGCACGGCACCAACCATGAGGATGGCGTCGGCGAGCCGGGCAGCCACGGCTGCGTCCGGCTGCGCAACGACGACATCGCCGACCTCTTCGCCCGCGTCGCCGAGGGAGATCCCGTTGTCATCGCCTGACTGGTTCCACTTCGTCGGACTCGCCGGCAGCGGCATGAGCGCGCTCGCCGCCTTCCACGCCGGCGGCGGCGGCCGCGCCACCGGCAGCGATCGCGCGCTCGACCGCGGCGAACATCCGGAGATCCGCGACGGCCTCGTGCGGGCCGGCGTGGCCGTGGTCCCGCAGGACGGCGGCGCGCTCGCCGCGGACTGCGCCGCGGTGGTGGTCTCGACGGCGATCGAGGACTCGGTGCCCGACATCCGGCGCGCGCGCGAGCTGGGCATCCCCATCCTGCACCGCAGCGAGCTGCTCGCGCGCTATGTCGCCGAACACCGCACCATCGCCGTGACCGGCACCAGCGGCAAGTCGACGGTCACGGCGATGATCTTCACCATCCTGCGCGGCTGCGGCCTCGACCCGCGCCTGCTGACCGGCGGCGCGCTGGTGTCGTTGCAGCGCGAGGGACATCTCGGCAACGCCTGGGGCGGCGACCGCGCGCCGGCGGCGGGAGCGCAGTCCTGGCTGGTGATCGAGGCCGACGAGAGCGACGGCTCGCTGGTGCGCTACCACGCCTGGGGCGGCGTCGTCCTGAATCTCGGGCGCGACCACAAGGAGATGGCGGAGGTCGCGGCGATGTTCGCGACGTTCAAGGCCAATCTCGCGGGGCCGCTGATCCTCGGCGAGGACGCGAACCTGGACGTGCTGCGCGACGGCGTCGTCACCTTCGGGCTCGGTCCCGGGGCCGATCTGCGCGCCGAGCACCTCGAGGCCGGCCCGCGCGGCAGCCGCTTCACCGTCGCCGGCGTGCCTTTCACGGTGCCGACGCCGGGCCGGCACGACGCCCTCAACGCCCTCGCCGCGCTCGCCGCCGGACGCGCCGCCGGTCTTTCGCTCGCCGCCATGGCGCCGCCGCTCGCCGCATTCGGCGGCGTCGCGCGACGCTTCCAGTCCCTGGGCACCGCAGGCGGCGTCGAGGTGATCGACGACTTCGCCCACAACCCCGACAAGCTGCGCGCCGCCCTCGCCACCGCCCGCGCGCGCGCGGACGGCGGGCGCGTGCTCGCGATCTTCCAGCCGCACGGGTACGGCCCCACCCGCTTCCTCTGGGACGACCTCGTCGCCGCCTTCGCCGCCGAGCTGCGCCACGGCGACGTGCTGTGGCTGCCGGAGATCTTCTACGCCGGAGGCTCCGCGGTGCGCGACATCAGCAGCGCGGGGCTGGCGCAGGCGATCCGGGAACGGGGAAGGGACGCGCGCTTCGTCGCGAACCGGGACGACCTGCCGGCCGCGGTCGCCGCGGAGGCGCGGCCCGGTGATCTGGTGGTGGTGATGGGGGCCAGGGATCCGTCGCTCACCGCACTGGGTCAGCAGATCCTCCGACGATGCTGAGCGCCGGCTCGCCCGGAATCGCCTTCCCGCGCCGGTCCATGAAGAGCAGGCTGCCGGGTCGCGACTTGGCGGCGTGCTTGACCTCGGCGCAGATGCTGGCGACCTCGAGGAAGCGGTGGAACTCGTACGTCAGCAGACGCACGCCGGCCATCGACAGCGTCACCAGCGGGTAGCGCGTCGGCTGGCCCTGACGGTCGAACGCCTCGATGTAGCCCTGCTCCGCCTCGGCCTCGGTGTAGAACGCGGAGGCGCCGCCGTCGAACCGCCGGACGATGTCGGCGCCGAGCTGCTCGGCGTGGGCCGCGTCCACCATCATCACGAAGTCGTCCCCGCCCTCGTGGCCGAGGAAGGCCGCCTCGGGGCAGATCAGGCGGATCGCGGTCTGCAGGGTCTCGGCGGTGAAGAGGAGCAGGTCGTCGCCGTTCGAGAAGCCGTAGTGGTCGTTGAAGGCCTTGAAGTTGTCGAGGTCGGCGTAGATGACCGTCATGTCCTCGCGCTGGTCGATCGCCCGCTGGATGGTGCAGGCGATGGTGTTGTTGCCCGGCAGGTGCGTGAGGGGATTGGCGTCGTGGGCCACTTCCTCGAGGCGCGCCACCTCCTGCAGGGCCTTCGCCATGCGGACCTGCGCGCCCACCCGCGCGAGGAACTCGCTCAGGTGGCAGGGCTTGGCGATGTAGTCGGCGCCGCCGGCGGCGTAGCCGCGGTCGATGTCGTCGGGCCTGGGCTGGGGCATGACGAAGATGACGGGCACGTTGATCAGGCGCGGGTCGTCCTTGAGCCGCTCGCACAGCGTGAAGCCGTCCATCTCCTGCATGTGGGCCGCGATGAGGAAGAGGTCGGGGACCAGGGTCTCGACGATGGCCAGCGCGCCGATGCCGCTGGCGGCGGTGACCACGTCGTAGCCCTTGCCACGCAGGGTCGCGGCGTGAACTCGCAGGTCCATGTCGGCGTCGTCGACGATCACGATCCTGTCGGCCATCGTGGCTCCCGGGATACGGTCCAGCGAAGCCGCCGGCATGAATGCGACGTGGGCGGCTCCCCGATTGGTATCGGCGGGCGCCGCCCACGCCTGAGAACGATTTCACATCTCGGTCAGGCCGGGTTGCGCCGGGCCTTCAGGAAGAGCCAGATCCCCAGGCCGATCAGGCCGAGGGGCCACACGTCGGCCAGCCATTCCAGCTCGATGTCGAACATGGTCTCCAGGGCCAGGATGGCGCCGAGCACGATGAGCACGATGCCGCCGGCGCGGCTGCCGCCCCAGCCCGGGCTGACCATCTCGGGCGGCGCGACGTCGGCGCCGAGGCCCTCGAGGTACCGGTTGTACATCGAGGCGCGCCGGACGGCGTCCACGATCCCGAACAGGTACGTGAAGGCGATGGTCAGCCCGAACAGGGGCTCCATGCCCTTCTGCACGCCCAAGGACAGGGCCGTGATGCAGCCGGCGAAGACCAGGGCGATGGTGACGCCGAGCTGGAAATAGCCGACGTAGACGTGGCCGAGGCCCGGCATGATGCCGCACAGGAAGCCGGCGAGCGCGGGAACCTTGTAGGGGAGATCCCGGCGGCGTCCGAGGCCGGGGTTGTCCTGGGTGTAGTCCGTGCGTTCCATGGTGGTCTCCTTCATCCTCTGTCGCTTGGGTTGTCGTCGTTCATCTCGACGCCGAAGACGGTCTGCCAGAAGCTGTGGCCGCGGGCCGCCACGGAGGAAGCCCGCTCCCGCAGCCCCTGGCGGGCGGCGTCCACTTCTTGCTCGATCTTGACGGTCAACTCGGGCACGGAATTCCGCACCAATCGCGGCACGATGGTCCCGCCGCTCTGCACCGCCGCGACCGCCTGATCGGCCGTGCCGTTCGGCGCGATCGGGCTCCAGATCAGGATGGCGGCGACCGTCGCGCCGACCCAGCCCGCCTCGAGCGCGAACCGCGGCCGGCTCCTCGGAGGGCGGCGGAATGAGCGAGCTGATCCTCGGCGCCG